>Ga0114931_10010333_pt1 | contig 11122 bp, 8 predicted proteins | sample 2SBtaG_FD_89579 | JGI IMG/M metagenome (GOLD analysis project Ga0114931, IMG submission 89579) | Deep subsurface microbial communities from Kolumbo volcano to uncover new lineages of life (NeLLi) - 2SBTROV14_V59a metaG | ecosystem: Environmental > Aquatic > Marine > Volcanic | place: Kolumbo...
GGCTTCAGGGATGAAGCCGTTGAGCGTCCAGGGAGGGACTTGCAGCGGTCCCTGACAAGGGGATTGCCCGCATACCGGAATTTACCATGGATATCTGCGACCCACTCGATCAGGGGAAGAGCCCTATTTATTACCGCTGTGGTATGGGAAATACGCTGCCGATTCTTATTGTTGGCCGTGATTATATTTGTAAATAGCATCATTGCCAATTAAGTAAATGGAATCAACTTCATTATCTACCGAGTCGGTTTTCACAAATGCATCACCTCCCTTGCCCCTCAATAAGGCATTACACTCTTTTTCCCGTTGCACAAAGCCAAGTACAGTCCAGTTTGTAAGCATTTTGTTTTTAATAAGCCCTGTTAACTTATCACGGTCAGTCGTTAATATGTCGATTCCATTAGGTGATTCCATCCAGAAATATTTGAGTTCAATACCAAGTTGGACGGGAAGTGCATACAAATAATTATCAATATTGTTGAACGTTCTTGGTGCAAAGGATGGACTTTCTATTTCTTCCTTGTTTAACAACGCAGAGGAATAAAATCACGAAGGCCAGTTAGATGTATCTGTGTTCTCAGTATCCATAGGGCAATCACATCCTTGTTTGCGTCAATATCGTTCGCAATCACTAATGGTTTGGTCTGTTCCTCATCAAGGTCTTCCAGAAAATCGGTGATTTTCATGGATATGTTCTCCGTTTGACTGCATTTTCAGGGGAGGCCTATACTGTCATATATATGCGACAGATTATGTCGCAGAATTTTCACTGCGACCCGGTTTGTCATATTCCGTTGTCAGACTCGGCCAATGGAGAGAACGATGTCCGATACCCTGCTCCGGCAATGGGCGATGCTGCGGCGAATCCCGCGATATCCCCACAAGATTGATGCACGCTCGCTTCGGGAGAAACTGTGCGAGGTGGGATTCGATATCAACTTGCGAACAATTCAGCGCGATCTGGAAGCCTTGTCTTGTCAGTTTCCGATCCTTTGTGATGACCGTGATAAACCCTTTGGCTGGTCTTGGGAACGTAATGCTTTGCAGGATATGCCGGGCATGGACCCACCGACTGCATTAACCTTCGTGCTTGCCCATCGCTTTCTGGAAGAATTGCTGCCCCGCTCAAGCCTGCGATACCTGATACCCTATTTCCGGCAGGGAGAAAAGACTTTGAGAAATCTCGGCAAACAAGGTTTGGCCAAGTGGCCTGACAAGGTTCGGATTCTGCCTCGGGGTCAAAAGCTGTTGCCGGCTGAGATCCAGCCTAATGTGATTACAGTCGTCTACGAAGCCTTGCTCGAAGAGCGGCAACTTCGTGTGAGCTACCAGTCCCGTGGTGAACAGGAATACAGGAAATATGAAGTTAATCCACTTGGCCTGGTATTCCGGGGAGCCGCGATTTATCTGGTTTGTACATTCTGGGATTATGATGATATCAGACAGCTTGCCATGCATCGGATGCGTAATGCGTCAATGTTGGATAAACGACGGCGGATACCCGGGGGGTTTACAATTGACCAATATATTTCTGAAGGTGAATTCTCCTACCCTGTTGCATCCAAGTATATTCGCTTAAAGGTTCGTTTTACGGAAGGGGCGGCTATACACCTTTACGAGTCACCGCTAAGCAAGGACCAGACGATCACTAACCAAAATGATGGTTGGGTATTTGTCGAAGCGACAGTGCAAGATACTAAAGAGCTCCGGTGGTGGTTGTTGGGTTTTGGAGATCAGGCTGTAGTGCTTAAACCATTGCCCTTGCGTAATGATATTAGACAGAATGCATTTGTAATGACCGCGCACTACAATGAGCCTTTACCCTGCAGCAACTGATACCAGTTTAGCCAGAGTAGTAATGACCGGAGAGATTTATTGAAAAGTAATAATACAACCGTGCAGATGTTCAAATTACCGGCCATGGTTGTTGCGTTGTTGCTGTTTACCGCGAACAGCCCGGCACAGGATGAAAATAGCACTGTACCGGTCGTGGTGGCCAGTGCCGTGGAACGCGAACTGATCCCGGAAAATAATATTGCCGGGACTGTGATCAGCCGCAATGATACCCGGCTCGCGGCACAGGTCGAAGGCCAGGTGGTCTGGGTTGCCGAAGTCGGTGCGCGGCTGGCGCAGGGCGAAGCGGCCACACGTCTGGATGATACTCTGATACGGGAAGAACTGGCCGAGCACGAGGCCAGCGTTGCCCGTGCCCGTGCAAGCGTGGAATTCAACAAGGCGGAACTCGGGCGACTGCAGAAACTCGCCGCGAAGAATCTCGCGGCAAAAAGCCGGATCGACGAAGTCCGGCGTGACCTGGCCGTGGCGCGCAGCGATTACACGGCGAACCAGGCACGCGCCAGGCAGGCCCGCGAGAAACTGCAGCGCACGGTCATCAAGGCGCCGTTTGACGGTATCGTTACCGAACGCTTTATCCAGGCCGGCGAGTGGGCCGATGCCGGGTCGGCTGTGGTTCGACTGGTCGATACGGCTTCCCTCGAGGTGCAGGCCTGGGTGCCGGTGTCCGTACTGCCCTTTGTGACACCGGGTATGCGACTGGGGCTTGTCGCTGCCGGGGCTAAAGGCAGCGGTCAGGTACGCACCCTGGTACCGGTCGGCAACCGGGAATCGCGCCTGTACGAATTACGGCTGACCCTGGATGAATCGCGCTGGTCCGCCGGGCAGAGCGTCCGCATTGCCATTCCCGCCGCCGCTGCGCGTACTGCCACGGTGGTCCCCCGTGATGCGCTGGTATTACGTCGTGACGGTATCAGCGTATTTCGCGTGAACGGCAACAACCAGGCAGAGCGGGTCAGTGTGACGACCGCTGTCGCCGCCGGGGATAATATCGAGGTGTCCGGCGGCATCCGTCCGGGTGATCGCGTCATCATCCGCGGCAGCGAGCGGCTGCGCGCTGGCCAGCCGGTCAAGGTCATGGAGGCGCTCCCGGGTACGTGAACCTGCAGCGCTACATGCTGGACAATCATATCGCGGCACTGGTGGCGGTGTTGCTGGTTATTCTGTTCGGTAGCGTCAGCCTTGTCCGCCTGCCCGTCCAGCTGACGCCCGAAGTCGAACGCCCGACCATCACGATCAGTACCGGCTGGCGTGCCGCGGCGCCGGAAGAAGTCGAGGCCGAGATTATCGAGCCGCAGGAGAAGGTACTGCGCGGCCTGCCCGGAATGACCGAGCTGGAGTCAACGGCACAGCGGGGTCGTGCGCGGGTTACCGTCACGTTTGCCGTTGGTACGGACCTGCAGCGCGGACTCATCGAGGTTCTCAACCGTCTCAATCGTGTCAGTAGTTATCCGGACGATGCCGATGAACCCACGCTGAGTACCGTGGGGGTCAACAGTCAGGCGATTGCCTGGTTCATTATCCGCACCACGCCGGACAATCCGCGCAATATCGAGTCCTACCGGGATTTCCTCGAGGAGGTAGTTCAAACCCGTTTTGAACGGGTGCCGGGTGTGGCGCGTTCCGAGATCCGGGGCGGGCGTGTACGCGAGGTCCGGATTACCTTTGATCCCTACAAGGCGGCAAGCCGCGGCATCGAATTGCCGGTGGTCGCGCGTCTGGCCGGCGGCAATGACAATATCTCGGCCGGTGATGTCGATGTCGGCAAGCGCCGTTACACGGTGCGTTACACCGGTGCCTATGATGTGACTGAACTCAGCGGAATGGTGCTCGACTGGCGTGACGGGCGTCCCGTGTACCTGGCTGACATAGCCGATATCAACATCGAATATGCCGACCGCGAGAGTTTTGTCATCAACAAGGCGGGTAATGCCATCGCCGTCAACGCGCACCGCGAAAGCGGCGTCAACGTGCTCGAGGTTATGGCCGGGTTACAACAGGCCTATGAGGAATTACAGGCAGGGCCACTGGCGCGTGCCGGTCTGTCGATCGAGCAGGTGTATGACGAGACACACTATATCTATCGTTCGCTGCAGATGCTGGGCAGCAACCTGGCACTGGGAATTCTGCTGGCCATTGCCGTATTGTGGTGGTTTGTCCGGCGCCTGCGGGCCACCTTGCTGGTGGCTTTCTCCATTCCGGTATCCCTGATGTTCTCGTTTATCGTGCTGTATGCCACCGGTCATACCATCAATGTGATCTCGATCGCCGGGCTGGCGTTTGCGGTTGGTATGGTACTGGATGCTTCAATCGTGGTGCTGGAGAACATCGTGCGCCTGCGCGAGGGCGGTATGGCAAGCACGGAGGCCGCCGCCACCGGCCAGACCGAGGTCCAGGGCGCACTGATTGCTTCGACAGCCACCACGGTGGCGATTTTCCTGCCGGTGGTCTTCCTGCCGGACGAGGCCGGCCAGTTGTTTGCCGACCTGGCGCTGACCATTGCCTTTGCCGTAGTGGCTTCCATGTTGTTTGCCCTGCTGGTGTTGCCGACACTCAGCCGTCACTGGTTGCATCACGTCAGCAATGAAGATCCGCATACGCAGTGGTGGGACCGGATTACCCGAAGAGTTATGGAACTTACCGGCGCCAGTCGTCAGCGCCATGTCTGGATTGTGGTGCTGATACTGGTGCCGCTGGTATTGACGGTATTACTGAAACCCGATGCCGACTACCTGCCGGAGGGCAACCGCAACCTGGTGTTTGCCTTTATCCAGGCGCCCCCCGGAATGAACCTCGATCATATCGAGAAAGAAATGGGGCAGGTGATTGCAAAACGCCTGGAGCCCTATGTCAGCGGCGAGAAGGAACCCGTAATCCGGCACTATTTTTTCGTGGCGTACCGCGGCGGCATTTTCATGGGCGCGCGGGCACAGGACGATTCGCGTATCGAGGATCTGGTGCCGGTCATCAATACAGCAATCCACGGTTTTCCGGATACCCGCGGGTTCGCGCAGCAACGTTCCCTGTTTGGCGGACGCAGTGGCCGCAAGATCGAAATGGACCTGCAATCGCGTCACCTCGACAGTCTGCTGGAGGCCGCGCGCAGCGGTGAACAGGCCGTTCAGAAGTTGTGGCCGACGGCGCGCATTCGGCCGATCCCGGGGCTGGAGCTGGCGGAACCCGAATTGCAGCTGGTCCCGAACGAGCGTCGCATCGCCGAGGCGGGCTGGGACCGGGCCACTGTGGCCGATATCGTCAGGGCGCTGGGTGACGGCCTGTACGTCGGGGACTACTTCGACGGGGAGGAGACTCTGGATATTATCGTGCGTGCACGGCAATGGCACACACCGGAAGAGCTGGGCGCCATCCCCGTGATGACTCCGAAATCCGGTGTATTACCGGTCAGTGAACTGGTTGACATTGTGCGTACCGCCGGTCCTGACCAGCTGCGCCGTATTGACCGGCGGCGTACGCTCACCCTGCAGATTATACCGCCGGACAATGTATCACTGGAACGGGCCATCGAGACGCTGCGTACCACGGTTGAACCGCAGATACGTCACCTGCTGCCGGCCGACGGTGACGTACGCTACAGCGGGGCGGCGGACAAGCTGGGCCAGGCACTGGTGAACATGAGCGGCAGTTTTATTCTTGCCATCTTCATTCTCTACCTGCTGATGAGTGCGTTGTTCCGCTCGTTCCGTGACAGCTTGCTGGTGTTACTGGTGTTGCCGCTGGCCACAGTGGGTAGTGTTATTGCATTGCAGGTACTCAACTGGATAACCTTCCAGCCAATGGACCTGCTGACCATGATCGGGTTTATTATCCTGATGGGGCTGGTGGTCAATAACGCCATCCTGCTGGTCTACCAGACCCGCGCGGCGGAGCGTGCCGGCATGGCGCGTCGGGATGCCGTCGAGCAGGCCGTGCGCTTGCGGCTGCGGCCGATTCTCATGACGACACTCACCAGCGTATTCGGGATGCTGCCGCTGTTGCTGGTTCCGGGCGCCGGCACTGAACTCTATCGCGGTCTTGCCGCCGTGATTGTCGGGGGCATGCTGGTCAGCACCGTGTTTACGCTGCTGTTGCTGCCGGCCCTGTTACAGACGCAGCGCTTCTCAAAAACCGCAACCGGGTAATTATTATTATCATGAACAAGCCAGGCATTGTCACCGCCATTCCCGCCCGCCGTTACAAGTACGGCGAGTTTACCGTCGTCATTCTCGGCGAGATCGAGAGTAATGACAATATCGACTACCATTTTATCATGGCCGTGATCCGGGGTAATGATCCGGATCCGGGCATCTATATCACCGCGGAGCAAACACCGCCGGCAGATACCGTGATGGCAGACTATACTATGCGTATTCTTATGCAGGATGGCACGGAAGTGCTGGGCGCTTCGAACGAGTGGAAGGATATCGGGGCATTTGCCGGCGCGGCCCTGGATGTTGTGGGCCGGGTGTTGCAACTCACTGATGAGGTTCCCTATCGGTTGATGTAGGAGGTGATTATGGATACCGGTTGTAAAAGTCCGGTTGCTGTGGTTCTGCTTGTGGCTGCCTGTATCTGGAGCCTGCCGGCGGCTGCATTCTGTTTTTCCATGGGAGGGGGGCACAGGAATCACGCAGGTTATTATCCGCCCTATTTTGCACCTGGTATCGGCGCGGGCTGGTATCCACCATCACCATACATGTTACCGGTGCCACGCGCGGTCATCATGCCGGCCGTGATGCGGGAACAGCGGTTGCCATCTGTCATGGACTACCACCCGGAACAGCATATTTTCAGGTGATCAGGTCTTTACCAGATTTAACGGGCCGAGCGTTGCTTCGGTGTCCAGCATGGTCAGGATTTCATCGGCGCTGACCGGCTTGCTGAAGAGGTAGCCCTGTACCACCATCACTTCCTGTTGCCGGAAGAAGTTCAGTTGTTTGATGCTTTCCACGCCTTCTGCAACCAGATCCAGGCCAAGACTTTTTGCCATGGCAATGATGGCTTGTGCAATGGAGGCATCTTCCTTGTTGTCGGGTAACTCTCGCACGAATGCCTGGTCGATCTTGACAATATCGACGGGCAGGCGGCGCAGGTAATTGAGAGATGAATAGCCGGTGCCGAAGTCATCCATTGCAATGGATATTCCCATCCCTTTCAGGATCTCGAGTGTCGTGATGGCAGAATCAATGTTCTGCATAACGATATTCTCGGTAATCTCAAGTTCCGTCATGCCGGGACCCAGCCCCGATTCGTTCAGTGCCTCACGCACGGCATCAACCAGTCCGGAACGGGATAGCTGGGCAGACGACAGATTGACGGCCATCTTCAAATCACGGTGGCCGGCGGCATGCCAGGCGGCCAACTGGTTAAAGGCAGTCCTTATGGCCCACTCTCCAATGGGAACGATGAGGCCGCTGTCTTCGGCAACCGGGATTAAATCAACCGGGCTGATATTGCCCATGGTCGGATGATCCCAGCGCAACAACGCTTCAACACCGATGATCCTGTTGCTGGAAATATTGACTTTAGGCTGGTAAGCAAGCCTCAGTTCGTTTCTTTCCAGCGCCTTTCTCAAGTTGGTTTCGAGTGCCAGCTGGCGCCGGGACTCCGCATTCATCTCGGCGGTATAATAGACCAACTTGTTGCGTCCCAGCTCCTTGGCGCGGTACATGCTGATATCGGCATGTTTGATCAGTGCTTCTGCATCCGAGCCGTCGAACGGGTAGATGCTGATACCGATGCTGGTGGTGATGTGCAGTTCATGGCCGTTACAGGAAGCCGGTCTGACAAGGGAGTCAATGATCTTGTTACCAATTCGGCCGGCATCGGAGGCCCCGCTGATATTTGGCAGCAGCACCATGAATTCGTCACCACCGAGTCTTGCAACCGTGTCCGTATCGCGTACACACTTCTTCAGGCGTCGTGAGATTACTCTCAGTAACTGGTCGCCAACTGCATGACCAAGCGAGTCATTGATGATCTTGAAACGGTCCAGGTCAAGAAACAGCAGCGCCATCCTGACCTGTTCGCGTCGTGCGTGTGCCAGTGCCGTGGTAATCCGGTCGTTCAGCAGGGTACGGTTCGGCAGTCCGGTGAGGTTGTCATGATGTGCATGGTATTCCATGCGCTTTGCGACTGATTCTGCATTCTGCTTGGCCTGCTCCAGTTCCTGGTTGGCGACTTTCAGTTCCGTGGTACGCGTGGCAACCCGTTCCTCCAGTTCCAGCTTGTGTACCTCGAGTTCATTGTCGCGCAGCTGAATCTGGTCAAGCATTTCGTTGAAGTCCATGACCAGATGTCCCAGTTCATCCTTGCTGCTGCGGGTAGCCCTGAGAGAGTAATTCTTGTCGGTCGTGACTTTGCGTGCTATAGCAGACAAATGCAGTAACGGATCCGTAATAAAACGCTGCATGCGGGCACTGAGCAGAAATGCAATGAGGAGCGATACAACCATCACCAGGAGGACAATGCCGAGATACCAGAACAGGCGTTCCTCTATTTGCTTGATATCAGAACGTAAATAGACGTGACCGATCTGCTCATGTTCCTGCATGATTGGCATGAACAATTCAATATAATTTCCCCAGAACAGGATGTTTTTCGACCGTAGTCCCGGTCCCGGGAGTGTCAGGTTGACACCTTTTTTTATGTAGGAAGAAAACAGCTCGCCATTCTGTCTGTAAAGCGCAACGGCCTGTATATGTTTCTGCTGGCGCAGAAAATTCAGGGTTTCATCGGCAGCCGCCTTGTCGCCAAACAGGATTGCCGCACTGCTGTTGGCAGCGATGACTTTCGCCAGGGTGCTTAATCCCTGTTCTGCCGACTGGCGGGCGTTAATCCTGTCGGTAAGAATAAATGCAGCGCTTGCCACGAGTAGTGAAACTGCGCTGATGATCATGATGATCAGGACGATCTTGCGGCGTATGGACAGATTTCTGAGCGCCCTCATTGCCCGTCATCCGGATCCGTGTCTCTCACGATGGTAGCGAGTGAGAGCAGTTTCGAGCTGATACTAAGCCCGGCGCGTTTGGCGGCATCGATGTTAATGTCGAACCGGACTTTCTTGTCGACCAGTTTGAGTCTGATAATGCCTCCCTGTCTGGCAAAGTCCGGAATGTCGCTCACCGTGAGTACGGGCCGTTTATAAAGGGATGCAAGTATGCTGGCGATGCGCTCTGACTCGGATTTGCTGATGTAGGCAACACGACATGCCTCAGCAACTTCTGTGCCGGGAAGACGCAGAATCTCGAGTTTATTGCCGTGTACGATCTTTCCGGAAAGGCTGTCGATAACATCGCCAATCGGATCGGTACCCAGTACACAAATGGTAAACCGGTTCGGATAGGGAATGTCAACGGGCCAGTCGACAAAGCGTGAGAAGTTATACAGAAATGCGGCCTTGATACGGTGCTCGGTGACCTGCTGGTCATCTGCCTCGCTGAATGTCGATGCGCAGCAAAGCATCATTGCAGTGAGTGCAATTAGCAGATTGCGCTTCAGTCCGGAAGATACAAGGCCTGTGATACGTGGTTGATGCACTGTATGTTCCCGTACACGAAACATATTCAGAACGACCAGGTGCCCTTTATGTGCAGGCTGCGTTCTACCTCGGTCGGTTGTGTGGCAATAAAGTCGGGCAGGAATTCCTCGTGGTTGCTTTCCAGCAGGTTTTGTCCGACCAATGCAATCTCCAGGTCACTCCGCGGTTTCCAGCCGAGTCGCGCATCCAGTTCCACATAACTGTCGATATTGACGCCGGTCACCTTGATATCATCGACGTAGCGTACTGCTGTGTCAAACACCAGGTTATTGTAAAATTCAAACGAGCTCCAGATGGTTGCCTGGTTGTTCGGGGTGGCATCCTCGGCGCTTTTCGAGAAGCTGTCGTTGCTGCCGGAATCAAGATCCAGTGATATGTCCATCCAGGTGTAGTTCGCATGCAGATTCCAGCCACGGCGTATCTGCCACTGGCCGGAGACTTCAACCCCGTATGCTTTTCCGTCCATCCGGTTGTCGAAGGGGGACAGCACGTTTGCCGGGGGTGCGGTTACCGGGTCCAGGGTGCGCAGATTATCATACGAGTTGTAAAAGGCAGCCACATCGACTGACCAGCTGTTGTGATAGTTGATCCGGTACCCGAGTTCATAGGCGATCATGTCTTCGGAATTGAAATTGCCATCGCCCTTGGCAAATACCGGGACGCCCGGATCAGCCGCCGGCGGCGGGATGAGGCGCAGCCTGACATCATGCTCGCCGCGTGCCGGTGTGCGTACCGCTTTTGACACAGCTCCCCACATGGTCTGTGTGTCAGTCAGCGACCAGGCCAGCCGGGCATTCGGCTGGTATTCAAAGCCGGAGAAGTCATTATGCTCGAATTTTGATCCGAGTGTCAGGCGCAGAGCATCTGTGAGGGCGATTTCATCCTGCAGGAAGGCACTGTAGAGATTGACATCGCGGCGGGTGTGCCTGACGCTGAAAGTGGCATTGTTGTTGGTGTCATCGGAGGTGCGCCTGAACCCTGCTCCCCACAGGATGTCATGTGCGCTTCCCAGCCCGAAGTTGTGCTGGAAATCGACGTCCAGGGTATCGCGGTTTTCATACAGGGTGACTTGCTCGTCGCGTTTGACATAATCGTAATAGGTTTGCAGCACGAAATTGGAAGTATCGCTGAGGGTGCGTTTCCAGCGAAACAGCATGTTGCCGCCTTGCAGGTCGGTGTTATCGACAACTGACTTGACCGTTGTGGGTGGCGGGCCGGGAGGTCCCGTGGGTATGTTGACGAGGTTGCCTGCCTTGCCATTGTAGAAATCGCCCTGCAGGGTGTATGCATCACGCTTGCTCTGGTCCCAGTCGGAGCGAAAACCGACCTGTCCCAGTTTCCAGTCATCATGCGTCTGGTTACTACTGTGGCCTTTATCGTACTTTGAGTATTTTCCGTAGATACGATAGTTTGCGCCGTTTTTCAAGTGCACGCCATGACGCACGGTGCCGATTCCGTCGATTTCATTACCGGCTGCGGCGGAGATGAAATCACCCTGGGTCTCACTGGCTGACTTGGTGATGATATTGATAACGCCGTTGACGGCATTGGCGCCCCACAAGGTGCCACCCGGACCGCGAATGACTTCAATACGATCGACATCCTCGAGCACCACATCCTGCATGTCCCAGTACACCCCGGCAAATAACGGCGTATAGACACTGCGCCCGTCTATCAGTACCAGCAACTTGTTGGCAAAGCGGCTGTTGAAACCACGCGAGGTGATGGCCC
>Ga0114931_10010334_pt1 | contig 11121 bp, 8 predicted proteins | sample 2SBtaG_FD_89579 | JGI IMG/M metagenome (GOLD analysis project Ga0114931, IMG submission 89579) | Deep subsurface microbial communities from Kolumbo volcano to uncover new lineages of life (NeLLi) - 2SBTROV14_V59a metaG | ecosystem: Environmental > Aquatic > Marine > Volcanic | place: Kolumbo...
GATCCGTCCGCCGATCCGGCGGTGCGTGATCCGAGCGTCCAGCGGGTTCTCGAAGAGCGGCTGTCGCGGCCGGGCGGCATCGGAACGGTGCTGCCAGCGTCGACCGGAGGCTGGGCTCCCGTCAGCCCGACGTCCATCGGACCCAACGAGCAAATCGGCGCCCTGGGCACCTGGGCCGAGTTGCCCGGAGCCGGGAGCCGACTGCCCGAGGGCACGTTCCTCGTTCGCCGGCGGGGTCAACCCGCTCGGGCCAGCGACGGGCAGTGGGTTTTCGTGTTCCACCGCGACACGACGGGGCACGTCGATCCCCCGATGATCCTGCTCCCATCGCCCATGCTCGAGCGACTGGAATCGCTCGTCGGGCCGGCCGAGCCCAGCCCGGTCGTGTACATCAGCGGGCAGGTTTTCCAGTATCACGGGCAGAACCTGCTCCTGCCCTCGGCTGTGGCGCCCTACGAGGCGAACGACGAGGGGTCAGGGACGAAGAGACGAAGAGACGCCGAGATTGGGGGGGAGAACGATGAGCAGGCGGGGATGAAGAAAGAGACGCAGAGACAGAGAGACGAAGATGACATGCCGTCGGACTCACGAACTTCGTCTCTTCGTCTCTCAATCTCTCCGTCTCCTCCTGCGTCGCCTACCTCGACGCCATCGCCCGAATCGTCCGGGGATGTGGGCGCCCCGGCCCCCGATGCGCCGACGCACGCCGACGCGGCCGCCGAGCAGACCGGCGACACGACTGGTGAGCACGCCGATGAGCCCGAGCCCGGCAACGCCCCGCTGTCGGCCGACCAGATCATCGGGCTGCTGGAGTCCGAACCGACTCGCCGGGCGCTGGCGCCGAGTCACGAGCCGATCGCCACGCCCCGGGAATCGGAGAGCGGTTCGGGTCCGGATGGGGGCGACGGTTGGCTTGAGACGTTTGAGGATCGGCCCCCCAAGTTCCTGGTCCATCGACGGGCACGTCTGATTCGCGGGCCGACCGGGCGCTGGCTCATCGCGTTCGACAATGACCTGGACACGGGCGACCAGATCGATCGCCCGATCCCCGTCGCTCCGTGCGGGGTGCTCCAGCGGGCCGAGGGCAGGGTCCTGCGTTCGGGCGATGCGCTGGCCTTGGAGGTGAGCGGTCGCGTCGTCTCGTATCGAACCCGCTGGCTTTTCATACCGACGACGCTGACGCCCGTGCGAAGCCAGGACGTTGTGCCCAATCAGTAGGCGGACTCGTGCACGCGGACCGGGCAGATCCGGTGGGCCGGAGACAAAAACGGCCCCGCGCGGTTCGAGCGATCCGCGCGGGGCCGATTGGTGCCGGGTTCGGGCGGATCAGCCGCCGGAGCGTTCGGACTCGTACGTGGTGAGTGTCTCCTGGAGTTGATCGCGGTTCTGCTCGGGTGCCGCTTCGATCGCCTTCTTCTGGATAGCGATCGCCTTGTCCAGATTCCCCTCGTCGTGGTAGGCGCGGGCGAGCGTGTCCAGGATGCCCGGATCCTGCCATTTGGTCAGGTCCGCGGCCCGGCGCGACGCCTCACGAGCAAACGCGGCATCGCGCTGCTTCTCGAAGATCTCGTTGGTCAGCACGGCCCAGGCCAAGGCATTGAGCATCGTGGAACTCTTGCCCAGCGGCCCGTCCATGGCCTTTCTCGCCTCGGTGTAGAACGTGTCGAAGTCGCCGGATTGGGCATGGGTGACCAAGGTGTTGGCGATCTCGCGGGCCTTGCTTTCGATCGCCTTGCGGCCGGCCTGCTCGCGGAAGTCGGCGACCGCCTCGTCCATGTCCCACGTGCCGCCCACGATCTTTGCAAGGGGTTCATCCAGCGTGGCCGGGTGGCCGATCCAGGCGATCCGTCCCTCCTGGTTGACGATGAACGCCGCGGGGATCCCGTCCTGCCCGGCGGCCTTCATCCACTTGTCGGCCATCTTCGTGGTGTCCTGGATCGCGACGGTGTAGCCCATCCGCTCCGGGTCGCTCTCGACAAACTCATGGACGCGCTGGGCGATCTCGTCGCCCGAGCCGCGCTCCCAGATGTTGACGCCGATCACATGGACGTTCTTGTCCTGGTACTTCTTCTGTGTCTCGGTCAGGTGGGGCATCCCGCGGACGCACGGGCCGCACCACGTCGCCCAGAACTCGACGACGTAGACGTTGCCCGGGCGGAACTCGGTCGCCGGCTCACCCTTGACCCACTCCGAGACGAACATCCCTGGCGGGCGATCCCCGACCATCAGGTCCAGCGGGCGCTGGGCGTCCTTCTCGGTCGCCTTGGCGGGTTGGCTCGACGCGGCCTGCCCGGCGGTTTTGGCCACCGCCTGCTTGACCGCCGAGTCCAGCCCACCCATTGGATTGCCGATCCAGCTGATGGTGCCGGTCCCGTCGACGACGAACGCCGTCGGGATGCTGTTCTTTCCCGCGGCCATCATCCAGTCCTTCGCCATCGAGTAGTCGGTGTCATACGCGACTGTGTACGCCATCCCCTCGCCCCGCTTCTTGACGAACGAGCGGAGGTGATCCAGGCCCTGGCGCTCGCTGGCCGCCACACCGATCACGGTCACGCCCTTGTCTGCCAGACTGCTCTGGAGTTCGTTCAGGTGCGGGATGCTCGCCCGGCACGGGGCGCACCATGTCGCCCAGAACTCAACGACGTAGACCTGTCCCGGCTTGAACGCCTGGACGGGACCGCCCTGGATCCACTGGTCCGCGCTCAACGCCGGGGCCTTGCTCCCGACGCCAACATGCGTCTGAGCCAGCGTCGGACCCGCCGACATGACCACCATCGCCCCAGCCATCATTACACGCTTCATGTTCTGACTCCTTGGTCGTGGCTCGACCCTGTCGCCGACCGCGGCTCCCAGCGGCCCGTTGCGGCTCCGCACAGCCGGATTCGACGCATCCGGCTCCGGCCACCCCCACACAATACCCGATAGACACCCCGCTGGTTTCGGTTATTCCAGGCGGCCCATGAATAGAATGGGTGCCTGGGAGCGTTCGAACGGGGGTATGCTCTACCGAACCATGGGACGCTGCGCCTCGAATCGCGTCCTCGTGCTGGGTCTGCTCGTCAGCCTCGTGCTGCACGTTGTGGTTGCCGGAGTCCTCGTCCATCGCGTCCAGACTCGCCGGCCCGATCGTCCCATGCTCACGAGCCGACGCCCCGAGGACCCACGCCCGCCACTGCACCTCGGGGTGCGTGATTCGCAGGCGGTCACGCTCACCTGGGTCGGATTCGAGGTTCCCAGTGAGCACGAGGCCCGGCTCTCGGAGGTCGAACAGGCCGCGTTCTCCCCGGGAACGGGGGGGCAGGTCGCCGTTCAGGCCCCCGAACGCATCGCTCGCACATCCTCGCAACCGAACGAGCCACAACACGTTACGCATGATGAGGCGGTCACGCAGGACCAGGCGGCTGAGGTGGCGTCCGCGATGGCGGGGCCGGCCCGGACCCCCGCCGAGAAGCCTTCGGCTGTCCCGGAGCCCCGTCCCGATCCCGAGGCGGCCTTGGCCTTGGGACCGGTGCACCTGCCACCCGTGGTCGGGCCGACCCCTCCCGAGGTGCCGGATCACCCCAGGCCCACCAAGAAAGCCACGCCGACCCCTGCGCAGAGCCGACCGTTCCAGCAGGCCGCGCCCCGCGCCGAGCGTGAGGTTCGGGTTCGCGAGGCACGCCGAGAGAGCCGACCCACCGCCGTGGAGCCCAGATCGGGATCGGGCCCCAGCGATCAGCCCGGCGCCCGGGCCGACAAGGAATCGCCGGCGACCTCGCGAAAGAAACCGGTGCGCGTGCATCCCGGTCGGCCCGTCGCGGCCCAGGGTCTGGAGATCAAGACGGTCAAGCCGAGGTTCGGGCTCGCCACGAGCGTGCTGGTCGTCCCCCGCGACCCGGTGGTCAGGATCACCTTCAATCGCCGCGGGCGGGTGATCCGGGCCGAGTTCCTCAAGGGCAGGAACACGGGCAGCCCGGACGTGGATACGCCCCTCCTGAACGCGGTCTACCGCTGGCGGGCCACGGGCAAGGCGATCGACGATCTGCCAAAGTCGGACCCGGACGCCACGGTCGTGATCGAGATGCAGATCCTACTCTAGCGTGAACGCGCGGAGCATCGATTCGGAGCATCGATTCGGAGCATCGATTCGGAGCATCGATTCGGAGCATCGATTCGGAGCATCGATGGGAGTCGCCGGTCCGTTCGGACCGATATCCTTGAACAGTCCGGTCGCCTCATGCCCAGGCGCAGCGCCGGACGAGGGCTTGCCGTGTTCGACATGTTCACACCCGCAAGGTCCGACGCCCGGCTTCCCGGAGATCCACCTGCCCGCGGGCGCTCCGCTGGCGCGCCGGAACGGGCCCGCACGAGACTCCCGACGCACAGCAGCGGGCGATACTCAGCCCGTGTGATGCTCGGCGTCCTCGTCCTCGCGCTGGCTTCCGTGCCTGCCCATGCCCAGCCGGTGCAGGACGAACTGCACGGGCTTCAGCCCATCGAACAGACGATCGGCGACGTGGACCCGCTCTTTGTGAGCCAGCGGATCCTGCCGATCGACCTTCGGCTTCCGAGCGCGTTCGGACGCGTGTACCGCGTGCCCGGATCCAGATCGACGCTCGGCGGCTCCGCGGAAACGCTGCCCAGCGTTCTGGGTCCGGGTGAACTGCTGATGCGGGTGGACGGGGCCGTCACCGCCGTCTTCCCCCGCTCGGTCTACGTCGCCTCGGGCGGTTCGCCCCAGGCTGTGATCCCGCCCTCGACGGTCTTCTACATCGGCCCGCTGCCCGAGTCGTTCCCCGGGAGCGCGACCGAGACGGGGGTGGCGAGCGAACCGACGCCCGCGGGCCTTCGCATCGATCTGTCGGCCCAGATGCTCCGGCGACCGCAGCGGGCCGCGCTGCCCCTCCCGGGGCCCGTCAGCATCTGGACGAACGAGGTCTACCGCCGGGCTCGGCTGGGCCACCTGCTGCGCCTCGCTTCGGCCACGGGCAGGAATCGATCCGCGGGCCCGTAACGGCGAATCGGGCTCAGATTCTCGTCCGGCCCCATGCGTCGAATCGATGGCGAAGCAGCCGCGGAAGAAACCAGAACTCACCACAGAAAGGCACGGAGGAAACTGGGTGCCTCGATTCCTGTGCGAACTTCGAGTTCAACTGCTTCTCTCCGCTCTCCGCGCGACGCTCGGCGGGCTCCGCGTTCAGTCTTCTCTGTTCCAGCGGTCGGATGGAACGCGAAGAGCGCTGAGACCAGCGCAGAGAGCGCCGAGATCTGATGTGGAGTCTCTGGACAACCCAGCCGGGCGACGATCAGGCCCAATCAACGCGACTCACGGATGTCGCAGCCCACTCTCGGCGGGCTGAGAGCCCGCCCCCCCGCGCTGCCCGGAGGCCTCGCGTTTTTCGCGCGATTGTCGGCGGCCTCCGGGTTCAGCTTTCTCAGTTCCGGCGGTCGGACTATTGGCGAACGACGAGATGCTCAGGTCTTCTGCCCTTCTTTGCCGTCGCCCGCGATGGACGATCGCATCTGCGTGTCGGCCATGATGTTCTTCATCCGGTAGTAGTCCATGATGCCCAGATGCCCGCTGCGGAAGTCCTCGGCCATCGCCATGGGCACCTCCGCCTCGGCCAGAACGACCTTGGCCCGATTCTCCTGAATCGTCGCCTTGTTCTCCTGCTCCAGGGCGACAGCCATGGCACGGCGCTTCTCGGCCTCGGCCTGGAATCGTCGCTTGTCGGCCTCGGCCTGGTCGGCCTGCAACTTGGCGCCGATGTTCTCCCCGACGTCGATGTCCGCGATGTCGATCGAGAGGATCTCAAATGCTGTCCCCGCGTCCAGGCCCTTGCCCATCACCGTCTTGGAGATGTCGTCCGGGTTCTCCAGAACCTTCTTGTGCGTGGCAGCCGAGCCGATCGTCGTGACGATGCCCTCGCCGACGCGGGCGATGATCGTCTCCTCCGTCGCACCGCCGATGAGTCGGCCCAGGTTGGTCCGCACGGTCACGCGGGCCTTGGCCTTGAGCTGGATCCCATCCTGTGCGACGGCGTCGATGGTCGGCCTGGGATTGGTCGCGGCAGGACAGTCGATCACCTTGGGATTCACGCTGGTCTGGACCGCTTCAAGGATGTCGCGACCAGCCAGGTCGATCGCTGTGGAGATCTTCCAGGGCAGTTCGATGTCGGCGTTGCGGGCCGCGATCATCGCCGAGATGACGTTGGGCACCCGACCCCCGGCCAGGTAGTGCGTCTCCAGGGCGTTGGTCGGGATGTCGATCCCGGCCTTGACAGCCCGGATTCGGCTGAACACGACCGTTCGGATGTCCACCTTCCGCAGGCGCATGCCGATCATGTCGAGCATCGCCACACGCGCGCTGGACAGTAATGCCTGAATATAGAGGTTGAGAAACTGCCCGATGACGAACACGAGCACGAGCAGCACCAGACCCGCGATCACGAGCAGAACAATGAGAAACGGTCCCATGGCGATACGTCTCCGTGGCACGGCGGCCGCATCCAGCCCACCGGCTCGCGGGAGTATACCTCTCCCGTCGCCACCGGTGTCAGGCCAGCGGGCGGACCTTGATCTGCTTCCCGTCCACGATCGTGACCCGCACCCGAGTCCCCGCGTCGATGAAGTTCACCTCCGCCAGGGCGTCGTAGCGTCGCCCGTCGATCTGCACCACGCCCACCGGGCGCAGGTCCGTCATCGCCTCGCCCTCGGCCCCGAGCAGCGCCTGCCATTGCTCCCGCTCCTGCCGGGTCTGGGCTCGGTCCCGCTCGACGTCCTCCTCGGTGCGCGAGCCCATGAGCATCCGTCGGCCCACCGGTGTGTACGGCCAGATCCGCAGCCCGAACGCCACGGCGGTCGGGATCAGAATGACCATCGCCAGCAGTCCCGCCAGCCCCCAGGTCGTGCTGACTCGGAACAGGGTGACGACGCCCGAGATCGCCACGATCCCCGCCACGATCGCGATCACCCCCCCCGAGGGCACGAACACCTCGACGACGATCAGCACGATCGACAGCGCCAGCAGCCCCAGCCCGATCAGCAGCATCGAATCGGTCACGCGCCGGGGCCTCCACCTGCCCGATCGCCGTGCGCCTCGGGCACGGGCTCCACCATCGGCTCGCTCAGATCGCCGAAGGCGACGATCCGGACCGGCGTGCCCGCCTCGATGTAGGTCAGCGTCGCCCGTACGTCCCGGATCTCTTCCCCGAACTGGGCCGTCCCGACCGGGCGCAGCGCCGTGACGCATCGCCCAACGGCTCCGATGTCCAAGGAACGGGGCCTGTGGTCGCCGATCGTCGTGATCAGCTCGTCACGATCGAGTTCGTTCGTGTCCGGATCCTTGAGCACCAGGCGCCCCAGCAGCGGAATCGTCGCGAAGTTCTTGGCCAGAAAGTAGATCCCCACGCCCGAAGTCGCCATCGAAAGGATCACCGTTACCGTTCCATAGAGCAGATCCCGCCCCGCCCGGGGGCTGTCCGGGAACAGCCCCTCGGCCGGCTCGGGAACAAACGTGAACACGAGCCCGCCGAACAGCAGCACCATCCCCGCCACCCCGAAGATCCCGAACCCGGGAATGACCAGGATCTCGATCACGATCAGGAAGATGCCCGCGATGATGGCGGCAATCTCCCACCAACTGGCCAGGTTCGCTAGCATCGGGGGACCGGCAAGCGCCACCAGCGCGCCCACGGCGACCGCGCCGGGCAGCGCCACACCCGGGCTGGCCATCTCCAGGAACGCCGCGATGAGCAGGATTACGATCAGCACGCCCCGGACGATCGGGTTGGTCAGGAACGCCACGAGCCCCTCGGACCAGGACCGCTCGATCCGGCGCAGGTTGGTCGCGCCGAAGAACGCCTTGAGTTCCCGCTCGTTGTTGACTTCTGCCGCGGCGAATCCCAGCGATCGCAGTTGATCGGCCCGCATGACCACCGCGCCGCTGCCGTCCGTCAGGTACGGCGCTCCGGGAACCAGTTGCCAGTCGCCCCGGTCCGCCGGGCTCAGCGATGGGCGACGCGTGGGCTCGACCAGGCGGGCCGATATCTCGTCCTGCACGTCCGCCAAGGATCCCGACGCCGGATGGAACCGATCACGCTCGCCCACGAGCGGCCGGGCCGCAGCCGAGGGCCCCCTGCCCGATCGGTCCCCCGCCGTCGGGGCGGGCCTCCCGCCCCCGGCCCCCGTGGCGAGCATCGGCTTGCCCCGCATGGGTTCGCCGTCGAAGAGCATCCGGTACTCGGCCTCGTCGATCGCGATGCGCTGGCCCGTCCGGGTGTTCTGGACGTACCAGAGCTCGATCCCGTCCATCGCGATCGCCTGGACGATGTACTCGTCGAAGCCGCTGCGACGGGCCGAGTCCGTCAGGTCCGCCAGCAACGGCGGCAGGGCCTTGGGGCGCAGGTCGGCCGGCAGGGCCTGGACGCCCTTGATCCCGAACGTGATCGGGAACGCGTCCCCCAGGGCCGCAGTATCGCTGGCCACGATTTCCCGGCAGGCCAGGGCGATCACCGCGCCGCCGGAGAACGCCTGCGGATGGATCCACGCCACCGTGTTCGTGATCGCCGAGTCCTTGATCAGGGCCGAGATCTCCAGCACCGCGCCCAACTCCCCGCCGGGGCTGTTCATCTCGAAGACCACGGCGTCGGCCCCGCCGTCCTCGGCGATGCGCAGGCGACGCCGAACGCTCATCACCGTGATCCGGTTGATCTCGCCATTGATGGGGATGATCGCGACGTTGTTGGCCTGGCGGGCGGCGGGAATGGCCGACTCGCTCGGCGTTGCGCCCCCGGGCGCCTGCCACCCGCCGACCAGCATCGCGACGAGGCACAGCCCCATCGACGCGAGTCGGCGAGCCACCGCCCGTCTCCGGTTCAAGGCTGGGATTCCTCTGCGCAGCATCGACGACACTCCAAACAAAGTATAGATCGGGTCGGAGCGGACGAGGATCAAGTCCCGCGACGATCCGCCCCCGGCTATCGTTGGCACCGATGAACTTCCTCGACGAGATCCGCTGGCGGGGCCTGGCCCACCAGGTGACCGACGACCCCGGGCTCGAAGCCCATCTGGCTTCGGGCACGCGCCGCGCCTACGCCGGGTTCGATCCCACCGCCGACTCGCTGACCATAGGCAACCTCGTCCCGATCATGCTCCTGGTCCACTTCGCCCGTGCCGGGCACGAGCCGGTCGTGGTCATGGGCGGGGGCACGGGGCTCATCGGGGATCCATCGGGCAAGGAGGTCGAGCGGCAACTGCTCACCCCCGAGCGGGTCGAGCAGAACGTTGACCGGCAGCGCGCGATCTTCGAGTCCGTCTTCAAGGGCGCCGGGCTCGAACCTCCCACGATCGTCAACAATCAGGACTGGCTCGGTCCGCTGGGCTTCATCGAGGTTCTCCGCGACGTGGGCAAACACTTCTCGGTCAACATGATGATCCAGAAGGAGTCGGTCAGAGCACGACTCCACGAACGCGAACACGGGATCTCCTACACCGAGTTCTCCTACATGATCCTTCAGGCGTATGACTTCGCCCACCTGTTCGCCGAGCACGGCGTCACCATACAGATGGGCGGGTCGGACCAGTGGGGCAACATCGTCGCCGGCGCCGACCTGATCCGACGCATGGAGACGCGCGAGGCGGCATCCGAATCCGCCCCTGGCGAGCCCGTCGGGAGTGACCCACTCGCGTTTGGTTTGACGGCTCCCTTGGTCACCCGGTCCGACGGCGGCAAGTTCGGCAAGACCGAGACCGGCGCGGTCTGGCTCACCCCGGAGCGCACGAGCCCGTACGCCTTCTACCAGTTCTGGCTCAATGCCGCCGATCAGGATGTCCCGCGATACCTGCGCCTCTTCACGCTCCTGACGCAACAGGAGATCGAGGAACTGGAGCGCCGCCACGCGGAAAACCCGGGCGCCCGCGAGGCCCACCGCACGCTTGCTCTTGAGGCGACGGCCCTGGTCCACGGTCGCGAGCAGGCCGAGCAGGCCAAGGGGGCCGCCCGGGCGCTCTTTTCGGGCGAGGTCGCGGGCCTGTCCGAGGGTACGCTCGAGGAGGTCTTCGCCGGGGTTCCTTCCTCCGAGTGCGCCAAGTCGGACCTCCAGGGCCCGGGGGCGGATCTGGTCGAACTGCTCGCCGAAATCGGGCTGGCCCAGTCCAAGCGACAGGCCCGCGAGTTCCTCTCGGCCGGCTCGGTCAGCGTCAACGGGCGGCGCGTAGGGCTCGATGCTCGACTCACCAGCGCCGATCTGCTCCATGGCTCGATGATCGCCCTGCGACGGGGCAAGAAGACCTGGCGGCTGACGCGCTGGCGGTGAAAGGGGCACGACGATGAGTGAACCGGCGCCGGTTTACGGGCGATCCAAGTCGATGATCGGGATGATCCATGTGCAGGCCCTGCCGAGCACGCCGTTCGGCGCGTTGGAGATCGACCGCATTGCATCCCGGGCCGCTGAGGAAGGGCGCATCCTCGCCCAGGCCGGGTTCGACGCGATCATCATCGAGAACATGCACGATCGCCCGTACGTCCACGCGCAGCACGGGCCGGAGACGACCGCCGCCATGACGCGCGTGGCGCTGGCGGTTCTGGATGCGGTTGACGTGCCGCTGGGGGTGCAGATCCTTTCGGGGGGCAATCACGAGGCGCTTGCAGTGGCCCAGTCGAGCGGGGCGGCGTTCATCCGCTGCGAGAACTTCGTCTTCTCGCACGTGGCCGACGAGGGCCTGCTCGAGCGAGCAGAGGCCGGCCCGCTGCTGCGGTATCGAAAGCAGATCGGCGCCGAGCACGTGCAGGTCTTCTGCGACATCAAGAAGAAGCACGCGTCGCACGCGATCACGGCGGACGTGTCGCTGGCCCAGACCGCCGAGGCCGCCGAGTTCTTCGGCGCCGACGGGCTGATCGTCACGGGCACGGCCACGGGCAAGGCGACCGATCCGAGCGACGTGGCCGAGGCGCACGGGGCGAGCCGGCTGCCGATCTTGGTCGGGTCCGGCGTCGAGCCGGCGTCCGTCGGGCCGCTTTTCAAGCACGCCGACGCCCTGATCGTCGGGTCGTGGATCAAGCGCGAGGGGTTCTGGGCCAACGACCCGGACCCGGCCCGCTGCCGGGAACTGATCACCGAGGCCGACCGCGTGCGGGGGTGA
>Ga0114931_10010336_pt1 | contig 11119 bp, 11 predicted proteins | sample 2SBtaG_FD_89579 | JGI IMG/M metagenome (GOLD analysis project Ga0114931, IMG submission 89579) | Deep subsurface microbial communities from Kolumbo volcano to uncover new lineages of life (NeLLi) - 2SBTROV14_V59a metaG | ecosystem: Environmental > Aquatic > Marine > Volcanic | place: Kolumbo...
CCTTCATCACGCAATCGATCTCGGCCATGAGGTGGCCGATTCGATCGGTTCTCGTCAGCTCGAGGACGCGTCGCCTGCTCGCCCGGAGCAGCGCGATCGTCACGCGATCCAGGGCCGCACGCCGAGCCACCTTGAATGCGCGCGGCACCCGGCTCAGCACGAGGATCCTTCCTCGAGCAGCGCCGCGATCGTGGCCGCCGCATCCGGCGCAAGCGATCCCAGGATCTCGCGCCAGGGATCGTCGGCGGCGGCCGCAGGCGCCTCGCCCGGGAACTCGCGCTGTGCCGTTCGCCACGAGGCGAGATCCCCGATGTCCCGGTGATAGGCCTCGTTGTGCCAGGTCCACATCCGACCGACGAAGTGCGGAAGGATCTCCGTGCTGACGTCGATCACGCGCTTCCCCAGCGCTTTCGCGTAGGCCACGACTTCGGGCTCCACGACGTAGACGGCGCCGTTCGCGCGATTGCACGGCGGGTCCGCGATCTTCTCGTGGAAGCCGTCCACGAGACCGCGTCCGTCGGTCGTGACGATCCCACAGGATTCCGGCCGGTCGGTCTCGAACGTCATCATGGTCAGGGCCGCTTCCCGCGGACGCTGCCCATGAGCCGCCACCAGCTCCTTCGGATCGAAGAGCGAGAGGTTGTCCGCGTGGGCGACCAGGAGAGGCCCTTCGGCGAAGCGCCGGGCGTTCTCGACCAGGGTGCCGCCCGTTCCGAGCAGCACCCGTTCGCGCGTGGCGACGGCGTGCGCCGCGAAGGGGCTTCGTTCGAGGTAGTGCTCGACGAGATCCGAGTGATGGTGGGTGTTGACGACGATGGGCGTGACCCCCGCCCGACCGAGATCGCGCAGCCAGTACTCGAGCAATGGTCGGCCGAGGATGGGCACGAGGCACTTCGGAAGGACGTCGGTCAGCGGCCGGAGACGTGTCCCGAGGCCAGCGGCCAGCAAGAGCGCCCCCGTTACGCCCTCAAGTGCCAAGCTCGATCTCGATGTCGGTCGTAGCCAGCGGCGTGTTGCCGATCCGGCTCACCTGGCAGGCGGCGGCCAGGGAGCCGAGGAAGGCGCTCTGCCACAGGTCCGCCCCGGCGACGAGCGCCATCGAGCTGCACGTCAGCAGGCTGTCGCCGGCCCCGGCTGGATCGCGCGGCGTGCGGTTCATGGCCGGAATCCGGTCCGTGAACCAGCCGCCAGGAGCGGCCACGCCAGAATGCGTCAGCACGCCTTCGCCCCCCAGGGTGACGATCACGTTCCGCGCAGACGCAGCGGTCCGCAGCGATTCGGCCAGGACCGCCAGGCCCGAGCTGAAGTCCCGCATCGCCAGCCGCGCCTCTCTCTCGGTCGGTGCGAGCAGCAGCATGCCCTTGAACCGCGACACGTCGCCGATCTGCGAAGAGCTCTGACTGTCCGCGACGGCCGCGACCTCGTGCCGTGCTACGGCGGCGCAGATCGGCTCGACCGCCTTGGCCGGCAGACATCCGTAGTTGAAGTCGGAGAAGATCAGGAGATCGCAGGTCCGCGCGGCCTCCCGCACCAACGAGACCAATCCGTCACGGATCTCGTCCGCGATCGCGTGTTGACGCAGATGGCTGACCCGCAGCAACGTCTTCCCGTCGGCCCGATAGCGCTGCTTTCGGGTGGTGGGCCGGCTGTCGTCCTCGATGATCTTCGCGCGCACTCCGTACGAGGCGAGCTGCTCGCGCACGAAGCCGGACGCCTCGTCGCAGCCGGCCACCGAGAAGAACGTCGCATCCGCCCCGAGGCCGGCCGCGTGGGCGGCCACGATCGCCGCACCCCCCAGAAAGCGCGACTCCTGCACCGGCGAGACCACGAGCGTCGGATCCTCTTGCGACATCCCGAGGGCCTCGCAGTCGACGTACTCGTCGACGATCAGGTCGCCCACGACGGCGACCCTCATCCCTCGAAATCGCGACATGATCTGCTCGAGGTCGGCCGTCGTGAAGCCGTGCCTCTCGGGAAAGTCCTTCGGCAGGGCGATCGACGAAAGGCTCGATTCCTCGAGCTCGCGTCGGACCAGCTCGAGGGAGGAGAACCGGACGTCGCCGGATTCGAACAGGAGGCGGCCTCCGTAGGCGTCGACCGCGCTCTGCTCCGGATTGGCGTGGCCGTCGTGCTCCTTGCCCTTCACCACGATCGAAGGCTGCAGGATCGAGATCATCGTCTCGGGCCGGCACGGGAGGACCCGTGCCTGGTCGACGAACTCGAGGGAGCGGACGCCTTCGAGCCGGAGAGCCGCCGGGACGTGGACGCCGACGGCCCCGTCCGGGTTGACGCCGACGACCAGAGCGTCTCCGCACTCCGACGCGAAGCGAAGCAGGCGGACGTGTCCCGGATGGACGATGTTGAAATTTCCGGAGACGAAGACGACGCGCTTGCCGCCGACGCACCTTCGGATCTCGGCCACCATCGCTTCTAGTCCGGCGTCGAGGGTCATGAAGTCCTTCCTTGCAACGACGGATCGATCGCGACCAGGGGACGTGCCACACGACCGGCCTCGAGGTCGTCGAGCGCCTCGTTGATGTGCTCGAGGTCGTAGCGCCGGGTGAGGAGCGTTTCGAGCGGCAATCTCCCATCCCGGTAGAGCGCGGCGAAGCGGGGAACGGCTTCGTCGGGATCGCTCCGGCCTCCCCAGGAACCGCGAAGCTGCCGGCCACGGATCAGATGGTGGGGATCGATCGAGATCCGCTGGCCGTTCTGCGGATGGGAGGCGAAGACGCACAGGCCACCGCCCGCGCGCACGGCTTCGAAGGCCTGCTCGATCACCCGAACGCGGCCCGATGCCTCCACCGAATAGTCGACGCCCGAGCCGTCCGTGATCTCGCCGATGCGGGCCAGCGGATCCTCTGTGGAAGCGTCCACGACGTGCGTGGCACCGAACTCCTGAGCGACCGCGAGCTTCTCCCGCGACACGTCGACGGCGACGACCTTGGCGCAGTCGAAGAGCCGAGTGGTCATCAGTGCGCTCATGCCGATGCCCCCGAGGCCGAAGATGGCGAGGCTGCTTCCGGGCTCGGGATCGATCTCGTTCGTGATGATGCCAGAGCCGGTGGGCAGTGCGCAGCCGAGCAGGACGCCCACGTCCATGGGGACGCCCTCGGGCAAGGCCACGACGCGGTTCTCCGAAACGACCGCCAGCTCGTTGAAGGTGGTCACCCCACCGGCGTTGATTCGGCGGCCGCCCGCGCGATAGCCGGCCGCCCCGGCGTCGAGGCCGCGTCCACGGATCCATCCCAGAACGACGCGTTGTCCGACGTGGACCTTGCTGACGCCCTCCCCGACCTCGACGACCTCGCCCGTGCCCTCGTGACCCAGGAGATGCGGCAGGTAGGGGTCGGGGCCGCGCTTCCCGCGGGCCTCCATGACCTGGCTGTGGCAGACGCCGCTGAACGCGAGCCGGACGAGGACCTGACCCCGTTCGAGCGGATCCCACTCGAGTCCGGAGACGATCTCGAGCGGCGCTTCCAAGGCGCTCAGTACCGCAGCCTTCACTCGATCTCCTCGGCACCGCGTTTCGCTCTTCGCCGCGATCGGCGGACCGTTCCTCTGGGCGGATCCTCGGGTCGGAGGACTCGATGATACGCCGGATCGCGATTCAGAAGGGCCCCGAGAACCAATCTCCGGGCACGTCGTGGGGGTGCGTGCGTCGCTGGGCCAGGGAGTCACACTCGAGCGTCCGGCCGACGAGCTCGGCGATCGCGCGGGCGACGTGCTCCGCCCGGACGTGATAGCCCTTGGTGAGGGCGGGGCTCGTCGCCTCGGGCACGTCGGGCGCCGCCAGCCGCCGCGGCGCCGCGGCGAGATGGCGCCAGCACTCGGTCGCAGTGCGGGCCACGATCTCCGCCGCGATCCCACCCGTCGTGAATCCGCTGTCGAGGGCCAGGAGGCGGCCGGTCCGACGGATCGATGCTTCGAGCGTCGGCCAATCCAGCGGTCGGACGGTGCGGAGGTCGATCAGATCGCACGTCACTCCCTGCGCGGAGAGGTGATCGACCGCATGGGCCGCCTCGACGGTCATGTAGGACGTCGCGACGACCGTGGCGGCATCTCCCTCGCGCACCTGGCGCGCCCGTCCGAGCGGGACGCGGTGGTCCCCGGACGGAACGTCTCCCTTGAGGTTGTGGAGCCATCGGTGCTCCAGGAAGACGACCGGATTCTCGTCGAAGATGCTCGAGAGCAGCAGCCCCTTGGCATCGGCCGCGGAGGTGGGCATCACGACCTTCAGGCCGGGGACGTGAGCAAACCACGCCTGGAGATTCTGGGAGTGGGTCGGGCCCTGTCCCCAGCCGCGGCCGAGGATCATGCGGACCGTCATGGGCACGCCGCGCCTGCCACCGAACATGAAGTGCCACTTGGCGGCGTTGTTGACCAGCTGGTCGATGCTCAAGAGCGCGAAATCGAGACGTTGATGGGTCAGAACGGGCCGAAGGCCGTTGAGCGCGGCGCCGACCGCCACGCCGGTCATGGCGTTCTCGGAGGTCGGCATGTCGAACACGCGCTCGGGCCCGAACTCGCGATGAAGGCCCAGGGTCGTTCCGAAGACACCCTTCGGATCGTCCACGCCCAGGCCGAAGCAGATCACGCCCGGATCGACCGCGAGCGCCACCCGCAGCCCGTCCCGGATCGCCTCGGCGAATGTCATCAGCGCCATTCAGCCGGGCCCTTCGAAGTACTCGCCCGCTCCGGCCTGCTCGGGCGCGGGGAACGGCGAGCGCTCCGCGAAGGCGAAGGCGGCCTCGACCTCGGCTTCGATCTCGGCCTCGATCGCCGTGATCTCGCCGCCACGAGACGCGTCAGCGGCGAGGATCGCCTCGCGCAGCCGGGCAATGGGATCGTGGGCTCTCCACCGATCGAATTCGGCTTCGCTTCTGTAGCCGAGCTGGTTGTCGTAGAACGGGCCACAGTGCTCGCGCCAGCGATAGGTCGCGAACTCGTAGAATCGCGGACCGTTCCCGGAACGGATCTCGCGGACGCCGTCCGACACGGCTCGGTGCACCGCCAGGGCGTCGTTGCCGTCGCCATGCTCGGCCGGCAGCCCCATCGCGCCCACCATCTCGTGGATCCGGCGCCCCGGTGGCTGTCGGACCGAAAGCGGCGAGTAGACCGAGTAGAGGTTGTTCTCGCAGACGAAGAGCACCGGGAGTTGCTTGAGCACGGCGAAGTTCACGGATTCGAAGAAGACACCTTCTTCTGGGACCGCGTCGCCCAGGAACACGCAGACGACCTGGCCCGAGCGCCTGAGCTTGGCCGCATAGGCCAGGCCGACCCCGACCGGCACGGTTCCGCCGACGATCGCCGTGCTTCCCATGAAGCCGGCCTGCTCGTCGACCAGGTGCATCGACCCGCCCTTCCCCCCGGCGCAGCCGGTGGCCTTGCCGTGGAGCTCGGCGACCATCGCCCCGAGGTCTCCGCCCTTGGCGAGATAGTGGGCGTGCGCGCGATGCCCGCTGACGGCGAGGTCCGTCCGCAGCAGCGCCCGGCCGACGGCGACGGCGACCCCCTCCTGGCCGATCGAGAGATGGGTCGGGCAACGCATTCGTCCCTCGGAATAGCGCTCTGCGATGGCCTCCTCGACCGCACGAACGCGCATCATCCCGTGGAGGAGGCGAAGCGCGAGATCGGACTTCACGGGATGAACCAGTAGTAGTCGCCCGCGTAGCCGGCTTCGTCGAACAGGGCGCGCCAGGCATCGACGTGCAGAACCGTCTGGGCGGTCAGGTTCCACGCGGACATCCGGACCCGTTCGGCCTCGTCGCGGTAGGCGTCGACCGTCACGAACGCTCCGCGTCGCGCGACCCGCTGGATCTCCCGGAGGGCCTGGATGCACTCTTGGCGGGGCAGGTTGTGGATCGTATTGATCGAGACCACGACGTCCATCGAGTCGTCCGGGAACGGCAGCGAACGAGCGTCGGCCACGCGAACCTTCGATCGCATGTCCTCGATGGCGTTCGCGATCGCGTACTCCGACACGTCGACGCCCGTGACGGCGAGACCCGGGATTCGAGCGGCGAAGTCATGGAGCATGAACCCTTTGGCGCAGCCGACGTCGAGCAGCCGGTCTCCAGCCACGAGCCCGAAGTGCTCTCGAAAGGTCGGCACGACGGGCTGCCAGAATCGGGGAGCGTACCGGAACCCGCCGTAGCCATGCTTGCGATCGCCGTCGAAGAACTCGGCACCGAAACGTCGTGCGATGCGGCGATCCTCTTCGGTCTTCTGGGCACCCCGCTCGTGCACGTCGCGACGCGTGCGCGGATAGTCTACGAGCAGGTCGATTTCCTTGCCCACGTGCGCGTCCTCAGGGCTTGTGCCGATACTCGCTGGGCTGCAGCGCGAGCTCGTCGCGGAACCGTTCGACCCACGCGACCGTCTCGTCGATCCCCGATTCGAGGGTGACCTCGTCGCTCCAGCCGAGCTCGTTGCGGATCTTTCGACTGTCGAGCTGATAGGCCGCGTCCTTGCCCAGACGCTCGCCCACCACTTCGACATGCTCGTCGAAGGACGTCCCGAGCCGCTCGCAGATCATCTCGACGAGCTTCCGGATGCTGATCTGGCGATCGGTCGAGACGTGGTACGTCTCGCCCGGGCGCCCGTTCTCGGCGACGCGCCGCGTGGCGTCTGCGACGTCCGCCGCGTGAATGAAGGAGCGCTCCGACGCCCCGCCACCGTGCAGCTGTAGCGTGCGGCCCAGCTTCAAGAAGAGCACCGTCCGGGGGACGATGCGATAGAGCTGCTGGCCCGGGCCGAACACGTTGGCCGCCCGGGTGAACACGACCGGAAAGCCGTAGGCCTTGAAGTACGTCTGCAGGCTCATGTCCGACGCGGCCCGCGATACGGCGTAGGGAGTGCTCGGGTTGAAGGCCGCCCCCTCCCGGATGCGGCCGGTGGTGCTGCCGTAGACCTCCGGCGTGGTGACGTGCACGTACTTCTCGAGGCCGTCGAGCCGGCGAAGGCGCTCGTGAAGGCGGACGGTCGAGACGACGTTGGTCGTGAACCAATGCTCCGGCTGATCCCAGCTCTCGGCCACCATGCTCTGGGCCGCGAAGTTCACCACGTAGGCGGGACGCTCGCGACGGATCAAGGCATCGATCTCGTCGAGGTCGTGATTGAGATCGAAGGCGAAGAACCGGAAGTCTCCCGCGGCAGGCCGCCAGCGGTAGGGCAGGAACGCGGGATCGGGCTCCGGAGAGCGACTGATCCCGACGACCGATTCCCCCCGCTGAAGCAGATGATCGACGAAGGTGGCCCCGGAGAACGAGTTGCTCCCCAGGACCACGTAGCGCGCGGCCGGGGTCACTGGGCCTGGCTCCGATTCTCGCGCAGCCAGCGCATCAGCATGTGCCCGACCACGAGCTGCAGGTCCTCCGCGATCTGCATGTCGTCCACGGCGAAGTGAATCACGACGTCGGCCAGTGCCTTGGCTGTGCCTCCCGAGTATCCGAGGATCGCGTAGCTCACGACGCCCATCGCTCGGGCCTGCTCGAGGACGCGTACGATGTTCGGCGAGTTCCCGGAGCCGGACAGCGCGACGACGAGGTCGTGGGGCCGGGCCTGGGCCTCGAGCTGCTTCGCGAAGATCTCCGGGTATCCACAATCGTTCCCGAGACAGGTCAGGACGGAAGAATTCGCCGACAGGGCGTGGACCCGCAGGCCGGGTCCGTCTCCTCTCGAGATTCCGTAGAGGAAGTCGTTGGCGAGGTGCATGGCGTTCGCGACGCTTCCGCCGTTGCCGCACAGGAACACCTGCCGCTGCTGCCTCCAGCAGCGCAGGAGATCCACGGCCAGGGGCTCGAGCATCTCCCAGGAGACCGACGAGAGGACGCCCTGGAGCCGGTCGGCGTAGCCGGAGAACAGCTCGCTCGGACGGGAATCCGTCGAGTTCATGCCAGGACCTCCTGCTGCATCCAACGCAGGTTGTGGAAACGGTCGTCGTCCTTCAGGCGTCCGGAACGGAAGCGATCGACCAGATCGGCGATGGCATCGTCCACGGTCCTCCGCGGCGCATAGCCCGTCGCGAGCAGCTTGTCGGAGTTCACACGGTAGGAGCGCGGGTCGTTCGAATCGCTCACCGAGATCTCGGCGTCGGCGTGCTCGACGACGCGTTCCGCGATCTGAAGGATCGACAGGTTCTCGAAGCCGGCGTTGTAGATGCCGGTGCATTCGGCATGGTCGAGCAGGAAGAGATAGACGTCCGTGATGTCGTCGATGTGGATGTTGGGACGGGTCTGGGCACCGCCGAAGACGGTGATGCGCTTCCGCGTCAACGCCTGGAGGGTCAGCATGTTGACCGAGACGTCGAAGCGCATCCGAGGCGAGTAGCCGCAGACGGTCGCCGGCCTCACGATCTGAACCGCAAAGTCGTCCGCGTAGCTCAGGAGGACGCGCTCGGCGACCATCTTCGTCTTGTTGTACTCGGAGATCGGCTCGAGCTCCAGGTCCTCGGTGACCTCCGGCTCGTCCTTGACGCCGTACACGCTTCCGGAAGAGGCATAGAGGAAGCGCTCGATCCCCGCGCGCCGGGCGCGGTCGGCCAGCTGCATGGTCGCGAGGCAGCTCACCTCCCAGGTGAGCTTCGGGTCGAGGTCCCCGCACGGGTCGTTTGCGACCGAGGACAGATGGACGATCGCATCCACGCCCCTCAGCGGAACGGCGTCGATGTTCCGAACGTCCCCTTCGATGACCGCGAGCGCCGGATGCGGGGAGAGGAAGTTGCCGAACCACATGGCGTCGAAGGCCACCACCTGGTGGCCGGCCGCGAGCAGCTTCGGAACCAGGACGCTGCCCTTGTAGCCACAGGCTCCGGTGACGAGGAGTTTCATCGGCGAAAACCGACCGGCAACGAGTGCGCAGCCGACGCGAGGAGTCTAGGGGTTGGGTTGGAGGGCCGCGAGGCGCATGGGGACCCTCTGGCGCGGAGTTCCCCGGCATCCGCGTGGTCGTGCAAAGTTAGTAAATATTTACTAATCTTGGCCCTGTTCCTCCAGGAGGCCCGCACGATGCCCCGCTCCTCCGAAGCCGACGGCGCCGAGCCGCGGCCGCCTTCCCGGCCGCGACCCGGCCGCGAGCAACGCCGCCGCCAGATCCTTCAGGCCGGGATGCGTTGCTTTGCCGAGCACGGCTTCCGGGGCACGACCACGCGCGAGCTCGCCGAGGCGGTGGGAATCACCGAGGCGGCTCTCTACCGCTATTTCGACAGCAAGGAAGCCCTCTACACGGCCATCGTCGACGAGAAGGTGCGCCAGCCCGGGTGGACCGAGCCCCTCGAATCGGCCGCGGCCCGGGGCGACGACCGCGCCGTCTTCGAAGGGCTGGCGCGGGCCATGCTCGAGAGCGTCGAGGCGGACTCCTCCTTCCTCCGGATCCTCCTCTACACCGGGCTCGAGGGCCACGCCCTGGCCGAGCCCTTCTTTGCCAGCCGCATCCGACGCCTGCGGGACTTCTTGACCGGCTACCTCGAGCGGCGCATCGCCGAGGGTGCCTTCCGCGCGGTCGACCCGGTTCTCGGAGCCCGCGCGCTGCTCGGGATGGTGCTCGACCACATGATCGTGCGCGAGATCTTCCGCCGGGATTCGACGCCGCCCGAGAAGACGGCGGCCGAGGTCGCTGCGTGCTTCGTCTCGATCTTTCTGGACGGGATCCGCACCGGGGAGGAGCGCAAACGTGTCGCGGTCTGAGGACTCGCAGGGCGGGCGCAGGCGGCGCGCGGGGATCGCGATCCTGGCCGTGGCGCTCGCCGCCGGCGCGGCGGCGGGCCTGCACTGGCTGCGGGAGGGCCGCTACCGGGAGGCGACGGACGATGCCTTCGTCGAGGGCACGATGCTGCTGATCTCTCCGCGCGTCGCGGGCACGGTGGTCGAGGTCCCGGTGCAGACCAACCAGCCGGTTCGGGCCGGAGACCTCCTGGCTCGGCTCGACCCGGCGGACTACCAGGTACGCGTGCAGCGTGCGCGGGCCGACCTCGATGCGGCCCTGAACCGGATGCGCGCAGCCACGGCCGAGGCGCAGGCGGCCGATGCAGAGCGTGTGGCCGCCCGCGTCGAGCTCGACCGGGCGAAGCGCGAGGCCCGGCGCGTGCGCGGCCTGTTCGAGCGCGGGGCCAGCAGCGAGCAGCGGCTCGAGAACGCCCAGGCGCAGCGGGACGCCGCCCAGGCGAACGTGACCGCCCTCGAGCAGCGCGCCGTCGCCGAGCGGGCCGTGCTGGGCAACGAGGCCCCGGTGCGCCAGGCCGAGGCCGCCCTTCGCGAGGCGGAGCTCGCGCTGTCCTACACACGCATCACGGCCCCCGCCGACGGCGTGATCGGGCGCAAGAACGTGAGCGAGGGCGAGAACCTGGCCCCCGGCCAGCCGATCCTCGCCCTCGCCCGGGACGAGCGCAGCTGGATCGTGGCGAACTTCAAGGAGACCCAGATCCACCGCATGCGAGCGGGAGACCTGGCCGAGGTGCGGGTGGACGCGTTCCCCGACCGTGTCTGGCACGGGCACGTCGCTTCGGTGTCTCCGGCGACGGGGGCCCAGTTCGCCCTGATCCCGCCCGACAACGCCACGGGAAACTTCACCAAGATCGTCCAGCGCGTCGCCGTGAAGATCGTCCTCGACGGCTGCGAGCCTCCGGGCCAAGAAGCGGACCCGGAGGCCGCGATGCGGCTTCCCGTCGGATTGTCGGTACGGGTGAGCGTGCGTGTCGAGAGCAGCTGACCCGAACGAGTCGAAGACCGCGGACCCGAACGAGTCGAGAACCGCGGACCCGAGCCCGATCGACCCGCGTGAGGAGGAGCCGCTCGACTTCGCGAAGCTGATGATCGTGTTCTCGGTGATGCTGGCCGCGATCCTCGAGATCATCGACACCAGCATCGTCAACGTCGCCTTGCCCGACATGATGGGAAACCTGGGCGCCACCATCGACGAGATCGGCTGGGTGGTGACGGGCTACATCATCTCCAACGTCATCATCATCCCGATGACGAGCTGGCTCTCCTCGCGTTTAGGGAGGAAGCGCTACCTCACGTCGTCGATCCTGCTGTTCACGGCGGCCTCCGCCCTGTGCGGGACCGCCCGCTCCCTGGAGGAGCTGGTGCTGTTCCGCGTGATCCAGGGCCTGGGCGGCGGC
>Ga0114931_10010337_pt1 | contig 11117 bp, 6 predicted proteins | sample 2SBtaG_FD_89579 | JGI IMG/M metagenome (GOLD analysis project Ga0114931, IMG submission 89579) | Deep subsurface microbial communities from Kolumbo volcano to uncover new lineages of life (NeLLi) - 2SBTROV14_V59a metaG | ecosystem: Environmental > Aquatic > Marine > Volcanic | place: Kolumbo...
GAAACATTTTTATAATTATAATTCAGATTAACACTCTGATTCGTAGTTAAAAAACTAAATGTCTCTTCTCCATTAATATTTAACACTAATGATTTACAATTCAAATTAAGACAAACCCTAAAATCTGAAACAATAAAATTATTTGTATTTTTAACCGAACATAAAATCTTATTCTCGGGCAAATCAAATAAAAAATTACAGTTAAACTTCATAGGGTTTGATGTGTAGCTTGCAGTTTTCTTTGTTTCTTCAGGCAAAGAAGATTTCTCAATTTTTGAAAATGTCTTTGCAACACTCACATTGTACGACTTACGCAGAAAATTATTGTATACACTAAAGGGAAATGTATATACGTAATCTGATAGTAATTCGTTAGGAATTTTATATCTATAATAAATCGTCTTTTTTTCATTTGGTTTGAAAATAATCATTCTTTCTTCATTATCAAATGTTTTTATTTCTTTGGTTTTAGCCAAATTCAAAAACAAAATTTGATAGTAATTTTTTGCATTTTCAATTTCAACTTCTAAATAACCATAACTTCCAAAGCCTAATTTATTGGGTCCGTTTATATTAACTTTAAAACCTAAATCAAGTCCTTTATTTTTTTTATCCAAAATATCAAATGTGTTTTTAACTTTCAAACTTTTAGGTGTTAAAGAAAATCCATATCCTGTTGCATTAATAGTTGCACTTGTAGTTCTAAGGTGTGAAGATTTATCTAAAATTATATGAGAAGAATCCACATAACCGTATTGGTCATATGTCAAATCAAAAGGAACCCACACACCACCAATATATACTTCCGCCCACGCATGTCCACCCCAATTAGAACCGACAAAATCAACTACTTCTTCTGATGTTGTATATGCATAACCTGTCACAACTCGTGAAGGAATTCCAAGGGATCTAAGCATTGAAATATATAAATTAGTAATCTCACGACAAACTCCTTTTTTTGATTTGAAAACTTCTGTCGATTTTTGGTTTGGATTTAGTGTGACAGTTGATAAATCATAATTAATATCTTCACGAATCCACTTTGCAACTTTACTTGCAATGATAAATGTATCATCTTCTCCTTGCGCAATTTGTGATGCTTGTTGTGCAATTTTTTCATCAATATCAATCAAGCCCCCATGTTCCAAATAAATATATAACTTAGGATCAATATTTTTTATAGGATACTTCACTTTATGTGAGATTTTTGGTCGATAGGTTGTACTCTCAATTAAAAATGAATTTGTAATAACATTATTTTGTTTCAAATTATTAGCATCATATGAAAACTCAATATACTTTATTGCTGATTTTTCCTTTATTTCATATTCTTTTTTTGAAGTCGTAAAACTATTTAGTGTTTGTGCTCCATTAAAATATTGAGGATATGTAAACGAATCTAATACAAAAGTATTAACTCTAAACTCATTCTCATGTGTCAGAGAAAATTTTATCGAATTTGTAACATTTAATTTCAAATTTTCATAAGAATTTAAATCTTCTTCTGCGAAAATATACTGGGGAATAAAACATAAAAAAAGAACTAAAAAAATCATATGTAAAAAATTCTTATAATCCATTACTAAATTCGAGTAACCAAGCTTTATAAAGATTTACACCCGCAATAATGTAATGAAAACTCAAGAAAATAAGTCTTTTTCTAAGACATCAAAAAATCTCCGTTCACAAGGAGAAATTTTTGGAATAGCACTTATGTTTGTTATAATAATTGTTGGTTTTGTAATTTATAGTCAAGTAAAAGCCCTCAATCCAAACAACGAAATTAATTTAGAAACTGAAAAAAGATATCAAACACTTGCGGAGGGAACTCTAAATACATTGCTCAAAACAAGCACCAGTTGTTACATTGAAAAAGGAAAAGACACTATTAAAGATCTAATCAATTTCTGTTTAGAAGTCAGCTCTGTTGGAGGAGACCCTGAGTTCACATGTGATGCCAAAACAACAATTCAGGCCTGTTCATATAGTATTGAATTTTTAAATGACACATTAAACACACTTTTCAATAAAAATGGAATAGGAGAAATTCCATTTTATATGAGAATTGATGTGCCTGATAATCCCGATAGCTTGTTATCAAATATAACACTAACAAATTTTAACAATATAACTTATAAAAATAAAATCGTAACTGAAAATAATTATCATTCACTAGGTTTTAAAAGAGCCCCTTCAGGACTTAGAACTTGGGCAACATCTCAAAGAAATATAAGATTAGAGCTATATTTATACTACAAATAATAATACTGAGGGGCAATAAATTCACTTCTTCCTCTTGTTTACTCTAAAGTGTATACATTCTTTTATATTAATTTTTTGCAAAATTTCATACAATGAAAAGTTTCAAAATTGTGTTTTATCTACTATTTATTTTACTTGCTTTTGGAAGTGTAAATTCTATTGGAGTATATAATTCACAAGAATATACAATTTTCACTAATAACTTAAATTTAACTATCAACATTAACATCACAAATCCAACCGGTCCAATTATCGTCAAAGATGTGAATTTGAGCTTAAATTCACAAAATTATAATTACTATCTTAAAATTGATGATTATATACCTTTTGAGCCTAATCAAGTAATAAATTACAAGTTTAAACTTAAGGATTTCAATTTAACTCAATTAAAAAATAATGACAAGCTCTCAATTAATATTAATGCAATAGATGAAAACGGGAAAAAAATTCAAACTCTAGAGGGTTCAGAACCAACAAATTTTAAAATCAAAGTTGATACACAAAAACCACAACTTTCTATTGCCAATTCATTTAATGATAAAATAAAACTAAAAACAATTGATGAACAAATTCACCTTGATTTTAACAAAAGAATAAAAAGTTATAAGTTATATAACAAAGATGAACTTATCAGTTCTTTTACAGGAACCAGCCTATTTGAAAAAGAATATCCTCAAACAATAAATTACATACTCCCTAAAGACACAATAATTGAAAACAACAGGACAGATATCAAACTAGAATTCGAAGATTTATCAGGAAATAAAAATACAAAAAACTACACTCTAATAATCATTGGGAAAAAGCTCAAACTAAATCTTTTAAGTAGAAAAGATAATTCAACTCTTAGTTATTTTTACAATTCAAGCTTGCCACAACTTTTTGGAAAAACTATATACTCTGATTCGACTACTTATAATTTAAGAATTGAGACTAATACTCCTTCAAATTGTTATTATGCAAGTAATTTGTTTTCATTTAAAGAAATTACCGATTCACACACAAGACAAATTGCAACCTCTTCTCAAAACAACTTGCTTCATGAAATCCCTGTTAATACACAAACAAGCTCTAAAATTTGGGTTGCATGCCAAAAAATTGTTGATCCTCAAGATGTTGTTTACTTGAGTGAGGAACTTTTCAACAAAAAAGACTTGATTAATGTTAAGTTTTACAATGGAAAATTAAACATACAAAATGTAATTCCATCTAAGATAATTACAAATAAGATTTTTGATTTATATTTAGACACCACACAAAACTCTTTATGTTCTTTTGAAATAGACACTAAAAATAAAAATAAATTGAACACTACAGATTTAAGAAAACATTTCTATTTAAACGAGGAACTTCAAAGAGAAGGAAATCATAAGTTATCTTTGTCCTGTGTTGATGTTTTAGGAGATTACACCACATTAAATAAAACGTTCATATTAAATTCTTCTCTAGGTGTTAAAATTATAAGTTTCTCTCCGCACTATTTCACCTCACAAAATGATATATTGAACTTTAAAATTAGTACTCCTGCAGATTGTAGATATGTGCCTCCAAATACACAAATTACAACAAATGAATCTTTTTTTGCATTAACAAAAGCACAAGGTTCTAATTTAGATTATTCTATTAGAATTCCAACAAAACTCAAAATTGGAGAAAATATTTTAACTTTCTCTTGTTTGAAAAATGATCAGTTATTTAACGGAGAAAAAATAAAGATTCTCTACGACCCTAATGGGCCTGTTTTAAGCAACCTCAAATTTAAAAATGGAGGTGTCAAAAGTGATTTCGTTAGTTCATATGATGAAATTGAATATGATGTTGATGTCAACTCTCTCACACCAATTAGGAAATTTTCAATAACCGTATTTACAAAAAATGGTACACTTGAATTTGAAAAATCTAGTTCTAACTCAAAAATAAAGGGAGATTTTAAAGAAGCAAACAAAATAAAAATCGTAGCAACTAATGCAAACAATAAAAACAGTACGGCTATTGAAAAAGCGATTAAATTTGATTTAGAACCACCTAAAATTTCTTTTACCAAAGGCTCAAAAACTCTAAAAATTAATTGCATAGATATAGAAACTCAATGTAGAGACGTAAAGTTTAGTTTTTCTTCCACTGCATTTACTTGCAATCCTTCTGTAAAATACGATAATGAGGATCTTCAAATTTCCGACAATAATTATGTCTGTGCTCAAGCAAGAGATTTAGTAGGACATTATGCAAAAGAACAAATGCAATTGGTAGTTGGGTTTGATAACAACAATAATGATGAATTTAATACTAGTAATAATAATATAGATGATAATAATGATTTAAATAATAACAATGGTTCGAATAACGATGTGACTCAAGAACCAAATAATCAAATTAACAATACTACAAATGATAATTATATTGATGAAACACCATTTAATCCACAATCGTACCCTGAAAAACAAAATAGTAATGCAACTACTTATTCTATCATCGCAGCAGTGATGACTCTTTTGGGTAGTTTAGGAGGAGGTGGATTCTACGCATACAAAAAAGGTTACCTAAATAAACACTTAGAAAAATTTGGATTTGGTAAAAAGATGTCTGAGGGAAATTCACAGGGAACATTAACAAATCAAAATAATCTCATATCAAAAATAGACAACAAAAAATTTAAAAAGACTTCATATAATGACCATTATAAAAAATTAAATTCTTTCTTAGATAAAACCATTGAAGGGAAAAGTGGTGTGTTCAAGGATTTTGACAAATCAAATAAAGGCAAAGTTAAAGGTTATGATGATACATTAATTAAACAAAACAAAAAAACAGATATTTCAAAAGAAGATTTTGATGATTTTTATTCTTCATCAAAAAATTCAACCTCTCTAAAAGATTCAAAAAGCCTTGAAAAACAAGCAGAAGACTTTGAAGAATATCACAGCAAAAAAAAGCAAAACAATAAAAAGAAGGAATAGTTCATATACATATAATGAAAAAAAAAGAATCTAAAAATAATAAATATATAGATGACCTAAAAAGATTCTGGAGATACATATGGTATGATGACTCATTTGGATCATATATTTTAAATTTTATTTTGGCTTTTATTATAATAAAATTTATTTTTTTTCCAGCACTGGGATTTCTATTAAATAATAGTTATCCTGTTGTTGCAATAGTGTCTGGAAGTATGGAACATAAAATAGTTGAAAATAGAGTTTGTGATAAATATGTAGTTGATGAAAATTATAAAAAATTAGATTTTAATTCGTGGTGGAATTTATGTGGAGAATATTATAAAAAATTCAACATTTCTCAAAAAAGTTTTGAAGAATTCAAATATAAAAATGGACTCAATATAGGAGATGTTATGGTTCTATACGGAAAAAAACCAAAAGATATAAACGTTGGAGATGTTTTAGTTTTTATTCCACAAGACAGAAATTTTTTTGAAACTAAAGGACCTGTAATTCACAGAGTAATTAATATTTGGCAAGATGAACAGGAAACCTATCATTTTAGAACAAAAGGTGATCATAATCCTCAATCTTTTGAAGGATTTGAAAATGACATATCTGAGGAAAATGTAATCGGAGTTGGAGTAATTAGAATCCCATATATTGGTTTTGCAAAAATTGTATTAAGTAACACTATTGGAAAAATTCTACAAATTATAAATTAAAATGAACATTAGGATTAAAAACAAAATATTAAAACAAATAAAACCAACTAAAATACAAAAAGAATTTTTTGAAAAAAAGGTTAATTTGTTTATTTCAGAATTAGAGAATTCAAAACAAAAATTAAATTTCAAGTGTGATTTCATAATCGGTGGATCTTTCGGAAAAGGAACATATCTAAAAAACGATTTTGATGTTGATATTTTTTGTCGTTTTCAAAATTCAAAAAATTTGAGTTTAGATCTAGAAAAAATATTAAAAAAAGCAAAGAAAAAAATATTAAAAAAAAAAGGTTCAAGAGATTATTTTCAAATAAAAGAAAATAAATTAAAATTCGAAATAATTCCAACAATAAAAATAGATAAAATAAAAGAAGCTCATAATACGACTGAACACTCCATTTACCATGTTGATTTTTTAAAAGAAAAAATGTCTAAGGATAGAAATTTAGTTGATGAAATAAGACTTGCAAAACAGTTTTTCAAAGCTAAAAAACTATACGGTGCTGAAAGCTACATCCAAGGATTTTCAGGACATATTATAGATTTACTTGTAGTTTATTATGGAAGTTTTAAAAAATTACTTGAGGGAATCTCAAACTGGAAAGAACAAACAATAATTGATATAAATAAAACATATAAAAGTCAAAAAGAGATACTCTCAAAAATAGAAAAAGACAAACAATCAAATCTAATTATTGTTGACCCGATTTTAAAAACTAGAAATGCAGCAAGAGCACTTAGTTGTGAAAACTATTTTAAGGCAATTTTACTTGCACAAGATAAAAAAAATTCTTTAAGAGAAAAGGATTTTATTATTAAAAACAACACTTCAAAAAAAGAGGAACAAAATACAAAAAAGTTCGCCAAAGAATTTGATTTGAAATTAATTGAATATAAAATCTCAATTGTAAAAGATTTTCAAAGTCAAGATATTGTCGGTTCAAAATTACTGAAATTAAATACAAGGATTGAAAAATATTTTTTAGACTTAGATTTTATTGTTTCTAAAAAAAATTTTTTTATTTCATTTGATGAAAATATTTGTTTATTCTTTTTCTTTATTTATCCTGAAATGTTACCAAAGATAAAAACAGTTTATGGACCCAAAATTTCAATGAAAAGTGATGTTAAAAAATTTCTCATCAACAAAAAAAAATATTTTGTAGAAAATGACAAAATCTGTGCATATGAAAAAAGAAAAATTACTAACATTAATGATGCCTCCAAATTAAATAAACAAGATTTTAGAAAAATTTTAGGAAAGAATATTGATTTTATTAAAAAAATAGAAATAATAAAATAAGAAGTTTTTTAAACAAAAGATTTCTTTTTAATTCTTATGAATAAAGAAAAAAATATAGATGTTATTGAGAATCAAGAATGTCCAATATGCTCAAAACCAAGTGCTACATATTCTGAGTATGAAATTGAAGACCCTTATGCTAAAACAATCTATATTTTATCTGTAAAATGTAATAGTTGTGGATATAAAAAATCAGATTTAGAATTTGAAAATCCTGGTTCTCCGGCAGAATATACAATTAAAATAGAATCTATTGAAGATTTGAATGTTAGAATAATTAAATCTGCAGATTGTGAGATTTCCATTCCTAAATTAGGTTTAGAGATAGACTCTACATTTAATGGGGAGCATTTTGTCTCAAATATTGAGGGTGTAATTGAAAGATTCATTAAATACATAACTTTTGCAAGAGATAATGAAGAGGAGAAATCAGCAAAAAAAAGAGCAAAAAATCTTCTTAAAAAACTTAATAAAGTAAAACATGGTGATGAAAGCATAACTATAAAATTAAAAGACAATTCAGGCAATTCTGCAATAATATCAAACAAAGTTGCGGTTAAAAAATTACGAAAATAAATTAGAGAAGACTCTTTTGTTTTTGATAGTAAATCCAAAAACTTAAAAAGAATAATAATAAAAATAACATATGTTTTTGAGCAAAAGAAAAACAATTTTTATTAATATAATACTTGCTCTATTTTCTTCTATGATTATTGTCAATTCTGTTTGCGTTACAAATCCCTCTTACATCAAAGTAACATCTGGATCTGATGATCTTGGAGAGTTTCAAACAACTGATGAAATATCAATTAATCCTAATTTAAATTCAGACCCATTAAAAATAGATTTTGTATTTACTAATACACAAAATAATTGCTTTAACAACAAAGAAGATTTAAAATTTAAATTGTTCTCAACCGCAATTGAAACTCCTGCAGACTCTTTCTCAACACAAAATGTCTCAGGAAAAATAATAACCACTTTTAGTGTTGTTAAACAGACAAATCTTCAAATTACTAACACTTTTGTATCAACATTTTTGGTAACTAACTCTGCAAATCAACAATATTCTGGTTCAATTTTGTTTTCTCCTGACAATGATGCACCTTTCTTTGAAATTTTTGCAATACAACCTACCAACCCTTTAATTAGCTCGAATGAACAAATAACAATAAATTACAGAGTTGTAGACTCAGGAACTGGACTTAGTTTAATAACAATTAACGGGCCTGAAACTAAAATTATTCCTTTTAATGGAAGAAATAACTCTTATGATGGACAAATTCAGGAATATCTAAGTAACACAGGTTCATACACAATAACTGCGAAAGATAAATTAGGTAAAACTTCAATGAAAACAACATCTTTTGTTGTAGACAATCAAGCTCCTTTAATAACAAATGTTGAAAAAAACTATGAATATGACTCCACAAGAAGGGTTTCTTTTAAGATAAGAATTGAAGATGTGTCTTTTTTATATACAAATGATGCCCCTCGAGTCATTGGAAATTTTTCATTCATCAATCCAAGTTTCTCATCCTATTTAGGAACCTGTCTTAGATTAACGAATAGTTCATATGAATGCACTTTTAACAATATAGAGATTACATCTATCGATAAAACACAAAATGTTTTAGTCAAATTCAATTTGAGTGATTCACTTGATAATTCAAGAATTCAAAGTTTTAATGAAGAAATATTTGTTGATAATGAAGGTCCAAAAATAACTGATTTTTACTTGGAAAATTCACTTGGAGTTAAAAATATTTTTTCAAGTAAAGATGATAATATTACTGTTCATTTGAAATTTAATGATGAAAGTCTTAGCCAAAGAGAACCTCGAATCTTTACTAATTTTGATTTAATACAATTTCCCCAAGGAAGTTGCACATACACAGGAAATAATGGAGAATGCACTTGGCGACTTGGAAATATCAGTTCCTTATACGCAAATATGAACAATATTTCTGTACCATTTAAGGTTACAATATTAGACTATTATTCAAACAGCAATAGTGATTCTTTTGTTGCTCTTCTTGACAACAACTTTCCAATTTTAACTACAATTGAAATTATTGAAACAGAATCAATTAAAGACAAAATATTAAAATCAGGAGAAAAAATAAATTTTAGAGTGTTTATTGAGGACGAAAATCTTCTTAATGGAGGTGAATATTTTGTAAAAGGTGATTTTTCAAATATTGACTTTAGAGATAATATGAATAATGTTAATGGATTATGTAGTTCCTTCAACCAAAATATAATTCAGTGCGATTTTAATTCAATTATACTTGAAAATGGATACATTAAAAGAAATGTAACATTTGAAATCTCAGACATTGCAGGAAATACAATTAAAAAAAATAAAGAAATTGAAATCTTTCAAGTTAGTAATGAAGTGTTTAGCTCATATAAAATTGGCAAACTAAAAATTTTAAATCCTCTAAATAGAAACCAAATTGTAAGGGGAGGTGGAACAGCATGGTTTGAAGGAAAACTTGATCTGATGGGGGCAGAAAATATTTCTCTTATTAACTATCAAATTGTTTCATGTGCAGAAGAAGAACTTGACCCCCTTCTCGTAATTGATTATCAACTATTTCCAGATCCTATTGTAATTAATTCAGGTCAAAAAAATGTTGAGAACTTTGCCATGAAAGTTAACCTAAAAGACCATCAAAATCTAAATGACTTAAATACTAAAAAAATGACTTGTAAAATGTCTGTTTTAAAAAAAGATTCAAAAACGGTTTACGCTCCTGAGATAGTAAATTTTGAATTAGAATTCTCTTTTTACAATGTTCCAAGAGGGGATTTGTTAGAAGCAAATGCAAAAAAAATCCTTGCAATGTATGATGATATTTCATATCTAGGAGATTGGTTTGATACTACATATGGTTTTTATAGTTTATTTAGTAGTGCTTGTAGTGCAGTTAATAGTGCAGGGGGAACTCTTAATGCCTTTGTTGAGATAAAAAATATTTTACAAGCTGGACTCTTAACATGTGATTTGTCAACAGGTGGGTCGTGCACAGGTAATATTGGTAAATACTCCGAATCGTCAAAAGATTCTATTATGAAACCTCTTACAGATGGATTCATAAAAAAAGCATGTGATTGGGTAACATGTAGAAACGGTGCACATTTAACGGGATTATTAACCGGTGCATTTGACTCTTCTTCTGCAACAGAAGAACTTGGTCTAGGCGAAACACCATTGCTCGGAGATTTAATTAAAGGCTATAATAGCCTATGTAGAGAAGGAGGTGTTGCTCTTTTTGATGAGAAAGGAAAATTCAGTGAGACTTTAAAATAAAATAAAAAAATGGTAAAAAATAATTTTAAAAAAATATTTGGAATTTGGATTCTAGTTTCTCTTGTTTTCGTTATTCCTGCAAGCTTTTCTACAGTAACAACTAAAAGTAATGCTGGTTCAGCTTTATGTGGTTCACCCGTTAATATTAAAGACTCTTTTATCCTCTCTGTTGTTACAATGTGTCTTCCAGGAATTCTTGAGAAAGCACATGAATGGAAACAAATTAAATGTCAAACTATAAAGTGTAGTTACAACGCGGTAATTAATGATTTAGACCCCTCTTTTTGTGAGAAACAAGAAGCATACAGAACCTGTAAATATTTTGTAGGTGAAATTTTTGCAATCCCTCCTATGGCAATTCTTGAATACTATAGAAATGCAATGTCACAAGCTCTAGCAAATCCTGTAGGAATATTATGGTCTACGTCAACAAAAATATTTCGAGCAACAATAGATGGGAGTTGTGGTGCAGGTTCTCCTTCAGGTTTGATTTGTAATGTTGTAGCTAATGTGCCTGTGGGAGTCGCAAGTTTTGGACTTGTAGCAACCGATTCAGCTGCAATTGTACAAAC
>Ga0114931_10010338_pt1 | contig 11116 bp, 7 predicted proteins | sample 2SBtaG_FD_89579 | JGI IMG/M metagenome (GOLD analysis project Ga0114931, IMG submission 89579) | Deep subsurface microbial communities from Kolumbo volcano to uncover new lineages of life (NeLLi) - 2SBTROV14_V59a metaG | ecosystem: Environmental > Aquatic > Marine > Volcanic | place: Kolumbo...
CTCGCTCTGGTTCTGGATGATCATGTCGACGACGATGCCGGCCTCGGCCAGCGGCGCGAACAGCCGCGCGGCCACGCCCGGGCTGTCGGGCACCTGGCGCACGGTGATCTTGGCCTCGTCGCGGTTGAGGGTGACGCCGGAGACGACGACTTGTTCCATGAGCTCTTCCTCCGGAACCACCCAGGTTCCCTCGGCGTCCGAGAAGGTCGATCGGACGTGGATCGGGACCTGGTGGTTCGCGCCCAGCTCCACCGAGCGGAGCTGCAGCACTTTGGCGCCCAGCGACGCCAGCTCGAGCATCTCGTCGTAGCTGATGCGATCGATCTTGCGAGCGGTTGGCACCACGTTGGGATCGGTGGTGTAGACCCCGTCGACGTCGGTGAGGATCTCGCAGACGTCGGCCTCGATGGCGGCGGCGATGGCGACGCCGGTGGTGTCGGAGCCGCCACGGCCCAGGGTGGTGATGTTGCCGTCCTCGTCCATTCCCTGGAAGCCGGCGATGACCGCGATCTTGCCCTCGGCGAAGCAGCTCTGCAGCGCCTCGGCGTCGATCGATCGGATGCGCGCCCGCGAGAACGCGCTGTCGGTGATGACCTTGACCTGGTGGCCGAGGAACGACTGCGCCTGGCCGCCGAGCCCGCGAATGGCCAGCGCCAGCAGCGCGCAGGTGATCTGCTCGCCGGTCGACACGATGACGTCGACTTCGCGGTCGCCCGGATGGTCGACCACCTGGGACGCGAGCCCGAGCAGCCGGTTGGTCTCGCCGGCCATCGCCGACACCACGACGGCAAGCTGGTTGCCGGCCTGCTGGGTGGCCAGCGCTCGCCTGGCGACGTTGCGGATGCGGTTGATGTTGGCGACCGACGTGCCGCCGTACTTCTGCACGATCAGCATGGCGACGGAGCATACACGATGCTCGCGCGGGCGTGATCGAAATCGCTCGACACGCCGAAGCCGATTCGCCGTGGCCGCGTCACTCGGGAATCGGCGCCACGCGCGCCGGGTCGTGCGGGGGCTCGTCGAGCTCCGGCAACAGCGCGGCCAGCTCGCGGGTGACCAGGCGCGCGCGATGGCGGACGAAGTCGACCGAGTACGCTTCGTCGAAGAACAGCACCAGGCAGGCGCCGTACCAGAACGACACGGCGAAGAAGTCGTCGCCTTCGAGGTCTGCGTGCGAGCTCTCGCCGACCCGCCGGGCCACCTCGGCATCCATCCGCCGCAACAGGAACTCGATGCGCGACAGCTCCAGGTCGGCGGCCGGCTGTGCGGCGCCGACCAGCCGCCCGCGCACCGTCACCAGCGCGTTGATCGCTCCTCCGCTGGTCGCCAGCGCGCGCAGGAACGCTTCGATGCGTCCTACGATCCGCTCGCGCATCGGCAGCTCCGGCTCGCCGCCGAGCTCGGGAAGCTCGCGCTCCCACCGCCGAGCGCACGCGCGCAGAGCCCGCGCCGTGCGCTCGACCGCCGCCGCTTGCGTTTGCGTCAGCCGCACCGCGCCGACCGTGTGCACGCACAGATATGCGCCGCCGCCGAGCGGCATCGCGCGTCCGTCCCGCTCGCCCAGCGGCTCGTCCGGGCGGACGATGCACGCGTCCGCTGCGCCGATGGTGGCGCAGAGCTCGATGAGGAGCGCGTGCAACTCGTCTTCGTACATTCCTACTTCCTTTGTAGACCAAACTGGGCGTTTGCGCTCGTTTCTGTCGTCTCGGACAGCGCCGGCTCGACGCCGTCCCTGGTTTCGAGTAGATCGGGGGCGTGGGTGGTTGCACCAACTGCCGGTCGAAGAGCGGTTGCGACGACCGCAAGGGCGCGATGTTCGAGGAGCTCGACCTCGCCCTCGCGCGGCTGTATCCCGGCCGCACCTGGGGCGAGCCGGACGACGAGGCCCGGTTCGAGGCCGGCGTGTGCGAGCACGACGCGCTGGCCCTGACCGAGGAGCTGGCCCAGGAGCTCGACGCTGCCACCTTCTTCGTGCCCGGCGGCGACGAGGAGTATTGCGACTACCTCTACGTCCTGTGCATGGGCCGCACACCGTGTCTCCTGCAGGTGCGCGACCACGGGGTTCCACTGCCGCCGGAGCTGGCCGCCGGCGGGGTGCGCGAGCTGTACCTGCGCGTCTGCCTCAGCGGAATGGCGCGCATGGCCGGCGTGCAGGAAGTGACCATGGAGCTCGAGGTGGGCGAGGGCGGGGCGGCCATCCGCGAACGCGCCCGCTCTGGCGTGTACGATGCGCCGCTGCTCCACCGCTTCCAGCGGCTGGTCGCCATCCTGCCCACCTACGAGATCACTCACCTCGACTTCGGTGAGATCTCGGCGCCGCCGGCCGGCTACGCGCCGGGACGTTACGCCGAGCTCTACGGCGGCGAGCCCGACGCCGCGAACTACCTGTTCTATCCGCAGCCGACCGCCAGCGTCGTGACGACGTTCATTACTCGGTAATGAACTTGATGAAGCTCTTGTCGCCCTGTAGCGCTGTTCGCTGGAGGTAGAGGCGCAGGCCGGGCAGGCCGCCCAGCTCTTCGCCGCCGCCGGCGCGGCCGGGGCCGCCGTGCATCAACATCGGCAGCACCGTGCCCGGTCCCGGCGACTGGTCGGCGACCTTGGCGCTGCCCAGATAGAGGCGCCCGCTCGCCGCTGCGAGCTCGCCGACCATCGACGCCAGGAAGTCGCGGTCGTCCGAGTAGAGCGAGCAGACCAGGCTGCCGCCGCCGCGCCGCACCAGCGCGCCGGCCTCCTCGGCGCTGCCGCCGTACGGCGCCACCGTCGATACCGGGCCGAACACCTCGTGGTCGTGCAGCGCGCGCGCGGCCGCTGGATCGCGCGATAGCCTCAGCACCGGGCCGACAAAGTAGCCGTTGCCCTCGGGCACGTCCTTGGGCTGGACGCTGCCGGTGCCGCCGAACAGCGCGTCGGTCTCCTCGGCCAGCCGCGCGATGCCGGCGGTGACGTCGCGCAGCTGCGCCGCCGTCGCCAGCGGGCCGACCCGCACGCCGTCGGACCCCGGGTTGCCCACGACGATCGGCTCAAGCTCCGCCGCCAGCGCCTCGCCGATCTCGTCGAGCCGGTCGGCGGGAACGAACACACGGCGAATCGCCGTGCACTTCTGTCCCGCCTTTTGCGTCATGTCGCGGACGACGTCGCGGACGAACAGCCGCTCGCTGTCGCTGCCCGGCGACACGTCCGGTCCCAGCACCGCCGCGTTCAGGCTGTCGGCCTCGACGTTGATGCGCACCGAGCGGGCGATCACGCCCTCGCCGGCGCGCAGCTTCTGTGCCGTCGCGCTCGAGCCGGTGAACGCGAGCACGTCCTGGCCGTCGAGGTGCGACAGCAGATCGCCCGCGCCGCCACAGACGAGCGACAGCGCGCCCGCCGGCAAGATCTTCTGGTCGACGAACAGCTGCACCAGCCCGTGCGCCACCAACGCCGTCGCCGTGGCCGGCTTGCTGATCACCGGCATGCCGGCGAGGATGGCCACCGCGGCTTTTTCGGCCAGCCCCCACGCCGGGAAGTTGAAGGCGTTGACGTGCACCGCCACCCCGCGCCGCGGGGTCATCACGTGCTGGCCGTGCAGCCGCGCCGTGCGCCCGACCTGCACGCCGTCGCCGTCGAGCAAGAGGTTGCCCTCCGGCAATCCCTCGGCCCAGTCGGCGTAGGCCGCCAGGGTGGCGCTGGCGCCGTCGATGTCGAACTTGGCGTCACTGCGGGTGTTGCCGCCGTTTTCGATGGCCAGCGCGATCAGCTCCTCGCGCCCGCCATGGATCGCCTTGGCCATCTGCCTGAGCAGCTCGCCGCGCCCGCGGAAGCCCAGCTCCCGCAGGGCCGGCCCGCCGACCTTGCGCGCGTGGCCCACCGCCCCGGCGAAGTCGAGCCCGGTCGTGGACGTCTCGGCCACCGGCTCCTCGGTCGCGGGGTTGAACAAGGTCGTGGTCGGCCCTTCGCCCTCGACCCAGGCGTCGGCCACGTAGCTGGCGAGCTTCCTCATGGCGGCTGTATATCATCATTTTGCTGTACGATTGAGCCCATGAACGGGGGGCTGCGGGCCCGAATCATCGGCAGCTTCGCGGCCCTGATGTTCGGCGTCGCCGCTGGCTCCGTGGGCTGCTGGGCGGCGGGCGCTGGGTGCTGGGCGCTGGCCGACTGCGCCTACATGACCGTCATCACCCTGACGACGGTCGGCTACGGCGAGCTCGTGCCCGACTTCGACCGTGCCCTACGCCCGCGAGTACACCGTGCTGCTCATCGTCTTCGGCACGGGCACCTTGCCGGGCGCAAGGACGGCGGCGGCTACACCTGCGGCCCCGAAGCCGACTTCACCATCAGCGTCGGCATGACCCTGGTCGTCATCGGCGAGATCGAAGACGTTGCCAAGCTGCGCCAGCTCGCCGCCTGAAAAAAAGCCCGCGCCGACGGTGCGGCGCGGGCGTGCGGTGGTCAGTCCCCCGTGGACTGCTTACATGGGCGTGAGCGTGTAGCTCGTGCCCGCGTCGGTCAGGTTGGCGGTGTTGTAGCCGATCTGCTCGGCGGCGCTGCCGATGGCGTTCTCGACGCCGATGGTGGCGATGTCGGACGCCTGGGCGTGGGCGCTGCTGTAGATGAAGTCGATCACGTTGGTCTGATCGTGCAGCACGACCTGGAACTCGACGGCGTCGGTGCCGACGTAGGCGGTGCCGTTCCATTCGACGGTCACCTTGTCGGACTCGACCAGGGTGCACACCTGGACGCCGGCGAGGTCGGCCCAGAAGCCGCCGATCACGCTGTTGGGCAGGGCGGTGTCGGGGATGTCCTGATTGTTGAAGCCGGCGTAGCCGAGGTAGTTCGACTGCGTGGTCAGCCAGCCGTTGCTCGAGATGGTCAGCTCGGTGGCGGGGAAGCCGAACAGCGAGAAGCCATTGGTGAGGCCGGACAGGTCGACCGGAGTGGCGGACAGGCCCTCGTCGTCGGCGGGGCCGTTGCCGGAGCCGTCGGCGACCAGGGTGTGGACGGTGCCGCTGCCGCCGTTGCCCGGGCAGATGCTGGTGAACGCCAGCGTTCCGCTCGATACGGTGTAGGTCACCGGGGGAATCGGCGTGACCTCGACCCCGTACGAACCGGCCGCGCCGTTGAACTCGCTGACCTGGAAGGCGACCCACGACTGCAAGCCCGACGCGGTGCTCAGGGTCTCGGCCGCGCCGTCGCCGACGCTGTCGGCGGTCTGGGTGATCGCCTCCGTGGCATCGAGCTGGTCGATGACGAGATCCTCGCTGGCGTCCGGCGTGGCGACGATGCTGACCAGATCGCCGGCAGCGGCGGTGTTGATCAGGTAGTAGTTGACGCCGTCCGCGGCGAGCGTCTCACCGGTGACGGCGACGGTCGAACCGGACAGGGTTCCCAGGTCGGTGAACGCGTGGTCGGCCACCGACAGGTCGTAGCTCTCACTGCCGGTCGGCGTGCCGTCGTCGGTGACGCGCACCAGGAGCTCGGTGGTGGTCTGGCCGCGGACGATGCGACCGAACGAGTCGGTGGTGTCGGCGAAGGTCAGGTCGTCGAGGCTGCTGAAGTCGCTGTCGATCACGCCGGTCTCGCCGTCGTCGTAGACGGAGAAGACCAGGTTGCCGGTCAGGTTCGACGGGTCGCTGGTGAACGCCAGCCAGTCGGACGCCGAGATGTCGAGGACGTACCAGTCGGCCAGGTCGCTGGACAGGGTGGCGCCGCTCACCGGCGTGCCCACGGTCAGCGTCGCCGGGGTCGTCTCACTCACCGTGGAGGTGACGTCGTAGCTGGCCGGCACCGGATCCTCGGTCATCACCAGGCGCAGGTAGTAGCGACCGGCGACGGGCGCGTGGAACCACTCGTCGTAGTTGCTGCAGGTGTCCGCGACGCACAGGCCGCCCGCGCGAGAGCCGTCGCTCTCGTAGAGGACCGCGTACATCGCGTAGCCGTCGGCCTGGTCGAGCTGCATGTGCAGCATGTCGCCGGCGTTGGCGACGTCGAAGTAGAGGAAGTTGTCGAAGTCGGGATCGGTGGTGACGGTGGCGCTCGAGCCGTCGGTCGGCAGCGTCTGGACCGGCGGCTTGCTGATGGTCAGCGTCCACGGCACCGGGCTCAGCGCGTAGTCGATGACCGAGTCGACGGCGACGGTGATGGTGTCGCTGTCGGCGTGACCGCCGGTGATCACCGAGGCGGCGGCGCCGAAACCGTTGAACTCGCTGCTCGTGCGGTAGGCGTCGTTGACCTGGGTGACCAGGGCGCCGGCGGAGTCCTCGCCGGGAGAGTCGAGGCCGTAGAAGAGCAGGGCGCCTTCGGACGGATCGTAGGAGTAGAACTTCACCGTACCGTCGAGGGTGCCGCTGGCAGTGTCGCTGGCGATCGCCGTCGGCGACGGGATGGCCAGCCGCTTGACGGTGGCGAAGTAGCAGGTGTTCGGCCCACCGGCGCCGCCGCCGATGGCGATCGAGCGGCTGTCGGTGATGCCGATGCCGTAGAGGCCGGCCTTGGGCAGGAACACCTGCCGCTTGCCGACGTCGTCGACCAGGTTGACGCCGAAGCGCAGCCAGCCGGCGTCGGCCAGCTGGGCGTCGCCGCTCATCACCTCGAAGCCGCCGGCCAGGCCGTTGAGCCCGTCGACCGTGATCTCGAGCAGCGTGGGGCCGGTGGCCGTGACGTAGTAGGCATCGAAGTCGGGATCGAGGTTGCCGTCACCGTCGGCGTCTTCGGTCGGGGTGACGCAGCCGTGGATGGTGACCATGCCGTCCTCGGCCGGCATGGTGAACTGGCCGGCGTTGGCGTCGGGAAAGTCGTTGGGCTCCGGCTTCTCTTCGACGTCGGCGTCGCCGACGGCGTCGTCGTACGGCAGGCACTGGTCGCCGACCAGCACGGTGCCGGCGGCGCACTCGCTGATGTCGGGCACGCAGTTGCCGGTGCTCTCGTCGTAGCTGGTGCCGTCGCCGCAGATGACCGAGCCATCCGGCACGCACTCGCCGTTGACGAGGGTGGTGCCGGCGGCGCACGTGCTCCCGTCACACTGGCCGGTCGCCGAGTTGAACGTGGTCCCGTCTCCGCAGGCATCCGCCGCAGGTACGCAGGACCCGTTCATCTTCACGGTTCCCGAGCCACACTTCGTGTTGGTGGCGCATCCCGCCGCCCAGAGGGCGAGCGCCCCAACCACACCCATAATGTAGTTTCGTGTAGTCATTTTGCGGGACCTTCGTCGATTTGCGAACCTGCGTCAACCCGGCTGGCGACTCTGGCCGGGCCGGGCGGGCGTGGTATTTAATGGGGACGAGCCCAACGGGAGCCATGCAAGTACGCAGGATCGCTATCGCAGTTGTGGGTCTCGCCCTGCTCGGGCTGGTCGGGTACCTGCTCCTTCAAGTCTCGAGCGGGTCCACGGCCGAGATCTCACCGGAGGCCAAGGCCCGCGCGCTGGCCGAATATCAGCGGCGGACTGCGGCGCAAAACCCGGCGCCGGCCCCGGATCCGCCGGTCGCGCCGAGGCCGCGGGTCGAGCGGACCACGACGCGTTCCCCGGAGCCGGCCGAGGCGTCCAAGCCGGAGCCGCCGATTCGCCGGCGAATTTCGCCGCCCAAGATCCGGCCGCTGCAGGCCGGGAGGTCGTCGGCGGTGACGACGGGCTCGGGCCCGGACGACGACACCAAACAGCAGATGGCCGAGATCCAGCAGGCCTACGACCGAGGTGACTACCCGACCGCCCACGAGATTGTGCTCGACGTGCTGAAATCCCAGCCGCGCAACGTGCGCATGCTTCGCTACGGGGTGTCGACGTCGTGTGCCGTCGGTGACCTGGACCACGCGCGCGAGTTCAGCGAGCGGTTGCCGGAGCGCGACCGCAAGGTGATGAAGGTTCGTTGCACCCGCTGGGGTGTGGACCTGTGAGCGCGGTTTTCGCTATCGACAGCCGAGAGCCCGGCCGCTAGAGTGCCGGCCGCGAAAGCCAATCCCAGAGAAAGACCATTCCGATGCCCGAGCCTACCTTGAGAGAGCAGATCGCCGTCGAGCCGGCCCGCCCGCGCGTGGTCGCCGAGTGCGTCACCCTGATCGACAACCAGGTCAAGTCCAAGGGCGGCCTCAAAGGCGTGGCCCTCAAGGGAGCCTACGGGGCGATCAAGACCGTCAAGCGCGGCTTCGTGCGCGAGGTCGTGGAGGCGCTGCTCGATGACTGGCTGGACAAGCTGGAGCCGTACTACGTCAAGTGGAACGGCGGCAGCGGTGGCTTCTCCGAGTACCTGATCGCCCGCTCGGGCGATGTCGCCGAGGATCTGCTCCAGGTCACCGACGAGCGCGCCGAGACCACCAAGCACAAGACCGCCAAGAAGTACTACTTCAAGATGCGCGGCAAGGCGAAGGACAACGTCATCGAGGCGGTCCCCGAGCTCGCACGTCTGATCGAGCGGCACCTGCAGGGCAACGAAGGCGACGCGGTCGCCTCGGCGTAGGGCCGAGCTCGCGTCCTTCGACTGTGGCCGCGCGGGGCGCGGCCTTCGCTGAGGACGAACGGGGCACCAGTACTCGGAGCCGGAACTCCGTTCCGGGGTTCGAGTACGAAAAGCAACGATCGAAGGGGGCCGAGGGCAGACGGATGGCCGACGCGGGTTTTGACCGGCCTCACCGAGGCCGGGCCGGGCCAAAACCCGGATCGGGCTTCCGGCCGGAGGTACTAGCCCTGTTTGCGGCGGACGATCAGCGGGCGGTCGCCCGGCGTCAGGGCGCGGTCGACCAGCTCCTCTTCTTCGCGCTGGTGCACTTCGTAGGCGCCGGTCGCGGTCGCCGCGCGTGAGTCGCGGCCGGCGTACTCGAGGGCGACGCCGTCGGGCGTCAGCCGCTCGAGCAAGTGGCGCAGGTTGCGCCAGCCGCCCATGTTGCGCGGCTCCTCTTGCACCCACACCAGGTGGCGCAGCTTGGGGTAGCTCGCCAGCATCTCGCTAAGCTCGGCGTGGGGGAACGGGTACAGCTGCTCGACCCGGACGATGGCGCAGCCGCCGACCTCCTTCTGCTCGCGCGCTTCGCTGAGCGCGTAGTAGATCTTGCCCGAACAGAGCAGCACCCGGGTCACCGATGCGCGGTCGTCGACCTGGTCGTCGATGGCGGTCTGGAACTGGCCTTCGGTCAGCTCGCTCGGTGCCGACACCGCGCGCGGGTGGCGGAGCAGGCTCTTGGGGCTCATCACCACCAGCGGCTTGCGGAAGCCGCGTTTGATCTGCCGGCGCAAGGCGTGGAAGTACTGCGCCGGCGTGGTGAAGTTGGCGACCTGCAGGTTCGACTCGGCGCACAGCTCGAGAAAGCGCTCGAGTCGGGCGCTCGAGTGCTCGGGGCCCTGGCCTTCGTAGCCGTGGGGCAGGAGCAGGACGATGCCCGACATCCGGCCCCACTTGTACTCGCAGCTGGCGATCAGCTGGTCGATCATCACTTGTCCGCTGTTGGCGAAGTCGCCGAACTGCGCCTCCCACACCACCAGGTTCCACGGGTCGGCGCTGGAGTAGCCGTACTCGAAGCCGAGCACCGCGGCCTCGGACAGCGGGCTGTTGACGATCTCCAGCGGAGCCTGGTCGGCCGACAGGTTGTCGAGCGGGGTGAAGCGCTGGCCGGTCTTCATGTCGGTGTAGACCGCGTGCCGATGGCTGAAGGTGCCGCGGCAGGCGTCCTGGCCGGCGAAGCGGATGCGCGTGCCGTCGAGCAAGAGTGATCCCAGCGCCAGGGCCTCGCCGCAGCCCCAGTCGATCTGGTGGTCAGCCGGATCGTCCGACAGGAGCCGCGCGGCGCGGCGCTCCATGAGCTTCTTCAGCCGCGGGTGCCAGTTGAAGCCCTCGGGCACGCGGAGCAGACCGCGGGCGATCTGTTCGAGCACCTCGGGGGTGGTCGCGGTGTCGACCTCGGCGGGCGCCTCGGTCGACGTCACGATGCCCTCCCACAGGCCGCCGAGGGTCTGCGTCGGCTGCTCGGGCATCTCCTTGGCGGTGTCGCGGGCGTCCTTGAGCGACTGCTTGACGCGCCCGCGGATGTCGTCGATCTGCGCCTTGGTCACCAGCTCGCCGCGCACCAGCTTGCTCTCGTAGATGCGCGACACCGCCTGGTGGTCGTTGATGGCCTCGACCATCAGCGGCTGGGTGAAGGTGGCATCGTCCAGCTCGTTGTGGCCGTGGCGGCGGAAGCAGATCAGATCGACGACGACGTCGTCGTGGAAGGTCTGCCGGTACTCCAGCGCCATTCGCGCGATCAGCGCCACCGCCTCGGGGTGGTCGGCGTTGACGTGAAAGACCGGCGCCCGGATCATCTTGGCCAGGTCCGAGGCGTACGGCGTCGACCGCGAGTCCTCCGGATCGGTGGTGAAGCCGATCTGGTTGTTGACGATCACGTGGACGGTGCCGCCGGTGGTGTAGCTGCGCAGCCGCGACAGATTGAAGGTCTCGGCGACGACGCCCTGGCCGGTGAAGGCGGCGTCGCCGTGCAGCAGCACCGGGACCACGCGGATGCGGGCGCTGTCGCCCATCTGGTCCTGCTTGGCGCGGACGATGCCCTGGACCACCGGATCGATCGCCTCCAGGTGGCTGGGGTTGAACGCCAGCGACAGGTGCAGCGAGCGTCCCCACTCGTCGGTGATGTCCGACGAGTAGCCCAGGTGGTACTTGACGTCACCGTAGCCCTCGATGCGCGCCGCCAGCGGCCGGCCCTCGAACTCGGCGAGGATGTAGGCCAGCGGCTTTTGCATGAACTGGGCGAGCACGTTGAGCCGCCCGCGGTGGGGCATGCCCAGCACCATCTGCTCGACGCTGCCCTCCAGGCAGGCGTCGGCCATCTCGTGGAGCAGGGTGATCAGCGTGGTTCCGCCCTCCAGGCTGAAGCGCTTGGCGCCGGGGTACATCCGCTGCAACGTCTCCTCGAAGCTGTCGGCGGCGACCAGCTGCTCGAGGATGCGGCGGCGGTGCTCGGGCGGCAGCTTGGGCCGGTTGCGCACCGGCTCCATCCGCTGCTGCAGCCAGTCGCGGCGGTCCTTGTCGACGATGTCCATGTACTCGACGCCGACCGGGCCGCAGTAGGTCTCGCGCAAGACGTCGAGGAACTGGCGCACCGTGCCGGTGGACAGGCCGTGGAAGCCGGCGCAGTGGACCGTGCGATCCATGTC
>Ga0114931_10010339_pt1 | contig 11116 bp, 3 predicted proteins | sample 2SBtaG_FD_89579 | JGI IMG/M metagenome (GOLD analysis project Ga0114931, IMG submission 89579) | Deep subsurface microbial communities from Kolumbo volcano to uncover new lineages of life (NeLLi) - 2SBTROV14_V59a metaG | ecosystem: Environmental > Aquatic > Marine > Volcanic | place: Kolumbo...
GCACAATACGCGAGATTTCCTGGGTCAGCTGATCGACCTCTTTCTGCAAGCCGGCACGCTGACCGGCCGTGGCGTTGGAAGACTGCACGGCGATCTCACGGATACGCTGTACGTTGGCGGTGATCTGGCCCAATGCACCCTCGGCAGTCTGACCCAGTGAAATACCGTCCTGGGCATTTCGTGTCGCCTGGTTGACACCACGGACGTCAGCCGTCAGGTTCTCAATAACTGACAGGCCGGCTGCGTCATCCTTGGCGCTGTTGACACGCAAGCCGGAAGACAGGCGCTGCAGTGAAATTTGTAGCGAGCTCTGTGAACTTGCCAGGTTACGCTGCGCATTCAGGGATGCAATATTGGTATTGACAGTTAATGCCATGATGAATACTCCTAGTTTTTGCGAGGCGTCCCCGGTGCGACTGAACGGCTTCGGGGGCGAACGCCTGTTTACCTAGCGGATATACCGGTTCCCCGTAGGGACTGGGTATTTACCGCTTCCAGTGAGGTTAGCGCTCGGAAGCCAGCAAACTTTAAAGGGGCGAACTGATTAATTCGACATCACTCAGGGCGCGAGCGAAGCACGGCAATCTCATGCAATGAAATCAGTCAGTTGGGGATTACTGCGCTTCGCTGACTCAATGAAAAAGATATGTCAGAAATGGTGTTTACAGCGCAGTCATCCGACCAGGATGTTTCTGTCCGACCACAGATGAAGTGGGACTCAGCGCCGCCAACCACTAGGACAGATGTTGTTTAAGTAACCAGTTCGACCGTACCCAGTCACGTAGCACATCACCTTCTCGACACGTCTCATCAAGGTCACCAATATGCTCGCGGATGGCCTTGATCCAGGCTTCCGGCTTATTGATCACCCGACAGACGGGAGCATCCTGGTAGGGAGTAATGTCAGTGGCGATAACAGGCCATCCGAGCATGCCATATTCAAGAATGCGCAGATTACTCTTGCACTCGTTGAAACGGTTGTGTTCCAGCGGGGCAATGGCAAGATCCAGGTTCAGTGCCGCCAGCTTGCGTGGGTAGTCTTCAAAGGGTACTGCCTTATGTACTTCCCGCACATAAGGCAGCAGAGATTGCGGACACATACCAAAAAATACCCAATCGACTTCCGATGCAGTTTCCCGAACAACCGTTTCCAATAATCGCAGATCCCCCATATGCTGCTGCGCACCCGCCCAACCCACACGCGGCTTTAGGGAAACACCTCGTTGTGAATGAAGCTCACCCCAAACTGATTCGTCAATACAGTTTGGAACTACTACGATATCATCCTGCATACTACCAAGCTCATGCGACAACACTTCTGTCGTCACAATAAGTCGGTCCACTATGGATAAACATTTACGGATCCGTTTCTTGATATCCTTGTATATAGTTTTTGAAAAGGGGTTCGTTGGTGGCAAAGCGCTCATCAGGTCATCCTGACCAAAAACAATATAGGCCCTATTGAATTTTTTGTATTTCTCAAGAGCATCAATAAAATTATCGTGCAATGTGTTATGCATAAGCAAAGTATCCGGCCGCACACGCTCCAGTTCAACCGGGGTCGGCAATAAAACCTGGTTTCGTTCAGAGAATGGTATATTAATGCACTGCGACTTACCGGATCTTTGCAATTCATCCAGTGGCTGGACCACCCTGTATTGCCAGGACCCGTAAGAACCAACACCAAAACTCATTACTCTCGGTAATCCGGCGATTTGCGGGTCCCATCTGGGCAACAGCGTCTTATCCACCTCAAAATCGAGGCGTTTCATGCTCAGGTTTCTGTTATATGACACATCTCTTGCGAGGCTATTCAGCCATTTTCCACTAACATATTCCGAGTCTTTCCTGACCCTTGTCAAGCCATCAGGACCTGTATACCCGTCAAGATCTCGCCCGACATACAACATTGACACGAAAGGTGTCCATACAATTTTTCTGTTTTCCTGGAGTACTCTCTGACACAGATCAACATCCTGATAAAGCGGAACATCAATCTTCCTGTCAAAACCACCGACATCCAGAAACAAGGCCGTATCGACAAGCATGCATGCACTACTGACAGCTGACATATTCTGCGCCACCAGCGCTCGATTCATATAACCCGGATCGTCGATAGCGCATCCTTTGAAGGCACAGGCCCCCACGGAAAAAGACCCCACACCGGTGACAATACCCGCATGCACAACTCGCCCGTCCGGTGATATCAGGCGCACGCCTGCTACTCCGATTTCATCCCTCTGCACTTGTGCTAGCATCCTTTCCATCCAGTTTGACTGAACAACAAGTACACCGGGTTCAATAAACAATAAATATTCAGCATCGCAATCACGGGCTACCATAGTCGCATAGTCAACGCATGTAGTCGTGCCATCAAAGGAGTCTATGTAAACGCGCTGATCTGACAGGTTTTCCTGCCCAATACTCTCTGGGTTATTGACAGCCACTCTGACAGTGAAATCCTTGTAGTCCGTTTTAGTCAGCAGGCTATTCAATGTATTCTGAATATTTGCAGAGTTGTTTCTCGCATCAATAATCACACACACTTTTGACAGATTACCAGGCTTGTAATCGACCATAAAGGTTCCATCTACAAACCCGTCAACAACCTCGGCATTTATATTTACCCGACGAAGGTGTTCCCCGACAACATCACGCAGCTCATCATTCGTACAGTGAATTTCCGAGCCTATAGGCCGGGAACTCAGGACTGACGCAATATGCCCGATTACAGAATCGCCCCACCGATCAAATACTTTCAGACATACATCAATATTAATAAGCTCCCATTTACGTGCAGTCCGGTTTATTTCAACCAACACGTCTTTCCTGAACAGGCAGAAGTTTCCTATGTACGGACAGGAGCACAAATAATCAATATTAATGTCGGGTTTGAGAAGCAGTTCCAGCTGATCGCCTAAATTGTCTATAATCGACTCGTCTGAATAAATAAATTTCCAGGCTGGTTGAATGTTAATGTAATCAACAAAAGTCGACAGGGCGTGTGGTGATATTTTATCTCCAACATTCAGTATTGCCAGCCAGTCTGCTGTTGAGGCCGACAAAAGACCACCGAATGCCATTTGAGCCGATTCGGTTTGCACCCATTCAACATTATCCAACCCTGCATACTTTTCACCGGGCATTTTCTCAGCAGAAATAATGCTAAGTCGCCATCCTGAATAGATTTGACAATCAAGTGAAGCAAGCGTATCGCTCAACTTAACCATATCATTACGGCCAACAAACACCATGAGATGGACTGATGGACGAAGGTAATCAGATTGATTTACGCGCTCGAAAAAGCGCGCACGCTCAAGATCCAGTTCCAGATCTGAACCATCCAGTACAGTAATTCCTGAATTGCTGAAATCAGCTCTCAGTCCATACTGAGTTTTCTCTCTCTCCTGCACCTCCAGCTTCTCGTGTAATCCGGCAATTGTATTTTTACGCTCTTGCTGAAAGTCGTCACTATCATAATCTGTGTATTTAGAATAGATATATTCATAAGCGGCCACAGTTTCATGGAGGCGAATCCTTGTAACATTATCAATACTATCAACCCGGTGATGAACCTCTACAGTAGCCGACTGAATATGCCTGAATTCATAGTACTGAGACAGCCGTAACAAGAATTCCCAATCCTCACAACAACTCATTGACTCGTCGAAGTGACCGGCTTTATCCATACACAATCGTCGAAATGCCCATGTATTGATGGGGATATAGTTATCGATATGTAATTTTTCTTTTGAATAGTCTCCATGCGCATAGGCCTTCAGACGATTAACCTCATTGCGGACACCGTTTTTTAACGTCTCCTGGACCACAAACGCATCGGTATAAACGAACATTGTTCGCTCATCATCGTTTAATGTATCCACCACGGTTGCAAGATGACCCGGGAGGTATACATCATCATCGTCCAGGAATGTAATAATATCTCCTGAGGACGCTCCCAGCGCCCTGTTACGCGCCTTTGCCTGACCAAGTGAAACGGTATTCTGCAAGTAACGAATACGGGATTTTGAATCTGACCTGTTAATAACCCGGGAGACATCAGTTCCACCATCGTTAATAACAACGGCTTCCCAGTTTTTGTATGTTTGCTGCTCGAGAGAACTCAGGGCATAACCCAGCATTGCCTCACGATCTTTCGTGGCAATAATCACGCTGACAAGTGGTTGGGAGTGTGATATCGAGGCTTCACACTTAACCAAATCATCTGTGGTAATACACCCATTTTCAACACGAACAAGATAACCTGTGCTTAATGCAGGCCGGATGCCCCATTCTACGGGCCAATGTTTCACTCGAGCTTGCTCAGACTCCTGTACACCAATACCGGAGAACGCATGTTCAATACTGTTTTCGCTGCTTAAATACAACCCAAGAACTTCCGGGATATGTACAAACTTTTCATGTAGCGCCATCCTGAGCCAGAACTCATAATCTCCGGCCACCTTGTGAGACGCCTCAAAATAGCCATACTTTTCGTGCAATGAAAGTCGACACATGGGCTGTGGTCCGATATAGCAGACTGAGAACAGGTGCTTTGCGCTGTATTCTGGCCAACGGAAACAACCCGTAATCCGGGCCTTTGAAAATTCCATATTTTCCTGCGTCGTCACTGCAGTATCTGCATAGACCAAAGCGGCGGAATCATCAACCTCCAGAACCCGGACCATATGCTCGAAAGCATCCACTCGGTGACGATCATCTGTGTTTGCGTTGGTGAGGTATTTACCTTTAGCTACATGTGCTGAGCGGTTCCAGGCTGAATAGATAGTCTCACGTGCCTCAGTGCGTATGTATCGGATATTGGTGAATCGTTGTTGAAATTCCCTGACAATATGAGCTTCATTTTGCTGAGAACCACTATCAACAACAATAATCTCTAATTGATCTGATATAGTCTGTGCCTGCAAATCTTCCAGACACCCTCTTATATATTTTTCGCTGTTATAGGTCGACACGATTGCAGTAACAAGAAACTTTTTTTGCTGCCCGTGCATAGAATCTGAAGAACTATCCTGATCTCCCAATTCGGGTATAGAACTGCATGTATCAAGTTCATTTAGCGTAAACATCAGTTCATTATCGACGGCTTTCCTGACAAATCTGTTTACATTGACCGACTCGGCCGCACTCTTTAGCAGAATCGGCGAAACCTGCCTGGTAAGCTGCCTTCCGCCGGCCCTGAACAGATCGATCTCTGCATCAAGAATCTGTTCTGCCTCAGCATGATACAGATTCATCGCGCTGGCTGTTTTCTGATCCTTATGTTCCCGGAAACATCCTGTACATATATTCAGCGTGTAGAGTGACGCGAACCTGAAGAATCTCGCCCAGAGTTCCAGGTCACCCGCCATCTGCAAGTCGGTCTTAAGTGTTGAACCCGATTTTTCCCACAGGCTACGACGCCAGAAAGTCCCCTCCTGCTGAATAAAGGAAGGGACATCATATTTCTTGTTGAGATAATTCTGTTGGCTAAACACGGGGGTGGGATGACAAATCCATTTTATTATCCCGGCCTCATTCATAACATTTGGCGTGCCGGTAACCCACTCAACCCGGTCTTTTTCTATGAAAACTGTCGCCACTGAGTTAAGACTATTAGGATGTAACTTGTCGTCCGAGTTTATCCACGTCATGATCTCACCGGTACTTCGCCTGAAGCCCTCATTCACGGCCCAGTACTGCCCGTCATCAGACTGGCTCTGCCACCAGGTAATCCGGTTTTTGTATTTATTTATAATATCTACCGAATTATCAGTACTACCACCATCCATAATGATCAGTTCCAGATTTGGATAATTCTGGTCAAGAACAGACCTGATCGTTGTTTCCAGGTAAGCACCCTGGTTAAAGGACGGTATCACAACACTGATTCGAGGTGCGTGTGCCGCATTCTCCACTCGTGTGAAATCTACCCATTTAATAAAACGCTCCCTGTTCCAGGAGGATTTGTCCTCCACGAGGTCTTTTTCGGTATCTCCGGGGTTACGCTCCAGATAGGCCGAACACAGTTCGTCCGCTTCCAGCTGTTTTCCCAGTGCCACCAATATTTCAGTTCCGTTAATCACTACATCCTTGTTCAGTGAATCGATTTCCAGCGCTTCCAACAGAAAAGCAATAGCCTGGTCGGTGTTCTGTTCCTGCCAGTGCACCACTGCCAGGTTGTTGCAGGCATCCACATTTTTCGGATCCAGCTCATATGCCTGCTCGAAAAGCGTACGTGCTTTCGCTGCGTCTCCTTGTATATACGCCTGCTCACCGTCTTCGATCAGCTTTCCCGGGTCCACAGGCGGCGCCTCTGCGCTGCCGGCAGGCTCACCATGACTCGATTGCCGGCCGGTGAGTTCCTGCAGTAATTCGTGCATCGCCGCATCGCCCGGATTTCGCGCCAGGTAGTCTTCACACAGGACCGCCGCATCTTCCGCTTCACCCAGGGCGTTCAAAATCGCCGCGTTATTGCGGATCAGGTCGGCATGATTGGCATCAATACCAATACCGGTAGCCAGGTATTCCAGTGCCTTGGCAGCATCGCCTTTTTGCCACCACAGCACGCCGAGGTTGTTGTACCCGTCAACATAACCAGGATCAGCTCTTATCACCCGCAGAAAACAGGCTTCCGCCTGCTCCAGTTCGCCGCGCTCGAAGCAGGCCTCACCTCGCCGGTTGATTTCCGATATTGATTCGGTTGACTCCATATGACCTGGTTGATGCGCAGTGCCCTGCATTGACTGCATGATTTCGGAGTTCAGCAACGACTCACGGAAGTAGTCACCGTTCAGCTTGTGCTTCCATGGCAAATTCTTAAGGTATTCATGAGCCGCATGAATCAGGTGCGGGTTCTTCGCCTTTTCAGCTGCTTCCTCAAGATTGCTGTAATACAAGGGGTAATCTTCACCCAGGTACTCGACAACGGCCTCCAGCGGGTTAACCAGGATCGGCGTGTTGCGTGCCATACATTCAATGACGGCATTATTGGCACTGGTGTCATAGAAATTCACGAAAACAATGTTTTCGGAAAGCATACGGTCATATTCTATATTCGATACAAAATCGACTACGCGCGCTGTTTCGTACATGGAATCCTGAAACAGGCCCTGTTTCTTTCGCAAGCTCCGTTCCTTTTTCAGCAGCGCATCGAACCAGTCTTCCTTGCGGGCGCGAAGGAAGATTTTTTCATGTCCAGTTTCCGGCAGCTCGAAAATACTGTGCAGCACGCGAAGCCACCAACCAACCTGCACAATGCTTTTGTTCGGGTTTCTTTCGTAACGCTCCCAACTCCACTGAAGCTCCGGCACCTCGAATGGGTGCAGTAGCGAATTAACCGGCAAGTCGGTCTTCTGCTGCAGGTTTTTCCTGTGATAGTCGGATAAGGTAAACAGGCCGCGGCAGTAAGGCAGGCTTTCCTGCCACTGTGGCAACGCAAACATGGAATCGTTTGACTGAAATCCCATAAACCAATCGGGGATATTTGGCGGAATGTGTATAAATCCTACCCAGGGCTCCTTGATGGCGACAGCTTCCCGGGAGTTCCAGACGAAGCTTTTTTCCAGAAAGGAATTCAGGTAGATACTTTGCGGGTCATGCGCGGGCTCCAGGGATTGCACGGCAAAAGCCCAGCCGCTGCGGTGCGGCCCGTAATACTCGTTCAACTGGTTCTTTAAATTGATACCGTGCGCGGCCGGCATGATAACTCGACGGTCGCGGCTATCCGAAGCGCCTGGATGCACCCGCGTTTCCGGCGTAACCGCCTGCCCGGGCTTTTCAGCGCCTGGTTGACCGCATTTCGGGTAACCAAGTGCTTCAAGATACTCGCCGAACTCGGCATCGACCAACGGCCATGCCTGTTGTGGAATTCCGCGCCGCCACTGCCCGATGCTGCCGGCATCGATAGCCGTCTTCCTGCTCACATCCGTGGAACCGGCCTCCCATTCCGGGTATTCGTGATCCTGCCGGGCGTAATCGATCATACTCTGTTCAAACGGAACGCCGATAAAATCGGTCACCAGCGACAATACACGTTGCGACTTGTGTACCAGGCTTTCATAGCTGATATTGAGGTAGTTCGAACTCGCCCCGGAGAACGTCGTCCGTACTTTGCGATCCCACTTGACCCAGCGTCGCAGCGCGTTGGCAATTGTCAAATCACCGAAGCCTTCGAGTTCGTCACCAAATGCCTTGCCCTTCTGCGCAAAAGTGGAACAGGCGACATCGCGTCCGTCGCGATGGATGTGAATGAATTTGGCATCAGGATACAGTCCGCGAAGAAACTCCAGATGTTTGATATCGTCAGGGGTCTTCAGGACAAGAAAGCGCCTGTCCTTGTTGCTCAGATAGGTGTCGAGAATCTTGTCGAGAAACAGTCTCCCGGCTTCAATCACTGTACTCGTTTGCAGGCCGGAGAGATTCTTTACCGGGCCGATTTTGCTGTCATTGAGGAACTCGACAAGCTCTCTCAGTGAGCGCTCTCCATAGCCACCGGTTATCCAGGCGGTCTCGGGTGCGCCGGCAATACTCGAATGACTATCCAGCAGCACCCTGAGCAGGGTTGTTCCGGATCGCGGTACGCCCACTATGAATATCGGAGTCAATTGATTACACCTTTTTAGTGACATATCATTTAATCGGTTCGACCCTGAAGGCCTGACCTTCCCAGTCAATGCGGATGCCCGATGAGACTTCCGGTTTAAAATTTTCGGGATACCAGCCAACGACGAAATCCCCGCGCGCCGGATCTGGCGAAGACACATTCATGGCACCATAGAGATTCGCACCCGGCGGCTTTTCGATAAGGGTTGCGCTGTCATCAAAGCGGTACGGTCCGGTTACGCTGTCCGACCAGAGAACAACCGTTGCGGACCCGGACAGGACGCCCCCGCGTCGAATCATTGATTGCTTCCAGGCCTCGTCCATAAAATGTTCCCAGACCGAGAACATCATGCAGTACCTTCCATTGCGGTAAGAGACCTGCACACGTTCCATCTCCCGCACCGGGACGCTGTCCGCCCCGTTCGGGCCTCGCAACAGGGACTTCGCGGCGGCCGGCAGCAAACGGTAGGGACCGGCCAGGGAATCCGCCTCGGCGACCGCAATTTTCGGTGGCGCACCCCAACGGTCTCCACCGGCACAGATGAACAAGTAGAATTTCCCGGATACCGGGTCCCGGAACACATAGGGATCGCGCCAGGCATACATCATCCTGTCACTGTCCGGATACCAGGCCTTGGTCCCGTAAAGTGCGGGATCGGGCTCGAGTGAAAAACCTTCTTCAATCTCAAACTTCCTGCCATCGGTGGAAGTTGCCAGAAAAATCCTTTGATCCAGTAGTTCGCTGCTGAACTGTTCCATCGTTGCCGAACAGAAGAAATAGAAACGGCCATTGTCGTGATGCAGACTGCCGGCGCAGATCCGCTTGCCGTAAAATCCGGCCGGTATCACCGTGCCGATATCCTGCCAACTGTCCAGATCGCGCGACACAAACCCGCGAATGAGATTGTCCCTGGTGAAAAAGTTGTCCCGGTTCGATGTTTCAGTTGTGGACAACAGGTACAGGAACCAGTTTTCGCCATCGTGAGTCAGCATGGGGTCCCAGACAGGAAACTCAGCCGCATAGGCTTCGAGCTGGTCCCTGCACGGTGTCGCGGCTGCAGCGATGATATTCAATCGTAGTCCCATGGATTCAAACTTTTCCTGTAACTCACTTTCAAAGCGCCCGGTTCGCGCTTTACCCCGGCCGGGCAAGACCTTCGCCTCCATCAACGGAAATCCGGAACGCCTCGCCATCCGACTGAATAAAAAAGCATTTTCTATGCCGACGACTTTTTATTACTTAATTTCAGCTAGTTACACCTCCTGATGAATTTTGCTCAGTACCAGCGCCGGTTTTATGGCGGTACCTGAGACGGCAGAAAGCTCGCATGGCGAAAATGTCCCGCCAGATCGGCCAAGGGGCGGTGAGATGAGACTCACGGTGGAAAGGACAAAAAAAAGCCCCGTCCTGCGGGGCTCTTCTGGCAGCTTTTTCTAAAATCCGGACCGGTAACTTAGAAACCGACCCATAGCCTACAGCGCTTTCGGCTGCGGCTGGCTTCCAGTCTTCTGCATCATGCTGGTCAACTCGTGTATGACGCACATCCTTGCCCTTGACCAGGTAAATGACGTACTCGCAGATATTGGTGGCGGGTCCAGAGCTTCTCCAGATAAAACTGAACAGCCTCAGATCCTGAACCTTGATAAATGCCCTCTGCGCTACCTGCAAGGTCACTCTCTTCCGGCTCAACAGGCTGGCTGTTTCGGCATAATCGAGATCTTCTATTGAGGACTGTGTGTGTTCGCGTTGCAGCAACAGGGCTTCGTTGATGGTTTGCTGACTTTCGGTAGCATTCACGCATGCCCCGGCTGTGACCATGAACCCCGGAACCTGCCCGGAATTGCTGTCGGCAATCTGGCGCACCGGACCGACCTGGCTCTGGCGGTAAGTTCCGCATGGTGCAGGCAGAAGGGTAATCACCACCACCTCCAGGGTGTCCCGAGAATACCGAAACTGTGGTTCATTTCAGTGTCGAAGAATATCCATTGCCACGCCCATATAATGGTAGATACAATGCTGATGCTCAACGTACCTGAACGATACGGTAGTGACACCATAACGACACTGGCCACCGGCTCCAACCAGAACTCACTATTCATGCGACCAGATCATTCGCACCAGGTAGTCTATACTTGGACTGCTCTACCTGACCCGGCTTCAGGATTGCCGGGTTAGCCCGGGGACAACGTGTCACCCACACACACACCCGCTCCGCACAACGGTCACCCTACACCAGTCTGCCGAGGCGTCGCGGTGACGATAACGCTGATATTCCTGTTACTCGCCAGTTGTGCCCGCCAGCCAGTGCTCGAAACACTCAATTCGCCAAAAATTGTCACGGCACAAACCTGGGCCTGGGAATGCGAACGCAACTTCGCTTTCGTGGCCCGCCGGGAAGGTGACGCCATGTGGCTGTTCCTGCCCGGACATGCTGTGCAACTTCCACGGGTTGAGGATGTCCCCGGCACCAGCTACCGCGGCACAGACATCAGCTTCCACTACCATAACGGA
>Ga0114931_10010340_pt1 | contig 11116 bp, 10 predicted proteins | sample 2SBtaG_FD_89579 | JGI IMG/M metagenome (GOLD analysis project Ga0114931, IMG submission 89579) | Deep subsurface microbial communities from Kolumbo volcano to uncover new lineages of life (NeLLi) - 2SBTROV14_V59a metaG | ecosystem: Environmental > Aquatic > Marine > Volcanic | place: Kolumbo...
TGCGGCCATCGAAAGGTTCGGCGCTGAAAGAACCGGCGGAGCCATTGTTCGGCATTCCCTGTTCCGCCGACCCAAAATCGCGGCTACCACCGGCCACGGACTCCGGGCCTGATTGCGTCGCCAGAGTCTGGTTTTGGGCGACGCCTGCCTCATTGTTTTGGATAGCGCTTCCCCCATTCGATTTTTCTTCAATCTGTTCCAGATCACCGGCCATCCCGAAAAGTTCAGAATCGGGTTCGGCGTTATCCCCCCCCATCAGGCTTTTGGAACAGGCGGATGTAAATAATAGGAAAAGAATCAGCGTTACCCGTATTATTTGTTCTGATGTTTTCATTTTATTTTAAAAAGGAAAAACTTTTTTAGAAACGAACCGGGCATTCGGTAAAAAAAACCGAACCACCTGTCAAACGACCTCAAACCGCAAAGCAAGAATACATGAAATGAACCCACTTTCCCAGAGTTATCGCCATAAAAAGAATTTTTACCCATTGCTTCTATTCCCCCCAATGACACGAAAGTATAACCGTTCCTGAGAGGCGGTGAAGAACCCATATTACGCAACACTCTGTGCTTGTCGTCAAGGGCGGTTTTACCGGCGGGCCGTTTTTTTTAACAAGGCTTTTTTGATATTTTCAGCCGAACCCGGATCGGGGATTTTCCCCCTCCCGCCGCCTAGACGCTCAAAGTTTGAAATTCCGCAAAAAGCATTTTCCGACCTTCATCTGAAATCATAAACAGGACGGAATCCCGGCAATCATCCGTGCGCCTTAGAATCTCGTTTTCAACTTCTTTCAGATACGGATTATTTTTTCTGAAGGATTTCCGCTATGCTACTGTCTGCAAATATGGGTTGCTTATCCGTCATCTTATGAGGGAAACCCGCAGATTCCTTATCTCAGTTCATCGCCCGGGAAATTTTAGAGAACCGGAACCCACGGGTTCTTTAATTTGTCATCGAAGATAATGTTTACAGATCCCGGCCTTGACGCGGTCAATAACCCGTTGTGCAACAATGTGCTTAAAAGGTTCAGTGAGAGGGGGAGCGCCCCGCATCTTAGCCCGTATCAATGAAGCTTATTTTAGGGCATGGGGAGCGCAATAAAAACCGCCGAAACCGTTAAATGCGAGTGGCGGAAGGTCCTTTTATTTTGTAGCCGTTTTACTACAAGGCGGTTTTTGTTTTGAAGGCAACAACCGGGGGAAAAGCAGAAAAATCCGGATCAATTCACCTTATTTTGAATTCAGAATGTTCATTTTTTTTCGGCCCAAAAAAGCGAAACGCCATATTTCAGGGCGTTGCCTCCCATCGAGTATACCCGATGGGGAATTGCGGCCTAGCCATGAGCCTCGCATTATTGTAATGTAGGTGGCATGATCCACCAATATCAACACGAACCTCTGGAGACGGCGCTATGGCCCCCGAGATAAAAAGACGGTTTTCCCTGGACAAAGCTCAGATCGACCCGAAGATCAAAAACCGCATCCTGTCCGCCGACGGCGACGATGAACTCGGTTCCTGGGATGGACAAAATATTGAGGATCTGGTCAAGGAACTGGAACGCATTGAGGAAACCCGGGACCCCAATTACGCCGGTCTGCCGCACAACGTCAACATCCCCGAGGACCTGCGCGATCAGGTTGAAAAGGATTTGCCAATTTGGGCTTGTGATGCTTACGGCAATTGCCTGGTGGGCGAACAGACCGATAAAATCAGGACCGTGGATCAAATCCGCAAACATTATGCGAAGAAGCACGGCAGTATCGACGCCTTTAAGGAAAAGTTACGGCTTGAGAGAGAAAAATTTATCCGGAAATTGAAGGGAAAATAAATTTTCCCGGTCTTTTGTCCTGCAAAGTTCAAAAACCCCGCCTGAGCCCGGCCGCGGATAGAAACTCATCCAGCCCCATCCCGGGCCGATCAGGAAAATCGCCATCCCGCTCCACTCAAAACGATTGCCAAAAATTGAACCGTTGCCGGTTGCCAAAAACAATTTTCCGCTCCGCCACCCTTTTCAAGCTTTTCATTCGATCCCATGCGCGAAAATTTTTTTCACCCCGACAGGGTCCTTTTTGCATTTATCCATGCCAGGCGCTAAAGGAAATCGACATTAATCCGATACCAAAAAGAGCGGGACGTTTAGAAAAAGTCATTAAAAAACCACGGCTTAGGGATCTTTTTGTCGAGATACCGACAAACACGGGAGTTTTACCCCCGAATTCTCGACCGCGTGGCCTCCAAAGCCCACATGCGTAATTACCGTTAATGTAAAAATAAATTTGATCGCGACCCGCTAAAATGTATAATTTATACTGAGTTTTCAAATAGTTAGCTATTTCACAAAAAGAATCATATGCCCGATCCGTTCACGATTCTCATTGCTGAAGACGATGAAGACGATTACCTGTTGACTCTGGAAGCATTGCATGAAGTCGGGATCGACAATGAAATCCATTGGGTGAAAGACGGCGACGAGGTCATGAATTATTTAGCGTCCGCCTCAAGGAACAACGGAATCTCCAGGAACCTGCCGGGGTTGATTCTTCTTGACCTCAACATGCCAAAAAAAGACGGCAGGGAAGTGCTGGCCGAAATAAAATCCGACCCTAAATTCCGTAAAATTCCCGTGATCGTTTTGACAACCTCATCGGCGGAAGCCGACATTGCCAAATCCTATGACTTGGGCGTCAATTCGTTTATCCAGAAACCCGCCCGGTTCAAGGAGTTGGTGGAAACGGCCCAGGTCCTGTTGAACTACTGGATAAGGACGGTAAAACTACCCGGCTAAATACCCTTTTATGGAAACGCAAACACTGAAAATCCTAATCGTCGATGATGATGACGACGACGCATATTTAACCGAAGATCTGGTCCGGGAAGGTTTGACCGATCTCCCCCCTGACATAGATCGCGCCCGGTCTCATGAAGAAGCCCTCCAACTGCTGGCTAAAACCACCTACGATCTTTGCATGCTCGATTACCGGCTGGGCGAAGGGACCGGCATCGGCTTGTTGCGAGCCGTTCGATCCCAAAAAATCACGATCCCCATCATCCTGCTGACCGGGCAGGGCGACCAGGAAATTGCCGTTGAGGCCATGAAATCCTGCGCCAACGATTATATTGTCAAGAGCAAGCTGTCCTGCGAGTTGCTGAACAAATCCATATGGCACGCGATTCGACTTTACAGAGAGGCGGAGCGGCGGCAAAACACGGAAAAAATGCTGAAAAAGTCCCATCAGGAGTTGACCCTGGCGCATGAAGAGTTGCAAGCCTCGCTCGCCAAACTCAAGACCGCTCAAAATCAAATTTTACGCTCGGAAAAACTGGCCGGAATCGGACGCCTGGCCGCGGGCGTGTGTCATGAAATTCTCAATCCCCTCAACATCATTTCCGGGCACACACAAGCGTTGCAGATGGAACGGCAAGAAGATCAAAGCCTGCTGGAAGACCTGGGCTCCGTTACCGAAGAGATCCACCGGATAGAAAAAATCATCAGCGGGCTTTTAAAATTCTCCCGCAAGGGGGACGTTGAACTGAAACAGACGGATATCAATCAGGAGCTGGAATCGGTTCTTTCCATTGTTGAAAGGGAAATGAGTTGCGAAGGCATTGAGGTGATCAAGGAGTTCGCTTCCGACTTGCCCAAACTCCTTTTAGACAACGACCGGATGCGGCAGGTCTATCTGAATATCATCAACAACGCCAAATTCGCCATGGCCGGAGGCGGCAAGCTCACGGTTCGGACCCAGGTTCTGGAAACAAAAAGTTTTTCCCGGACCGAAAAATCCGGAAACTCTCCATCCAACCCGGAAAAAGACGATATCCTGCGCATCAGCTTTATCGATACGGGACCCGGAATCAAAAAGGAACATCTCGGAAAAATTTTCGACCCTTTCTTCACCACCAAACCGGAAGATAAAGGCACCGGGCTGGGCTTATCGGTTTGTTATTCCATCGTGGAGAAGCATGGCGGCTTCCTGGAAGCCGAAAGCGACGGCCAACACGGGACCACATTTTTAATCGACCTGCCTTTAAATCAAAACCAGGACAATGAATCCCCAACTCTGAGCGAAACTTCGAAGACGGGCGGGATTTAACCACCTCCCCCAACCCCTCCAAGGAGACCTTTGCGAAAGGGCGCGGTAAAGTTTTCCAGGCTTCACAATCTATCGCAGAAAGTCGAGAAGAGACGGTTGCAGAATGCGCGCGGTGGTACTCAGCGTCGCGTTCAGGGCCACTTCCAGGGTGGCGACATCGGAGGCCCTCTGGATCAAATCCGCGTCTTCCGTATTGGACAACTGTTCCTTTTGATCCACTATATCCTGATTGAGAACAAACTCCGTGGATTCGATCCGCCTCAGACTCGCTCCCACAAAGGCCCGCGATTCATTGATCGAGTCCAGTCCCTTGTCCAGATTCTCCAGCGAGGCGATGATGGCGGAGGAATCGTCTTTTTCCAAGGCTTGTTTCAATTTAATCAGGGTATCGAGGACGTTGTTTCCGCCTCCCAATCCGAGGCTTTCCGCCGTGGTCCCGACTCCGATATCGTTGACCACCGCAACGGTTGCGGCGTCATTGGAATCGATCCGCAGGCCATTGCCCGCACTGTTGATGCTGGCGGTGACATTGAACCCTGAATTATTAATGAGGGTGAGCACATCCCCCACGGTCGTGGCGGAACTCAAACTGACCGTTCCCGAGGCCGCGCCGTTGGTGATGCTGATATCTCCCAGCGTCAATCCGACGCCGCCATTCAGGTCGGAAATTGCGGTCGAGGACGATACCAGACCGTTCAAATCCCGTCCATCGAGATTGCCATTGCGTTGCCCCAGGATTCCCAAGCCGGATGCGGTGCTCCCTCCCGACACTTCCGCAACCGTCAACGCCTGAGTGATCACCGTGCTCGCGTCCGTCAACGTGATGCCCGTACCACTGCTGTTCAATGAGGCCGTGACATTCAGCCCCGCGGCATTGACCGCGGAAATCACGGAGCCTACCGTTTGGCCTGCAGAAACTGTAATGGTCGCGCTGGTGCCTCCACGATCGGTTATGGTGAACTGTCCAGGAGACACGCCACTGCCGCGATTTAAATCCGCGATCGCCGTTTGGAGCGTGATATCCGGGTTCAGATCCGTCCCCAGAACCTCCGAGCCGGGCAGGGCGATGCCAATTTTGATATCCTGCGCGATTTCGATTTTTACGCTTTCGGTGTTGCCCTGATAAATCGCCCCCGACGCGCTGACCTGAAAGGGCGTTGTCCTTGTATTGGTGCCGCCAAATATAAACTGATTCGAAACCTGGGTGTTGGCCGCCTCCAGAACCTGGGAGATGATCTGGTTGACTTCCACTGCCGCAAAGCCCCGGGTATCCGGGGTGGACGCGCCGCCCAATTCACTGATCGCCAGCTCCTTGGCCCGGGTCATCCCGAGACCCACCGATTCAAGCGCGGAATCCGAACTCTGGATAAATACTTTATTGTTGTCGATATTGCGGATGAACTGGTTCGCCGACCCGATGTCGGTACGCAAACTCAGGCTGGTCCGCAACCCGGAAGGGTCATCCGAGGCTTTCAGAATTCGTTTTCCGGACGAGATTTCAATCTGCGCCCGGGCCAAGTCATCCGTGATGCGGAAAATATTTGTCAGGACAGAATTTTGCAGTCCTTGGTTGGTCACTCGCTCAACCATACACCTTCTCCTTTTTGAACCGGAAAACGACCCACCCGGCAAAATTTTTCTTAAATCCGGTTTATGAGTGTATCAAACAACTCTTCCACCATACTGATCAATCGGGCGGACGCGTTGTACGCCTGCTGGAATTGAACCAGATTGATCAACTCCTCATCGAGGGAAACACCGGAAATACTTTGCCGGCGGTTGTTCAATTGCAACAACACCCCTTCCTGCTGGCTGACTTGCGCCTGGGCGGAAATCGATTGAATGCCTATCGCGCTCACCAGCGCATTGTAAAATTCGTCAAACGTAAACGCCCCCGAACCCGACTGCAGAGTGACGCTGTTAAACGTCAGTTCGCCTTGCAGGCTGGCCAGATCGCCCGCGTTTCCTCCATCTCCGGCGGTGGAGTTTCCGGCGGCGATTTTTTGCGAATTGGAAGCCACTTCATCGGAGACCGCCAAGAGTTTGGCCGCGTTTTCCGAAACCGAGAACGTGAACCGGTCGCCCACCGCCGGGGTGCCGGTGATGGAGACGGCAAACCCGCCCGCCAGATTGAACGTGGAGCCCGACGTGAACGTGAAGGTTCCAGAGGCAAACCCCGTCGTCTGATTGGTCAGGGAAAACGTGTTCGATCCCGTGAACGTGATCTCATACTCATCCACCGAAACCGTTGTGGGGCTGGCATTCTGCACGGAAACCTGGGCCGAGCCGGTGTTCTGGGTGTTGGTGAAAACCGTGGGGTCGAGCGGGTTGAAAAAATTGACCCCGGTACTGCCGTCCAGCCCGAATCCCTGCTGATGCACCCGGTTGATCTCCTGAACAAATCCCGCCGCCAGGCGATTGAGCTTAGACTGAACCGCAGCGACCTCGACGTCCCGCATGTCCAGATGCCCCTTGAGCGCGCCTCCCTGAATCGCTGACGTGATATTGGTTGTGCCGCCGACGCCGTCACTGATGAGAATATCTTTAAACGATTTGTTGTCGCCATTGATGGCTGTGCTCAGCTCAAATGTAACGTCCTTGAGCACCAGCGGCGTTCCATTGCCCAGCGTCAGGCTGATCTGCCCGTCCGACTCATTGACATAGTTGAGATCGATTTTTTCGGACAACTGCTTGACCAGCCGGTCGCGCTGGTCTCTTAAGTCATTGGCGGTGACCTGGCCCGGTTCGTTGGCGAAAATCGTCTTGTTCAATTTTGCGATTTGGCTGGTGAGCGTGTTGATGCTGGCCACTTCGTCTTCGATCACCGCATCGATATTTCCCTGGATGTCGGCGACGCCTTTGCCCAGGCTGTTGAAATCGGCGGCCAACGCCCCCGCCCGGCTCAAAACCTCGGCCCGCTCCGGCAAACCGCTGGGGTTCGAGGCAAGATCCTGCAGCGAGGCGTAAAACTCGCTCAAATCTTTGTTCAGGCTCCGGCCCTGATTATCGTTGAACAGGATTTCCAGTTGCGCATACACGTCCTTTTGCACCTTGGAATTTCCCGTGAGATCGCCCTCGGACAAAATCTGCTGATACAGGAACTGGTCAAACACCCGCTCAATGCCGCTGACGCGCACCCCCGTTCCCAGTTGCCCAAGGCCGCTCGTGCGCGGTCTGTTCGACTCCAGAATCACGTCCTGCCTGGAATAGCCTTCGGTTTCAACGTTGGCGATGTTGTTGCCGGTCACTTCAATCGCAAGTTGCTGAGATAAAAGCCCCGACTTTGCGGTATTCAAAATACTGAATATATTTGAAGTCATCGCTTATTCCGGAGGTGTGAAAGAACTTGGGTTCATTTGATTCGACCGCAAAGGTTTTCCTGACATCAGGCGTCCAGACTGAGCATCCGGCCCTGCATGTTGCCTTCCTGCAACTTGCCGTTGGGATGATAGGGGGAAGACGCCTCTTCACCTTTCGAATGAAACAGCACCAGGGATTTTTTCAACGACAGGGAGGAACGACTCATCAAGCCCTTCAAGTTTTCGTGCAGACCGTTGATGGTGACGATACGCGCGAGCAGGGCCTCCCGGCCTTTTTTCAATTGAGCGCCCAGCGGGCCGGGCGTATTCTGGATGATGTGCTTCAAAGTCCGGGGGGTCTGCGCCGAAGCCGGGGAGGCGTTTATTTTCCGCATCAACCCCAAACGTTCCTTCTCCAGCGCCTGTATCCGGTCGACCAGCGCTTCCTTGTTGACCAGGATCGCCTGAAGCGAATCCAGGGAATAGTCCGTGATCGCATTCCGTTGTTCCCGGAGAAGAAGGATGAATTTATCATACAGCGCAATTTTTTTTTCGATCAACGCATTGAGACTTCGAAGCGCGGGTTTCATAAGCGATTCTCCTGTAAATAAAAAACCCTGGGCGGCGGCGACAGCGGCTTCAAACCTTGCGGATCTTTTTCAGGATCGGAATCCTCCCGGTTCAAGCGGCTCAACTGAGAGTAGAGAACATCCGCCAGCCCCACTCCCTTGCCCGGACTCTTAGCCATTTCATTGGCCACTTCTTCGTCGAACAGCGATTGGTACATATCCAGGGAATGACTGCTGATCAGCCCGTCTTTTGGAAGGGTGTCGCGCATGGACTTGATCAGAAGGTTGACAAATATCGACTCAAACTGCTTCGCCAGTTCCATGAGCTCTTTCGCGTCCTTCTTTTCCCCGGACGCCGCCTCATTTTTGAGCTGACTCAATTTGCCCTTCGCCCTGTTGGCAAACGCACTGTCCTGATTCTGCAATGGAGATAAAATTTCCATCCTTAAAGGCCTTTTTCCAATTTAGAGTTCAAGGCTGACCGCCATCAGATTGAAGTGCAATCCACATACCAAACGCGGACACGATGAGACATAGATCGGCATTGGCTTTTTAACTGCCCATAAATTAAGGCATTATAAAGCCATCGGCAGTGGCTTTATAGAAAGCCCAAACACCTCGGGGGAAGAAAACGACAACGCGGGGGGAAAATTTTTCCTCTCTCAATCCATTGATTCTCAACGAATTATGTAACTTTTAGGCGCACGGAACCCGTCCGGTTCCAAGGCGTGGGTGCGGTCAGAGGATTTCCAGTTCCGCGTGCAGGGCGCCGGACGCCTTGATGGCCTGGAGAATGGCGATCAAATCCCTGGGGTTCACGCCAATGGCATTCAGCCCGTTGACCACTTCACCCAGTGAAATCGATTTCGGCACCACCAGCAGGCGGTCTTCCCCTTCCTTAATTTTTATCCGGGTACGGGGAACCACCACCGTGGACCCGCCGGGGGACAGGGGCGCCGGTTGAGACACCGACGCCTCTTCGGTGATTTGGATGAACAGACTGCCGTGCGCCACGGCGACCGAGGATATTTTGACATTTTCTCCCATCACCACCGTGCCCGTGCGCTCATCCAGGATCACCTTGGCGACCATATCCGGCTCGACATTCAGGTTTTCAATCTGGGTGATGAACTCCGAAGCATTTTCCTTGTAAAACGGAGGAACGACCACCTTGATCGTGCGGCCGTCCATCAAAGACGCGATCGTGTCGCGCATCGAATCGTTGATGGCCCTGGAAATCCGGCTTGCCGTGGTGAAGTCGGTTTTTTTCATGGTCAGAAAAATTTCTTCCTTCATGTTGAACCGATGCGCCAGTTCCTTTTCCACAAACGCGCCATTGGCAATGCGCGCCACCGTCTGGTGGTTCCTTTGCGCGTTTTTCGCCGCTCCCCGGACAAAAAAGCCACCGATCGCCAAGGCTCCCTGAGCCACCGCATAGGTTTGCCCGTCCGGGCCTTTAAGCGCCGCCATCAACAGGGTCCCCCCCTGCAGGCTTTTAGCGTTTCCCAGCGAAGACACCAGAGCATCAATGCGATCGCCCTGACGGGCGAACGAAGGCAGACTCGCCGTGACCATGACCGTCGCCACGTTCTTGAATTTCAATCGGCTAACTTGCCCCTCCGGAATGGTGATCCCCATTTTGGAGAGCATGTTCACTATGGTTTGAATGGAATAGAAGACATTGGTGGCGCTGTCGCCGGTTCCCGCCAGACCGATCACCAGTCCAAATCCGATCAGCTGATTGTCGCGCACCCCGCGGACGTTCACCAGATCCTTGATGCGGGCAGACTGCGCCGTTTCGGCCAGCAAAATAAACAGGATCAGCCAAAATAAGACGCGCTTCGATTGAGTAAACATAGGCCCCTTTATTATAATTTTATGGTACCGTGACGGTCGTGGTTCCGGTGTTCCCGGCGGAATCCACGACGGTGATTGTTTCCGTGCCGGCGGCGGTGGCCGTGAACACTCCCGTCCCAATGACGATGGTCCCCGCCGTTCCCGGACTGGTCGTCCAGAAGAGAGGCGCCGTCCCCCCCACCGCGGTGAAGGTCAACGTTCCACCGACGGCCACGACCCCCGCGTTCGGACTGACGCCGATGGTCGCGTTGGACAGCACCGTAACGGTTGCGGTTCCCGTCGTGCCGAGCGCATCCTGGCCGGTGATGGTCGCCGTCCCCGCCGTATTGGCCGCCGAAAAAACGCCCGTTGCCGAATCGATGGTTCCGATCGACGTCGAACTGATGGTGAATGAAAATGGCGATACCCCGCCCTGCGCGGTGAACGTCAGTGTGCCCAGCTTCTGCACCTGACCGCTGGCGGGCAACACCAGGATGCTGGACGAGGACGGCCCGAGAGGAGTGCCATCTTCTAAAGCATTGGTGCACGCAAAAATCGCCGTGATCAGGAAAGAGATGGACACGAATCCCGCTTTCCGGAAAACCCTGTATCTCGAGCGTAAATTTTTCTCTGGGAAAGACATTTTCGAACGTTTTTTAAAAGGAAACGATGGGCACCGCGGTGGTTGCGCTCACATTTTCTACTGTGGCCACGATGGACGCCAAGCCGGTCGTGGTGCTCGACGTGAGAGTCGTCGTGGCCGCGCCGTTGGCGGTGGTGAGTGAATTGCTTCCCAGGGTTCCGAGCGTCGTCGTCAGGGTGACCGCCACACCGTCCACCGGCTGGCCGCCGTTAAATACTTCCACGCGAATGGTGGCCTGACTGCTTCCGTCGTTTTTCAGCCCTCCACCGCCGAATAACGCCGAAACCCCAACGGTGAACCCTGAAGAACTGGGACCGACGATATTGTCCACCGGCGCCGTGCATCCAAAAGCCAGGACTCCCGCCAGAAAAAACCCCGTCATTAGTGCCTGCATGGAATTTTTCACAACCTGTCCGACTTTTCTAAAAAGAACTTTGCATACATAGAAAAGATTTAAATCCCTCCTCTCCTCCAATGGAGGAGAGGAGGAAACTCCTTTCCCCTTTGGGGAGCACACGCAGGGTGACAGGCTGGGATGAGGGGATACAATACTTACGCAACTTACGCAAAGCTCTTTTTTCTAAAAGGGCCAAATGTAGCTCAGGGCGCGCGACGCCCACCCCACCCGTCGTTCATCCGCGACCAGGCCTTCGCCGGAATAGCTGATAGACGCA
>Ga0114931_10010341_pt1 | contig 11114 bp, 13 predicted proteins | sample 2SBtaG_FD_89579 | JGI IMG/M metagenome (GOLD analysis project Ga0114931, IMG submission 89579) | Deep subsurface microbial communities from Kolumbo volcano to uncover new lineages of life (NeLLi) - 2SBTROV14_V59a metaG | ecosystem: Environmental > Aquatic > Marine > Volcanic | place: Kolumbo...
CGGGCGTGGTGAGTACGGGCACGTAGCCGTTGTCCAAAAGCAACGCGAGCAGCGGCGTGTTGACCTTTTCTATGTAGCCGCTGAGGTCGCCGCGGATGATTTTTTTCTTGCCATTTTCCACGACCTTCAGGGCGCCTTTTTGGCGTCCTTCCAGCAAGCGCCCGTCCAGGCCCGTCAGCCCCAGGGCGTTGACCCCGAGCGTTTGTAGCTTTTCCACGAGCATCTTGTTCATGTGGCCGCCGTAGACCATGTTGAACAGCTCCATCGTGCGCCGGTCGGTCAGGCGGCTCTCGTGGCCGGAAACCGAGGTGACGAACTGCGAGGGGTGGCCTAGCTTGGCGGACACCGCGTTGAGCAGGCCAGAGCCTCCGTGGACGAGCACGAACGGCTGGGCGTACTGTGACAGGTCCTGGCACAGCGCGTCGTAATCGATCCCCAAACTGCCGCCAACCTTGACCACGATCACGGTTGCACCCCTAGTCGCACTGGGAGTAACCGCAGTCCTGACACAAGGCGCAGCCGTTCGTGAAGGCCAACACCCCGCCGCAGCTCGGGCACAGTTCGCCCGAACGTCGGGCTTCGGGCTCGGGAGCGCGAGGCGTGATGGGGTCGACCTGGCCCGCGATCAGCTTGAGCTGCTCGCCGCCCTTGGTGTAGGCGGCCAGGGCCTTGGCGATGGCGTCGGGCACGGAAAACACGACCGTGCCGTCTTCCTGAAACACGGGGCGCGAACCGCGGATGTGGCTGAGCTGGTCGACGATCGCGCTCGACTTGATCCCGCTGCGCAGCGAGAGCGAGAGCAAGCGGCCGATGGCCTCGTTAAACGCCGCCGTGGACGAACCCGACTTGCCCAGCCCTTGTACGAACACTTCCGAGGGACCGTCTTCGTCTTCGTTCACCGTGATGTAGACCCGGCCCAACTCTGTTTTCATACAAAACGTTTTTCCCTTGACCACCTGGGGACGCGGGCGCGGCGCGCGCAGGGCGCGCACGGGTTTTCCTTCGTCTGTTCCGTTTGGGGGTTGGCCGTTTTTTCGCGTCGTTTCCTCGTCCGTGACCAAGATCCCCTCGCGGGACCCCTCACGGTAGACCGTAACGCCTTTAAGCCCTTGCTCCCAGGCGTCCATGTAGATGCGCTTGACCTCGTCCACCGTGGTCTCGCGCGGCAAGTTGATCGTCGAGGAGATGGCGTGGTCGACGTGTTTTTGGATCGCGGCCTGCATCTTGATCCGCATCGTGGGTTTGATCTGGTGCGAGGTGATAAAGGTGGGGGGCAACGGCGCGCCGTCGGCCTGCGGTTGGCCCTGCTCCTCCATGAAGTCCATGTAGGTCTGCACCAAGGGGTGAAACACCTTGAACGCCCCCTTGGACAGAGAGAGCGAGCGGCGCACGTAGCTGAGGCTGAAAATGGGCTCCACGCCGCTCGACGTGCCCGCGAGCACAGAACCCGACCCTACGGGCGGCACGGTGATCAGCGCGGCGTTGCGAAGCCCGCGGGCTTTGATGTGTTGCTGCACCTGGGGGGCGAGCCGCTGCACGAACGGACTCTGAAAGTGTTTGTCCACGTCGAAGGCGGGGAACGCCCCTTTTTCTTTGGCCAATTCGGCGCTGGCGCTGTAGATACAGTTTTTGATGCGCTCGAACAGCTTGTCCACGGCGTCGATAGCCTCCTGGGTGTCGTATTGGTACCCCAGTTTGATCAGCATGTCGCCCAACCCCGTAAACCCCACGCCGATGCGCCGGGACTTCAGCGAGGCCTCCCGTTGTTCGGGCAGGGGGTGTTTGTCGGCGTTGTAGTCGAGCACGTCGTCGAGGAAGCGCACGCTGTAGCCCAACGCGCGCTTGAGTTGAGGCCAATCGACTTCGGCTTGGGGCGTGAAGGCAGCTTGGACGAACTGGGACAGGTTTACGTTGCCCAGGCAGCAACAGCCGTAGGGTTCGAGCGGGATCTCGCTGCAGGGGTTTGTCGTGACCACGTCCATCCCGTTGTACTCCGTGGTGGATTCTTTCTTGACCCTGTCCCAGAAGATCAACCCGGGCTCGGCGCTGCTGTGGGCGTTGCGCACCAGTTTGTCCCACAGTTGACGCGCCTTGACCTTTTGGGTGAGCGCGCCGGTGACCCCGTTTTCGAAGCGCAGCGCAAAGTCGTCGTCCGCTTTGACCGCCCGCATGAACGCGTCGCTGATGCGCACGCTCACGTTGGCGAACTGCACCTTGCGGTGTTCTCGGTCGTTTTTGATCTCGATGAACGCCTCGACGTCGGGGTGGTCCACCCTGACCGTGATCATGAGCGCCCCGCGCCGTCCGGCTTGCCCGATCGTGCCCGTGGTCGTGGAGAACAACTCCATAAAACTAACGGCGCCGCTGCTGTAGATGGCCGAGTTGTTGACCGGCGTCATGTTGGGGCGCAGCACCGAGATGTCCGTGCCCACGCCGCCGCCGTAGCTGTACGTGCGCGCGGCGCGTTTGCACCACTCGAAAATAGATTCCAACGAATCGTCCTGGATGGGGATAACGTAACAGTTCAACAGTGTGGCCTGGCGGGGTTGGCCCGCGCCAAACATGATGCGCCCGCCGGGGACAAAGCGAAAATCGTCCAACAACCAATAAAAATTGCGTTCCCAGGTCGCTCGTTTTTCGGGCGTTTCGACCGAGGCCATGGCTTTGGCGATGCGCGTCCACATTTGTGGAGGCACGGTTTCTTCTAGCGTTCCTTGTTGGTTACGCAGAGCGTACTTGTCTAAAAAACAACGGGACCGTAATTCGTCCCCCTTAAAAAATTGCACGGTGTCTCGTGCCACCTCGGGCGCGGAGACCAACTGTTTCGCCATTCACTCCCCCTCTCCATGCAGCAACCCTTTCCGTCGTCAAGAAAGACCCGGCCCATCAAACGATGCAGTCACGACCTCTGTTCAGAGAATACCTGTCGTCTCGATCACCTTCCCCTCTCACCTTGTACGGCCCTCAGCTTGACCAGGACTGCCCCGCTTCGAGAATGACCACGGTCGCCTCTGTCTGTTCTTCCACGCGCTGCTTGAACGCGCGAGCGTCTTGCTCGACGGGCAGCCAGGTATTGTAGTGCATGGGGATGACGACCTCGGGCTTGACGAGTTTGACGGCCTCGAGGGCTTGCTTCGCGTCCATCGTAAACGTACTTCCGATGGGCAACATCGCTACTTTGGGCCGGTCAAATTTTCCCACCAAGGCCATGTCGCCAAACAACTCGGTGTCCCCGGCGTGGTAGAGACGCAACCCGTCGTCCGTGGTCAATACGATGCCGCACGGCGTCCCCAAATAGACCCCTTCGTGGCTCGAACTGTGGAACGCTTTGGTCAAGCGCACGCTGCCAAAGGGGAAGGTGTGGGGACCTCCAGGGTTCATGGGGTACACGTCGGGCGCGCCCTGTTGCTGTAGGTGGGTGGCCAGTTCGAAGTTGGCCACCACGGTGGCGTGGGTGCGCTTGGCGATGGGCAAGGCGTCCTCGATGTGGTCAAAGTGACCGTGGCTGAGCACGATGGCGTGCGGCTGAAGACCGTCCGCCTGCACGCCGGCCGCTTGGGCCACAGGGTTGCTCGTGATAAACGGGTCGATCAAGATGTTGTACGCGTCGCCCTCGACGTAGAACGCCGAGTGTCCCAGAAAAGTCAGTTTGGCCACGGTATCACCTCTGTTTCGAAAATGGGTTCGTCCAAAAAACGATCCCCGTGGCAAACGCCCTCCATCTGTGAAGAACGCCGACGAGGGATACGGTTTGTTCGAACGTGGTTTGCTGCGAAACTCTGGTCGGGGCGACTGGATTCGAACCAGCGACCTCACGCACCCCATGCGTGCGCGCTGCCAAGCTGCGCCACGCCCCGATCTAAAAGCGCTACACCGTCACGCTTTGGGGGGTTTTCTAAAGCGCTTGAGCGGAGATCACTATAGCACAGACACCCCGTTGATTCAAGAACGGAGGGGGACACTACGGCCAGATTTTTCGGACCATAAAAGTACGAAAAAAGCGCGATGGGAAACGGCCTATCTCGTTGGTTTCGGGGGGGGGGTGGGGCCAAGGGGACGGATGACCGCCCGGAAATCAAGTGTGCCCAAATGGCTATATCGTAGGGTAATAGACGCTTTGTTGTGTATCAAACGCTTGCGAAAAGGGGCTGATTTTTCTTATGATGAGGAGGTCCGCCGTTCCCTTGACATCACAGCCTAATAAAACCCAACTTCAAACCAACGGGGTGGACCACAAAAGGAGCCCGCTGTGGAAATCGTCTGTCCCGACCACCCGCTCATCGCCGACCTGGTTTGCCGCCTGCGCGACGAGCGCACGCCGCCCCATCGCTTCCGCGAGGCCGTCCGCAAGTTGTCCGTACTCATGTTTTACGAAGCTGCACGAGACTTGGCCACGCAAACGGTCGAGCTCAACACGCCCTTGGAATCCACGCAAGGCGTAGAGATCACCGAGAAACTAGGCCTCGTGCCCATCCTGCGCGCGGGGCTGGGCATGGCGGATGGGATCTTGCAGCTGGTGCCCCGGGCCCAAGTGTGGCACCTGGGCCTGTACCGCGACGAAAAAACGCTTGAAGCGATCTCGTACTACAACAAGCTGTCCGGCACCGACCCGGTCGAGGTGGCCTTCGTGCTCGACCCCATGATTGCCACCGGGGGCACGGCCATTCGCACGGTGCAGACGCTTGAAGCGTGGGGGGTGGGGCGCATCAAATTGATCGGCATCGTGGCCTCGAAAGAGGGCTTACAACGGCTGGAAGCAGCCCACCCCAACACCCAGGTGTACGTGTGCGCCATCGACAAGAAGCTCAACGAAGTAGGTTACATCGTCCCCGGCCTGGGCGACGCGGGCGACCGCCAGTTCGGTACGGGCTGGGGTAAAGAAGTGTAACAGACTACGAGGAGCCACGTCGCGCCGTTGTCTGGACATCCCCGCGTGTCGCTGATACGATTCGTGCGTCGCTCGAGGAGGCCGGGCATGAAGATCGCGGTGTTGGGCGGCACGGGCCGTCAAGGGAAAGGGTTGGCCATGCGCCTAGCCTTGGCGGGGCACGAGGTACGGGTAGGCTCAAGAACGTTGGCCAAGGCCGAAAGCGCCGTGGTCGAGATGCACGAACGTCTGCAGGCACGGGCGACGTTGGGTGCCGCCGACAACCTTGGTGCCGCCCGCTGGTGTGAACTGGCTTTGCTCACCGTGCCCCACCCGCACGAGTTGAACACGATCGAGCGGGTGAGCGCCCAGCTCGAGGGGAAAATTTTGGTCGACGTCTCGGTGCCTTTGGTTTCGTACCGCCCTGCTCAAGTTGCGTTGCCACCGGCTGGATCGGCCGCCGAAGCCGTGCAGCGCTGTCTGGGCGAGCACACGAACGTCGTGGCTGCGTTCAAGACGACCTCGGCCGCCGTGCTCCAACAACTCGACAAAACGTTGCCGTCCGACGAACTGGTTTGCGGCGACGACGCGGACGCCAGAGCGGTCGTGATGCGCCTGGTTTCGGACCTCGGCGCCCGCGCGCTCGACGCGGGCGCGTTGCGCAACGCCCGCGCGCTCGAACTGTGGACGGCGTTGCTCATCGGGCTGGACCAACGCTACAAGAAAAAGGCCGTCGGTTTTACGTTCAACGGACTATGAGCGCGCCCGCAAAACTCGAGCTCGTCCCCTTGTGCGGTTTCCCGTTGCTCGAGGCGCCAGCCGAGTTGGGGGAACTGGTCAACGCCTGTCTCGAAACCAACGGCTTGGTGTTGCAAGACGGCGACGTGCTCGTTTTGGCCCACAAGATCGTTTCCAAAGCTGAAGGCCGGGTGGTCGCGCTCAGTTCGGTCACGCCGTCTGCACGCGCCGTTGCGTTGGCCCGTCAGACGGGCAAAGAGCCCGAACTGGTTGAGGTGATCTTGGCCGAATCCAAACGCGTCGTGCGCCAAGCCCACGGCGTGCTCATCTGCGAAAACGTGCTGGGGTTGCTCTGCGCCAACGCGGGGGTGGACCGTTCGAACGCGGGGGACGACCACGTCGTGTTGTTGCCCAAGGACCCCGACGCCTCTGCCCGCGCGTTGCGCCGGGCGTTGCACCACCGCTGCGGCGTGGACGTGGCCGTCTTGGTGGCCGACACGCACGGCAGGCCCTGGCGCGAGGGGGCGGTAGGGTTGTGCATGGGGATGGCCGGGATGGCGCCGTTTGTGGACTACCGTGGCAGACAAGACCTTTACGACTACGAGATGCAAACCGAAGTAGAGTGCGTGGCCGACGAACTGTGCGCCGCCGCCACGCTCGTGATGGGACAGGGGTGCGAGGGCATCCCCCTGGCGCTCGTGCGTGGGTTTGTGTTTTCTCCTGAGGACAAGGCCACGTCAAAGCTGTTGCTGCGCGACCCCGCGCGCGACCTGTTTCGCTAAAACCTCAGCCGTACCCTAGCCGTTTGAGCAAGCGGGCGACCCTGGCCACGGGCAGGCCCATCACGTTGTGGATGTCTCCCTCTACGTGGTCTACAAACGGCCCACCCTGCTGCTGCACGGCGTACGCTCCGGCTTTGTCCAAAAAACTTTCCGTTCGCAAGTAGCGCTCGATGACGTCGTGCTCCAGTGTCTTAAAGAACACGCGGGCCGAAACGCATTCAGACAACGTTTTACGGGTGTGGGTGTGGACGACACACAACCCAGTAAGCACGGTGTGCGCCCGCCCGCTGAGTCGGGTCAACATGCGATAGGCTTCGTCTCGGTCACGCGGCTTGCCGAGCATCGTGTGCTCCAAAAACACGGCCGTATCCGCGGCGAGGATGATGCCACGACAGCCCGAACGTTCTACAGCTTCGGCTTTTTGACGCGCGATCTCGACCACGATGCGCTCGGGCTGTGTGCTCGAACTGCGTTCTTCGATGGCGGCAGGAACGACCTCAAAATCAGTCGTAATCAACGTGAGCAGTTCGCGTCGCCGGGGAGAGCCCGAGGCGAGCACGAGCTTTGCGGGGGGTGTTGAACACATGCTGTGATCGTACACCGTCCTTGTGTTGAGCGGTAGGTTGTTTTAGAGTTTGGGTATGGGCGTGCCAACGTTGCCCGAGAACAACGAGCGGGCCAAACTGTTCTGGCTGGACGAGCGCACGCTGGGCGTCCGTTGGTCGGACGGCAGCATGACCCACCACCCGTTGAGCGGGTTGCGGGCACGGTGTCCCTGTGCCCTGTGTCGCCAAGCCCCCCCCAACCCGTTGAACATCCACCGCAAGACGGCGGCAGCACCCAAAGCGCTCGAGGTGCGGCCCGTTGGGCGCTACGGCCTACAAATCGTGTGGGACGACGGCCACCGCACGGGCATCTACACGTACGAAAACCTAAAAGAGATGGGGTCGACAGCGCCATGACCTCGACCCAGGGCCGCACGCTCAAGGTCGCCCTGGCTCTGGGCGGGGGCGGCGCGCGCGGGTACGCGCACCTGGGCGTGCTCCAAACCCTGATAGCACACGGCGTGCCCATCGACATCGTGACCGGAACGTCGATGGGGGCGCTCATCGGCAGCGCCTACGCCTGTCACCTGGACCTCAACAAAGTGGTCAAATTGCTCGAAGCGCTCGACCTCAACGACCTGTTAGGTGTGTCCCCGCATCCCTTCACCGAAATGCTCGAACGCACGGCCTCGGAGTACTTGTTTAGGAAGGCGAACTGGCGCCAAGCTGACCAGGAAAAGACGCGGCGCTTGCTCGAATTCTACCGACTGTTGACCCACGACCGCACGTTCTAGAGCCTCGACCTGCCCTTCGCCGTGGTGGCGGTCGACGTGGACACGGGTGAGGAAATCGTGATCAAACAGGGCAAGATCGGTCGCGCGCTGGCCGCGAGCATCGCCCTACCCGGCGTCCACGACCCCGTGCGTTGGAACGGACGGCTGCTCGTGGACGGCGGCGTGGTCAACAAGGTGCCCATCAGCGTGGCCGTGGACTTGGGCGCGGACGTCGTGGTGGCCGTGGACGTCAGCGGCGACGTGACCAAGCCCGTGAGCACGAGCCTCGAAGTGTTGGCCCAGGCCAACAGCATCACTTCGCGTGCGCTGTTGTGTGCGCAATTGGAGTTGATGCAGTTGAAGTTGCGTTCACAACTCATCTTGATCTGTCCCGACGTGGGCTCGATCAAAATCCTGGAACTCAACGAGGTAAAGATTCCGTTAGAAGCTGGACGCGCGGCGACCGAAGCTGCCTTGCCCGCCATCGAGCGCGCGTTGGAGTACTGTCGCCTGGAGCAGCCCGTACCGCCCCGGGTAACGTAATCCCCCTCCCGCAAGCCACAGGCGGCCCGGGGGAGGGGGAATCAGGAGGTCTGTCCGACCTTAACTCACTTTGATGTCAACGGTCTGCGGCTTCAGGCTCTTCTTGAGCGGCAGGCTCACCTTAAGCAGGCCGTTTTCGAGCGTGGCGACGACCTTCTTGGCGTTTTCAAGCGCCACGTTTTCCGGCAAACGGTAACGGCGCTCGAACTTGCCGTAGCGTCGTCCCACGCTCAGGTAGCGGTCTTTGTCGACGTTTTTGTCCTGCAGAACTTCGGTCTGGATGAGCAGGTCATTTTCGTCGAGACGCACCTTCACCTGGTCACGCTTGACGCCGGGCAATTCGACTTCGTAGACCAAGTTGCCCGCGTCCTCGTAGACGTTCGTCCCGGGTGAGGGACCGCCAAACAGGTCCAGGTCGGAGAACACCTCGTCGAAAAAGCGGTCGATTGCGTTTTGCTGCTGAGGAACCAGGGCGTTGACCCCGTTGTTGCGTAATACCAACATGGTACATCACTCCTTTCGATGGCGTGCGATTTGTTTTAGCAGTTATGAGTGTTATTCGCTATATTGATTAGCAAATAACACTTTGATCTGCTAACAACACTATAACACGAAGATACTCCTTTGTCAAACCCCGCCAAAAGCGGACATCTCTATTTTGGATTGACAGCGCAAGAAAACGTCCACACACGCCGTAGCGTGGCCGGTTTCCGCCAAGCGCTGTATGCTGACTGTATCGCAACTTCAACGTCGGAAAAGGAACGCACATTGAGTTGGATTAGCACACTGGACTACGAAGGCGCAACGGGAAAATTGCGGACGGTTTACGACCGCGTGAGGGGACCCAACGGCGAGCTCGACAACATCCTCAAAGCCCACAGCCTCAGGCCCCACACGCTGGAAGGGCACATGGCCCTGTACAAAAGCGTGTTGCACCACACGAGCAACCGGCTGCCGCAGGTGCTGTTGGAGACGCTGGGCGTGTACGTGAGCCTGCTCAACGGCTGTGCCTACTGCACGGAACACCACTTCGAGGGGCTGCGCAGGCTGTTGCGGGACGACGAACGGGCCAGCCACATTCGCCAAGCGTTCGAGTCAGGAGCGTTGGAACGGGCCTTCGACGCGCGCCAGCTGGCCATCTTGCGCTACGCCAAGCAACTCACCCAAGCGCCGGCCACGCTCGACCCACAGTCCGTCCAAGCCCTGAGACAAGCCGGGCTGGACGACGGAGGGGTGCTGGAAATCAACCAGGTGGTGAGCTACTTTGCCTACGCCAACCGCACCGTTTTAGGCTTGGGCGTGACCACCGAGGGGGAGGGTACGTTGGGCCGCTCTCCGGCCGGCGAGTCGGACAATTGGGAACACGTCTGAATTTGTAACCCGCTTTCAATTCTGCGCGTCGAGTACGCGCACGCCCGCGCTTTTTAGGTCGTCGACGATCTTTCGAAAGTCGTAGTCCTCGATGCGAATGGTCACCACCGTGGTGCTCTCGGCGTCCTCTGAGTCCGGTTGACAGTCCTCGCACGTGACCAGGCTCAACACGTTGGCCTCGTGCTGCTTGATCACCTCGAGCGCGCCGGCCAAACGCCCCGGCACGTCCTCAAGCGCCAAGGTCAGGCGCGAGCCACCGCGACGCACCCCCATCACGCTCAGCAACACCGCGAAGATGTCGGACTCGGTGATGATGCCCACGAGTTTGTCGTTGTCGAGCACGGGCAGGCCGCTCACTTTGCGCTCGCGCATGAGCAAGGCCACTTGCTCGATGGGGTCGTCGGGGGCCACGGTGATGAGCTCCTCGGAGCCCGTCATGATGTCCTTGACCCTGGTGCGCGCCAACAAGTAGTTGAGCTCCCAAATGCTCAGGCTCGTGGCGTCTGAAGGCCCCGCTTCCTGGACGTCTCCCTTGGTTACGATACCGACGAGTTCGCCTTTGTGGACCACGGGCAGGCGACGCACGCTGTGCTGTTTCATCACGTCCCGCGCCTCCAGAATCGGCGTGTCTCCGTCCACGGTGACCACGTCCTGGGTCATCCACATTTTTACAAACATCGTCATCTCCTCCTGCGCTCTGTTGCCGGCGTCATGGCTAGGTTATCCTCATTTAATCCCGCGCACAACGCCAGCGCGATGACCCCGATCAGTCCACGGCATGACGGGCATCAGGCCCGTGAAGGCCGAGTCGTTCAAGCGCCCCAAGGGCTATGGGCATCGAGCCTTCCTTGTCGGCGGTGGCAAAGCACGCCGCCGCGCCGGGAACACACACAGCCCGCCTGCGCCGGCTAAGCCCAGACACCACGCGCACGAGCGCAGGGTAGACGCGCCCCACCAGCCAACCCAACGGTACGGGCAGGCCCAGCAATCGGGTCGCTTGTCGGGCTGCAGATTGGGCCCAGTAGACGTGTGTGGTCGTGAACAGGTACATCGTAAAGCCCCGCTGCGTCCCGAACTGGGCTTCGAGCGCGCTGCGGGCGCGCGGACCGTCGTAAGGCAGGACCACAAACAGGTGGCGGCGGTCGAACAGGCGCAACAGCCCGACCAAGCGCCTGCAGTAGGCGCACGTCCCATCGTAGATTAACGCGGCGCGACGCTCGGCCATAACGCCAGTTAGCATAACGCTTTTTGGGGCGCGTTCAACACCACAACTCAAGCAAGCGATTCAGAATTTGAACACGAAGCGCATCGTGACGTTGGAAAAGCCCGTGTTCGTAAAGCCCAGCGAGCTGTTGATCCCAAAGGCAGGCGTGATTTGACCGTTGACCGAAAACGTGGTGTTGAGGTTGCCAAAGCCCCCGTTGGGGGCCGCGCCGGGGTTGCTCAACACGGCGTTGGCGAAGACCGAGATGCCCCCGGGACTGACCGTTTGAAA
>Ga0114931_10010342_pt1 | contig 11114 bp, 6 predicted proteins | sample 2SBtaG_FD_89579 | JGI IMG/M metagenome (GOLD analysis project Ga0114931, IMG submission 89579) | Deep subsurface microbial communities from Kolumbo volcano to uncover new lineages of life (NeLLi) - 2SBTROV14_V59a metaG | ecosystem: Environmental > Aquatic > Marine > Volcanic | place: Kolumbo...
CAACGCCAGAACTTCCGCAAGGCCTGGGAGAGCGGGGTGCTCATGGCGTTCGGGACCGACGGTGGCGTCTACCCGCACGGCGACAACTGGAAGCAGTTCCCCTACATGGTCGAGTACGGTATGAAGCCGATCGAGGCGATTCAAGCGGCCACGATCCACGCGGCCGCGCTGATGGGCTGGGGAGAAAAGGTCGGCCGCGTCGCGCCGGACTTCGCCGCCGACGTGATCGCCGTCAACGGGGACCCGCTTACCAACGTCGGCGACCTGGAACACGTTCGCTTTGTCATGAAAGCGGGGAAGGTTTACCGGGATCAGGCGATCCCGAGCCGCTCGAGCTTGCGGTAGAGCGTCTTGCGCTCGATGCCGAGAATCTTCGCCGCCTGGCTCTTGTTGCCCTTGGTCGCGTTCAGCACGTGCCGGATCTGGTCGGCTTCCTTGTCGGCCAGTGACTCGGAGACCTGCTCGCGCGATTCCATTGACTCGATCGCGTCGCGCACCGCCGCCTCATCGAGCTTCCCGTACGGCGCGAGAATCGCCAGCCGCTCCATCATGTGCTCTAGCTGCCGCACGTTGCCCGGCCACCGGTATTGCTCCATCGCTCTCAGCCCCGATGGCGTCAGCTTCGCGCTCCGCCCGTAAGTCTCGTTGTACCGGTGCAGGAAGAAGTTGGCGAGCAGCGGAATGTCGCCTTGCCGCTCCCGCAGCGGCGGCACCTTGATGCGGACGACGTTCAGCCGAAACCACAGGTCCTCGCGGAACTTACCTTCGTCAACCATCTTCTGCAAATCACGATTCGTGGCGGCAAGCACGCGCACGTCCACCGTCCGCGCGCGGGGCGAGCCCAGCGGGCGGATCTGCCGCTCCTGCAGAAACCGCAGCAATTTGAGCTGGAAGCCGTGGTCCACGTCGCCGATCTCATCGAGAAAAACCGTGCCCCGGTCGGCCGCCTCGAACACGCCGGAGCGATCCCGGTCAGCGCCGGTATAAGATCCCTTCAGCGCGCCGAACAACTCGCTCTCGAGCAGCGACGGAGCGATCGAGCCGCAGTCCACCGGCGCGAACGTTTCCTGCGAGCGCTTGCTGTTGTCGTGGATGAGCCGCGCGACGAGCTCCTTGCCCGTTCCGGTTTCGCCCTCGATCAAAACGGTCGCCTCGGTCGGCGCCACGCGCGACAGCGTCTTGTAGATCTCCACCATGACGCGCGAGCTGCCGATCATCCCGCTCGGGGGAAGGTCCTCAACCTCGGCGCTTTTCTCACCGTCGCCGCCGTCGATCGACTCCTCGGCGCGGTGGATCGTCTCGAGCATCCGGTCCAGCTCGAACGGTTTGGCAACGTAGTCGAACGCGCCGCTCTCGGTCGCCTTCATCACCGTCTCCATCGTGCCGCGCCCGGTCATGAGGATCACGGCGCACTCCGGGTTCGCGCGCCGGGCGGTGTCGAGGATGTCCAGACCGGTCCGCTCGTCCAAATAAATGTCGGAGATGACGATCGGATAGGGGTTCGCCGACAGCAACTCGATGGCTTCGCTGGTTGAACCAACGGCGTCGACGTCGTATCCCTCCACCTCCAGCAGCGTGACCAGGGTGGTGCGGACCGAAGCGTCATCTTCCACTACGAGCAATCGTCGCAACGACAGGAACCCTCTGTGGTTTATCCTAGCTGTTTTCACCGGGCAGGGGCAGAACCATAGTGAAGCACGAACCCTGGCCCGGCTCGCTCGTCACGTCCATCCGCCCTCCGTGATGCCGCACAATCTGGTCGACAATCGAAAGCCCGATGCCCGTGCCCGCCTCGCCCGACGCCTCCGCCTTCTTCGTCCGATAAAATTTCCGGAAGATGTTCTTCAGCTCTTTCTCGTCCATGCCGATGCCCTGGTCCCGGACCGACAGCCGCACCGCCCTCCCGTCCAGCCTGCTCGAAACCGTGACTTCGGTCTCCGCCGGCGAGTATTTCACGGCGTTGTTCATGAGGTTGTAGACGGCGTACTCCATCAGCTCCCGGTCGCCGACCAGCGACGCCCCAGTCAGCTCGCCGCGCTTGACCCGAATGCGCTTGCGCTCGGCGAGCGGCGCGACGCGATCCAGACAAGACTCGACCACTTCTTCTAGCTCGTAGGGCTCCCGCGCCAGCTCCATCTCGCCTTCGGTCAATCGCTCGACATCGAGAAACGTCTGGATCATCTTCGCCAGCCGTTTCGATTCGGCGTTGATCATCTGCGCAAGCTGCTTGCTCTTCTGCTCGGGCAGATCGTAGCGCCCCATCAGCTCACTAGAGCCTTGTATCGCCGTCAGCGGCGACCGCATCTCGTGGGTCACGAAGTGAATCGCCTGCTGATACCGGCCGCGCGCCGTCTCGGACGATTGCAGTTGCCTCCGCACCACAAAATGCTGCCAAGTGGCGGCTCCAACCACCGAGAGCCAGGCCGTCGAAACGGGAGGCGCATAGGGGAACACGATCCCCTCGCGGAACAGGGCGAACGGCAGCACGTGAGCAACCCCGATCAGCGCCAAGCCGATCAAGTACGACAGCCAGCCCGAGCTGTAGGCGAAGGTGAGGCCCGCCCCGGCGGTGATCGCCAGGCAGAAGAGGACCACCGAGAGGTTTGAGGCGTCCCTCAGAAACTCGCCGCGCGCCAGCGTCTCGAACGCGGTGGCGTGGATCTCAACACCCGGCATCGGCTGACCGGCCGAGTATGGCGTCATGTGGCGGTCGTCGGCGGCCGATTGCGCCGTGACGCCGACGAAGACCACTTTCCCGCGGAACCGGGCGGCGAGCGACGGGTCGGCCCGCAGTTGGGCGACGCTCACCAACGGGACTGAGGCGCGGGCCTCGGGCGGGCGGCGCAGGAAGCGTAAGTAGATCGAACGCGCGTTCTTCCGGGCGGCCGGTATCTTCACGCCGCCGACTTCGATCGACGCTGGCGTCTCGTTGATGTACTCCGCGCCGCGGACGAGCCGGAAGGCTTCGAGCGACAGCGCCCAGCGGCGGTCGCGCCCCGCGGCTTTTTCGAGCGGGATGCGGCGCGTGACGTTGTCGAGCGGGTCCGGGTCGGCGTGAACGTGGCCCACCGCCGCGGCCGAACGCCGGAACTCCGGCAACGGGCCCTCCCAGCCACCGGGAATCAAGTCGCTCGCCAGCACCAGGTTCGGTGTCCGGGCGAACGCCGCCGCCAGCCGGGCGTCCTGCTTTGGATCGCTCGTGTCGGCGAGAATCAGATCGATGACCACCGCCTTGGGCTGGGCGTTCGCGATCAGTTCGAGCCCGGTGGAGACCATGTCGCGCAAGTGGCGGATGCCGCCCATCCCGATCAGCGTCTGCTCGTCGATAGCGAGTATGGCCGAAGAGAACTCCGTCGGTTCGGCCGGCGTGATGCGGAAAAGGAAGTCGTAGGCGTCGTTGTCGATCTGCTCGCCGAAGGTGGTCCAGCCGGCGGCCACCGCCACCAGGAAGCTGGCGGCGAGGATGGCTATGTAGCCGGCGGTTTGGCGAGTCGGCAGGCGCATCCTCAGGAACCCTTCCGGACGGCGCGCTCGATCTGTTTCGGCTCCTTGGGCAGCGCGGAGCTGAGCACCTCCCCGCCGTCTTCGGTAACCAGCACCATGTCCTCGATGCGGATTCCGATCGACTCCTCGGGAATGTAAATGCCCGGCTCGACCGTGATCACCATGCCCGCCGCCAGCGGCCGCGCCGGGTCATTGGCGTCGTGGACGTCGAGGCCGATGTGGTGGCCGATCCCGTGGGTGAAGTAGCGGCCGAGGCTGTGGCCCTCGCTGTCGGCACCGTGCGAATCGATGTAGTCGTAAGCGATCTGGTAAAGGCTGTTCGGGCCATTCCGGTTGAGCGTCATCCCTGGCTTCACCGCCCCGATTACGGCCTTCTGCGCGCCCAGCACGATCTTGTAAATCTCCCGCTGCCGCTCCGTAAACCGCCCGCCGGCCGGAACCGTGCGGGTGATGTCGGCCGCGTAGCCCGAGCACTCGGCCCCCACGTCCATCAGCACCACCTCGCCCGCGTCAAACCGCCGCCGGTTGCTCGAGTAGTGCAGCACGGTGCTGTTCGGACCCGACCCGACAATCGGCGCGTAAGCGTCGCGTTCGCAGCCGGCGTCGCGATAAACCTCCATCATCGTGGCCGCGATCTGATACTCGAACAGCCCCGGCTTCATCCGCTTCCACGCCGCCCGATGCGCCGCAATCGTCGCCTCCACCGAGCGCCGCATGAGCGCCAGCTCCGCTTTGGACTTCATCATCCGCAGCCGCGCGATCGCCGACCCCGCGTCTTTCAGTTCACGCAGCGGCAGCAGCGCCCGCAGCCGTTCCGCATAGGGCTGCCCGGTCAGCGTGTATACATCGGCCGCGCTCCCAATCAGCTCCGGCAGCCGCGATTCGAACGTCTCACTCGGCTCGACGAAGTCGAAACCGGTGATCTCCCGAATGCCGTCGTCGGCGGGGTCGGCTTTCGGACCGGTCCACTTCTCCTGCTCCGGGTCCCGCCGCGGGATGAAAAGCATCTCCTCGCCCGGCGTAATCACGAGCACCGCCCCCGGCTCCACCCACCCCGTAAGATAGCGGAAATTCGGCTCTTGGAAGAAGCCCGTGCGGATATCCCCGTGGTCCCCCTCCCGAGCACCCACGAGCAGGATCACGCCGCCCTTAATCTCCTTCCGCAAAGCCTCCCGCCGCCCGCGATACTCCCCGAGCGTGATCCCCTCACCAGCAACCGCCACGGTAGCCGCCAACACCAACAACCAAACAACCCGTCGCATCGGTTTCAAGTATACCGGGGCGTGGGAGTCGTGGCGAAGTTGCCAAATCCGGGGCCATTTCACCCGCTCCAATTCCCACTCGGGCCGGTATACTCAAATCAGATGGGTATCACCGTGAATATCCCGGACTCCGTGCTCGAAGGAATCCGCATTCCGCGGCCGGGACTCGAGGAGCGGCTGAAGACCGAGCTCGCCATCGCTCTTTACCAGACGGAGGCAATCTCACCCGGGAAGGCGGCTGAGCTGGCGGGAATGACCCGCTTTGCCTTCGGGGATCTCCTCGTCCAGCGCGGCATCCCCCGCCACTACGAGGACGAGGACCTGGCCCAAGACCTCACGTATGCCCGTCGTTAGCAACACGTCGCCGGCCTCCGATCTCAAGCCGGGTTCTTCATTCCCACCAGCCTCGAAGAAACCATCCTCAAATCCGCGGATGAGTGACTGACCCGTTTGCTCGACCCAAGATTCTTCCTTGTGGGAACCGAGTCACCGCTGCCTGCCACGATTGGCTGTGGTGTAATGCTCTGCGATCACTCGGACTATTGCGCGCTCCCGGCCGATCTGGCCCAGCACTTTGCTTGACGAATGAAGAGAAATCGTGAGCACTCTGTTCCCGGAACTTGAGGACTTGTTGTACCATCTCCACGTGATGGTCTTTTGTCTCGGCAATGTTTCGAAGGCAAGTGGGGCCACCGTAAGTATGCGCTGCCCAGCCTGCCGACAGATCGGAACCTTTGAGCCGGCTGGACAGGATCTATCGTGGACTCGGGAGGGAAAAGCCGGCACCCTGGATTTCGGCCAGCGTGTGTGCCCGAATCCCAAGTGTCGAGCGCACGTGTTCTTTGTGTATGACGCCAGGGAATCCCGCCTTCTCGAAACCTATCCCGCCGAGCGAATCGACTTCGACGCCTCCAATATCCCGTCCGCGATTCTCACAACGTTGGAAGAATCGATCACCTGTCACGCGAACAAGTGTTTCGTGGCGGCGGCGATCATGATCCGCAGGACCTTAGAGGAGTTGTGCCACGACCGCGGAGCCACAGGGAAGATCCTGAAGGACCGTATCCGAGACCTCGGGACAAAGATAGTCATTCCCAAGGAACTCCTCGATGGCCTCGACGATCTCCGGCTCCTCGGCAACGACGCCGCCCACATTGAGTCCCAGGAGTACCACCAAGTTGGGAAGGAAGAAGTGGAAGTCGGTATCGAGTTCACCAAAGAGGTTTTGAAAGCCGTCTTCCAGTACTCGGACCTCCTTGGCCGTCTGCGCGGTCTCAGGAAGACAACCGACCGGAACGGAGACGAGGGGTAGCCTCAAGTCCTTACCGCGCGAGTCTGCCAATTGTGAGTGATCAAACTCCTCTGGTTCTTCTTCCAGCCGCACTTGGCTTCGCAATAGTAGTATGGACCGAATCTACCGTTGGCGAATACCGTACGTGATTTGCAGTCCGGACAACGTGGGTTCTCGGGAGAAGCCATTTCCCGGACGGCTTTGTCTGCCGAGATTTTCAACTTGGACATGTGGGCCGCCACAGCGTTCGCGTAGCCCTCATTCACCGTACGGGTCATCATCTCGTCGGAGGCCCCGGAATGACTGAGAGCATTTAGGGAACCCAGCCAAACGATACGCCCGTCGATCAGACATACCTTCTGATGGATCGTTGCGCGGCAATCGACAGTGACACCGATCCTTTCCAGCATATCCAGTGCCGCCTTTCCCTGATCGAGCGGGATTGAACCATTCCTGTCCGGCGGTCGCGTTACGCACCGGACCTTGACGCCCTCCTGAACTTTGACGCGGAGAAGATCGCCTAGTTTGCCGACCCGACTCTCGGTCACGTAGCCAGAGAAAATCACGACTGATTCCTTTGCATCACGTATGTCGATCTCTAGTGCTTGTGAGAAATCCTTCTCGTCGAAAATACCGACTTCCTCGGTGATCTTCGCGAGCGGCATGTGTCCAATAAGCCCCTTCAGATCACTTTCTATAGGTCTGAGGCGAAGCACCTCTCTCCCGGGTACGACAGTTCCACCCTCCTGCATGTCGAAAAGGATTGAGCGGAGCAGAGACCCACTCGGCAAACGTTCGTCGAGGTACGTCAGATTGGCCATAATCATGAGCTGATCCCGTGCTCTGCTCACCCCGACATTAAGCAGCCGAGCACCGGGATAGTCTGGCGGGAGGCCTTGAATGAACTGTCCTAGGTGCCAGGCGCCACCGTGGGATTCGGGTATTTCTAGAAGTATCATCCTCCATTCGTCGCCCTGCATTCTGTGCACTGTACCGACAGTGAAGCCAGCGAGATGGTCCTCGCCCTCGAGTACCTTTCGAATTACTCGCGACTGAGCCGCGTAGGGCGTACAGATGCCAAAGTCAGTCATCTGTTCGATGGCTCCGGTCCGAACGAGATGCCAGACGAGGTTCCGGACCAACAAAGCATGTAAGAGGTTAAAACGTGAGAAGAAGGCATCCTGAGACTCGAACGGCCATAGATCCGAAGTATCGATGATTGTTAGGGCTTTGTCGAAAGGGGCTGGTGGTAGGCTAAGTTCTCGGTGGTTTACATCGAGGGCGGTTCTCAGCCGCTTTGCATACATCCGTGCGGAGATGAGATCGCAGATCTCTGGCCTCATCCGGTACTGGTCGGTTAGCTGGACCAGGCGCGTATGATCGTCCTTTACCCGAGCCGCAGCGAAGAGGTCATCACCTAGAATCTGCAGAATCGCTTCCTGATCGCTTGGAACGATCGGAGGAATCTGTCGGTAGTCCCCACATATGACCACTCGCCCCCGCGACAGCCCCGCTGTGATCCAAGCGGCGGGCTGGAGCACCATCGAGGCTTCGTCTATGATGACCATATCAAAGCGGCCGATACTACTCATCGACAAGTACGCCCTCGTGCACGTACTGCCCATCACGAGCGCTTCTTTAAGTACGGAATCCCGAATTGACGCTATCCTCGAATCGATCTCGCTCAATTCGGCGATGAGGGCATCGCCTCGATCCTTAGCTTTGTCGGCCTTCTCCTCGACAATTGTCCGGTCTTTGCCTCCGAGTAGATCTCGCTTCCGGTCTCGATCGGCTACACATTCGTTCAGCCGGGCGTCTGCCGCCCTGAGATCCTCCCTACCCTTTGCCGCCCTCCCTTCAACAGTGAAACGGGCTGCCTCATTCTGGCGAATATCTTCCTGTATTGACTCCTCGCTGCGTCCGAAAATGCGCGAGAACAAGTTCTTCGGTCGATGGAGATCTATCTCAAGTTGTTGGCAGCGAGCTTGTATTCGTGACAACTCCCGCCGGGCGTGCTGTTCTTCGCTATTGAGTTTCTTGCTCGATTCTCGCTGAGCTGACACCAGCTGCTCGGCGCGATCGAGTTCGGCAAAAAGAGCCAGTATGCCTCGGTGGGCCTTAAGCTTGACTTCAATACTCCCAAGCTCCTCCTGTACGCTCCCACGGCGATCCTGCAGGTCTTTCGTCAACCGGTCAACAATGCCATCCAGGGTTACGTATCCGCTGTATTCCTCTTTCAGCTTCTTGTCAACAAGTCGGCCTAGTCGAACAATCCTGCCCTGGTCCATCGCACGGTGGTCTTTCCCCAGTGCCTCGCAAACATGAAACAAGACTTGATCGACGGCCTTGTTGGTATTGGACGAGACCAGCACCCGACGGTCGGCTTCGAATGCAGCCTTTACTACTTCGCCTAACGTCATAGTCTTTCCGCAACCGGGCGGCCCCCATATCCACGTAACCGCTGCCGAAAGCGCTTTGCTGTAAGCAGCAAATTGCGCGTCATTCAGACGCTCTGGAGATCCAGGGGCAATTGGCGCCATGGGAGCAGGCTCTGGTTTGCGTCCGACTACAGCATCTGCCAGTTCACGGTTAAGATCTGTCGTTCCTTGTTTCACCTGTTCGATCTTCTCGACCAAGGCTTCCAGCAACGCAGTAGTGTCAACCAAGATCACGGCCTGCGCTATGTGGCGACCGCGGTTCTCTTTCGTGGCGATCAATAGACGCCCCGCGGATATCGAAACGATTGATCCTTCGATCCGCCGGCCTTCCACCTGCAACTCAATCTTGGCGTCCTCGAAGAGTTCCGCCTCGTCACTAAATGGGAAGGAATAGACGTGCTCTCCGCCGGTCGATTCGCTAATGATGCCATGATCAACTGTGTAGCGCTTTTGGCCTGAGCCAGTCCGTTTTACTTCGGCAATAAGTGCATTGAGAGCCGCTGCGTAGCGGTCCGGGAGGTCAGCATCTTTAACGTGAGATAAAGACAGGTCGTATTTCTTGGGGCGTTGCCATGCATCGGGAAGTTCCGGAGTGCCGGGTCCGCGGATCAACGTCAAAACCTTGGGCTTCTCACGGTCATCCGGTGCCGGGACCGTATCTTCCACCGCATCGGGAAACAGTTGCCCTTGGACGCTATCGGGATGGATGGGAGCGTTTGATTCATTTTTGCCACGATCCCCAGTGCTTGTACTGACTCGATCCTTCAACTTCTCCAAGCGTTGCCCTACCAGGGCCTCGAGTTCTACAGCCCGCTTCGCTTTACGTTTGGCCAGCTCTTCGGATAGGTGCTGGAGGATATATCGATCATTCAGTGAAGCGCTGTAAAGCTTCTCCAGCTCACCGATTCCGTGACTGAAGTACGGACGGCCTTTGCCCTTCCGTTGCGCTGTTCGACGAGGTTTCATTCAACGCTACCGGGTCCAGGAATATCTCGGGATCAGTGTTGTATTTGTGGTTTGTTAGGCGAATCCACGGACCCTGTGATGTCTTATCGAGCCGATAGATCAGAGCTTATTGCTAACCTACTTAGGATGTCAAGAATTAGGCCAAACTGCCATGGAACTGTGACAGGCGCTGTCCCGGTTCCCCTCTCACCCGGCGAACGGCGGGTGATGAAAAAACTAGTCACGGAATTGAAGGCAAGCTATGCGAAAGACTAAGTCGGCGGGTGGGTCGCGGAAGGTATCCACGGTGGGCTCGGAAATAATAGAGGGTCTCGAAAACGCTCTCTCCTTTGCCAAAGGTCAGACCCGCAACGCCCGGACCCACGTTTCCAACGTATACTCCCCTCAGCGGCGCCAAAAACCCTTCACCGGATCTCGATCATGCGGTGAACCGACCGGCTCCAGGTGAAGGAACCGTATTCGATACCCGGGGTGACAAAGGTGGTGCGGTCTTCAGGAGCGGGGAGCACGTTTACGTTGACCTGTCCGTCCTTGGGGGAGTGGAGGTTCTGAAGGAGATCGGCGGGAACGGTCACACTGCCCGAAGACGCCGCGGCGAGGCAGAGGACCGAGACCGGGAAAGAGACCCGCGGGTCCAGCGGCAGGCGTTCCCTGCTGGACACCCGGACGGCAACGCGGTCGCCGGGGGCGTAGCCGGTGGTATCCCAGGTAACCTTGTAATTCTCGGCGCGGTCGAGGACCGCGGGAATCACTGCTTGCGGGGCCGGAGGAAGCCGGACCGAGACGGTGAACGGACCCGCGTCGGCGCCGCCCGGCGCGGTGAGGGTCCAGATTCCCTGGGTAAAGAAGTCGTCTGTCAGATCGTCACTGGAGTATGCTCCGAACTTCTCCCAGAGTGGAGTCTTCGTCAGGGAAGCAGTCCGGTCCGCGGGGCCGGTCAACTCCAGGCGCTCTCCGGCGTCGACGGCGAGAAACGGGAGCGGCGCCGGTGGTGGAAACGACGCCGGCCCGTCGAGCAGGACGCCGACGATGCCACCGCTGGACATCGCGCAGCCCATCGGCAGGTCGTCAAACATGTGGGACGGGTCAGAGCCGGACAGCTCCAGCGCCGGAGTCGCAAACACTCGGGCGCTCGCGGAAGCAAAGTTACTAGTGCCTACTGTGCCCGAAGTATCGAAATCCGCGGTTTGGATCGAAAGCTGCGCGATTGGAACCCGGCCGCCGGCGTCCAGACGGGCGAGCGTTTCGGCGGAAAGCCCCATCGGGTGCTTGCAAACGCCCGGTTGGCGCGCCGTGGAAACCAGTACGGGCGGGCTGGTGTAATCGCCGGCGGTAACGCTCAGCTTGGTGTAGCAACCCTCGGGCAGGGAGCCGTCATCGGGGAGCCGGACGTTGATCTGGTCGAGGCCGGGGTAGCCGGGGGCGGGGCCGGCGTAGGAGGGGCGAAGGCGGAGGTCGCCCAGCTCGACCTCGACATCGCGATCAAACCAGCGGTTATCAGCGGCCCCGAGGCCGGTCGCCCACAAGATTAAGTACTCACCGGGAAGCCCGGGCCGCGTAAGGCTGTTGAGGGGCTGGTCGTCCGGCGTCTTGTAGTTCTGGATCACGCCGGGACCGCTGCCGTTCATCGCTTGAGTAAAAAGGCCGACGGCG
>Ga0114931_10010344_pt1 | contig 11113 bp, 4 predicted proteins | sample 2SBtaG_FD_89579 | JGI IMG/M metagenome (GOLD analysis project Ga0114931, IMG submission 89579) | Deep subsurface microbial communities from Kolumbo volcano to uncover new lineages of life (NeLLi) - 2SBTROV14_V59a metaG | ecosystem: Environmental > Aquatic > Marine > Volcanic | place: Kolumbo...
CAAAATCAAACGTGCCCGGATCAAGTAGCGTCGCGGCATAGCCGGTCGCTTCGTAGGTCAGAATTCCCTGGTCGATGCTCAGCGTGGTACCGTTGAGATCGAAGATGCTCATACTGCCGCTCGTGCTGACCGGGGCCACGAGGCTCGGGCTGTGGGCATTGACGCCCAGGCCGATCAGATCACCCAACACGCCGCCGAGCGGGCCAAGCTCCAGAATGAAGCTGCCGTCGCCAAGGTTGATATCCGCGCTATCAACGCGCATTCCCAAGGCGACAGGCGTATCGAAATCATTGTCAAACGTCACGTCGATCGTTCCAGTCAATGGAACCGTGACGTCACCGGTCAGCGAACCGGCCAAAGCGTCAAGAAGCAGCGTGAACGAACTATTCGTCAGGCCAAGCTGCGTGGAAACAATCGTTGCCTTTGCCGGCGTGGCGGTCAAAACCCCCATGGCGACCAAAGCAGCACAGGAGAAGAAAAGCTTTTTCATGGGCGACTACTCCAAAATCACGGATAGCAGGACTAATGGTGGTTCATTCTTATTCACGTGGTGCAGCGTGACTGCTTGAAGTTCCGCTTGCACCGAAAAGCAATCTCTCTCGCTCCGTCTTTCCCTCCCTCGTTGAAAGGCAACAAGCCCCCTTGTGCCCTACAGGTGACAGCGTACGAAGACCACCGCACCTTGTGCAACAAGCTGGATATTACACGGCCGATCATTCGCTGTCAAAGAAAAAGCCAGATTTTTCGCTAAAGGCGGTTTCACGCGAAGATGTTGTGCAGCACGGGTTTAGATAACACTATCCGGGGGTATTGTGCAGTCCTTGTAGGTGGTTGATGATTGCCTGACGGGCCGTCGGTCGATGTTTTTTGCCGCCGCGGTGTTTTGCCCGGGAGTGAATGAGAGCAAATTGCCCGCTTCGCCGGACCGCTATACTAGAAGCAGCGCGGCGGCGCTTACTTTATGGCGAGAGCGTTCTCTGGCGCTCGTTGCCTTTCGCGTTACCGTTTTTGCATTGCCCCCCCCTAGCCTGGCATGCCGGAAAGAATGGTTCGTGGCACCGAGCACGTTGATACGTTTTGCAGGCGAGTTGTTCTTTGCGACGCCCGAGCGTCTTGCGGCCGAATCACGGTTGCCAAAACAGCACGGCGTGCCGGGGGCCGTGGCGTTGTCACCGGGGCGAGACCGCTATCTTGTGCCGCTATTGGCCGTTGCCTTGATGTTCGTCACGGCGGGGCTGTTTGCCCGAGCGGCAGGCGGGCAGTTCGTCAATTTGGACGACATGGCCTATGTGACCAACAACGCCCACGTGCAACAGGGTCTGACGCTTCAGAGCGTGCGTTGGGCACTGACGGCGGAAGTGGCGGCCAATTGGCATCCGCTGACGATGCTATCGCACGAACTTGACGTGACGCTGTTTGGCCTCAATCCGGCCGGGCATCACGCGACGTCGATCGTGCTGCATGCGGCCAATGCGGGGCTGCTGTTTTGGTTGCTGGCAAGGATGACCGGAGCCGTGGTGCCCAGCGCGTTGGTCGCGGCGCTGTTTGCCTGGCATCCGTTGCACGTGGAAAGCGTGGCTTGGGTGGCCGAGCGAAAGGACGTTTTAAGCACGCTGTTCTGGTTCTTGGCCCTGGCCGCGTATGGGCACTACACGCGGCGGCCCGGCTTGTGGCGTTATCTTCTGGTGGCCGGGCTGTTTGGGCTTGGATTGACGGCCAAGCCGATGTTGGTGACGCTGCCCTGCACGCTGTTGTTGCTCGACGGGTGGCCGCTGGGGCGGTTCGAGGTCGCTCGACCACGCGAATCGCGGTCGGCGGCGGCAAACTTGAAGCTCCTTGCCGGCAAGCGTGCCGCGTGGCGTCGCGGCGGCTGGCTGGTGCTGGAAAAGGTGCCGCTGTTCGCGCTGAGCGGATTGTTTAGCCTGATTACCTACCAAGTGCAGCAGAGCGTCGGAGCGGTGCGGCCGCTGGGGCAAATACCCTGGACCGTGCGGGCGGGAAACGCATTAGTGGCGTATGTCGATTACATCGAGCAGGCAATCTGGCCGGCGGGGCTGTCCGTTTACTATCCGCATCCGGGCGAGGCCCTTTCGGGCGCTCGGGTTCTGTGGTCGGGCGGCGTGTTGCTTTTCGTCAGCGGTCTGGTCGTGTGGCAAGCCGTACGGCGGCCCTATTTGGTGAGCGGCTGGTTTTGGTATTTGGGCACGCTGGTGCCGGTGATCGGCCTGGTGCAAGTCGGCGATCAGGCGCGGGCCGACCGTTACACGTATGTTCCGCTTATCGGGCTGTTTATCATCGTGGCCTGGGGCGGTTGGGGGCTGTGGAGGCGTCGTGCCGCTTGGCGGCCTTGGCTGGCCATCGCGGCGCTGTCGTGGTTGGTCGTGCTGTCCGGGCTCACCTGGCGGCAGACCGGCGTTTGGCATGATTCAGAAACACTGTTCTCGCATGCGCTGGCCGTCGGTCCCGCGGCGGATCGCAACTGGGTGGCCCATTACTGCTTGGGCGAGGTGCTGGCCGAGCGGGGAAAAATCGACGAGGCCGAGCGGCACTTTGACCAATCGGCCGCGGCGAATCCGCGATTTGGCAAGGCGTCTTTCAAAAAAGGCGAACTGCGCATGGCGGCGGGTGATTATCAGGGAGCGGCCGAGGCCTTCTCGGCCGCGACCAAGACGATGTATCCCAAAACTCGCGTTGCCGCACGCCACAACTTGGGCCGCTGTCTGGTCAAGCTGGGAAGGCTGACCGAGGCGGAAGCGAACTTTCGCCGGGCCGTGTCGCTAGCGCCGAGCAACGTGCAGGCCCGTCTGGGGCTGATCGACGTGTTGCTAAAGCAAGGCAAGTTTTCGGCCGCGGCGAAGGCGGCCCATCGGGGAATCGAGCGATTGCCCGACCAAGCCCGGCTGCTCGACCGACTGGCGTGGATCTACGCCACCGCGCCGACCGCGGCGGATCGCAACGGCCGGCAGGCCGTCGTGCTGGCGCGGCGGGCATGCGAGTTGACGGATTATCAGCTTCCACAGATGCTGGATACGTTGGGTGCGGCGTACGCCGAAGCGGGCGACTTTCCCCATGCGATCGAGTGGGCCACCCGGGCCATGGCGGGCATCAATTCGCTCAAGCGGCAGGGCCAGCCGGTCGAGGCGATTCAGCAGCAGATGGCCCGGCGCATCGAAAGATATCAGCGGCGACGACCGGCGCGAGACAATCCGTAGTGGTTCGTCGCGAGCCATGAAACAAAAAGGACCGGGTCGTCACGGCCGGGGCAACCGGACATCCGAGCATTTCCAGCGTTCCGCCAACCCTCGAAAAGCATGGCCTTGGAAGACACTTTGGACGATGCTGCGACGGCGACGGGCCGCCAAGCGGGGGCCGAGACCGCGCGCGAAATCAGCCGCGTGCCGCGCGCCGGAACCGCGCTGCCCGCACGGCGCTCGATGGCGCTGCGTGCCGCGGTGGCGCTGCTTCTGGTGGGCGTTACGGTGGCGATCTTCGGCCGAGCTTACCGCTACGAATTCCTGATCTACGACGACAACCATTACGTGACGAACAACGAGCAGGTCAAGCGGGGCCTGTCGGTCGAGACGTTTCTTTGGGCATTTCGTCCGACGAGCCTGGTGGCGGCCAACTGGCATCCGCTGACCGTGATTTCGCACATGCTGGATGTCACGCTGTTCGGTCTTGATCCGCGCGGCCACCACGCGATGTCGGTGGCCTTTCACGCGCTGAACGTGTTGCTCGTGTTTCTGGTGTTCGAGCGGATGACCGGCCGTCTTTGGCCCAGCGCAATGGTGGCCGCGCTGTTTGCCTGGCACCCGCTGCACGTGGAAAGCGTGGCTTGGGTGGCCGAGCGCAAGGATGTGTTGAGCACCACGTTCTGGCTGCTGACGATGGCCGCCTATGTTCACTATGCGCGGGGGCCGTCGTGGCCGAGATACACGCTGGTGGCCGCGCTGTTGACGCTGGGGCTGTTGGCCAAGCCGATGTTGGTAACCCTGCCCGCCGTGTTGCTGTTGCTCGACGTCTGGCCGCTACGGCGGATCGAGCTGCGCCGGCCGTCGGGCACCTCTGCTTCAGGGGCTTCGCCGCCGCGTCGCTGGCCCGGGCAAGTCGCGAGGCGGTTGGTCGAGAAGGTTCCGCTGCTGGCGATCGTGGTGGTGTTTTGCGGGACGACGCTTTATGCGCAGCGTGCCGCGTCGGCCGTGGCCACGCTCGGTCAGGTGCCCGTCACCTTTCGGTTGGAAAACGCGGTGATCAGCTACGCGGCGTATCTGGGTCAGTTTATCTGGCCGGCGAAATTGGCGGCGATTTATCCCATGAGCCTGGGCGACGTCGGCTTGCCGCGGGTGATCGCGGCGGCGGCGGGGTTGCTGTTGATTACGGTTTGGGTGGGCTTGTCGATCTCTGATTGGCCGTATCTGACGGTCGGCTGGTTGTGGTATCTCGGCACGCTGGTTCCGGTGATCGGCCTGGTGCAGGTGGGCGGGCAGTCGCGGGCCGACCGATATACCTACATCCCGCTGATCGGCATTTTTATCATGGTCGCCTTTGGCGCGGCAAAGCTGGTCGAACGGCGGCCACGCTGGCGCCCTTGGGTGGTCGGAGGTTGCGTGGTTTGGCTGGCCGCGTTGGTTCCGGTGACGTGGCATCAAGTTGGCTTATGGCGCAATCAGCTTTTGCTGTTTCGCCATACACTGGCCGTGACGGGGCCGAATTATCTGGCCCACTATCACTTGGGAAACGGCCTGCTTGATCGCTTTGTTCATCTTGACGAGAACGATCCCCGGCGGCAGGCATTTTTGGAACGGGGAATCGCCGAGTATCGCCGGGCACTGAAGCTTTCACCCAATTTCAATAAGCTGCTTTACAACTATGGTTGCGCGCTGGAGTTCAACCATGATCTGGCGGGCGCGACGCGCTGCTTTGGCGACGCGGTTCGGCTGGGTCTGGATGGTCCGCTTCAGCGACTGTCGCTGGCCGACGTGCTGCGCAAACGCGGCCGTTTCGAGGAAGCACGCAAGCAGTATCTCGAAACGTTACGGTTGGACCCAACCTTGAGAGACGCCATGATGGGCGTGGCCATCGCCAGCGCCAAACTGGGACAAGTCGACCGCACCATGGAAACGTATCGCACGTGGCTTGCCGGGCATCCTGACGATGCCGGCGTGATGGAGCGGTTGGCGCGAATCCAGGCCAGTAGTCCGCTGCCAAGGTTTCGCGACCCGCGGCAGGCGCTCGTGTTGGCCCGGCGGGCATGTGAATTGTCACGATACGAATACCCCCAAATGCTGGGCACGCTGGCGGCCGCCCATGCGGAAAACGGCAACTTCACCGCCGCGATCGACACCGCCTCGCGCGCTTTGGCACGCCGTCTGGCGGCCGAGAAAAAGTCGCCCGAAGTGCGGCAGGCGATCGTGGAACTTCAGCGGCAGATCGAACTTTACCAGCGGCGCCGCCCGCTGCGCGAAGATCCGGCCGTTCGCGACTGGCGGGCAAGGTTTGATTGATTTGACGGTCTTGACTTGATGGTGCCGGTGGCGGTTGAGTTCCAAATTGCGAACAAAACCGTTGTGGATATTGCGGATAAAAAGTCGGCCCCGCCGGCGCGAACTTTCCGTCTAAAGCGAGCGGGCGAAAAGGCGAACGTTCTTTTTATTGACAGGCGACTTATTGACAGGCGACGAGCTTCGACCCCACGACGAGATGACCGATTCCAAAGAATCGCGGCGTGTTTCCAATCCGCTGCCGAAGACGCATGCGGTGGATGATTCGCTTGCGGCGGCGGGGTCGTCGCGAGAGGATTCGGCCTCGTCGCGGGAGAACCTTGCCGTCGGACGCTCGGCCGCGCAAGACGCCGCGTCACGCCCGAGCCGCGGCGGCGGCGCTCGTGCGACAACCGAACGGCTGCTGGCCGCGGCGCTGTTTTTCGGCACGCTGGCCGTGTTTTCGCCCGCGGTGCTTGGCGGCTTCGTGGACTTTGATGACAACGCCTATGTGACGGCCAATCCGCGGGTGCAGCAAGGCCTGACGGTGGAGAACATCGTTTGGGCGTTTTCCCCGTCCACCACGGTGGCCTCGAATTGGCATCCGCTGACGCTGCTGTCGCACATGCTCGACTGCCAGCTTTTCGGGCTATGGGCTCCCGGTCATCACGCCACGAGCCTGCTGCTTCACGCGCTGAATGCGACGATCTTGTTTTGGTTTCTGACGCGAACGACCGCCGCCGTATGGCCGAGCGTTTGGGTGGCCACGCTGTTTGCCGTTCATCCGCTGCGGGTGGAAAGCGTGGCTTGGGTGGCCGAACGCAAAGACGTATTGAGTACGCTGTTCTGGTTTCTCGCGCTGGTGGTTTATGCGGGCTATGCGCGGCGTCCTACTTGGCGGCGGATGGCTTGGGTGGCCGGATGGTTCGTCTTGGGGTTGATGAGCAAGCCGATGCTGGTGACCGTGCCGGTCGTGCTGCTGTTGCTCGACTTCTGGCCGCTAGCTCGACTTGGCCCGGGCGACGGCGATTTGTCGCATGGCGCGTGGCGTGGGCTTGCCCGGCGGCTGTGGCCGCGGGTGGTGGAAAAACTGCCGCTGTTTCTCCTGGCCGTGATTTTCTCGGGCGTGACCCTGCTTGCGCAACGAGCGCACGGTGTTCGTTCGCTGGACCAATTGCCGGCGCTGCTGCGGCTGACCAACGCCATGGCGTCGTACGGCGTTTACCTCTGGCAAACGGTGTGGCCGGTCGGGCTGGCGGCGTTTTATCCTCACCCGGCCAACGCGGAGGACTTATCGCATTTCGCGGTGGCCGCCGCCGGGCTGTTGGTGGTTGTCGGCGGAAGCGTCTTCGTGTGGCGCGCGTTTCCCCGGCGACCGTACCTTGCGGTGGGCTGGTTCTGGTATCTCATCACGCTGCTGCCGGTGATCGGGTTGGTGCAAGTGGGCGGGCAGGCGCACGCCGACCGCTACACGTACGTGCCTCAAGTTGGGCTGTTCATGATGATCGCCTGGACCGCCGCGGACGAGGTGCGAAGTCGGCCAAGTTTGAAACCGCTCTTCGCCGGCGTGGGCGTGTTGTGGCCGCTGGTGCTAATTCCCGTCACCTGGCAACAGATCGGAACCTGGCGCAACGCCGAAACGCTATTTCGCCATGCGGCGGCGGTGACGAAGCGAAACTTTCTGGCCGAGCGGGCCTTGGGAAATTGGGATCTGGCACACGACAACCTGGACGGCGCGCTAACGCATTACAGGCGGGTGCTCGATTACCGGCCCGACGAAGGGCAGGCCTATTTTGACATCGCGTATATCTATCACCGCCGGCAACAGGTCGAAAAGGCGCTGGACTATTATCGCCGCGGACTGGCACAGCTCGACAAGAAGCGTTCTCGTGGCGCGGCCCCGCCGCCCGGTGTCGGGAGAGTGCATGTCAACGTGGCCCAATTGTTGACCTTCGAGGGACAGCACGCCGCGGCGATCGAACATTATCGCCGCGCGATCGAGCTAGAGCCCGGTCTTCGCGAGGCGTATCTCGGCCTGGCGGGCCTGTTGCTGCGGGAAGGCAAGACAGGACAGGCCGCGGAAACCTATCGCGCGGCGATTGAACACCTGCCGGCTGATGCGGAGGTGCACGAGCGTTTGGCGCGTCTTTATGCGACGGCGATCGACGGTCGTTTCCGCAACGGCACGGCGGCCGTCAAGCTGGCGCGGCGGGCATGCCAACTGAGCGGGAATCGCGATCCGCGGGGGCTCGATACGTTGGCGGCGGCCTATGCCGAAGCGGGTGATTTCGCGGCGGCCCAAAAAACGGCCGGCGAGGCGCTGCGGCTCATCCGATCGCCGACGTACACTGGAAAGGTCGACGCGGCGCTCACCGAGGTGATCAGCCGGCACATCCTGGAGTTCCAACGCCGCAGGCCGCTGCGAGAGAATCCGGCGCAACTGCCATGACCACCGATTCACAACCCAAGCGGGCGACCACCGTGTCCACCGAATCGATCGCGCCTCGTGAATCGGCCGGCGGCACGTTGTGCGACGCCCGGGACGACGCGCCGCGAATTCGGCCTTTGGTCGAACTTGGCGTAGCCGTGGTGCTGGCTGTCGTGACCGCCGGGGTTTACGCGCGGATCTTGACCGCCGACTTCGTCGACTACGACGATTTTCTTTATGTCGTTCGCAACGACACCGTGCAGCAAGGGCTGACGTGGGGCAACCTGCGCTGGGCAATGGTCACGCCGGTGGCCGGCAATTGGCATCCGCTGACGATGATCTCGCACATGCTCGACTGCCAGCTTTTCGGCTTGAACGCGGCCGGGCATCACGCCACGAATTTGCTGCTGCACGTTGCCAACACGGTGCTGTTGTTTTGGGTGCTGACACGAATGACCGGGCAGCTTTGGCCCGCCGCGCTTGTTGCGGCGCTGTTCGCCTGGCACCCGCTGCACGTCGAGAGCGTGGCCTGGGTGGCCGAGCGAAAAGACGTGTTGAGCACGCTGTTCTGGTTTCTCACGCTGGCCGCCTATTGGCACTACGCGCGACGCCCCGCCTGGTGGCGTTATCTGTTGGTCGCGGGACTGCTGACCATGGGCCTGATGTCCAAGCCGATGTTGGTCACGGTGCCGGCCCTTTTGCTGCTGCTCGACTTCTGGCCGCTCCGACGCTTTGCCGGATGGACGCGGCACGCTGCGGCAGACCAACGCTGGCCCGACGCAGGCCAAGCCCAAGCCGACCAAGTCCGCATGCCGGGCCGCTCGGCCGCCTGGTTGATCGCTGAAAAGCTGCCGCTCTTGGGAATTGCCGTCGTCTTCAGCCTGATCACGCTTCGCGTGCAGCGCATCGCGGGAGCCGTCCAGCCGCTCGACGCCAACCCGCTGGCTCGAAGAATTGCCAACGCGATGATTTCTTACACCGATTACATCGGGCAGACCCTCTGGCCGGCGGCCCTGGCTCCTTTTTATCCTCACCCGATGGGGCGATTGAGCCTAGCCAAAGCAATCGTCAGCGGGCTGGCGCTGGTGCTGATCACCGTGGTGGTGATTGCCCGCGCCGAGCGACGCGGATTTCTGGCGGTCGGATGGCTGTGGTTCCTCGGCACGCTGGTTCCGGTGATCGGCATCGTTCAAGCCGGCGGACAGGCCCGGGCCGACCGCTACACGTATGTGCCCCTGGTCGGTTTGTTCATCGTTGCTGCCTGGGGAGCCGTCTGGTGGGCCGGCGACGATCGGCGACGGCGCGTGGCGGCCTCAGTGCTGGCGGCTGGCTTTCTGGTCGCGCTGCTGCCGATCACGTGGCGTCAGGTCGGTTACTGGCACGATACGGTCACGCTGTTCCGACACGCGAACGACGTGACCAAGGACAACTACGTGGCCGATTACGGCGTTGGCACGGGGCTGGTGGGGCGGTTCGACCGGCAGGAGGAAGAAACCGGTCAGGGCGATCCCGAATTGCTGAGGCAGGCGATCGAATCTTTCGAACACGCCGTCGCGTTGCGGCCGAAATACGATACCGCCGAATACGCATGGGGCGGCGTGCTGAAGCGGCTCGAACGCTACGATGAAGCGGCCACTCACTTTCAGGCGTGTCTTAAAATTGGCCTGGAGGACGAGGACGTTCACACGCACCTGGGCGAGTGCTACGACAAGCTGGGACAGCTCGACCAAGCCCAACAGCAGTATGAACGGGCGCTCGACATTTCGCTCGATGCCTATGCCGCGCGGCACCGGCTGATTGACGTCTTGCTGCGAAAGGGGCTGGTCGAACAGGCGATCAAGGTTTGCCGGGCCGGTCTTCAGCACCAGCCCAACGACCCTCGCGTGGCCGATCGTCTGGCGCGGATTTACGCCACCAGCAGCGATTCACGCTGGCGCGACGCGCGGCAAGCCGTGGTCTGGGCGGAGAAGGCGTGTCGCCTGACGCAATCGCGCAATCCACAGATGCTTGACACGCTGGGAACCGCCTATGCCGCGGCAGGACGGTTTGCCGAGGCCATCGAAGCCGCGCGCCGGGCGATGGACCGCATCATCGAGCTGCGCGCGCGATATCAAGAGGGCGAGAAACGCGAAACGCTCGACCGCATGGCCCGAGAGATCGACGCGAGAATCGATTTGTATCGCCGCGGACGACCTGCGCGCGAAGTTCCCATTCAGTGGACCCGCCAACCGATTACAACCTGAGCCGCGTGCCCTTGCCTTCTCAAGATCCGCCGATCGGCCGTGTTGCCGACGCCCCCTCACGCCGGGTGTGGACGGTGGCGATCCTGTTGGCGATCGCCACGATGGCCCTCTTTTCGCGCGCTTTAGAGGGCGGCTTCATCTTGTTCGACGACCCTGACTACGTCACGCGGAACGAGATCGTGCGTCGCGGGCTGACGCTCGACGGCGTGCTCACCGTGCTTGATCCGCGAACCGTGGTGTCGGGGAACTGGCACCCGTTGACGATGATCTCGCACATGCTCGACGTCCAGTGGTTCGGGCTGCGCCCGGCGGGCCATCATGCGACCAGCGTCGTGCTGCACGCTCTTAGTGCCTCGCTGTTGTTCTTTTGGTTGACGCGGATGAGCGGCGCGATTTGGCCCAGCGCGCTGACCGCCGCGCTATTTGCATGGCATCCGCTGCGTGTGGAAAGCGTGGCTTGGATCGCCGAGCGGAAGGATGTGCTGAGCATGTTTTTCGGCATGCTGACCCTGCTGGCATACGCGCACTATGTGCGCCGGCCCGGAATCGGTCGCTATGCGGGGGTCGCCGCCATGCTGGCTCTGGGGCTGATGTCCAAACCGATGCTGGTCACGTTGCCGGTGGTTTTGTTGCTCTTGGATTGGTGGCCGCTGGGGCGGCTTCGCTTCGGCCGTCGGTCGGCCGCGCGGCCGAAGCGCGACTTCGGCGAAGCTTTCAGAGCGCGGCCCGCCGCCGGGTATCGCCCGGTGATGCTGGTGCTGGAAAAAGTTCCGCTGCTGCTGCTCAGCGTCGCGGCGAGCGCGATGACGCTGGCCGCGCAGGGCGGCCAAGGCGCGATTGCCAGCTTGGAGCGGATCCCGCTCGAGGTCCGCTTGATCAACGGCGTTTGGGCCTATGGGGCCTACCTCGCCAAGACCTGCTGGCCCGTCAGATTGGCACCGTTTTATCCGCTCTATGGAGAA
>Ga0114931_10010345_pt1 | contig 11111 bp, 8 predicted proteins | sample 2SBtaG_FD_89579 | JGI IMG/M metagenome (GOLD analysis project Ga0114931, IMG submission 89579) | Deep subsurface microbial communities from Kolumbo volcano to uncover new lineages of life (NeLLi) - 2SBTROV14_V59a metaG | ecosystem: Environmental > Aquatic > Marine > Volcanic | place: Kolumbo...
AATTGTACTTTTGTTAATTCAATCATCTCTTTTTATTTAATTTATAAGTTTTTGTGAACTTCAAATTTAATTGTTGAGATGATTGTCTTTGTAATTCAGACACACTTTTTGGGACGGTATCTTGAATAACTTTGGGGGAGGAGTAATACATTTATTATGTTAAGAACTACACATTTATTATTCATTTTGCTTTTTCTTGTAGCTTGCACAAAAGATGAAGAAGTAGTTTCTCCTTTTTCTCAGACAGGAGGTTTTGGTGCTTATGCACCTGTATATATAGAACCTGAAGGGTTTACAATAATACCACCAATGAATAATCCTGATTTTAATTTATTAACAGAAGAAGGGGTTACTTTAGGGAAGAAGCTGTATTATGATAATGTATTAAGTACAAATGGGAATTCATGTTCTTCTTGTCATATAAGTCAATATTCATATTCTACACCGTTAATTGGACCGTCTGGTTTGGCTGTGTTAACTCATCAAAATTTGGGATGGTATAATTCTTATGGTTGGTTTGGGGAAGAAGGGTATGTTTTGGATGATGTGGCTTTGGCAGATTTGGCGGAAGGTAATGCTTTTTTAAATACGAATAGCGATAGTATTACTAATCGGTTTTCGAGAAGTTATGAATATCAAGAATTATTTTGGAAAGCATTTGGAGTGAGAATTATTGATTTGCCTGTTACAGAAAGGAATAAATATATTAGTTATGCATTAGCTCAATTTATGAGGACAATGTTTTCTCAAGATTCAAAATTTGATCAATATCTTAGGGGGGGAGTGGCTTTAACTTCATCAGAAATTAATGGGTTTGCGTTGTTTATGGATGGAGAAAAAGGAGACTGCTTTCATTGTCATGGTAGTGCTGGAAATCCTTTGTGGACGGATGGAGAATTCCATAATAATGCTTTAGATTCTGTTTTTTCAGGAGTTAATCAAGGTAGATTTTTGGTTACAGGAAATATATTTGATTTAGGGAAGTTTAGAACACCAACTTTAAGAAATATTGAATTAACAGCTCCTTATATGCATGATAACAGATTTACAACTTTAGAAGAAGTAGTTGACTTTTATAGTGAAGAGTTAAGAAACTCTCCTTATATAGATCCCTTAATGCAAAAGATAGGACAGGGAGGGGTTCACCTTTCTACTTCTGAAAAAACGGATTTGATTGCTTTTTTAAAAACGCTAACGGATACTACCTTTATTAATAACCCGGCTTTTCAATAGATTATTTTTATAATATGATTTAAATCATTTTTCGCTTTTTTTACATACCGTAATTTTATTAAAAATATAACGCTTAATTTTGATACGATGAAAATCATAGATAGAGAAACAGGGAAAAGATTAAAAGAAGTTGATCCAGTTAAAGGAAACCCTTTAAAGGATGAAGTAGATATCAGTAATGAAAATTCACCTATGGATCCTCCAGAAGCTTATGCAGAACCTACGGTAAATCAGATAACAGATGAAGAGTTGGATGAAAGTCTTAAAATTTTTCAGGAAGAACATAAAGAAGCTACTTTAATTATTGAAAAGTTTGAAAAAGCGTTAATTGCTTTTAAAGAAAAAGGGTATCAGTTGGATGATGGGGTGAATGAAGGTTTTAAAGCTTTCTTTGAGTTTTTTGATGATGAATTATTACCACACAATAGAAAGGAAGAAAAAACACTATTTCCAATATTGCATCAAAGGTTGTTAGAAAATGAGGAGCATAGTCCCGGAGAGAATCCAATGACTGCAATAGATATGATGGAAGATGATCATATTAAGTTTATACAGTTAGGAACACTTACTTTTAATTTATTAGGTTTGGCACCTCGTTTTAAAGATGACCAAGCGAGAATTTTTACTTATGATGTAGCATATAATAATGGATTGGAATTAGTGGAATTATTGAAGTTACATATTTTTAGAGAAGATACTACGTTGTTTCCTCTGGCTCAGAAATATTTAACAAAAAAAGAGTTTAATGAAATAGTTGTAGCTATGCATGCAATGACTCCAGCTGAGCATGAACATTCAGAAAGTTGCAATCATTAATATGATATGAAAAACCAATCAAACATAACAGATCAATTTGGAAGGGTACATAACTACTTGAGAATCTCTCTCACGGAAAGGTGTAACTTACGTTGTTTTTACTGTATGCCTGAAGAAGGAATTGAGTTAACAGAGAAGAAAAATTTAATGTCTCACGAAGAGGTGATTTTTATAGCGAAACAGTTTGTAAACTTAGGGGTTAATAAAATTAGATTAACAGGAGGGGAGCCTTTAATTAAAAAGAATATTGAGAAAATAATTAGAGAGTTAACAGCACTCCCAATAAATTTAGGAATAACAACTAATGGCATATTGTTAGATAAGTACATTGAATTATTTAAAGAGTGTGGTGTTCAGGATATAAACATTAGCTTAGATACACTTAACAGAGAGAAATTTGATAAAATTACTAGAAGAGATTACTTTGAAAGAGTAACCAATAATATTGATGCTTCTATTAAAGCGGGGTTGAATGTTAAAATAAATGCCGTTTTAATAAAAGGGGTGAATGATGATGAAATAATTGATTTTATTGAGTATACCAAAAACAAAAAGATTTCAATTCGTTTTATAGAGTTTATGCCTTTTGATGGTAATAAGTGGAATACCGAAAAAGTAGTGTCTTTGGATGATGTGCTGAGCCAAATAAATACCAACTATAAAAGTCATCAACTTATAAAATTAGAGGATAAGAAAAACGATACTACTAAGAACTATAAAATAAAAGGGTACCAAGGTTCCTTTGGGGTAATTAGTACTGTTTCCAATCCATTTTGTGATAGTTGTAATAGAATACGATTAACAGCTAATGGGCAAATTAAAAACTGTTTATTTTCTTCTACTGAAACCAATTTATTACAAGTGTTAAGAGATGGAGAAGATATTAAGAATGCCATTTTAAAAGGTGTTTATCATAAGAAAAAAGTAAGAGGAGGAATGACTTCTGATGTTGACTTTTTTGATAAAAAAAACTATACAAAGAATAGAAGTATGACCGTAATAGGCGGATAATTTAAGATTTCTAATTTCCTGCGAAAAATCATTTATTTTCAGTTTTACGTTACTTAATTTCGCTAATCAAAAATAGTTAGGTTATGGATTCTTTTTTTAAAAAATACTGTTCCCCAGAGTGGCAATCTTTTATAGATGCACATAAAGAACAAAAAGAAGTTAAAGCAAAAGGATATATTTTTAAAAAAGGAGAAACGACTGAAGGACTATACATAATTAACAGAGGAAAAGCTAAAGTGGTGGCTAAAGATGATGAGGGGAAAGAAACTTTAATTAGATTAGCAGCAGATGGCGATATATTAGGGCATAGAGGGTTTGGCGGAAACTGGACTTACCCTATTTCAGCAATAGCTTTAGAAAACTCTGTTATAACGTTTATTCCATTAAATGCTTTTAATGTGTTGGCAAAATCGAATGCAGAATTTACTTATCATCTAATGATGTTTTTTGCAGAAGAATTGAGAAGGTCTGAAGAAAAATTTATGCAATTACCTGTTAAAGTAAGGGTGGCGAGATCAGTTTTAATGAATTATAAGTGTTTTGGTTTTGATAAAGTAGAGAAAAATAAACTGAGCTTTACTTTAAGTAGAAAAGATTATGCAAGCAAATCGGGTACTACCTATGAAACCGTAATTAGAGTTTTGGCTGACTTAAATAAGGCAGGTATAATTAAGATCAAAGGCAAATCTATATCTATCTTAAAATTAGATCAATTAACAGCTATTGCTACAGCTAAAAAAGACTAAACACTTTCTGTTTTAAATCATTTTTTAACACCTTTTCCTTCTGGTTTTCTTTATATAGATTAAAAAATATGATTAAAATCATATTTTAACATGATGGCTGTCATTTATTCTCTGCCCTTTTCATAAGACTTTTATACAAGAATTTTGAGCTACTATTAGGAAGGTAGTAAAAAGCTGAAAAAATAAACTCTGATATAAATCAAATAATTGGAAAAAATGAAAATCAAACTAAAATTAATTGCAGTTACAACTGGAGCATTATTTTACGGTTTGGGGGTAAATGCACAAGATGGAGAATCATTATTTAAACAAACTTGTGCAGCTTGTCATACAGTAGGAGGAGGTAAACTAGTAGGTCCGGATCTGCAAGGAGTTAATCAAAAAAGAACGGAAGACTGGATCGTTAACTTCGTTAAAAATGCAGCTGACTTTGGAGCAAAAGACGCAGATGCTAAGGCAATGATTACTGAGTATGGCTATCCGATGCCGAGTCAAAATTTAGCAGATGGGGACATTAAAGCTATTGTTACTTATATAGCAGCAAATAGTCCAACAGAAGAAGTTGCAGAAGAAGGAACAGATCCAGTAGAAGAAGTTGAAGTTGCTCCGGCAGATCCAGCTCTGGATCCGGCAAATGCTTCTGCTGAAGATATTGCTTTTGGATTAAAGCTATTTTCTGGAGAAAACAGATTGGAGAATGGAGGTCCTTCGTGTATTACTTGTCATAATGTACAGCATACTGATTTAATAGCAGGAGGTTTATTGGCAAAAGATTTAACAAAAGTATACGAGCGAATGGGAGCAGCAGGGTTAAATGGAATATTGAGTTCTCCACCGTTCCCAGCGATGAATGCTTCTTATAAAGACAATCAATTAACAGAAAAAGAGATTTTTCAATTGTCTGCTTTCTTTTCGGATGCAAGTGTAAATAACATTTATCAGAAAAAAAGGTCATATAATGATAATCTATTATTGTATGGAGGTGGTGGAGCATTTGCAACTATCGCAATCATTATTTTCTTCCTTTTCTTAGAAAGAAAGAGAAAGTGTGTTAAAGAAGATATTTATAAACGTCAAAATAAAGCGGCAAGTTCTAAATAAAAAAAATAGGAAAGAGGCATAAGTCATAAGGGAATAGAGAAAATACTAAGTTTCTGATGCCTTTTGGCTAGTGGCTAAAAACTAAAAACTAAAAAATAAACAATTATGAGTTGGATTGAAGATATAATTTCACCGAAGACCAGAAAATGGGAAGAGTTTTACAGAAACAGATGGCAGTACGATAAGGTTGTTCGAAGTACTCACGGTGTAAACTGTACAGGTGGTTGTTCGTGGGCAATACATGTAAAAGATGGTATTGTTGTATGGGAAATGCAACAAGTAGATTACCCACAATTTAATAAAGAAGTACCTCCTTATGAGCCTAGAGGGTGTCAAAGGGGTATATCTTATTCTTGGTACTTATACAGTCCAATTAGAGTGAAATACCCTTTAATGAGAGGAGCTTTAATGGATTTATTTAATGCAGAAAAAGAAGCGACTGGAGGAGATTCTGTTCAAGCTTGGGCAAATTTACAGAGTGATCCAGCTAAACGTAAAAGATATCAAAGAGCGAGAGGTAAAGGTGGGTTTAGAAGAGCAAAATGGGATGAGGTTGTTGAGTTAATAGCTGCTTCTAACATATATACTGTAGATAAATACGGTTCTGATAGAATTATAGGTTTTGCTCCGATACCAGCAAAAAGTATGTTGAGTTATGCTTCGGGAGCTCGTTACTTACAATTAATGGGTGCTGTAAACCTTAGTTTTTACGATTGGTACTGTGATTTACCTAATGCGTTCCCAGAAATTTGGGGAGAACAAACTGATGTTTGTGAATCTGCAGACTGGTTTAAATCAAAGTACATCGTTTCAATGGGAGCGAATTTAGGAATGACAAGAACTCCAGATATTCACTTTTTCTCTGAGGCACGTCATAATGGTACAAAAACAGTGGTGATGGCTCCAGATTTTAGTATGGTAGCTAAACATGCTGATCAATGGATTCCTGTTCATGCTGGTTCTGATGGTGCATTTTGGATGGCAGTAACTCATGTAATCTTAAAAGAATTCCACGTTGATAAAAAGACGCCTTATTTTATTGATTACGTAAAACGATTTACAGATAGTCCTTTCTTAATTAAGTTGGAAAAAGATGGAGATAAATTTACTCCTGGAAGAATGATTCGTGCCAACGAGATTAAAGAACATAAAGGAGCCGAAAATGGTGATTGGAAATTTTTAAACTATGACGCCAACACTGGCGGTTTAATAGTTCCAATGGGAACGACTGGTTTTAGATGGCAAGATGAGAAAGGAAAATGGAACTTAAACTTTAAGGATGGTGAAACTAACAAAGAGTATGATCCAGAATTATCTTTAATAGATAAAAATGATGACATACTTCAAGTAGAATTTACTGAGTTTGGTTTAGATAAAAAAGCCATGAGAGGTGTTCCTGTACGTTACATTACTGATGTAAATGGAGATAAAATACCAGTAACAACTATTTATGATGTTACTATGGCTCAGTATGGTGTTGGTAGAGGGCTAGAAGGTGACTATCCAACAGACTACAATGATAAAGAAGCTGCTTATACGCCAGCTTGGCAAGAGATATTTACAGGAATCGGAAAAGATACTGTAATTCAAATGGCTAGAGAATGGTCTACTACTGCCGAAGCTACAGAGGGTGCTTGTATGGTAATTGTAGGTGCTGGTATTAACCACTGGTTCCATGAGAACTTAATTTATCGTTCAGCTATTATGGCTCAAATGCTTACTGGTTGTAATGGTAAGAATGGTGGAGGTATGAATCACTATGTAGGACAAGAGAAATTAGCTCCTATGGATTCATGGTCAACTATTATGAGTTCTAAAGATTGGGGTACAGCTCCAAGGTTACAACAAGGACCAATATGGCACTACATTAATTCTTGTCAATGGAGATATGATGGTAATCAGAAGAAATACAATTCAGCTCCAGATAATGAATTAGCAAATATGCACTCTGCAGATTGGGCTGTTAAAGCGGTTAAAAATGGATGGATGCCTTATTATCCACAGTATAGTAAGTCTAACTTTGATATTGTAAAAGAGGCTAAAGCTGCAGGACACACTACGGATGATGCAATGAGAAAACACATTGTTGATCAATTAGTAAGTGGAGACTTAAAGCATGCCATTACACAACCAGATAGAGAAGAAAACTTCCCTAGAGTATGGTTTATATGGAAAGGTAATGCAATCGGAACATCAGCAAAAGGGCATGAGTATTTCCTAGATCACTACTTAGGAACACATACCAATAAAATTGCAGATGAAGTTGCAGAAGATGTAACTCATGATATTGAATTTTTAGAAAAAGCCCCTCAAGGGAAAATGGATTTAGTGATTGACATTAACTTCCGTATGGATACATCAGCACTATATTCTGATATTGTTTTACCTACCGCTTCTTGGTATGAAAAAGCAGATATTAACTCTACGGATATGCACTCGTTTATTCACCCACTATCAGAGGCTATTCCTCCAGTTTGGGAGTCTAAATCGGATTGGCAAATTTTCCAAGAATTAGCAAAGAAAGTTCAAAGTATGGCACCGAAATATTTGCCAGAAGTTATGACTGACGTTGTAAATGTTCCTTTATCGCACGACTCTAAAGATGAAATGAGTCAAATGCACTTGAAAGATTGGAGTAAAGGAGAATGTGAAGCTATTCCTGGGGAAACAATGCATAAAATTGTTTTTAAAGAAAGAGATTACACTAAAATTTATGACAAGTTTATCTCTTTAGGTAAAGGAGTTGCTGAAAATGGGTTAGGAGCTCACGGTAACCACTATATGTGTGAAGATGTTTATGAAAACATGTTATCTCACAGAAATAAAATTTCGAAATGGGATGATGGAACTGAATACCCTTCATTAAAAGGAGATATTGAGGCTATTGATGCGATCTTGCAATTATCTACTTTAACCAATGGTACTTTAGCAGATAGAGCTTATAAATCAATGGCTGAGAAGATTGGTGTTCCAGAAGTTGCGACATTAGGTGAAGCAACTAAAGAAATACAAATTGAGTATAGGGATTTACAAGCTCAACCTAAGCGTTACAACTCTTCACCATTATGGTCAGGGTTAATGCACGAAGGGAGAACTTACGCTGCTTATACTTACAATGTAGATATGTTTGTCCCATGGAGAACGTTAACAGGTCGTCAACACTTTTATTTAGACCATGATGCGTACATAGCGTTTGGAGAACATATGTCAACATACAAGCCTTCTCCAACACCTGAAGCTTACGGTGATTTAAGGGTTACAGTGAATGATGGTAAAGCAAAGATGTTAAATTGTTTAACTCCTCACGGAAAATGGCACATTCACTCTACTTATGGTGATACATTAAGAATGTTAACCTTATCGAGAGGTGGAGAACCATGCTGGTTAAGTGAAAAAGATGCAGAGTCTTTAGGAATTAAGGATAATGATCATGTTGAGGTATATAATGATCATGGTACTTATGTGACGAGAGCTTGTGTTAGTGCTCGTATACCTAGCGGTTCATGTATTGTTTATCACGCTGTTGAAAGAACGTACAATATTGCTAAATCACAAGAAAGAAGAGGTAAGAAAGGTGAACCAAGAAGAGGAGGAATGAATAACTCATTTACAAGAGTTCACTTAAAGCCAAACTTAATGTGTGGTGGTTACGGACAATTTACTTACCACTTTAACTATTGGGGACCAGTAGGAGTAAATAGAGATACTCACGTATTGGTTCGTAAAATGGAAAAAGTAGAATATTAAAAATAACTATTGAATAATAAACTAGAAGTTATGAATATAAGATCTCAAATATCAATGGTTTTTCACCTCGATAAATGTATCGGGTGTCACACTTGTTCTGTAGCATGTAAAAATGTTTGGACAGATAGAAAAGGTGCTGAATACATGTGGTGGAACAACGTAGAAACTAAGCCTGGAACAGGTTATCCAACAAAATGGGAAGATCAAGAAATTTACCAAGGTGGATGGGAAAAGAATGGAGATTCTGTTTCCTTAAAAGGAGCTGGTAAATTAAAAGGGTTGAAAAATATCTTTGCAAATCCTAATATGCCAGTATTGGATGATTATTATGAACCATGGCAATACCGTTATCAAGATTTGTTTGATGCTCCAGAGGGAGACGATCAACCAATAGGAAGAGCAGTATCGTTAGTTACTGGAGAACCAATGGAGGTTCAAGCTGGCCCGAACTGGGATGATGATTTATCAGGAACTCCAGATTATGCCAGAAAGGATGTTAACTTTAAAAATGTAAGTGCTGCGGAACAAGATGCAATGTTCCAGTTAGAAAGAATGACTTTCCATTACTTACCAAGAATATGTAATCACTGTTTAAATCCAGCCTGTGTAGGTTCTTGTCCTTCAGGAGCTTTATATAAAAGAGGTGAAGACGGTGTGGTTTTATTAAACCAAGAAAGGTGTAGAGCATGGAGAATGTGTGTTACAGCATGTCCTTACAAAAAAACGTACTATAACTGGAATACAGGTAAATCAGAAAAATGTGTGTTATGTTACCCACGATTAGAGTCTGCTCAACCGCCAGCATGTTTTCACTCATGTGTAGGTAGAATTAGATACATGGGAGTAATGTTATATGATGCTGATAAAATTGAAGGAGTAGCTTCTGCTGATGAAGCAGAAATAGTGGATAGACAATTAGACATTTACTTGGATCCGAATGATCCTGAAGTAATAAAAGCAGCAAGAGCTAATGGTGTACATGACTCTACAATTGTAGCGGCACAGAAATCTCCAGTATACAAATTTGTAAAAGAATGGGGAATTGCATTACCATTACACCCAGAATTTAGAACATTACCCAATTTATTTTATGTTCCGCCATTGTTGCCAGCTATGGCTTCAGTAGGAGAGGACGGAAATTATGATTCTGTAAATGAGACATTGTTAGTAGGAGTAGAAAAATTAAGAGTACCTATTAGTTATTTAGCTTCTTTATTTACTGCGGGTAATGAAAATAAGGTAATTGACGTGTTTAAAAAACTTCATGCAGTAAGAGTTTCTAGAAGAGATTCAACTGTTGGTGATGTTTCAGAAAAACAATTAAATACGTGTATGAATGAGGCTGATATAGATGTCCACACTGCTAACGCAATATATAGATTGACTTCTTTATGTACTTACGAAGAACGGTTTGTTGTTCCTGCGGCTCATAGAGAAGAGTCTATAGAAATGTTAGAGAGTGCTCACGACTATAAAGGAAATACAGGTTTTGGGTTTAAAGAAAAACCAGCTAGAGGATTATAGTTGAAAGTTAAAAGTAGAAAGTGACAAGTCCTTACTTTCTACTTTATAAACTTTAAAACTTTAGAAACTAAAAAAAGATGAAAAACTTAGAACATTATAAATTATTTGCAGAGGTATTTAAATACCCAACAGCTCAAACATCAGCTAAAATTGCTGAAATAAAAGAATTGTTGGACAATAGATACCCTGAAGCAGGAAAAGAATTTGAACGATTTTCTGACTTTATTGCAAATTCAACTGCAGATGAGGTTGAAGAAATTTTTGGTAAAACTTTTCATATTCAAGCAATCTGTTTTTTGGATTTAGGTTATGTAATTTTTGGTGAAGATTACAAAAGAGGAGAGTTTTTGGTGAAGATGAAACAAGAGCAGAAAGAGAACAATAACGATTGTGGGATAGAGTTAGCGGATAACTTGCCAAATGTATTAAACCTTATATCCATTCATAAAGATGAGAAATTCATTAATGAACTAGTAGTAATGATTATGATTCCTGCATTGGAGAAAATGTTATCAGAATTTGATGATAGAAAAACTCAAATGAGGGAAAAACTAATGAACAAAAAAACCAAAGTCATTATTATGAAGGGTATTAAAAATGGAAATATTTATAAGAATGCGCTTAGTGGATTATTGATGGTTCTCAAAAAAGACTTTGAAAACATTAAGTATGAAAATGAGTTAGAAATCATACCAGCTTATGCCAAGGCTTTCGTTCATAGCGATTGTGGTGATGGTTGTGGTACATCTATTCCAACTCCTGAGCAAATTAAACAACGGTCGATGGCCGCAATTAAAAATTAAAATTAAAATTTCTGCTTGTCCGTAAAATCACCTAATTTTCTTATATTAGCATCAAATTAATGAATTATGAATCTATTTTCATTCACCGCAAACTTCACAAACGAAGAAAGTTGTCGACTTCATTTCAAGG
>Ga0114931_10010346_pt1 | contig 11110 bp, 8 predicted proteins | sample 2SBtaG_FD_89579 | JGI IMG/M metagenome (GOLD analysis project Ga0114931, IMG submission 89579) | Deep subsurface microbial communities from Kolumbo volcano to uncover new lineages of life (NeLLi) - 2SBTROV14_V59a metaG | ecosystem: Environmental > Aquatic > Marine > Volcanic | place: Kolumbo...
CAGCACGTTCTCGTGGCTCAACTCCACGCCCTTCGGCTCACCCATCGTGCCGGACGTATAGAGGATCGCGAAGCAGTCCGCCCGCGGGTCGATGACACGGGTCGGGTAGTCCCGCCCGGTGCCGGCGGACACCAGATCCTCGAACTGGAAGATCCTGTCGTCGTACCACAGATCTTCCTCCCCCACCGTCACCAGGTACTGAAGCTCGGGGAGTTGTACGATCAACTCCTCGAAGATCTGCAGGTAGTCCACGCCGCGATCCCGCTCGACCGTCACGGCGCATACGGCTTCGGAGTGACGCAGCATGTAGTGGAGCTCCGGCGGCGTCAGGCGCGGATTCAGGGGCACCACGACGGCGCCGAGCTTGGCGGCGGCGAAGAGCGCCACGACGAACTCCGGACACGGAGGCAACACGAGGGCGATGCGGTCTCCGGCCTCCACGCCGAGGTGCGCGAGCGCGGCTGCGAGTGAGTCCGCCTGGCTGTCGATCTCGCCGTAGCTGTGCGAACGCCCGCCGAAGAGAAGGAAGTCCCGTTCCGGATCCGAGGTAGCCCGGGTGGCCAGCGCGGACGCGACGTTGAGTCCTGGAGAGCGCTCGATGAGCGCCATGTCACCTCCAACCGGTGGTGGGATGGGGCAGGAAAGATAGAGCGCACCCGGCGGGCGCGTCAAACGTACGTGCTACACGTACAACCGTTTATTTTATAACGTCTTACGCCGATCTGTCGCCGCACAGACCCACCGCCGCCGCGCTCGCGCGGACCACGGCGTCCGGAACCTCGTGGGTCCATCCCGCACGCGAGTCGACCTGCCCCACGCGTCGCAGGAGCACATAACGGGCCGCTCCACCCCGGCTCTTCTTGTCCGAGGTCAGGAAGGCGAGCCACGCCGTGCCTTCGACTGCCTGCGGAGACAACCGGCCGAGGCCGATTGCCTCCGCAGCGCGGCGGAGCGCGTCGGAGGTTCCCGATTCCGTGACACCCAACCGCTCGCCGATGTTGGCTTCGACGATCATGCCCGCCGCAACCGCCAAGCCGTGGCGTAGCGTGTACCCCGAAGCCGCCTCGAGCGCGTGCCCCACCGTGTGTCCGAAGTTGAGGATCTGCCGGAATCCGGCCTCGTGCTCATCATCGGCCACGACCCGAGCCTTGATCTCCACGGAGCGCACGACCACCCGTCGCACCCGCTCGGGCTCTCCGGCACGCAGCGCCGGAGCGTCCCGCACCAGAGCCTCCAGATAGGCACGGTCGAGGACCGCCCCGTGCTTGAGCGCCTCGGCCAGCCCCTGCGCAACCTCCTCGGCGGGAAGCGTCGCGATCGCGTCGGGATCCGAGATGACCACGCGGGGAGGATGGAACGCCCCCACGAGGTTCTTTCCCGCGGGCACGTCCACGGCGGTTTTGCCCCCGACGGACGCATCGACCATCGCCAGGAGGCTCGTAGGCACCTGCACGATCGGCACGCCTCGCAGATAGGTTGCGGCGACGAATCCCGCAAGGTCGCCCGTCACGCCGCCACCCACGGCCACCACCACCCCGTCGCGGCCCATGCCCCACGCCAACATCTCATCGCTGATGCGGGCCCAGGCATCCCGGGTCTTCGACGCCTCTCCGGCCGGAAACGTGAAGAGGCGTGCGGCCGCTCCCGCACGCTGGAGCACACCGGTCGCGGCGCGCCCGTAGAGCTCCGCCACGGTGTCATCCGAGATCACGGCGTACCGGTGCGCGGGCGCGTGCTCGCGCACGATCGTGGGAAGGCGCGCGAGCAGGCCACGGCCCACGAGCACGGGGTACGCCCCCCGGGCGGAGGCGACCGGCACCGCCGTGACCGACTCCGTCACCGGGAGCTCACCGCTTGTCGGCCGCGTCCGTCGCGCGGCGTCACTACGGTCCTCCACTCCCCGTGCTCCGCACATGCGCCACCGCGCCATCCGCGGCCCCCAACCTGAGCACCGCCCCCGGGCGGCCGTCCAGCGTCATGGGCCGGAGCGTCGCGGGTAGGGGAAAACCATCGAGCCCGGAGATGAGGAGAGACACGAAGCGATCCCTCGCGGCAGCATCGTCCCACACCGAGAACCACGCGAGGGCGCGCGCGCCTTCGGCGGTGCGGAAGAGCACGTACCGATCCCCGTCCCACCCGACCGCACCTTCCTTGCCCGTACCTTCGCCGGCACGCGCATCGAGGAGGATGCCCACCTCCAACTCGCCCAGGACGTCTTCGTGCACGACTCGTGCTCCGGGCGGCACGGACACGACCAGCTCGGTGGGCGCATCTTCCTCGGAGCGTTCCAGCACCTGCTCGGTGGACTGGGGTAGGTGGTCTCCGAACGGCGGCGGCCGCCCCTCTTCCCTACTCCACATCGCCTGCACGAACCCCGCCCCTTCCAGATACGGAAAGAGCAGCGTCTCCTGGATGACCCGCGGCGCACCCGCCAACGCAGGAAACTTTCCGCGCATCCCCTCGAGCGCGGGTCGGAGCTGCTTGCCGAAGTCGGGCAGTTTGGTAAGGTCCACGCGGGCCCCACGCATCTGCTCGGTCATGTACTCGAGCATGACCAGCGTGGCGTGTCCCTCGATGGCGGCCTGTGCGGCGGTCTCGCGGTCGTTGCCCAGCTCGCGCGAGGTCAGCGAGTCGAGGTTGACCGACTGGTCCTGAACGGCGTGAACCAGCTCGTGGATCAGGACGCCCTGGAGTGATGCGGCCGGCTGATCGTCCATGACGAAGAGCGCGGTGGAGTCCGGCTCGTAGAATCCCGCGACCTGCTCGGTGTAGAGCGCGAGCAGCAGGGCCCGGAGGTCGAGCGTGTCGGGAACCAACCCGAATGCGGCGTACGCGGCCACCGTCGCCCGGGCCTCGTCCGCCGGGATCTCCTCGTCCAGCTTGTGCCTGAGATAGCGTTCCAGCTCCGCTCGGCTTCGCCGCACGATTCGCACGGGTGCCTTGAGCTCCATCCCCGCGCGCCGCGCCAGGTCCGGCAACATGGCCGCCGCCAGATCCGCGAGCTCACGATCGTCGCTGACGACCATCGTCCTCCCGGCCTCCTGCGCCTGCCCCCCGCACGCGGAAGAGAGCGCCATCAGCCCCGTCATCACGGCGACGGCCCGGTGGCGCATCACGACCCCCCGCGCGCGAAGGTTTCCGGACCCGCGACCCGTTCCGGCACCGCGCCCTCGACCCGCAGCGCGGCGCACAGCGCCCGAACGGCCAGGCCCGTGTCCGGATCCACGACGTCGGGCGCGATCTCCACGAGCGGCCAGAGCACGAAGGCGCGCTCCTTCCAGCGGGGATGCGGGATGTCGAGGTCGGGTTCGTGCATTCGCAGATCTCCGTACAGCACGATGTCGATGTCCAGCGTTCTCGGCGCTCCGGCGAACGGGCGGTGGCGCCCCGCGGCCTCTTCCATGGCCTGCGTCATCTCGAGCAGCTCGCGCGGCGTAAGCTCGCTCCGCACCTCCACCACGGCATTGAGAAAGTCGGGCTGATCCAGGTAGCCGACCGGCTCGCTCCGGTACAGGGATGAAACCCCCACCACCTCCACGTGGTTCCCCAGCCGAAGGACGGCATCGCGGATCTGTCTCGCGGGGTCACCCACGTTGGCGCCCAGCGCCAGGAACACCCGTGAGCCTCCGTGCCGTGCCACGGCGATCACGCATCCCCGGAATCGAGGCGTCCGTACCTGTCCTGAAAGCGCACCAGATCGTCGAGGTGCGGGGTGGACGCTTCCAGGACGTCGGCGTCGGTCACCGCCTCGATGCGGTGCACCGTACCCGCCGTAACGCGGAACGAGTCGCCCGACGTAAACGGAACCTCCCGCAGCCCTTCGGGAGAGTCTCCCATCCAGAGCCGTACCGATCCCGAAAGAAGGTGCAGGGTTTCGTCCTTGACCCTGTGCATCTGCACGGAGAGCGCCTCACCCGCACGCACGTGCAGCAGCTTGCCGACGTACAGCTCGTTCTCGGCCCAGATGAGCTCGAAGCCCCAGGGTTTATCCACGCGGCGCGGGGTGAACTTCACGCGACACCTCCGACGTTTCGGGGGGTATGGAATGCGGTGCTCCGGCGGGCCGAGGGGACCACCGGGGTACGGGCGTCCAAGTCTGGACCCCCCACACGGGAGGGTCAAGCCTTGCCCGCCCGCGAAGAGGTTGAAAGCTTGCGAGTCCAGGAGACTCGTGCCCTCACCCGCGCGCCCCTCGAGGCGCCGGGAACGGACATCCACATGGAGGCGCTCGTGCGCGGGACCGCAGAGCCGTTCGTCATCGTGAGCCTGGTGGTCGCTCTGGGCGCCGCCCCGCTCGCCGCCCAGTCGTCCGCCGCGGGCCAGGCGCCGCAGAGCACCTCTTCGTGGAGTCTGCATCCCCGCTTGGAGGTGACGGGAGGACTCTTCAAGCCCATGCGGGACATCGGCAAGATCCTCGGCTCCGAGGTGCTCGCCCAGATCAAGACCACGCTGCAGACGGCACCCATGTACCAGGTGGGCCTCTTCGTGTCGACCCCGTATCCCGGCCTTTCGCTGAGGGCGTCGGTCAGTTACCTGACCACCGACGCTTCGGGCCAGTCGGGCGCGTGCCAGGTGGCTTCCGGCCCGGGGTGCGCCACGTATGAGGTCTCCACGACGCTCGTCACGTCCACGCTCGACTTCATCCTGCACAGCGGAGACGATCTGCGCACGGACCTGCGCTACTTCGTCGCGGGTATCGGGGTCCGGCACTGGGCGTTCGACGAAGGCGGCTGCCAGGGGCTGGATTCGATCCGGTACAAGGTCTGCAACCCCATGGAGGAGTTCCTTTCCGACCAGTTCCGCCCCGTGGTGCGTCTGGGCGTCGGGTACCGGAAGCGGTTGGGCAGCCTGTCGTGGGTGGTCGAGGTCGTCGACTTCGCGGGGCCCTTCCACGGCGCGGGCCTCCAGGGCTCGGGCGGCGTGCAGAACGACATCGTCTTCTCCACCGGCATTTCGCTTCCTCGAGGATGATCAGGTTGAGCACCGTATGGAGCAGGAGCGCGGCCGCCTCGACTGCGCTCATTGCAGCGCTCGGCCCGATGGCCGCGCGGGGTGGAGCCCAGGAACGCCCGGACCCGTATCAGATCGGACTGGAATGGAAGAAGGCGGGCTCGTTCCAGACCGCGCTCGACACGTGGAAGGCGGCGGCCGATTCTCTCTTCACCGAGCATCAGGGCGATCCCAGGATCGGCGTCGCGTTCATCGAGCTGGCCACCGAGGAGAAGATCGAGCACGCGTACGCTGACGCATGCACGACCTATCTCCAGAGCTTCCTCGATGTGGACATGAAGCGGTTCGGCGACGTCGTGGCCGACGAGGTGCGGCGTGTGGAGCCTCTCCTGCCCGAGATGAGAAAGAAGCAGTGGGAGCGGCTGCTCAGGAACCGTGATCCCCGGATCCTGCACGAGCTCCGCAGGTTCTGGATCGATAAGGACCCCACACCGCTGACCCCGCTCAATGAGCGCCTCATCGAACACTGGACCCGCATCGCGTACGCACGGAAAACATACACGAAAGGCACGACGTCGCCGTACGGCACGGACGACAGGGGAACGATTTACGTCAAGTTCGGCCCGCCCGGGAAGCGGCACGTCGGGTCGCTGGGCTCCAACGGCGCGGAGCTGAGGCGCTGGGTGCTGAATCAGACCGACCTCGAAAGGCTCATGCGGCTCGACCCCAACCCGTCGTACGCGGTGTGGACGTACGACACGCTGAACCCGCGCGCCTTCGTCTACTTCCTCTTCGGCAACCTGCACGGCACGGGGCCCTTCGTGCTGGTCAAGAGCGTCAAGGACCTCATCTCGGAGGCGGCGATCAGCCCGAACTCGCGCCGCGTCACGCCGGGGGGAATCCGGGCGCTACACTACTTTGAGCTGTTCTATTACTCCGATCTGGCCGCGGCGGGTGGCCCGTTCGCCGAGCGTTACCAGGATCTCCTCAAGATCTGGGGCGAGGCGGAAAGCCGCGGCCGGATGTTCGGTTCGCAGACGATCCCCACCGAGGGTACGCTCGAGACGCTCTCCTACCGCTGGGTGCAGGAGGACGAACAGGCCGACCGGAACCCGTTCAGGCGCGTCTACGTCACCGAGGTCTCGCCGCTCGACAAGCTGGGGCCCAGCGTGCGGCTCGTAGCGCGCCAGACCCGGCTCCTCTCATCCGAGAACGAACCGCGCGTGGTCATCACCGCGCTCTCCGCGCCGCGCGTGCTGCTGAAGAGCGCGGACGAGATCGCGAGCGCCAAGCTGGAAGAGCGCGGCATCCGGCACACCCTCGTGGTCCGCGACAGTAGCCTCGAGGAAATCGGACAGCTCGTGAGTCCTCGCCTCTATTACGGCAAGCAGGGGATCTCGGCGTTCACGCTCCGCCATACGCCCGAGACTCTTCACATGACGATGGTCGCGGAAGTCGTGACCGGCGCCGAAGCCTCCGACACGCCCCAGTTTCCGGGAAAGGTCAGCTTCGACCTGCTACCACCCCTGAACGCGGATCCCGACTCACTGGAGATGAGCGATCTCGTGGTCGGCATCGAACCGCCCGCCGATCTGAAGCGCTCGCTGCCGTTTCCCGTCGTGCCGGGGCAGACGCTCTGGCCGGGCGATCCTGTGCGCGCCTACCTCGAGGTCTACCACCTCAAGGTACGGAACGGCCTGGCACGCTTCCGCGCGGACTTCAGCGTCGTGCCCGCGGATCCGGAAACCATGGAGCCCGTACGGGGCGCGTCTCCCACGACGCTGAGCTTCAACCTCGAGTCCGCGGAACCCACCTCGAGGCATCTCTTCGAGTTGGGCCTGCAGAGCCTGCCCGCCGGAACCTACCAGGCCACGGTGACCATCACGGACCTCGGGTCCGGCCAGCGCCGGACGCGCAGCACAACACTGGAGATCGGCAAGGCTCCCCGGTAGGACGCAGCCACCGGGACAAGGCAGACGCCGTAAGCACGCGCCCCCGCAGCCCCCCGCCCGCGCAGTGCGGCGGATGGCTACCGCGTCCGGACGCCCGAGCGCATCTCCATGTCGAGGTCCGACAGGATACGCTGGAGCTTTTCCCGCTGCGGACTCTGCAGGGGGAGACGCCGCCACTGCCCGTCGATCAGATACTCACTCTCGCCGCGGAACTGGATGCGAAAGATGTCCTGTGAGCCGCGCCGGCCCGTGAGGATGATCCGTGTCCTGACCCGCTGGACGCCCCGGTTGACCTCGTCGGGCTCCGCGTCGCGCGGAATCCAGTCGGTCTCGAAGTACAGCGTGTTGTAGTTCTCTTCGTGACGCCGGATGGGAAAGGCGTACTTCGTGGTCAGGATCTTGTCCACGGTCAGGTTCACGTCCTGATAGGCCACCCGACCGATCTCACGCTCCAGGACGGAAGGATCGCGCACGCCTCCGCCTGAAGCACAGCCCGCCAACCACGCCGCCGGCGCGACAGCACCCACGAGCAGCAGCGTCAGGGTGCGACGGCGCCCTCCTCTCCACTCGGTCTTCACGATTCGGCTCCTTGTCGGGAGGGATGGGCCGAAGCGGGTCCGGGAGCCCGCGCTGAAGTCGCGGCGGGCTCCCAGGCCCCGGCCCTACCATCGCCGAGTCCGGGTAGGATAGCAAGAGGCGCGAGCCGCCCCGCGGCCTTGCCACGGGACGGCCCACGCGCTTCCCGACCGGTCGTCAGGAAACGACGACCTCTTTCGTCGTCAACGGAAGACCGGAGCGGCTTTGCCGTTGCTGTCCGCGATCTTCCGGAAGGTTCTTACCCGTGCCGCGATCGACTCGGGCGTGAACGTCGGATGGATGATCTCGGCGGGAGCCGCACCTTCTCCGCTGCCCCCGAAGGTGTAGATGTCCATCAGGAGCGTCAGCAGTTCCTTCCCGGGAATCGGGAACTCGATCGCCGTACCGGTCACCAGGTCGCCCCAGCCGCGGTCGTCGAAGAAGGCGTCACCGGGGAAGGTGTGCCAGACCTCCATCCGCTTCTCGTACTTGAGCGTCTCCCACAGGTCGCCGCAGGAGCCGTCGGCCATCCGCGGCACGCAGCGGTCCTGCCCCTGCGCGCCGTTGAGCGTGGCCGGGGGCAACTGTCCGTTCGTGGTGCGGTACGTGTTGATGATGTCCACCGCGCCCTGCTTGTTGCCCGTGCGGTAGAGAGCCTCCGCCTTGAGGAAATCCATCTCCGCGACGGTCAGCTCGGGCATGTCGCCGACCCAGTCGGTGTTGTAGTCGTCGTACCGGTACGAGCCGTACATCGAGAAGTGGTACGTGCCGCGTTCGGGCTTGAACGCCGAGTGTCCCGCGTAGCCGAAGTACAGCCCCATCGACTCGGGATCGCCGTTCGTGATGCGGTGGTCGTCCGTGTCGATGAGGAACTCGTTACGCTGGTCGACGGGCGTGGCCATCCAGTTCTGGAAGGCGCCCGACTGGTCGGCCGGCCCGACGGTGCGGACGTCCACCCGGCCCCACCCGCGGTACTCGGTGTACGTCTTGAGGATGTCCCACCAGTTGACGTCGTCGCCGAAAACCGTGAAGTCCTGGGTCACGCCCTGGCTGATGTGGTTGAGCACCGCGTTCCAGTCCACCGCGTCACGCTCGGCCTGCGTGCGGGGCACCTCGGCCATGAAGCGCGCGATGTAGGAGTGCATGAGCCGCACCAGCTCGTCGCTCGTGTGGGCGCCGCTCATCCACGCGTCGGGCGTGCTGAACGAGTTCGAGCCGGCGATCGAGATCGCCTCCTCGAGGCTGCTGATCGCCGCGGCCATCACCTGGTCATACGGCGAGAAGGTGGCGTTCTCGATGTCGGCGTTCTCGTCGAGGATGAACGCCTTGTCGTACAGCAGCGCCACGGTGCCGAGCGAGAGCCCCTGGATGAACTTGGCGAACGCCTTGGCCCGGGGCGTGTCCGCCCCGTTGTCGCCGATCTGGAGGCCTTCGTTGATGGCCAGCAGACCGTCCCGTACGGCCGCGAGCGCCGAGTAGGCCCCGAAGTAGGGGCTTTCGATCACGTAGGAGTACCCGTACGACGGGCTGTTGTTGATCGGCAGCCGCGGCTCGTGCGAGAAGTCCTTCATCATGAAGTTGCCCCACGACGAGGTGTGCTGGTCCGCGCCCACGCTGAGCGCGGGGCCCGGCGCCCAACCGTGCTGGCTGAACCACCAGGTGCGGTACGCGCCGCTGATGAGCGACTCCACGTCTCCCGGCGTGGAGAGCGCCCGCTCCCTGTCTGGAGCGTTCTGGTTGACGACGGTCAGGTCGGCGCACGCCGAGACCGTGAGCATCGTCAACCCGGCAACGACCAGGAATCTCATGTTCTTCATGTCTATCTCCTTACCCGATCTTCCGAGGAAGGGAACGTGCCGGACCCGGCGGCGGCTCGCCGCCGCGCCGGACCCGAGCGAACGTCCGCTCCTCAGAAGACCAGCTCCAGGCTGGCGGTGACGGTCCGGTAGTTCGGGTACTGGTAGTTGTCGATCCGTCCAACGGCGTCGGAGCCGCCCCAGCCGCCGCCGACCTCGGGATCGTAGCCTGTGTAGTTCGTGATCGTGAACAGGTTACGGCCGATGAGGTTGAGCGAGATCTGGCTGAGGTGCAGCCGGTCGCCCACCAGACCTTCGATCTGGTTCCGGTCCATGGTGTAGCGGAGCGACAGCTCCCGGAGCTTCATGTAGCTCCCGTCCTCCACGAAGTGCGAGGAGATCTCGTTGACGTTGTAAAGGTCGCTGTAGTATGCCAGCGGCTCCTTCAGCCCCTCGGGCTTGCCGAACTGGTCGGCGTCGGAGTGCTTCCACTCGCGGAACGCCCACTGGGCCGTGCCGTTGTAGATGTCGTCGCCGTAGGTCCAGTCGAGGAGCGCGTAGAGCTGCAGGTTCTTCCACCGGAACGTGTTCGACAGGCTCATGTTGAACTTCGGGAGCGTGTTGCCGAGCGGCAGGAAGTCGTTCCCGTCGGCGTCCACGGCCTTGATGGGCATGCCCCACTTGTAGCCGTCGTCGCTCTTCGTGCCCCACAGACCCTTCGAGATTCCGTCGGTGTAGCTGTTGCCGGAACCCACCCAGACCAGGTAGCCGTCGTCGTTCTTCTGGAACTCGCCGCAGCGAGACTGCACCTCGGCCGGCAGGTCCGTGCACGCCGTGGCGAACTTGGTCCCGTAGAACGTGCCGTAGACCTCGCCCTCACGCATGTAGAAGTTGTCGTTCGGGCCGAAGCGGTACGGAGGCACGTCGAGCTTGCTGATCTTCTGCCTCGTCCGGTCGAAGTTGAGCCGGGCCGACCACGTCGTGTTGGCGCTCTGCAGGATCGAGGTCTCGAGGTACGCCTCCCACGTGTTGGAGTCCAGCGTTCCCGCGTTCCGCCACTGGGTGCTGAATCCCGCGAAGGCGGGCAGCGGCACCGCGAGGAACTGATCCTCGACCGTCGACGTGGCGTAGGTCACGCCCGCGGAGATCTGATCGAACAGCACCATGTCCAGCCCGTACTCCTGCTCCTTGGCGAAGGCGGGCTTGAGGTTCCTGTTGCCGAGCGTGCGCGGAAGGATGCGGCCCCCGCTGACCGAGTACGTCTCGTACTGGGCCGAGAAGCCCGGCCGGTCTCCAGCCGTTCCGTACGACGCGCGGAGCTTGAACTCGTTGATGGCGTCGAACGGCCACCAGTCTTCCTGCGCCAGCCGCCACGCCAGGCTCCCGCGGTAGTAGGTCTGCCACCGCTGGTCGGCGCCGAAGAGCGAGGAGCCGTCGCGGCGGATCAGCGCGTCGGCCACGTACTTGCCCCGGTAATCCGCCGACACGATGCCGTAGTACCCCTCGGCCTTGATGTCCTCGATGCTCGAGGTCACGTCCCGCCCGCCCTGCGTCACGTCGAGCACCGGCACATCGGCCACGACCAGGTCGTTGCCCCTCGCGCTGAAGTACTCGCTGTGCTGGTTTTCGTACAGGTAGCGCAGCTTCGTGCGGGTGGTCAGGTCGCCGAACGCGTAGTTGATCGACGCGGTGAGTGACGTGTTCACGTCGTTGGCGATGCTGTTGTCCTTGAACAGGCTGCCCGTGCCCCCGGTCGGGTTGTCGACGGTCTTGTACCCCTTGGGGGTCAGGTTCGTCTGGTTCCGGTCACGCCGGTCCAGCGAGTAGTTGCCCTCC
>Ga0114931_10010347_pt1 | contig 11110 bp, 9 predicted proteins | sample 2SBtaG_FD_89579 | JGI IMG/M metagenome (GOLD analysis project Ga0114931, IMG submission 89579) | Deep subsurface microbial communities from Kolumbo volcano to uncover new lineages of life (NeLLi) - 2SBTROV14_V59a metaG | ecosystem: Environmental > Aquatic > Marine > Volcanic | place: Kolumbo...
CTGGCGCCAAATCGCGGTGCCTGGGTCAGCGAGATTACCATTGCCGAGCTTGAGGAAGTGTTTCCAATTATGGGGGCGTTGGAGGCGCTTTCCGGGGAACTTGCCTGCGCACGGATCAGCGACGCCCAGTTGAGGCAGATCCGCAAAATGCACAATCAGATGGTCAAACATTACAAAGCCCGTCAACTAGCCGAGTATTTTCAGGCCAATCAGAAAATTCATGAAGCGATCCTGGAGGCAGCGGATAACGCGACGCTTGCCTTACAATACCGTTCCCTGGCGTCGCGCATTCGCCGCGCACGTTACATCGCCAATATGTCTGATGTCCGCTGGAGCCAGGCGGTTAGCGAACATGAAGAAATATTGCAAGCGCTGACTGAGCGCGAAGGTGGAAAATTGGCGGCCATTCTCAAACGACATTTGCGCAACAAGTTCGAAACCGTCAGCAAGTATCTCTCAATGCTCGATGAGAAAGCGTGAACCGGCAACCATCCCGATCTATTCACCAGCGAGGCCGCCGTCCCATGCCGGGGCATGTCTGCGACATGACGTCAAATCCTGCGGCAGGCCCCTTTCTTGTTCGCCTCCGGCAAAACGAGAAGGGTGTTAAGTCGATGTGGTTCATCATGCCGCAGACCTGTTCCGAGACGATGGATCAGTCCTTCGACGCCGCATGCTCGGCGAAAGATACTCGTGTCATGCACTTATGATTCCGGGTATTAGTGCGATGCGAGCAATCGGCGTGCCCGCCTGGGAATGCGCTCGATTGCAGCTTTCATGGCGGGCCGCAGATTTTTCAGATAGCACCATAAATAGGCTTTGCCGACAGGCGTATTGCCAATGGCATAGTCACAGACACGAGTAATGCCGTCGCCCCAATCGGTCTTGTATCGCGTGTTTGGTGCCAGTAAATCGAATGTCTTCAGGCCCTGGTCAAAGGCATGCTTGATGGATCCGTTCATGTGCTGCGCACCGGCGCCGAAGCGTTCGAATTGCAGATTGTAAACGATGATGTGCATGAACCGGATGTCATTGGCGTTGAGACCGATTTCCACAGCCGCGGTTTTGTCGCCGCACGACAGGACAGAGACGCAGCACCCCGATGGATGGTCATCACCCATGGCAAGGGCAGCGAAGAAATCGTCAAACCGTGGGTCGGTATAGGCGCGCGATACCTGGCCCTTTTCAGCCAGCCAAACCCGCTTCATGGCGATGGCCTCAAGGGTGATGGTGCGTGCTTCAGGGCCTGGCGGTTGAACCTTGAATGCGACGGTGCCGCTCTCCTCCATGCGGCGCAGTTGGCGATTGCGGTTGCGCCGGGCCCTCGGTTTATGCCGCTTGCTGTAATTTTCGAAATTGCCGTCCTTGCGCAGATCGTGGCTGATCGCCTCCTGACACTCCACAATGGGCAGCCCCTCGGCCTGTAGAAAGGGTGCAACCAGGGCATCAGCGCGCACCTTCCTCAGATAGATCAAATTGGCAGGTCTGTTGTTGTTAATGAAGTCCCAGGATTGTTGCAGCAAGGCAGTATTATCAGCGTCTGCCTGCGCAATAATATCGCCATACTGGCTGACCGGATCGCCAATCCAGATCAGTTGCTTGATCGCTGCCGTCTGTTGCAGGGCGAGTGGCCAGATCATGACCAGACGGCCGCATCGGCGGACAGTAACAATGAAGAGCTGCAGCTTGCCCGGCTTTTCATCGCTGCCTGGCTTTGGCGCCAGAAAGTGATTGCACCAGTGCCAGTGCCAGTTGAAGGACTGAAACACCGTACGGTTTTCACCTGCCTGTTGGAAAAGCCGGGTCCACTCGCTTTCGAGGGCATTAAACGCGTCCCTGGTGGTTACAATATCAAAGGTCGCTGGCCCGTTGCTGTCGCTGCTGGTCTGCGGCCGGCTGCGGTCGCCATCTCTGACCCTGTCAGCGGCAATGGCTGCGGGCTGTTGGTGCGCTGTGGTGAAGGTCAATCGATCGGCTGTGATGCTCATTATTTTACCCATCCCGGTGCCGCGCGGGCTGAACCTGGCGCAGCATGGACTTTGCTTGATTGGTGTTGTCGGTGGTGGTGATGGTGATTAAGCAAGTGGCATGCCACAAGCGGCTGCGGCCGACAGCATGAAAGAGCGGCGCTGTTCGGCTGGTCCGATCTTTTCGCCCCGCTTCTGGTGGATTACCTCCACCCTGACCGATGATGAACAGCGGGGGTGATAGCAGGGGGTGAATGGATCTGCTCAGGTTGCAAAGGCAAATTCGAACAAGCTAGCACAATCAGGCCCGCAACGACCAGCCAAAGGACAAGCCGCCCGCGTTTGGCAGTGGTCGTGCGTCCCAGAATGAGAAGCGAGCCGAGGACAGCGATGCCGCTTAGGTTAATGGCGATGGAGCCGGCAAGTCCCAATCCACTTTTTGCCTGCAGGGAGCCTTCGAGCAGAGATGCTATTGCAAGTCCGATGAGAATCGCCCCCAGCATGCGCGGCCAGAACCGGTTTGCCGTCCGTGGCAGTCCGAGGAGCTTGATCGTCAGGCCGGGAATCAGGATGAGCAGCAGGCCGGCACTGCCCTTAAGCATGGCTTCGGCAAACAGCAACTGGTTGACACTCGACACTGGAATTCTGGCCTTCGATGGTGGAGCGGACATGGTTTGGGGGCGATAGGGGGCGATATGAGTCGGAAGGCGGCTGCTGAGCCGCAACGCACTGGGTTGGAAGTGCGGCTCTTTTACCAGTCACGTCTGCTGTGTCAGCAGGAGGATGAGCGTGGCGGCATCATCAGCCTTGCGGGTGGAAAATCTTTTCGCGATCCATCTTGTCGGGCTCGCCAACGCCAGGGCTCCAGAAAAATGATGGTGCAGCCTTTGGTTTCTTGCGCTTTGCCGGCGTGAAATCACCGCTGAGGTGGCGTTGCAGGTCTTTGCGGATGGCTGTGGTGTTGATCTCGCTGCAATAGTCCTCGGCCTTGGCAATCTTCAGCTTCGTTGATTTCACTGAATACTGATAGGTAAGCTCAAGCTTGCGTAGCTGTTCGAGCGGGATGCCGCTTGCTGCTTCTGACGCAAGATACTGCTGTTTGAGTTTTGCCGGATCAAAATAGAAGCCGCATTTGCTGGCGCGCGCCGATACCCAGCCGACCTCTATGGCGCGGGCGCTGGGATCGACCTTGGGCGGGCCCGGCGCGGCTGCGACTGCTGCGGGCTTTTTGCCGCCGAACAGCGATCCGGTTGACAACAGCGATTTGGCAGTGTCGCCACAGCCGGCAAGGCCTGCCGCGGAGGTAACGGCCATCAATAGGGCAAGGCTGCGTTTCATGGTCTATGACTCACATGGATTGAAGTTGCCGGAACTCGAAGTTGCCGGGATTTGCAGCAGCCGGAACTTGAAGCTGCCGCAAGTAGCGACTGCTGATGATTCGCAACAAGATGATTCGCGATAGCTGGACCAGCTTGCGGCTGCTGGCACCACAGTCAAGTGCAAAACTGTCAATATTGCCGCATTGCCGCGCAAGGCCGGACACACCGCGCATCTCCTTGGGCGTCCTTTTAGCTGATACAGCCTCTCATGGCGAGATAAGGGCGATCACATCCATTGTTCTGGTTACTGTGGCATATTCGCCAATCGCCGAAAGGCCCGCGCCACCTCATGACCGCCCGCCCGCGCCGGAAGCACAAGAAGGCTGCAAATGACACCCGCCACCATCGGCCGCGCCATGACCAGTTGCAAATCCGCCAAATGTTTCTCCTGCACTGCAAAATCAGTGCTTGCGGCCTCCGGCAATCGAGATGAAACGCCTCCGCGCCGCAACGCCTTACCACCACCACCGCAACGCTTTATTTAGTGCCCCGCATCGCCGCCAGCAATGGCCACGCCGATCGCCCTGTCGAGCTTCATTACCAGCTCGTCAATCTCGCGCGTCTCGATAATAAACGGTGGCGCCAGCAGGATGTGATCGCCCCGGCGCCCGTCAATGGTGCCACTCATGGGATAGCACATCAGGCCTTCTGCCATCGCCGCCCGTTTGACCTTTTTGGCGAGGCCAAGCGCCGGATCGAAGGGCGCCTTGCTGGCCCTGTCAGTGACAAGCTCCAGCCCGCGAAACAGGCCGCGCCCGCGAATATCGCCAATATGCGGATGATCGCCAAAGCGCGCCAGCAAGGCCGCCGCCAGTTGCTCACCCATGATCTTGGCGCGCGCCACAAGACCATCGTCAACCAGCCGATCGAGCACCGCGCAGGAGCCGGCCGCCGCCGTGGCATGACCCATATAGGTATGGCCATGCTGGAAAAAGCCGCTGCCCGCCTTGAAGGCGTCAAAAATTTTGCCCGTACACAGCATCGCCCCGATCGGCTGATAGCCGGCGCCGAGCCCCTTGGCGACCAGCACGATGTCGGGCCGCACATCTTCCTGCTCGCTGGCGAATAATGTGCCGGTCCGGCCCATGCCGCACATCACTTCATCGAGAATCAGCAGCACGCCATAGTGGTCGCAAATCTCGCGGATGCGTTTGAAATAACCGGTCACCGCCGGCACCGCCCCCATGGTCGCGCCAACCACAGGTTCGGCAATGAAGGCGGCAACCCTATCGGGCCCGAGCGCCAGGATTTCCGCCTCCAGTTCATCCGCAACGCGCAGGCCATAATCCGCTTCGCTCTCGTCATCGCGCTGATCGCGATAGGCGTAGCAGGGCGCAATATGCGACATCTCAACCAGCAGCGGTTCGAATGGTTGACGCCGCCACCTGTTGCCGCCGGCCGCCAGCGCGCCAAGCGTATTGCCGTGATAGCTCTGCCAGCGCGAAATAACGTGCCGGCGCTGCGGCTCGCCAATCTCAAGGAAATACTGCCGCGCCAGCTTCAGCGCCGCTTCCACCGCTTCCGAACCGCCGGACAGCAGATATGCCTTTTCGATCCCGGCTGGTGCATGGGCAGTCAGTTTGTCGGTCAGCCGCTCAAGCGGCTCGGAGGTAAAAAAACCGCTATGCGCGAAGGGGACGCTATCGAGTTGGCGCTTGATCGCCTCGACCACCGTCTTGTCGGAATGGCCAAGACATGAGACCGCCGCCCCGCCGCAGGCATCGAGATAGCGTTTGCCATTGCTGTCTATGAGATAGCAGCCCTCACCTTGCGCGATGAGCGGCAGTTTCGATGTTGTGTGACGGTGAAATACCTGGCTCACGGGATCGCTCCTCAACACATAATATTGTGGACGCTGGAGGTTGTGGACGCTGGATGTTTAACAGATAACGGAGAGCCTGTGTTGGTTGTTTCGAACAAGGCCCTGACTATGCTGCCGAGTGGTACTTTATCGCCAGGCCCATGAACATCGCCAGGCCCATGAACAAATCTTTCGCCAATCCGGTGCTCTGATATTGATGCCCGCAGCAGGCAATGCGATACTGGGCGCGCGGCGCTGCCACAAATTTTGCCCCCCCGGATTAAACCGGAAGCCAGGGCCATGGCAGGCAGGCAGAGGCAGACGCCGGCACAGAAACCACCGACCACCGCCATAGCTACAAGAACCACCGCCATAGCGAATAGACAGGGGACGCGAACTTGACCGACAAAAACTGCAGCACGGTAATCCAGGATGGCACAGCCATAACCGGCAACCTTATGAATGGCGGCAACGTCGAAATCCGAGGCTACATCGAGGGTGATGTCACCACCAAAGATGCCGTCATCAGCAAGACCGGCAAAGTTTTTGGCACTCTAAACGCCGATACCGCCAATATCAGCGGTATCGTACAAGGTATCATCAAGGTCAAGCAGCTTCTCAGCATAACCGATAGCGGCAGCGTTCATGGCAAAGTTGAATATGGTCAACTGGCATTGAGCAGCGGCGGCGAGCTCAGCGCTGAAGTTCGCAACATCCCCCCTGAGATCGTCGGCGATCTCAATCTCCAGGTCACCAGAGGCGGCTCGGTGCAACTGACGCGGGCGGACCTCAACGCGCTTGATCCTGACGATGCAGCAAAAGATCTGATATTCACGGTTTCGAATACGATCCACGGCTTCGTCACGCTGGCATCGGCGCCGGGCGCTGCAGCGACGAAATTCAGTCAGGCAGATCTTCTAAATGGCAAGGTCAGATTCAACCATGACAACTCGTCGACGGCGGTGGCGCGTTTTGACGTCATGGTTGCAGATGCCGGCGGCGCAACTTCAGGACCGGCGAAAACCGTTACTGTCTCGGTCAGGCAACCTGCCTGAGCCGCCTGTCCCTGAGCCCGCCCGCCTTGCCGGGAGCGCCATTCAACAGCACGCCGACAGTACTGGGCAAGGCGTGCAGCTTCTGTCATGAAAATCGAAAGGCGTCGTCGTCTAATGCCTGGGCGCCTTGCCTGCCCGGCCATCGCAGACCAGCCCGCTCAAGACTCAAATGGCACGAAACAATTATTTTCGGCTATTTGCAAAATTTCCTTTTGAAACTGACGACAAACGTTTATCGTAACGAAATGTCGCTGCTGGCGGCGGCGCTGCAAAGCTTCGTCGGCGGTGGCGATTATGGCTAACAATGCTACCTACAAGAATCTTACTATCGACAAGAAGCTCTAAGGGAGAACCCAAGCATGTATCGGAAGATTGCGCTGGCATCGGCGGCGGCTCTATTGGTTGCGGCCACCCCCGCACTAAGTGCGAAGAAACAGTTCATCTCGATCGGCACCGGCGGCGTGACCGGCGTCTATTATCCGGCTGGCGGCGCCATCTGCCGTCTGGTCAACAAGGACAGAAAGAAAACCGGCATCCGCTGTTCGGTAGAGTCAACCGGCGGCTCGATCTATAATATCAACACCGTGCGCTCCGGCGAGCTGGAATTCGGCGTTGCCCAGTCCGACTGGCAATATCACGCCTATCACGGCGATGCGAAATTTGCCAAAGCCGGCCCGTTCAAGAAACTTCGTGCCGTCTTCTCGATCCATGCCGAGCCGGTGACCATTCTTGCCCGCCGCGATTCAGGCATCAACAACATCACCGACATCCCCGGGCACCGCTTCAATATCGGCAACCCGGGTTCGGGCACCGAGGCGACCTGGGGCGTTATCGAAAAAGTCATGGGCTGGAAGCGGTCCGACCTGAAGCTCGCTTCGACCATGAAATCGTCGGAAATGGGCGGCGCGCTTTGCGATAACAAGATTGACGCCTATTTCTTCCTGGTCGGCCATCCGTCCGGCTCCACCCAGGAAACCATTGCATCGTGCAATGCCAAGATCATCTCGACAAATTCGCCCAAGATTGATGCTCTCGTTGCCGCCAAGCCCTACTACCGTCATGCCGTTATCCCCGGCGGCATGTATCCCGGCAATCCCAAGGACATCCCGACCTTCGGCGTTGGCGCCACCTTGATTACCTCTGCAGACGTCTCTGAAGAGGCTGTCTATGAGGTCGCCAAGGCGGTTCTCGGCAATCTCGATTCCTTCCGCAAGCTGCATCCCGCCTTCCGCCACCTGAAAGCCAGCGAGATGATCAAGGACAGCCTGTCTGCGCCTCTGCATCGCGGCGCCATCAAGGCCTATAAGGAACTGGGCTTGATGAAATAAGGCCCCGTGCAGAAATAACCGCTATACCAGGCCCCGAACAATGCCCGATTTCACTGCGAAATCTGGCTGGGACTCGTTCACTTGTTTCTGCACAAATCCTAAGCCATGAAATCGCAGTGGGGGGTCGCAAACCTCCCATTGCGCTTTCTTTACCATCCCAAAACTTGGCTCAAGCTCAAAAATAAAAAAAAAAATCTACCAGGAAACGCACCAGGGAGACGCATATGTCCGGGTCTAATCCGAAACCAGAAGAAACCGGCTTGGATGCCGCTGAATTTGCCGCTGATATGGACGTCGGCGCCCGCAATCCGACCAACTGGCAGGGCACAATGCTCGCCGGTGTAGCGCTTACCTGGGCGCTTTTTCAGGTCTATGTTGCCTCCAATGTTCCATTTTTCCTGAACGAAACGACGGGGCTTGATTTCTTCGTCTTGAACTCCGACAAGCAGCGCGCCATTCATCTCGCCTTTGCCCTGTTCCTGGCCTGCACCGCCTTCCCGCTGTTCAAATCGTCATCGCGCACCAGCATTCCCTGGTATGACTGGATCCTCGCCTTTGCCGGCGTCGCCACCTGCCTGTATCTGGTATTCAATCAGGTTGCCATTGCCGACCGCGCCGGCCTGCCAGTCACCACCGATCTGATCGTTTCAGGCATCGGTCTTACAATTGTGCTGATTGCCACCTTCCGCGCCCTTGGCCTGCCAATGGTCGTTGTCGCCTCAGTGTTCATGATCTATGTCTTCTTCGGCGATCGCGAATTCATCCCCGACGCCATCCAATGGAAGGGCGCCTCCTTTGGCAAGGCCATGTGGCATTTCTGGATGCAGACCGAGGGCGTCTTCGGCACCGCACTTGGCGTCTCCACCTCAATGGTCTTCCTGTTCGTGCTGTTCGGATCGCTGCTCGAAAAAGCCGGCGCCGGCAATTATTTCATCAAGGTTGCCTTCGCGCTCATGGGACACCTCAAGGGCGGCCCGGCCAAGGCTGCTGTCGTCTCCTCCGCCGCAACCGGCCTTATCTCCGGCTCTTCGATTGCCAATGTGGTGACAACCGGAACCTTCACCATTCCGCTGATGAAACGTGTCGGCTTCCCGGCGGAAAAGGCCGGTGCCGTCGAGGTGGCATCATCGACCAATGGCCAGTTGACGCCGCCGGTGATGGGCGCTGCTGCCTTCCTGATGGTCGAATATGTTGGCATTTCCTATCTCGAAGTCGTCAAACATGCCTTCCTGCCGGCGATCATCTCCTATATCGCGCTGGTTTATATCGTGCATCTTGAAGCCGCCAAGATGGGCCTCAAGGGCCTGCCGCGCGCCGGTGCCCCCAAGACCACGGCGCAACGCCTGATGAGCACCGCTCTCGGCATTTCGATCTTCGCCGGGCTGTCACTTGCTGTCTATTACGGCCTAAGCTGGGTCAAGCCGATGTTCGGCGATTATACCATCTATGGCATGGCGGCACTGTTCGCTATCGCCTATCTCGTGTTAATCAAATGGGCATCAAACTATCCCGATCTGGTGCTTGACGATCCCAATGCGCCGCTGACCGAACTGCCTGAAGCCGGGCCCATCGCCAAAACCGGCTATTATTTCGGCCTGCCGGTTGTGGTGTTGATCTGGTGCCTGATGATCGAACGCTTCTCGCCGGGCCTGTCCGCCTTCTGGGCAACCATCGCCATGATTTTCGTGCTGCTCACCCAGCATTCCCTGAAGGCCATGTTTCGCGGCGAAGGCCAGGCATTGCTTGATGGCGTCAAGACCGGCTGGAGCGAACTGATCGACGGCATGATCGCCGGCTCGCGCAACATGATCGGCATCGCGGTTGCCACCGGCACCGCCGGCATCATCGTTGGCACCGTATCGCTGACCGGCGCGCATCAGGTGATCGGCGAATTCATCGAGGTGATTTCCAACGGCAGCCTCATCATGATGCTGATCTTTGTCGCCATCTTCTCGCTCATCTTGGGCATGGGCCTGCCGACCACCGCGACCTATATCGTCATCACATCGCTGATGGCGCAGGTGATCGTCACCGTCGGCGCCAAATCCGGGCTGATCGTGCCGCTCATCGCCGTGCATATGTTCGTGTTCTACTTCGGCATTATCGCCGATGACACACCGCCCGTCGGCCTTGCCGCCTTTGCTGCGGCGGCGATCTCCAAGGGCGATCCCATCAAGACCGGCATCATCGGCTTTTCCTATGACATCAGAACGGCAATCCTGCCCTTCCTGTTCATCTTCAATACCGACCTGCTGCTCATTAACGTCGGCTTTGCAAAGGCGGTGTTCGTGTTCATCATCGCGACCATAGCCATGCTGCTGTTCGCGGCGGCAACACAGAACTGGTTCCTCACCAGGAGCCGCCTGTGGGAGAGTGCGGCGCTGATGCTGATTGCCTTTACCCTGTTCAACCCGGGCTATTTCCTCGACAAATGGATCGCGCCCTATATACATACGGCACCGACTGAATATGCGGCACTCGCCAAGAATGCTCCAGATGGCGACGTCCTGCGCTTGCGCATCAAGGGCGAAGATGCGTCATCAGGAAAGCTAATTGACACGACTATAGCCTTACCACTTGGTAAGCGATCGGATGGCAATGCTGCGGCGCGGCTCAAGAAAAATGCCGGCGTCGAGTTCCGTTCCGAAGGCGGCAAAATTCTGGTTGACAATGTTGTTTTCGGCAAATATGCGCAGAAAAAGGGCGTCGACCTCGATTGGCAGGTCACCCGCCTCGAAGTGCCGGCAGACCGGCCCCATAAAGAATGGTTCTATATACCGGCGCTGCTTCTGCTTGGTCTGATCTGCTGGTTGCAATTGCGGCGGCGCAAGCCCGACGACGAGGGGGCTCCAGCGCCACAACCAGCATGACGAAGGGCGGCTGCTGCTGCGCGCGCCGCCGCATCAGCCCAGGCGGTCTTTGTTGGCAGCCCAGGCGATCTTTGGCAGCCCGGGCAGGCGGTGGCGGCCTCAATGAGGAGGACTACAAATGTTTAAAGCAATTCTGCTGCCCATTGATCTCGCACACCCGAGTTCATGGCAGCGAGCCCTGCCGGTGGCGCTCGATCTGGCAAAATTCAATTCGGCAAAACTGCATGTCTTCTCCGTCATTCCGGATTTTGGCATGCCTATTGTCGGCAGTTTCTTCCCGCCAAATTTTGAAAAGAATGCCATGGCGGAAACCGAGAAGGCACTGGCGGCCTTCGTTGCCAAGAATATACCGGCTGAACTTGAGGCGACCAGCCGCGTGCGCCACGGAACCGTCTACAAGGAAATCGTCTCCACCGCAGACAGCCTCTACTGCGACCTTATCGTCATGGCTTCGCATCGCCCCGAGAGCAAGGACTATCTGCTTGGCCCCAATGCCGCCCGCGTCGTGCGTCATGCCAATCAGTCGGTGTTTATCGTGCGCGGCTAGGTGCCTCTCCGACAAATGACTGAAAAGGGCCGAAGTGTCTACCCGATCTATTCACCACCCTCGCTATTCGTCATCGACCAGGGCGCAAGTCAGTCCGCCAGAAGCGGGGTGAATAGCATAGCTATTGCTACGTTAAAGCCACGCGTCCTGCTGAAAGCGGGCA
>Ga0114931_10010348_pt1 | contig 11108 bp, 8 predicted proteins | sample 2SBtaG_FD_89579 | JGI IMG/M metagenome (GOLD analysis project Ga0114931, IMG submission 89579) | Deep subsurface microbial communities from Kolumbo volcano to uncover new lineages of life (NeLLi) - 2SBTROV14_V59a metaG | ecosystem: Environmental > Aquatic > Marine > Volcanic | place: Kolumbo...
ATCACGGCGACGACCTCGCCGAGCTTCACGTCCGCATAGGTGGTATGAACCGGGCCGATGCGCAGGGGCCCGACGTGAACGTCGAGCTGTTCGGGCGTGTCGCCGGCGCCGCCCAGGTCCTCGGCGCTGATGTTGGAGACGACGTTGCCGAAGTGGTCGACGTAGAGGACGTGGCCTTCTATGCCGCCCTGGTCCAGGGCCTTGGGGCGTTCGATGTTGAGCAGTTCAAGTTCGTTGATCGCCGGGCCGAGCTTCTCAAACGCCATTCCCTGCCAGAGATGCCCGGCCACCGGTGCGAGCATGTCTCGCCCGTGGAAAGTGGTGCTGACGGTTGGCTGAAACAATCGCGTGTTTTCGATGGAACGGAGTTCGTCGAGCACGAAGTCGCGGTGGACGAAGCTGACCAGGCCGTTATCCGGGGCGAGGATGGTCTGGCCGGAATAGCGCGCTGCCAGCAGGCGGCGAGAGCTACCCACACCGGGGTCCACGACGGCAATGTGGATGGTGCCTGCGGGAAAGTGCTCGAAGACCTGGCGAAGGACGAATGCACCGTGCACAACGTCGTGAGGTTGGATCATGTGCGTGACGTCGATGATGTGCGCGGTCGGGGCCCATTGGAGGATGACGCCCTTCATGCAGGCGACATAGTGGTCGGCCTCGCCGAAGTCGGTGATGAGGGTGATGGCGCTCACGGGTTGGCGTCCTCCGAGTGAAGGCCGCAGGCTCAGGACGATGTCTTCCATAGATGGTAGAAGCTCTCGGTCTTCCATGCGAATGCTCCGGCCGTGCTTTTCTCCAAATCGCCCAGCGGCTCGGTGGAGAGAGGAGATCAGTTTCCCCCGCCGAAGGGTCCAAGATTGGCGAGGAAAACAACCAGGCCGATCAGTCCGATACCCTAAGCCAGGAGGCTGGGTCCGCAGAAGCGTATGGCGACGACGACGGCCGGGGTGCTTCGATCTTGTGTCATGTTGTTCCCCCTGTGTGCGCCGAGCCTACTGAAGGCTGGCCGCGGCTTGTGCTGCAAAAGGCTGCACGGTCCATTCCGGCGTGAGCGGTAGGTTGGCGGGGTGAGGTGGGGCGGCATCAGGGACGGATTGAGCGGAAGGTTATCGCCGTTCCGCCATAGGTCCGGTTGTGCCGATTATATGGAATAGGACGCATTGTGGCGGGGCAACATGAAACCCGTGCCTAAATGATTCATCATAATCTCCTATGACAAAACAGGTTACGTTTCCATAGCGTCCGAGAGAGGCTTTGCGAGCTTTCGCAGAAGCAGTGTGGAAGGTGCCTGCTCGCCCCGGTCTGATCGCGATTTTGGTGGGGCAACCGAGACGTTTGAGCGATACTATGCTTTGATCGGTGGCTGGCTGGGGGTTGGCCTTTGCGTTGGAGGCCGTTGTGGAAGCCGCCTCTGCACAGGCATTCACGCATAGGGAGTGATCTCGCCGTCTCGCGGCGATCAAGATGATGTGGCCATTTGGACAACTCCGTTCGCATCGCCCGGCCGAATCGCGGCGAAAGCTTGCTGACGACCCATCCCGGTGGCAGCAGCGGCTGAGGTCATTGCTATGCTGGCCGCTGGTGATCGCGGTCGCCTTCGCGGCGGCTGCGACGGTGATCGTGCTCTCCAGCGATGAGCCTTTGCCGTATGCGGTCGGACAGGTTCTCAGGCAGCCGGTCCTGTCGCGTGTTGACTTCGAGCGCGTTAACGAGTTTCGCACCGAGGAGTTGCGGCGGAAGTCACAACAGGCCGTCCCCAATTACTTCCGACTCAACAAGGCACTGGTGGACCGGATTCAGTCCGAGTTCCGCGATCTGCATGCGGCCGTGAAGTCGTCGGAGAACTACGAGAAGTACACCAAGGTTTATGCCTCACGATGGCCCTTGGACAAGGCCGCTTATGACGTATTCAAGACCCTGACCGACCAGGCCGGCAGCGAACAGTTCAAGCGCAACGTGGACACGGTGGCCAAGCGTCTGGCGGACGAGGAGATGATCGAGCGGGCCGACGTGGAGCGGGAGCTGCGCAGCACGGCCAGTCACGTCATGTTGGACCGCGGCGATGGAGGCTTTCGCTCCGTGCCCAAGGAACGCCTGAACTATGCGACCAACTCCGCCGACGTCGAGGCCCTGGCCAACCGGCTGGTTCAGTATCTATTCCCCAAAGAGATTCAGCCGGTGCTCAAGTCGATCATCATCCAGGCGATCTCGCCCGGCAAGGAGCAGTATCGAGCCGTCTATACGTTTGATCGGGCCTACATGCGGAAGAAGATCGACGAGGCCGGAAAGGTCGAGCCGGTCAAGGACAAGTACGAGGCGGGTGATAGGCTGGTCAAGGCGGGCCGGATCACGGAAGAAGCCCTCGCCCTGCTGAAGACCGAGCACCAGGAATACCTCAAGCAGCGCGACAGCAATCCGACCCTTCACGCGCGCTGGCGGGCCAAGCAGATCGGGCTGACCGGCCTTGTGCTGCTGACCACGATCGGTTTGGTGATCTTCACCCTGCGGACTCAGCCCCGCGTGGCGAGAAAGGCTCCGCGAGCCTTGGCGATCGCCGGTTTGTTGCTGTTGATGTTGATGTTCGATCGATTCGTCCTTCTGGCGATCGGCGATTCGCCGATGTGGAGCGTGACCACCATCACCATGGCGGCGGCCATCCTCACGATCGCCTATTCACAAATCTTTGCGCTGGGGATGACCAGTGGGTTGTCTCTGCTGACGGTGCTGACGCTGGGGTCGCCTTACAGCATGTTGATCGTGCTGTTCATTGCGGCGACGGTGACGATCTTGATGCTGCGGGAGATTCGCACGCGGATGAAGATGGTCGAAGTGGGGGTGGTGACCGCTGCGGCGACGAGCCTCGGCGCCCTGGTCGTGGGGCTGGCCAACGGGCAGGACGCGGCCCGAGGTGTGGCCTTTGCCGCTTTGGCTGCCTTGGCGGGGACCAGCCTGGTGTTGGTAGTGCTGCCGGTCATCGAGAGGGCCTTCCGCATCACCACGAGCCTGACGTTGTTGGAGTGGGCGGACACAAGCCGCCCACTGCTGAGACAATTGATCGAGAAAGCTCCCGGAACTTGGCAGCACAGCCACCTGTTAGGAAGCATGGCGGAGACGGCGGCGGAGGAGATCGGGGCGAACGGACTATTGGTTCGGGTGGGAGCGTACTACCACGACATCGGAAAAATCTGTAAGCCGAACTATTTTGTGGAGAACCAGGAAGCCAAGATGAACGCCCACAGCGGCCTCGCTCCGACGATGAGCCTGCTGGTGATCCTGGCCCACGTGAAGGATGGGTTGGCGTTGGCCAAGGAGCGGGGCCTGCCGCCGGTGTTGCACCACTTCATCGCCGAGCATCACGGAACCACCGTGGTAGAGTATTTCCGCGCCCGGGCCTCGGCCGAGGCCAAGGCCGCCGGTTCGGACCGGCGTGAGGTCAGCGACACGGAGTTCCGCTATCCCGGCCCCAAGCCGCGTTCGCGAGAGACGGCGATCCTGATGCTATGCGACGCCGTCGAGGGGGCCGTGCGCTCGCTACAGGAACCCACCTCGGGACGGATCGAGACGGTGGTGCACCGTATCCTGATGGCCCGCCTGATGGACGGCCAGTTCGACGACTGCGACATCACGCTCAAGGAGTTGGCCCGCGTCGAGCAGAGCCTGGTGAAGAGTCTGCGGGCCATCCACCACGGCCGAATCACCTACCCCAGCACCGAACCGACCGAATCTCACGTCCGCACCGCATGACACAGCGCCAAGAGCAAGCCGACCAAGACCTCACCTCCGGCCCCCGCTTACGGATCACCATCACGGGCTGCCCGCAGGGTATGGAGAATGCCGTCCAAAAAGCGGCACGCCACGCCCTAGAGACCGGCGGGCACGATCGCGGCGAGTTGGAGGTCGCCATCGTCTCTGCTCAGCAGATGCGCCGGCAGCACGCCGAATGGATGGGCGAGGATTCGACCACCGACGTGTTGTCGTTCGACCTTCGTGAGCAGGCCGAGGCGCGTCGGGTCGATGGCCAGCTTCTGGTGTGCAAGTCGGTCGCGCGTCGCCGGGCCCGATCGCGAAAGACGGACTGGCGGGGGGAATTGCTTCTTTACGTCGTCCACGGCTGCCTTCATCTCTGCGGTCTCGACGATGGCGACCAAGCGTCCTCGGAAAACATGCACCGTCTGGAAGACGAAATCCTTCGCGATCTGGGGTGGGGGCCGGTCTTTTCCTCGGGGGGCCAATCGGCAAAGACCGAACCCACCGACAGGAGCGGGAAATGAGGGTGGCCGTGGTCCAGGCTGGTGTGTGTCCGACGGGGCGAACCACGACATTCCAGGCCGCGCTGGCGGCGATCGACGCAGCGGCGGCGAACGATCCGGCTCCGGACCTGGTGCTCTTGCCGGCGTTCGTCGACGTTCTCGCGGTGATTTCCGGACGGGGGGCTCCATTGGAGGCCGTTCAAGGGCAGACGGCGGCGGGATGCGGTCATCGGGCGCGCATCTGGGGCGTCTTCGTGGCGTTTGGCATGGCCGAGCGTGGGTCGGGTGGGCCGTATCTGAGCAGTGTGCTGATTGATCGCGACGGGGACGTGCGGCTGTCCCAGCGACAGGTCTGCGTCAGCAAGACGGCGGGCGTTGCGTTCAAGCCCGGCTGCGCGCATCGCACTGTCCACATCCTGCTGGGGCGGATCGGGCTTCTGGCCGGAGATGATCTGTTTGATGCAAGGGCTTGGGATGCCGTTGTCTCGGATGGGGCGCAGGTCGTCTTGGGCAGTGCCTGTTGGACGCGACGGTCCACTGACAAGAAGCAGAAGCAATCCATTCGGGACCGAATTGCCGAGCAATCCAAGCGCTGCGGGCTGTGGTGTGCCGTGGCCGACGTCACGACCGGATCGGGTGAGTTTGACCTTTGTGCGTCGGGCCGAAGCGCCGTTTTCGATCAGACCGGGCGGATGGTTCATGTTGCTCAAGCCCATCAGGCGACAACGCTGTGGGCGGATATCCCAGTGCCGGGGCCGTCTGTCGCTGGGGAGAATAAGGAGGAAAAACGGTCGGGATGATGAAGCATTTGTTCGTCTCGACCGTTGCGTGAAATGACCTGGATGCCGGTTGTATTGATGATCGTCTGGTCCTTGCTGGCGATGCTGGCGGGAACGGCGTCGTTGGCGATTCGCACCGCCTCGCGGACGCGGCTTGAGGAAGTCCTGAAGCGGCGTCACCACCCCCAGCGCATGAGCCAGTTCTTCCGATTCCAGGAGCATTACGCGACGACCGCGCTGGTGTTCCAACAGCTTTCGATCATCCTGTTCGTGCTCACAATGATCGCCTGGGTCAGAAGCGAAGGCCCTTCTTACCTGCAACCCGTTTGGGTGATGGCCATTTGTTTGGCGTGGGTCTTGCTCCTGGGCGTGGGCATTCCCGCGGCGTGGGCCAGGTACGCCGGCGAGGGCTATCTGGTCAGGATTCTGCCGGTCTTGGACGTGATGCGGCGGGCCAGCCGACCGGTCCTGGCGATCATGGACGGCATTGACGAAGTGGTCCGTCGCTTGGCCGGGGTCCCCCGAGAGCAATCGGACGGATCGGAGCAGATCGAGATCGAGATCATGGATGCCGTGAGCCACGGCGAGACCAGTGGGGCGGTCGATCCGTCGGAGAAAGCGATGATCAAGTCGGTGATGGTTCTCGACGAAACCTCGGTCGGCGAGATCATGACCCCGCGCACCGACATGGTCGCCGTCGACATCGACCAAAACTACGAGCAGGTGCGTGCCTTGGTGGTGTCAGACGGGCACTCTCGAATCCCAGTGTACGAGGGTTCGATGGATCAGATTGTGGGCGTGTTGTATGTCAAGGACCTGTTGGGCATCAGCGATGCTGAGGCATTCACGCTGCGGAAGACCATGCGGAATGTGACCTTCGTTCCGGAGACCAAAGACCTAGCCTCTTTGTTGCGAGAGTTTCAGGCCCAGCGCGTTCACATCGCCATCGTGCTTGACGAATACGGCGGCACGGCGGGGTTGGTGACGTTTGAGGACATCCTCGAAGAGCTGGTCGGCGAGATCACCGACGAGCATGAGAAACCCCCCGCTCCGCCAATCCGCCATATCGATGCCAAGACCGTGGACATCGACGCCCGGGTCCGCGTCGAGGAACTCAACGAGGCCCTGGACGTCGCCTTGCCCGAGGACGAGGCCTACGACACGGTCGGCGGCTATGTCTTCAGTAAGCTGGGCAGGATTCCTGTCGCAGGCGAGGAACTCGTCGAAGGCCAGGTCAAGATCGAGGTCCTAGAAGCGGACGAACGCAGCATCCACCGGCTGCGGGTCCACTTGTTGGATGCACAGACTCAAGAGTCGTCGTCGTGGCCTTAGTCAAGGACTTCGCCATCACCCTGCGGCGCCTGGACTATAGCGAGACCTCGCAGGTCCTGGCGATGCTGACGCGCGAGCACGGACAGCAACGATTGATCGCCAAAGGCATCAAGCGCGGGACTAAGACGCGCGTCGCGGTCGGCGTCGATCTGCTGGAACTGGGCCGAGTGGTGTTTTCGCAACGGTCGGGTCGGGAGGACGTGCTGGCGGTGATGACCGAATGGCGCCAGGAGGACACTTTTCCCCATCTCCGCCGCGACCTGGGGCGATGCTATGCCGCGCAGTATGCGGCGGAGGTGACGAGCCATCTGACAGAGGCGCACGACCCGCACCCAGCGTTATTTGACGGCCTGCACCGATTGCTCGGCGATTTGAAGACGGTCGATCCCTTGGTCGGCCTGGTGGGGTATTTGTGGCTGATGTTGACGGAGATCGGGTTGCGGCCGGAGCTGGGGCGATGCGCCAATTGCCATCGCGACGTTTCAGGAGACAGGCGTCTTTATTTCAGCTCGCGGCAGGGAGGAGCGATCTGCCGCGACTGCGAGCCGGCGATGGTCGAGAAGCGGCAGATCGCCCCGCAGGTTGCTGCTGGATTCGCTCGCGATGGAACCGTGTCTGCGAGCCAGTCGGCCGCGGCCTTCGACGTGCTCGATTATCATCTCCGCGAGATCATGGCCCGACCTGCAAAGCTATCGAGCGCGCTGAGGGCCGCGTTGGGGCTTTCGACAAAACACTGACTCAAGCTGAGTGATTCCTGGCTGGAAGAGCCGCGGGCTTTTAGCCCGCGCGGCGCTTCTGAGTGGAAAGACGTTCTGCACACATCGCAGCGTCGCGCGGGCTAAAAGCCCTCGGCTCGAATGGCATGTCGTATCTGGTTTCCTCCAAGACCGGTCAGTTTGAGATACTGAGGTGTGCTGCACGGAGTGGCTTGGGTCAGTACTGTGGTACTCGGATGGTCGGATCGTTGGCGGCGGCGGTGGGGTCTGGTTGGGCGGTCGGGTTGCGCCAGAAGCTGACCAGCAGCGAAACGTAGCGGTCCTCGGCGAGGAATAGCGGCTGCACGTGCATCAGGCCGTCGAACACCCAAAAACTTTTGGCCGCTGAACCGCTGAGGTCGAACATCGTCTGCGCACCGGGCAACGGCGTGGTGCGATCCTGTTCGGCGACGAGAAACATCATCGGCACCGTCGCCTCTGCCAGACGGTCGCGCATCTCGAACAACCAGGGAAAGGCCAGCCGCGCCGAGGGGTCCAACAACGGGAAGATGGGGCCGAAAAAGCCGGTCCGTCTTTGGAGTTCTCCGTCAGGATCGAAGGCACCGTCCAAGGCGACGGAGCGAATCTGAGGCTTGCTGCGTAGGACGGCCAGGCCTAGGGCGGGACTGGTTCCCAGCGAGACGCCGACGAGGTGGACCGACTGACGGGCGGGGGCAGGATCGCTCAGGATCCAATCCAGGATCGCCTCGCTGTCATCGAGGAGGGTGGCGATGTCTGGCGATCCGCCGCTGTCGCCGAAGCCCTGGTAGTCGAAGACCACCGCATTCATTCGATTGTTGACCGCGACGATGGCCCAGGGGGTGGCGCAGGCCAGGGGACCGTCGGTCCCGTGCATGACCAGAACGGTGCCGAGTGGGGCGGGATCAAGCATGCCGTCTGCCTGGGCGGGAAGGAACCAGGCGCTGAGCGGCTGGCCGTTGGCGCTGCTGATGGTGAAAGGCTGGAACTGTAGGCCGAGGTCCGCGGGCGTGTCCCCGGAGGGCACGGGGCCCAGGTCGAGGCGGGTGGCCAACGCCTCGCAGGACACATCCGGGTCCAACACCAGGCTGCTGAGCACGTCGCTGGGCAGCACGATCGCGCAGCCTATGCCGGTGAGCAGGGTGAGGTTGAGTGCAATGGAACACATGCCGCAGCAAACCGCGGCGATCAGAGTTGATCGCTTTGATGGCCTGGTGCGACCCATTGGGTTTCCCCGAACCAGTGTTTTACGCTTGCGGGATTTCGCCTGAGTCTGACAGTATGCTGTCTCGGGACACATTTGAGAAGTCCCAATCAGACCCGCGTCCGTGCTGCGCCGAGAATCCTTTCTCGGCACTTCTGTCGAAAGGATTCCTATCGTCGGGAGACTTGCAGCGGGGCCGAGGCCATTTACCGAATATAGCCCCGGGCAGGCCTGCCCGGGGCTTTGGAGGATGGTTGCTGTAATGTTGTCCAATGTTCGTCTCCCGCGTCTGGAAGGGACGGGGCAACCGCGCTCCCCGTTGGGTCGCGGCTAAACATCTGCATTGCAACGCAATCGCTATCGGCGACGCTGGAGGACGAACTGTGCGGCGGCGATGAGGCTGGATCTGGCTTCGGTGTCGGGCAGGCTGTTCAGATGGATCAGGGCCGAGCGGACGTAGGACTGGGCCGTCTCCATCGCTTGGTCGATGCAGTCGGATCCGGCGATAACGGCCCGAACCGCCTCGCGTTTGTGCGGATCGCCGTCGGACAGGGCGTCGATGAGGCGGGCGCGGTCTTTGGAGGATGCCTCGCTGAGGAAACAGATCAGAGGCAGGGTCAGCTCGCCGAGTTCGGCATCGCGGCCGACGGTCTTGCCGGTCTGGTCCTGCGAGCCGGTCAAGTCCAGCAGATCGTCAACGATTTGGAAGGCCATGCCGACGAGCAGGCCGAACTCGCTGAGGTGCCGGACAATGGCCTCGTCGGCACCGGCGGCCGTTGCGCCGAGTTCGCAACAGAGGCTGGTCAGAGAGGCCGTCTTTCGGCGGATGATGTCGAGGTATTGCTCGCGGGTCAGATCGAGGTTGCCGCGGTTGTCGATCTGCATCAGTTCGCCTTCGCAGATGGTGTTGGTGACCGCGGCGATGCGGCGAGAGGCGTGGGTCGATTTCAGGCGGCTGCACAGATGGTAGGCATGGGAGATGAGATAGTCGCCCAGCAGGACGGCGCCCTCGTTGCCGATCAGGCGGTTGATGGTGTCGTTCTGCCGGCGGACCTGGGCATCGTCGAGGACGTCGTCGTGAACGAGCGTGGCCATGTGCACCATTTCGACGACGGCGGAGAGGATGACGTGCTCCTCGCGTAGGTCGCCGACGGCCTGGCCGGACATCAGCAGAAGCCTGGGCCGCAGGAGCTTGCCGCGTTGTTCGCGGAGCCGGGCGGTGAGGCGATTGACGAAGGGCAGGTCGCTGCGCAGCTCGTCGTCGAAGGCGTCGATGACGCGATCGAGGTGTTGTGCGAGTGAGCTTGCTGGTTCTATCGTCGCTTTCATCGGTCCATCGGTTCGAGCATGTCCTGGATCGGCGGGCCATTCTAGTGAACGGCGGCGAATCGCGACAATGATTAGCAAAGTGTTTCACGGTTTTTGAAAGGGGAGAAACGGCTTGGCCAACGACGCGCGGAAGGAACCTGGTCGGCGGGGCGCTATTGGCGGCTCCAATGGCCCGATCGGCCCCCGGACTTCTCCTCCAGCTGGATCGTTTCGATGACGATGTTGCGGTCAACGGCCTTGCACATGTCATAGATGGTCAGGGCGGCGACGGCGACGGCGGTGAGGGCTTCCATCTCGACGCCGGTGCGGGCCTGAACGGTGGCGGACGCCTCGATGCGAAGCCGGTCGGGCCCGTCACGGTTGATCTCGACGGTGACCGCCTCGATCGGCAGGGGGTGGCACAAGGGAATGAGATCGGCGGTGCGTTTTGCGGCCTGGATGCCGGCGACACGGGCGACGGCGAGGGCATCGCCCTTGGGCACCGTGCCGTCGAGGATCATGGCGAGCGTCTCGGGAGCGAGGCGCACCCGGGCTGTTGCGAGGGCCCGGCGTGCGGTGATGCGCTTGTTCGACACATCGACCATGCGCGCCGCCCCGCGTCCATCCACGTGGGTCAACTTTTTGGGGGCAGGTTTGTTTTGTTCTTTTGCCAACCGGCTGCCTCGTTGGTGTTGGAGGTGACGACGTCAAATCAAGTGGTAATGATAAACCCAGTATGGGATTTCGGGGAGGTCACGCCGCTGCGGTTTTTGAGTAGAGGCGTCTTGCAAGATCCGGGCAGCTTATCTGGACTTTGGCTGTGGGCCGTTGAGAGGAAGACGGCAGATCTCGAAGACTCGAGGGTTGCGTTAGGACCCCGGGGAAACCCGGGGTCCTAACGCAACCCGCCGTTTTTACAGCCTCTGGGATGAGATCGTCTCTCAAGGGCCCCTTGCTCTGACGATCGGATAGATCTTTTTCATTGCGCATCATGACATTCGATTCGGACTATTCTATCAAAGTGGGAGAAAAGCATCTATGGATCAGGAACACCGATGCATGGCGTCCTAACGAATGGTCAATCCGGAATCCTTACCCCGCGCTGTTCGGCGTTTTGGTCGGCCTTCTCATACCCTGCGTCGGCATTGTGTGACCGCAACGGTGAGGGTGACGATCGCTTGGGAGTATCCTTTGCGGTGGTGATAAGAAGGCGCTTTTGGCGCGGGCAGTGCCTCCTGAACTGTGTTGCGCGGTGTAACACCACGCGCTTTTGCGATTCATGCTGCACGACCGACCAGCAGCAAGTCCTCGTATCATTTGAAGGCAGGGTGAGTTGTTGCAACAGCGGGTGATGAGATTCGAACTCACGACATTCACGTTGGCAACGTGACGCTCTACCACTGAGCTACACCCGCGCGATGCTCGGTTGGAGCATCTTCCGCTTAGAAAGTGTTTCATGGCTCGCCATCTACTGCACCGCGCGGGCTGAAGCCCGGGGCTC
>Ga0114931_10010349_pt1 | contig 11108 bp, 12 predicted proteins | sample 2SBtaG_FD_89579 | JGI IMG/M metagenome (GOLD analysis project Ga0114931, IMG submission 89579) | Deep subsurface microbial communities from Kolumbo volcano to uncover new lineages of life (NeLLi) - 2SBTROV14_V59a metaG | ecosystem: Environmental > Aquatic > Marine > Volcanic | place: Kolumbo...
ACTCCCGACCCCCTGATTACAAATCAGGTGCTCTACCAGCTGAGCTAAGCCGGCCCTTGGGGTGAAGGGCTTTCTATACGACGGGCTCTGGCGGTGGGCAAGCTTCCTTTGGCGCCGCGCTCCGCCCTTTCCACTGCGGTCATCTTGGCGTAAAAGGCCGGTGACCTGTTTTCTAGACCGGTCTCTAAAATGAAAGACCCCCATGAGCAGAATCCTGATCACCAGCGCGCTGCCTTATATCAATGGCGTGAAGCATCTGGGCAATATGGTGGGCTCCATGCTGCCAGCCGATGTCTATGCCCGGTTTCAGCGCTTGCGGGGTCATGAGGTTCTGTGCATCTGCGCCACCGACGAGCACGGCACGCCTGCCGAGCTTGCGGCGCGTGAAGCGGGCCAGGATGTCGCCGCCTATTGCGCCGAACAGCACACCATCCAAAAAGACATCGGGGAGCGCTTCGGCTTTTCCTGGGATTATTTCGGACGCTCCTCCAGCCCGCAAAACGCCGCGCTGACCCAGCATTTGTGCACGAAGCTTGATGACGCGGGCCTCATCGAAGAGCGGGTGGTGGAGCAGGTCTATTCCATTGATGATGCAAGGTTTTTACCGGACCGTTATATCGTCGGCACCTGCCCCAAGTGCGGCTATGAAAATGCGCGGGGCGATCAGTGCGAGAATTGCACCAGCGTGCTTGACCCCACCGACCTCATTGACGCGCGCTCGGCGATTTCCGGCTCGACCAATCTTGAGGTTAGGAAAAGCCGGCACCTTTATCTGCTGCAATCAAAAATGGTTAACCGGCTGCGCGCCTGGTTGGGCACCAAGACAGACTGGCCGGTGCTGGTGACCTCCATCGCCCGCAAATGGCTGGACGAGGGCTTGCATGACCGCTGCATCACCCGCGATCTCAAATGGGGGATTCCAGTGAACCGGCCGGGCTTTGAGGGCAAGGTGTTTTATGTCTGGTTTGACGCGCCGATCGAATATATCGGCGCCACCCGCGAATGGGCGGACGCGGCGCCAGACGCGCGCGACTGGAAGTCCTGGTGGTATGGCGAAGCGGCGGAGGATGTGCGCTATGTCCAGTTCATGGGTAAGGACAATGTGCCTTTCCACAGCATCGGGTTTCCCACCACGCTGCTGGGCTCGAACGAGCCGTGGAAGGTGGTGGATTACATCAAAGGCTTTAACTGGCTGACCTATTACGGCGGCAAATTTTCCACCAGCCAGAAACGCGGCGTGTTTATGGATCAGGCGCTGGAGATTCTGCCCGCCGATATCTGGCGCTATTACCTCATGGCCAACGCGCCTGAAGGCTCGGACGCCTCGTTTACCTGGGAGCATTTCGCCGGAACCATCAATAAGGATCTTGCCGACGTGCTCGGCAATTTCATCAACCGGATTTTGCGCTTCGCTAAATCCAAGTTTGGAGAAACAGTGCCCGATGGCGGCGTGCCAGGGGAGGTGGAAGCCAACCTAACCAAAGAGTTGGACGCACGTCTTCTGGCGTATGGTGAACTTTTTGAGCGCATGGAGTTCCGCAAGGCGCTGGCGGAGCTGCGCGCCATCTGGGCGCTCGGCAATGAATATCTGACCGAGGCCGCGCCGTGGGCCACGTTCAAACAGGACAGGGACGCGGCGGCGGTGGGGGTGCGCACCGGCATCAATCTCATCCGGCTGTTTGCCATTATTTCACAGCCGGTTATCCCAACGCTTTCACGTCAGATGTTGAAAGCTCTTCATGTCACTGATTCGCAAGCAATCTGGCCGAACACCCCCGCGGCTGAACTGTTGCAGGCGCTGAAACCCGGCCATGCCTTCTCCGTGCCCGATGTGCTGGTGCAAAAAATCGAAGATGAGCAAATCGCCGACTGGAAAGAGCGCTTCGGTGGAGCCGAGTGATATAACAACACCCGCCCTGTCATCGGTCGCGGGGTCAATCTGCAAAGAGAAATGCATTGACAGCTCTGTCAGCCGGTGCGTTGGATATAGCTTAGGAGATTGGTCGCAACGCCGCGGATTTGCGTTTCGATTTCTGCGTCAAGGCAGCGTCCGTCATCGGTGAAGAGCTGTTGTACCCCGGCCACTGATACCGGAAAGGGCAGGACGATAGCGCCGATGTGGGACAGGATGCCGCGCAATTGCTCCAGCGTTTTAATGGCGCCGATCCGCCCGGCCGCCACGCCCAGCATGGCCACGGGTTTGCCCGCCAGGACGGAAGGAAAGCCGAGATTTTCTATGATGAGTTTGGTCATGCTGCTGGGGCTGCCGTGATATTCGGGTGTGGCAAAAATCACGCCGGTGGATTTTTCAACCATCTGCTGAATGGTCTGCGTTTCGGTTGAGTCGGGATCGAGACCGGGGAAAGGCAATATTCTGTCCGCCGGATCGATTTTCTCAACACTGACGGTGTTGTGCTTTCCCAACTCATCCATCACGAGGGCCAGAGCACGGGACGTGAAGTTGCCCGGTCTGGACGTTCCCAGTATTGTGACGATACGGATGGGCTTTTGTTCCTTTTCCACCATATTATTTTGACTTTCTTTGTCTTTTTGCACCATGACTTCAGCACGCGGGACACTCCCCGCTATGGACCGACTATACCGGGCGGACCGGAGGGAGCAACCAGCACGGATGAAAGGCGCTGTTAAATGATCATAGATCTTCACGCGCATGTTGTGCCGCCCCGACTGGCGGACGCGTTGCGGCGGCGCGACACCGCACCGCGTATCAGCGGCAACGGCGAGGGCCGCGCAGAAGTCTATCACATGCCCGACGGTGTCGTGCCGTTTTCCGTCGCCTTTACTGATATTGCCACCCGCATAGGCTTTCTTGATCGCCTGGGCATAGACGTGCAGCTTTTGTCACTACCTGGCTTGTTTGGGATTGATTATCTGCCGGCCGACCAGTCAGCTCCGCTGGTGCGGGCGTTTAACGATGATCTGTCGGCGCAGTGCCGCTCATACCCCACACGGCTCTTGGGGCTGGCCGCCTTGCCGCTGGCTGATATCGCGGCCTCTGTTCTGGAGCTGAGGCGGGCGGTGGACTCGCTCGGGCTGATTGGCGCCATCCTGCCTAACAACGCCTTTTTGTCCGTCAGCGGCGCGCAGCGTCTGGCGCCCCTGTTCGCCTATGCTCAGGAAAAAGGCCTGCATCTGTTTATTCACCCAGGCTGGCGGTCTGCGGACTATCCGGTCGCGGGCCATGCCGGCTCTGAGCCTGTGGGCCTGCGCGTGCCGCGGCGCGCGTTGGATACGCAGCATCATGTAGCCCAGGCCATGGTCACGCTTCTGTATTCCGATTTTCTCGACGCTTACCCGGATATTACCCTCCATATGGCAAATCTGGGTGGCACGTTTCCCATGGTGGTCGAACGCATGGACCATACCGTGCTCACCCGTTTTCCAGGGGCTGAACTGCCATCCAGTAAAGCCCGTCGGATCATCGTCGATTGTTCGTCTCTCGGGGGCCGGGCTATTGAATGCGCCGCAGCATTTTATGGCGCCGACCATATCGTTTTGGGCACGGATACGCCGATTTTCAGTGCGGAATGGACCCTGAACGAAATCAATTCTTCGTCGCTGAGTTTAGCCGAAAAAGACGGAATTTTGGCAGGCACTGCCAAACAGCTTCTTAAAAAATGGTTGTAGAAAAGGGCAATGCAGTCGCGTGATAAGGGAATGTAGACTCTTGACGTGCCGATCACGCCGCGTGCCCTCCATGTTGCACTTTGGCAACGATGCAAAGACTTTTTGCCTTTCATCTCCCGTGAGGCCTTGAAAGTCATGGACAAGCGCCCACGGCCTGCGTACCGTCTCATTCCAGCACAGTTCACACTGTTCTGCATACGAATATGCCACTTCAGATCAATGCCAAAATGGGGGGTGCATTGGTGGGTATAGTGGGGTGGCAAAGGCGGGTCTTCTTAGGCCCGCCTTTTCGTTTTTAGCAATAGATACATGGGGTTTGTGTCGATTTTCCCAAGCAATGCAGACCCGTTGTTAGGCGGAAAGAATTGCGTCGAACTGAATTAAATCCGCCGGCGTATCAATATCGAAAACAATCCCGGGTTCATCCGGCATGTTGATCCGCAGCACTGAAGGAGCATAGGTGCTGAGCAGTTTTTTTGCGCCCTGATCACCCTGAAGTTTTTGCAGGTCGGAAAAAAAACTGTTTGCCCAGAGTATCGGGTTTCCTTGAACGCTCTGATATGTGGGCACGCATATGGCGTTATGATCGCCAGAGTCAAAAGCCGCAATCAGCCTCTCTATAACCCGCGGCCTCACCAGCGGCATATCACCAAGACAGACCACTGCGGCATCTGTTGCGGCGTTCAGCGCGGACACCCCGCACACCAAAGAACTGGCGATCCCGCACTCATGGTCGCCGTTGTTCAGAAAAGAGACTGGCAAGCCTTGAAGGGCCGCTTCAATACGCCCCGCATTATCTCCGGTGATCACCATCACATGACCCACGTGCGCGTGCAAAATGTTTTCCACGGTATATCGGATGACCGGTTTGTCCTGGACAAGCGCCACAAGCTTGTGAATGTCTCCCATGCGGCGCGCATGACCGGCCGCGAGAACGATGGCGGTGACGTTTGACGCGCTCATCTGGAGATCGGGGCGTCCGTCGCCTCATTTTGTCTGCCCTTGCGCAACACGCATGTGATCTCGGCCATAATGGCAAGCGCGATCTCAGCGGGGCTTTTTGAGCCGATGGCAAGGCCGACCGGGCCGCTGATTTTTTCAAGCGATGCATGTTTGTGGCCCAGGGCGCTCAGTCTTTTCAGCCGCGCGGCATGAGTTTTCCGGCTTCCCAGAGCGCCGATATAAAAGGCTTGAGATCTTAAAGCGATATCCAGCGCCGGATCATCGAGTTTGGGATCGTGCGTCAATGTCACCACAGCAGTGTGGCGGTCGGGCTTGAGGCTGCGCAACGCCGCGTCAGGCCAGGTCGTCACGATCTCGATATTGGGGAAGCGGTCATCGGTGGCAAAGGCCGTGCGGGGATCAATAACGGTGACGGCAAAGCCGCAAATGCCTGCCATGCGGCAAAGGGGTTGAGCGATATGCACCGCTCCCACCACAATCAGCCGCAAGGGAGGATTAAAGGGCTGGAGGAAATAGGCGCCGCCATCGTGCTCTATGACACCAGGGGTGTCCTGCTCCAGCGCGCGGCACGCCGCTTCGTATAATGCTGGCGGGCATGTGCTTGAATCATCCTGCCCGGCAGTGGGAGCGCAGATCCAGGAGTGATCTGTGTCCAGACCCGTGATCAGCGCTATGGGCGTTTTGGCTTTTCTTGCCGAGAGGAGCGATTTCAGCGTGTCGATTTTCATGGGTTTGAAAACACCTCTTAATCCAGGCGTTCAATGTAAATTTTTATCGTGCCGCCACACGCCAGGCCGACGTCCCAGGCGCGCGTATGGGAAATTCCGAATTCGCACAGATGCGCGGCGCCTGACTTGATGACATCGAGGGCGCGCTCCACCACTTCGCCCTCAATACACCCGCCCGAAACCGAACCGGCGAACGCGCCACTGTCATTCACCGCAAGTTGTGCACCGGCGGGCCGGGGGGCCGACCCCCAGGTCTGAATCACCGTAGCAAGCGCCACGCCATGGCCGTGCTGTTTCCATTCCAGCGCCTGTTCGAGGATATCGCCGTCAACCCCGGTCATGGGTGCGCATGTGCCGTTTGGCCAAGCGCGGTGGCAATGGCTTGGCGCGCCATAAGACGGATCAGGTGCGCGCGATAGTCTGCGCTGGCGTGGAGGTCGTCATTCAGCCCTTTAGGTTCGATGGTCACGCCGTCAAGGGCGCCCGGTGTAAATGAATTCCGCAAAGCTTCAGCCAGATCAGTGGCAAGGAAGACAACCGGTCCGGCGCCGGTGACGGCGACTTTTATATCATTTCCGGTCTTTGCGACGTAGACGCCGACGAGGGCGTAGCGCGATGCGGGATTGGGAAATTTTGCATAGGCGCTGAGCTCGGGTGCGGGAAACTCCACACGGGTAACAATCTCAGACGCCTCCAGGGCGGTTTCAAACAGATCGGTAAAAAAATCCTGCGCGGCGATTTGGCGCTGCGTGGTGTGAATGACGGCGCCAAGAGCGAGGCACGCGGCAGGGTAATCCGCAGCAGGATCGTTGTTGGCGATGGAGCCGCCAAGCGTGCCCCGGTTGCGCACATGCGGATCGCCGATCTGTCCGGCAAGCCGGGCAAGTCCGGGGAGGGCCTTTTGAACGATATCGGAATCGGCGACCTCCCTGTGCGTTTCCAGCGCGCCGATGGAGAGAATTCGACCGGCATATGTGGCGCCTTTCAGGGCACTCAGGGCGGAAAGATCGATCAGGTCGCTGGGACTGGCCAGGCGTTGCTTCATGGTTGGCAGCAGGGTGTGTCCACCGGCCAGAAGTTTGGGATCCTCGCACTGCTTTAAAAGGTCTTCCGCCTGGTCAAGCGTTTCCGCACGGTGATAGTGAAAAGCGTACATCAAGCGCTCCGCTTTTCGTCAGCGGCGGCTTTAATGGCCCTGACGATGTTCTGATAGCCTGTGCAGCGGCACAGATTGCCTTCCAATTGCTGACGAATTTGTTCTTCATCAAGGGTCGGCGACCGATTTATCATATCGACGGCGGCAAGGATCATCCCGGGCGTGCAAAAGCCACATTGAAGCGCGTGATGCTGCTGAAAGGCAACCTGGACCGGATGCAGGTTTTCATCCGCCAATCCTTCAATGGTGGTGATGGCGCTGCCTCTCGCCTGAACCGCCAGAATGGTGCAAGATTTTACCGCGCGCCCGTCCAGCAGAACGACGCACGCACCGCATTGACTGGTGTCGCACCCCACATGCACGCCTGTCAGCCCCAGAGCATCGCGCAAAAAGTCAACCAGCAGGGTGCGGGCCTCTGTCTCAATGGACACGGGTTTGCCGTTGACTGTCAGGGTGGGGAGTGGCTTCGTGCTCATGAGGTCAAAAGTGTGGCACTCCGGTGGGGAGCTTGTCCGCAACGGCCACCAGGGCAAATACGAAAACAACCAGCCCGCTGATCCAGACAGCCGGCGCAAGTCCATTCCCCTCCCTGACCGGTTGCGGTGAAGCCACGGCGGGCATGGGCTCACAAGGCGCTTCGCTTGCCAGAGCAGCGAAAGTTGCAAAAAAGTCGTCCGCCATTTTTTTGGCGGTCTGATCAATCAGTCGCTGACCGACTTGCGCTAGCTTTCCCCCGACCCGGGCCTCAACATCATAGTGAAGAAGGGTCATATCCCGGTCATCCGTCAGCCGCACATGGGCGGAACCTTTTGCAAATCCGGCAGCGCCGCCCTTGCCCTCTCCTGTAATGGTGTAGGATTCAAGCGACATGATATCACTGAGCGTCACGCGGCCTTTGAACTTAGCTTTCACCGGCCCGACTTTCACCGTCGCGGCCGCATTCATTTCGTTTTCACGTGTCTGCTCTATTGAGTCGCATCCCGGAATGGCCTGCGCCAAAATGGTCGGATCATTCAGCGCCTGCCACACCGTTTCCCGCGGGGCGGAAATCCAGTATTCTCCCGTCATCTTCATATCTTAAGTCATCATTCTGAAGTTAAATTCGAGAAATAAAAAGAAACTTTGATCTTTCGGTATCATCCGCATGACAGCATATGTTGAGTCTTGGCGGCCACAAATCACATGGTAAAACATTTACCAAGCTTGAGGAAGTCTGCTCCGCAAACACGGCGCATTAAATTAATTTATGTGACGGCTGATTCGAAAGGGCCGTCCAACTGTTGCTTTCAAACTCACCGGCGAAGGCTTTTTAAGGCTTTTCCAACGCTAATTTTCAGTCTGATTTGATGAATCACGTCAGAAATTGGGTTTTTAGCGATAGGAAGCTTTCAGATGCTGACATTTTTGTGTTAACCTTAAATCGTAGGGTTGTCGGCTCGTCTCAACTGCTGATTCATAAGGGCTATTTTCCGAAAATGGATGAAGGTGCTTCGGTTTCCTCTGATGCCGCAGAAGATGCATTCGAGGTCAAAGGCGTTGTCAAATGGTTTGATTCGGTCAAGGGGTATGGTTTTATCATTCCATCGGACGGATCATCGGGGGATATTCTTCTTCATTTGTCATGTCTCAAAGAATCTGGTCATGATGTGGCGCATGAAGGCGCGACGGTGATCTGCAAGGCTGTGCGGCGACCCAAGGGTCTTCAGGCGTTGCAAGTCATTCAGATGGACAATTCAACAGCAATCTTGCCGGTCCATGATGGGGATGGCCGGGGTCATGACGTGGCCACGCATATTGTGGCGTCAGGCGATTTTGAACGCGCTTCAGTCAAGTGGTTTAATCGCGCTAAAGGTTATGGTTTTGTCACGCAAGGGGAGGACAAAGCAGACATCTTCGTCCATATGGAAACCTTACGTAACAGCGGGATGCGCGAACTGATTCCGGGTCAGCGTGTTCAGGTGCGCTATGGTCAGGGTCCTAAGGGGCTGAGTGTTGCTGAGATTCGTGAAGACGAAGATCACTGAACAGTTTTTCCTTTAAACCGACGATGGGCCAGACTAAACCGTTTATTACATGGCTGTATGGGTCCCATGAAAATTTTGAGCTGTGCTTTTGCGTTGCTGTCCCTGATGATCGGACCGGGGTGTGAAGCGTCTGACGCTCCCGATGCCGGTCAAGCTCCCGCCCCCAATATGAAAACCCTAACCGTTGTTATGCAGGGTGATCGCGCGCACACATTTCAGATCGAAGTGGCGGACGATAATCAAGAGCGTGCGCGGGGACTGATGTTTCGCCGGAAGATGGCCTCTGATCAGGGCATGCTGTTTGATTTTGGGGCGGAGCGTCAAGTTTCCATGTGGATGAAAAACACGTATATTCCACTGGATATGCTATTTATCAGGGCGGATGGCGTGATTGTCACCATTGCGGAAAACACAGAACCCCATTCCCTCAAATTAATCCATTCACGTGTACCTGTGCTGGCCGTGCTGGAGTTAAATGGTGGTACAGCGGCAAGAGTCGGCATCAAAAAGGGTGACCGCATCAACCACCCGCTGTTTAAAACGCAGAAATAACCAGCGGCATTTTATGGCTGCGAAACCAAAATATTGAGTGTTTTACTTTCACCGGGCGTCAAGGAAACATTCGTATTGGTGATCTCGCCGCCATGTCGGACCGTCAGCATGTAGTCCCCTGCAGGCAGGATGAACAGCGGTTCGCTGCTGCCGCTTACGCTGATCTCTTTGCGGTTGCCTTCAAGGTCGGTTTTTTGCTCATAGACCCACCAAAAGATATCGGATGTCAGGGGAGGCCCGCCCTTGTTTTGAACGGCGGACGCTTTCAGGTAGGCCGAGTTTTGGATCATGGTCTTTTCGATTAACTCACCAGCCGTAATGCTGAAATCGGCTTCCGCATAGGCATCACCATGGCGCGATACGATATGATAGTCTCCGGCGGGCAGACGGAACAGCGGCGTGGCGGCGCCGCTTACGCTGATTTCCTTGCGGTTGCCTTCCAGATCCTTTTTTGCTCCGTAAACCCAGTAAAAGATATTATTCTCAATCGGATCCCCACCTTGCGCCGCAACGGCATTGACGCGGAAATACCCGACATTCATGTCCATGGTTTGTTCTGTAAGAGCCCCCGCCGTCACGCCGACATCTGCCTCCGCAAAAGCGTCGCCGTGACGCGCCACGATATGATAGTTCCCGGCGGGCAGGCGGAAGAGCGGGGTGGCGGCGCCGCTTACGCTGATTTCCTTGCGGTTTCCTTCAAGGTCTTTTTTTGCGCCATAAATCCAGTAGAAAAGACTATCATTAAGTACATCGCCGCCTTGAGTGGGCACAGCATTGATTTTCAGATGACCGGCATTGAAATTGACCGTGATATCCGACAACTCTCCCGGTTTCACTGTCACATTGGTCTCGACGTAGGCATCGCCATAGCGCCCACGGACATAATAATCACCCGCATCAACCTTAAACAGAGGGCTGGCCGCGCCGCTGACACTGATCTCTTCGCGATTGCCGTTGATGTCCCGCTCAGGATTCAACAGCCACCAGAATAGATTATCTGTGATCGGATCGCATTTCTCACACAGAACCGCGCGCAGTTTGATGCCCTGAGGTCCGGTTGCTTTGGGTGCGGGTTCAGTCGCCACGGTTTCGACAGTTTCAGCCAAAGCAGAAGTTAATTCATCGGCATTGCTGGCGCGCAAAAAGCGTCCCCCGGTATTTTCTGCAAGGCAGGCGAGTTTGTCAGATTCTTCCTGCGTGATGTCGAAACCCACCACATGGGTTGTAAAGTCGATGCCATCGGCCTCCAGTTTTGTGGCCAGGGCGCAGGGATCCGCGTCGCACGTCTCAAGCCCGTCACTGATCAAAATGACGGTGGCTTTTTCTTCTGTGTATTTGAGCGCTTCTGCCGCCTGTTTCACGGCGGCGCTGAGGGGCGTTTTACCTTTCGGATTCAGGTTGTTAACTTTTTCCATAAACGCGCCGGCTTCAACGGGGCCGACCGGCACCAGGGTTTCGATGTCGCCGCAATCCCCCTTGCTGCGATGTCCATAGGCAATCAACCCCAGATTTATCGATGTGTCCCAGCCTTTCAATAAATTGCCGATTACATCGCGGGCGATTTGGATTTTGGGCACGCCGTCAATCTGGCCCCACATGCTTCCCGAGGCATCCAACACCATAATGACATTCGTGCCGTCTGGCCCTTTCGAAAGGTTATTTTGAGAGAATCCGGGCAGCGCTGAGAGGATGACCAGGCAAGCAGCACCGATCCATAATCCAAAAGTTTTCATGATTTTTCCCCCTTCAAAGAAGTCCATCCGTCATTCCCGCAGGAATCCTAACGCAGACCGGCCGGAGAACAAAGCCTAATTGCCCATCTTGCGCCCCGTTCAGCGATCGTGTACTCCCAGCGCACGGTCAAACAGGCCTTGGACGGGGCGTAGCGCAGCCTGGTAGCGCATCTGCTTTGGGAGCAGAGGGTCGGGAGTTCGAATCTCTCCGCCCCGACCAATGGGCACGGGGTCCATTCTTGTCACATGGGTTACAGACTATCCCTAAAACATAGGTTACAACCTCATGCTGACCGGGTGTGTC
>Ga0114931_10010350_pt1 | contig 11107 bp, 2 predicted proteins | sample 2SBtaG_FD_89579 | JGI IMG/M metagenome (GOLD analysis project Ga0114931, IMG submission 89579) | Deep subsurface microbial communities from Kolumbo volcano to uncover new lineages of life (NeLLi) - 2SBTROV14_V59a metaG | ecosystem: Environmental > Aquatic > Marine > Volcanic | place: Kolumbo...
CATGTTTTGATAACCGACTTCAGCATGTCAAATCTCGTACGGTGGAAAAAACCAAACAAAGCCCTGGCACTAGCCCGGGATTGTTACCATCCAACTTTCGGCGCCAACTATACGGAATCTTTGCTGAGAATTCACTCAAGAAGCACGGCAAACCTACGATTTATTCACGATAGATGGCACTTTCTTCTTCGCAGCTATTCTGCAAGGTAACTGACCGTCGCGGCTATTATCTCTTTGAATTGTTTCAGAAATATGACCAAATCCCAATTCACAATTAATTAACATGTTGTCGACAGCTTTCCCGCGCGTTTTCCCCAAAACCCCATTCTATTTCGTGGATACAAAGAGTTGGATTTACAGCGAATAAGGGTTAGAGACGATTTATCGTCACACTTTTACCAAAGGCTCTTCAAAAGGGGCGCGAAAGGCAAAAATCGCCGCCAGCAGCAACAGCATGGTTTCGGCTCCCTCGCAACCGGTCAGAACAGAGAGTTTGCCGTAAGGCGAGACCAGTTGATGTTTTACGGCATGGACTTTTTCCGCCGGTGTCAACCGGTTGATGACGGCCACGCTGGGTATCACGGTGGCGGTATCCACCAAAAAGATTTCCACCTCACTGCCTCGACTCAAGTAATAACCGCCTTCGAGCAGTATAAAAATCGCGGCAAAAAGCAGGACAAAACGTATATGACTGTTTAACACTGGCAATGGATTTCGTTCGCCTCGATTTATCTGTACACTTATCCGGCCCGGTCGGGGCTAAAATTTTGTCATCAAATCAAACTGGAAAATATCGACATCCAGCGGCGCAGAGTCAATGGCGTTGCTCGAAATCATACGCAATGACAACCAGGTATTGTTGGTCAAGCCATACTCGAACTGTGCCGTAAATCCCTCTGCATCCGTACCTCCAAGATGAAAATCCGAATCGGTGAAAGCATCCAGTACGGCGTCACGCTCCAGATGCTTGTAAGCCATACTCGCCCGCCAAATACCTTTTTCCGTTACCAACGGCCAGCCAACGGAAAATTTCAGTTGGTAACCCTGCGTTTGAGCATCAAATCCCTTGCCTGCCTCGGCGCCGCCGCTGCGGAAAAGAACACCCCTGCTTCGGTCGATGATTTCCTGCTTATCATAGGCGATATTCGTAACATAATCGGCAGTGATGTAGAAATGCAGCGGAGAAAACACCGCTAAATCATACTGTATCGTAAAATCGACTTCCTTATACTCTGCCGCCAATGCGAACAGCACTTCTTCATCGGCAAGCCGAATATCAAACAAGGCATTGCCTTTTTGCAGAAATAACGGCGCGGAAAAATCATTGTTATTATCCGCAATATCCCGATTTTCAATGCCGGTTACGTTTTCAAAATGATAATAACTCAACCCAAACTGCAGTTCGGAATGGCTATCCGAAGTCCAGGCATAGCCCAATTGCGCGCCATACAACCATTTATCACGGGATGACAGCTCGACCTCCTGCAGTGGAAACACGCCCAGGGTTAAAAACAGCGTTTTATTGCGGCGACCCATTTCCAGCAGGTCAGCGGAACCGCTGACGTCCAGCTTCAATGTTCCGGCAAGCCCTTCAAACATCAGATCGTTGTCCCAAACCAGATCGGTGGACAGGAAGGGATTGGGCATACGTCCACAATTCAAGGTCAACCAGTTGACATCGTCGAGATTGCGCACGTCATAGCGCAAATAGGCGCGATCAAGCACGAAATCGTGCCGGTTAAATGACTGATCGAGCGTAGTATTGGTGGACACGGGGTTGTCGCCGCCATCGGTGGTCAAGCCAACGCCGACCAGCAGATTGGGGCTGGGTTTGCCGTTGATATGCAAGCGAAACCGTGCTCGCTGGCGGGTTCTATCCTCGCTGGTATTGAGAAAGAATTCCGGATCACTTACAAATGTTTTTTCCTCGTTGATCTTCTGTATATCCAAATACGACAAGATATAGCCGGTTTGAAAAATTTGATTTTCCGCACGCAGGCGAATATCGCCTTTCACTTTCATATTGTCGACCCAACCGGGCAGCTTATTGGGAACGCCCCACGGCTGGGTTCTGGCTTTTGCGAGTACCTTACCGATGACTTGCTCACGCATTTCGGAGGTCACCTCATCGGCGATTTCATCCCGTTTATACAGTGGAATATAGGATTCGGTTTGCTCATCTGGCAGTGCTGTATTACCGGTATCCGGCGTCGCGGGTGTTTCCCCACCACCGGGCTGCTGCGCTGCTACGGTCATGCTGACCAGCCAAAGCAACCAGGCCCAGTGAAATCGTTTGTTAGATATTAATTGTTGGTCCATGCTCTCATGCTTTTCATTGTTTTCCACCGCACGGTCACTATTCGCCAAAACCGATGATCTCAACTTCCAGAAATGACAAGGCATCATCGGACATCGGCGTATTGCTGGCTTTGTCGCTGGTATCGGTGGCCGAGTCGAGGGCTTGTTTGCCGACGTTGGCAAGACCGCTCGTGCCACTCAAATTTACCTGCAAGCCACCGCCGTTGCCAACCGGAACACCGGCCGCCGCTCCACCGAAGTCGATATTGTCCGCGCCCAGCACTTCCTGGGCTCCGATGGTGATGTCGCCGGAAGAACCGATACCCGCGTCACTGGCATTGACCACGCCATTGGGGGTAAACAATGACACACTGCCCGTACAAATGGCTTCCAGGCCGGGGCAAAGCTGGCGGATGCCGCTTCCGGTGATGGACGGATCACCGGAAATCGTAACCCGGCCGTCTTTCGATCTGATCCGCACAATATTCGCGGCTGATACAGCAGTTTTCGCGCCGCGCCCGGCGTCGATATCACCCAGGCTCACCCATTGCAGAATACTACCCCGGCCTGCGGTAAATACTCTTGACTCTTCAACCTGAAAATCAGCGAAGGAAAAGGAGTTGATATCGCCGCCGCCCTGGGCAACGATCCCCAGGTCACCGGCGCTTTTTTCAATACCCAAAGCACTCGGTGTCTGCGCAAGTCCCGCATTGATGATACCGCCCGGTGCCAGCAAATTTATGTCACCGCCACCATAGGTGTATATTTTGCTGAAATACAAACTTACATCGCCTGCATACGTGGTGCTGTCGCTGGTGGAACCCGGCAACAAGGTGGTGATGGCAGCGAAACCACGCCGGTAATCACTGCTGCCGCTGCGCACGGCAAACTCTCCGGATTGTTTAATCTCTCCGTAAAACGCCTGCAACATAACAGGAAACTGTTCACTCGTTGCATAACCACGCAATGCCTCCAGTGCCGAGCTAAAATTCTGCGTCGGCCCGCCGCCCTTAGCCGTACTGCCGGCCGTAACATAGTCAAGCAGCGCAGTTTGATAGCGGTATAAAGCGAGCATGCGGTCGATAAAGTCGTCTTTATTGTCATCCTGCAAAAACACGGCGCGTTCGATAGCCGGCAGATCGGCGGCCACGCTGTCCAATGCGGCGGCAACCTGGGCAGCCGTTTGCGGATTCTGCAGTTGAGCAGCGGCATCGGCGACGGTCAGACCCGGACGGCTCAGCTGTTCTGCCAAAGCGCTGATAAACGCTTTTTGCAGTTCATTCGGCAAATAATATCTGTCTATAAAAAGCGAACTATTCAAACTATCTTCATTCACACCGGCCAACACAGTCACGGAGGCATTACTTTCAATGCCAGGGTAACGCGCCGGCCAGGTATCGTCGTTTTTGCCGATTTCGATACCGGTCGAGGTTCGAAGGTCCAGATCACGTCCGGCGGCTATAAACAGATTGCCAGGACCATTGAGCCAGATCTTTTGAAAATTTGCCGGCGCAAGCTTTCCGTCCGCTTGCCGCTGCTGGCGGTAGATAATATCTCTGCCCGCCTTGATCACCGACACCTCTTCAGCGGCCAGATGTTGCCCCCAAAAAAGGAGGTCGCGTATATCGCGGCCGGCAACGACACGGGATTTCTTTGCTATGACAAGTTTACCGTTGGAGGTGAGTAAAATGTCATTGCTTGCGTAAACCTTTGCATAGGTTTTATCGCCCAGGTGTTCCGCCTCGCCGGCATGATAAGCCTGAAACTGACTGGCGACATTCGGGTTGGACTCAAATTCGGTGTTAAACGTGGCGGCATTTACGACTTTAATTGCGGCATCGATGGATGGTAGATTGTCAACGTTCGCGCCGGACATAATAAGCTTGTCTAGCACAACGTCTCTGGCGAATATTTCAATGTTGCCGGTCGCGGAAGCGAAAATACGCATCGTGTTGTTGACAAAAACGTCTCCTTCAAACGCCAGCATAGCAACGGTCGGAGGATAAATATTGAAGGTTTCAAACAAACTTAGATTGGCCAGACGTTCGATAGCGTTATGCAATTGAATATCGCCTGCAATGGACTCCAAAGATGAATGACTGTTTGGATCATAGCTGTGGTAAAGGAAAGTGGGTACCGCACTGCCGAAATAACTCCTGGCGCTCGGGATCAACTGGCTATCCGGATCCAGAACACTTTCCAGCGTAAGATTTTTGCGTGCGCTTAGCTTGACCCGCCCACCGTTCATGGCGATAAGTGGAGACCGTTTACTTCCGTCAAGGGTTTCACCGATGGAACCAAAAGCCGTGAGGGCAAGTTCTCCGTCGCCAAGATAAAAAACACCGCCACGAATATCTTTTCCCGCCTCCACCGTAATATTTCCACCGCCACTGATATAAGTAGGCAGAACCTCTCCGGCAGTCGTAGTTGGAACCAGGTGCCGAACCAACGGGATGCTGATGGATACATTCTCGATATTTTCACCGGCTATGACACTGACGTTACCGCCGCCAAACGCGGCGATATTATGTTTGAATTTATCAGGTCGAACACCGAAAGAAACCTGGTCCTGGGTTTGCGGCAAACGGGTATTCTGCCGCCAGTCAAACACAAACTGGTTGGAATCAACCCCTCTGATACTGCCGCCACTGGCGATGCTGATATCACCGCCGTGTTTTGGGCTTGACCAGAGAAAACGTTTATATTCCGGCATGCGACCGGCTGTATACACGGCGCTGTTGTTTAAACTGAAATCATCGGCCGAGGCGATTTCGATATCACCATCACCGGTACGAATCAGTTTGTCGTTCAACTGGAACACTCCTGCTTGAACGGTATTCGGGACATACCGCACACCGGCGGGGTCGGCGGCAGTCAGGTCGGCTCCGGCAACCAATCGATAGGACCAGCTTGCCATGTCTTCCGGTACATCCTGTTGGAACAACGGGATTTTTCTTATACCGTCGCTGATATGACCCTGTATGGTTAAATTTCCCTGCGCGCGTATGCTCAGGGTACCGGATTCGGTGACATTGGCGACATCGGAGCTGTCGCCTAAACCGTTCCAATACCGCCAACCGTTATCGCTGTCGGTGGGATTCAGAAAATACCAGTCGCTATCCAGCACCAGATCGGATGGCGATTGAATTTCCACACCCGGGCGGATATGGATGGACGCATCGTCGATACCCAGGCGTTGCCGGACAACGCCCGCCGCGGAATCCATAAAGTCACGGGTCTTGGTTTCCAGATCAGCGATTTCGACGCTGGTGACATGGGTTTTGTTATCCGTTCCGGCGGCCAGCAGATAGGATTGATTGGCCTCCAGGACCACACTGGCGGGCCCTTTGAATTCCGCTGCCAGTTCGGTAACGGCAATATCGTTGCGGCCGGTATCGACGACCGTATTACCGTTACCGTCCACGGGGATTTGTTCAGCGTTTAGCAGGCTAAAGGCACGATTTCCGGAAGCATCCGTGGTGAAAAACAACCCGCGACCATCGGCGTCCAGCGCCTGCACGGGTTCGCCGTTTTCGTCCACTAAAGGCGTACCTGCGGCATCGGTGGCCTGGGCCACCGATGCGCGTGGCGCCCTTAATACGATTTCACCGGTATCCACGCTGATCGGGTTGATGCTATAGATCTTATTACCGTTATCATCCAGACGGAAGCTTTCAGTAGATTCGTCCACTTTACCGCTGACATCGATGACGCTGTTTTCCTGCAGCGCCAAATAGCCCAGCGTGGTGCCCAGTTCCACCCGTCCACCGCGCTTGTTTTCATCCCGTGCGTCGGCGAGGATTTGCCCGCCGCTGTGTAACACCAACGCGCTCTTGGCATATAGCCGCACCGAGCCGCCTTGCGTGCCGGAGGCGTCAATGCTGCCGAATATATCAATGTTTCCGTCTTGCGCCCCATCCAGCCCGTCGGCGTAAAGCTCAAAGCGCCGGGCGCGCACCGTGTCACCGGTGTCGATGCTAAAATTACCGCGACGGATGTGCAGTTGTTGCGCGGCGTGAAAACCTTGATACACTCCGTCCTGCTGTTGCGGATTCAATGTGTGCAGCAAACCCTTGAAGTCTTCGATCCGATCGGCATCGAGTAAAAACTCTCCGCTCTGATCGGGAGTAAGCGCGGCAGCGGACAGTTTGCCGTCGATACGCACTTGCCCCTGCGGCGCCGTAATGGATAAGCTGCCGGCATTCCCACCTGTCGTGTTATTCATGGCGGCGCTGACATTTATCTGCGTGCCGCCATCGATGTTGACGCCACCATGCTCGGCGCTTAGTTCCACATGACCGCCCGGGGAAAACTGCTCCGTGTCATCAAACTGCCGCGCACGACCCTGCACATCAATACTACCGGCTCCCGAGAGCGTTACGCCGTCCGAAGTTTGTGTACCGGCCGCGGCGATGGTGACCACACCGGAGGGCAGTACGATATGGCCGGAATGGTTGATGGACAATGCATCGATATCGAGGCGTGCGCCCAAACCGGTCTGCGACAAGTCGGCTTCCTCGGTATCGTTTGCGTTGATGGTCAACTCACCGTTTACGGTAAGTTCGGTGTCCGCCCCGGCGGCTGCGGTGATCACGCCGGCTTGAATATGCAGGTCAGTGCGGGACTGTTGCAGGGTTTCGTCGTTTTGTGTATAGCTGCTGACGCTGCGTTTATGGCCTTGTCCGCCGCCCATACCAACCACCGCCTGCCGCGCGTTGACGGTGACATCGGTAAATCCCCGCAACGCCATACCGCCGTCGCGCAATAACAGGTAATCGGCGTCCAGTACCAATTCGCCCTGGCCTCCCAGCGCTGCCGGGGCCTGGTCGTGGCTGTTTCCCAGGCCGATTTGCGTGGCCTCAAACCGAACCGCTTGACCTGGGGCTTGATTTTTACCGTCGATTGCGCCGCTGTCGATTTCAATTCGCTCATCGGCGGTAACGGTAACGCCGCCATATAAATCGATGCTGCTTAAGCTTTGCAGTACCAGTTCCTGCAAAAACATCGCCGCCAAATCCCCGCCGTCCACGGCAAGCCCGCCTTCCACACCTGTCACCTCACCGATACTGATGGTATTACCGGTCAAACTTAAACTTAGCGTGTCACCGGCGGATTCCATGCGCGGCGCGAAACGGGTATTACCAGCGGCATTGACCGTCACCGAAGCCCCTGCTTTAAGAACGCTTGCCGGGTTGACATCAAGGCTTAACCCTTCCTGCACTACGGCCCCTGAATCGCTCAGGTTAATGTTGAGCTCGACCTGGGAATTGCTGGACACGCGCAACAGGGGAACATTTTCCACAGTCAGAGTATCCGCTGCAGTCTCACCAATGGCAGAGACGCCTTCAATAACCGCATTGGCTCCGACACGGAGTTGCTGCCGTGCCGCCAATATAATCTCAGGCGCGGTTAAGTGGCTGCCCTCTTCAACAACCAGTTCTTGGGTTTGCACAGCCAAGCGCACACCGTCCTGACTGGTATCACGAATACCGCCGAGAAAAAGGCTTTCCACGTTAAGGCTGCTTAACGACTCGGTGCTAAGTCCAACCACGCCCTCACCACTGACGCCGTCGGCGCTTACCGCCAGGCGATCGGCTGCGATGTCCATGTTTGCGCCGCGACCTTGCCAGGCCTGGCCGCTGATATCGCCGTTGAGTTCGAGTCTATCGTTTACCTCGATGCTGAGGGAACCGGCATCCTGGGGCAGGCGTCGTAACGGCATATCGAAGCGTTCAATATTGCCGGGCAGGTAGCTGTTGGCAAAAGCCAGGTCATAGCGGGCTTGTTTTTGCACATAGTCGCTGGCTGCCGATATGACTGCAAAACCACTGGAACGGCTGTCGCGTTGCATGGTGCCTGCGAATCGGCGATACCCGGCCACCACCGTGGAACCGTCCAGACGTTGAAATGCCTGGCCATCCAGGATATCGGTATACCCTTTTATCTCTCGAACCATATAGGCGCCGGGCATCAAGCCGTATCTTGGCGGCAACAAGGTATAGGTACCGGCCGGCACACCCGAACCGGCGGCCAGATAAATCTGGTCATATGGCTGCAATGGGGAATCATCGACACCCGAGATAGTAGTCCCTTTCATGATCAGTGGATCATAGGGCACGAAATTCGGATTGCCGGCCGGCAAAAGCGCATACATCCCGGGCACGGTATTGTTGGCGAAAAAGTCCCGGGTTCCCGTTACTCCCGGTACGAACTCGATGGCCATCAAATCGCCGCCGCCGGAAAGGTCAATCTGTGCTTGGGGCTGAATGACTATATTTTTACCCTTTAATTTGAGCTTTTGCGCGGGTAATTCATCAAAATCCGCTTGCGTAAAAACCAATCCCTGACCAACATACGGATCTAACGGGTACTTCCAGTGCAATCCGGCTTCCAATTCTCCGAACGGTACCAGTTGGTTTTCCAGGGAGGTGGACGTCACACTATCCGCACCGAAGTCCAACAGTCCGGATTCGCCGGCGCTGACATCAAACCGCAGTTCGCCCAGCGGCGCTTTGACCACGCCGTGTTGATAAATGGCGTCTGCGGTAAAGCGTATTTGCCCGCCCGCGGACATCACCGCCTGCGCAGAGCTTTGCCGCTCGATGCGGATGCTGTCCGCCGTGACATCAAACCTGGTCAAAGTACTCGGATAGATTTGACCGGCCAGTATGTTCAAATCGCCGCGGGTGGCAAAACCACCGACAAACCCAACATCCGCGGAACCGGGCCGGTTATTTTGTGATCCCCGTACCCGTAAATCACCCTGGCTTTGCAGATTCACCTCGGCAAATCCCTGCGCCACGGAGCGGTTGAGCAACTCCAGCATACCGCCATCGGCATGGGTACCGGAGGCATTCAGCGTTAGGGAACCGGCACCCGCTTTGAGTTCCGGAGTGCTCTGCGATCTGTCAAAATTCTGCCCCACGACACTACGCGTATTGCCCATCCTTATGTAGGGCGCCTGCAGTGTGATAGTGCTTTCGGCCTGCTCGCTTGAATTGACCAAGCCCGCCGCATCCAGTAACAAGGCGCGATCGAGTTTAAGCTCGATTTGATTGTCATCCAGGCTGGTTTGAAACTGTATTTCGCCTGGAATCTGGACGTCCAATCCGCCGCTGCTACCGCCGGTCGCGCCGCGATTAATATATGTACTCTCGGATCTGAGGTTTAGAAAATCCAGACCACTGCGCACCAGCATCGTCTCATCCAAAAATACTTTGCCAGTGAAATTACCAAGAATTTGACCGTCGACCATATCGATTTCGTCACCCGGGCGATAGCCGGGCTCACCGTCGTCGACAAACATATCACCGTGATTATGCAGCACTATCGCACGCGCGTTTTCGGAGAATCCCGGTAGAAACACACCGTTCTCATTATCAGCATCACGACCGGTGAAACTAATGTCGATATTCAAGCGACCGGCGGCGGTATTTTCAGCACCGGCATGCGCGATGATCTCGCCGTCCATTACGGCACCTTCCGCCGTTGACAATGACAAGGTACCAGCGGAGCCGGCCACCTTTCGTCGTTTCAACTCACCGGTGGCGTTGATGGGTAAATCCAAATCACCGGCAACCCCGGAAATATCAATCTGCGACCCGTTTTCGGCAATGATAAATCCCCGGCTCACATCAAGTTTCACTTCACCGCCGGGCAGGACTTCGCCGGTGGCAACACCAAGGTCATTGGGCCGCAACTGCACGATCCCGGCAGTGGACAGCCGCGCTGTGGGACTTAACCAAAGGGTTTTGCCGGCATGGTAGATTTGGAAGCTGAAATTGTTCAGGCTCAGTTCGATGTTGCCGGCGGGCGCAGCGATCTCGCCCTCGATAAGCATCCTGGAATCGGATTCCATTGCCACCCGGCCCTTTACATCGGTGACGATACTTGCGCCGGCTTGCATATGCATGATACCGTTTGCCTCGAAATCCAAGCTCGGCGAAATTGGCTCGTAATGGAAGTCCAGATCCACCGGCTTGCGCACATGCTCCGGTAACTGGACCAGCGTACTGAAATCTGCGATATTGCTGCCGGTGGGCATAGCGGTATAACCATTGTTAAGCATTCGGTTTTGCACCACCGGATGGATTACCGCATCGTTCTTGAAGACGATCCCGAATTGTTTGGCGATTAAGCTGATGCTGTTAAAGCCCCCCTTGCTGAAATAAGCTTGGGTAATATTGGTAAACTGATCGTCGCCCGTAAATGTTTCGGAAAAACTCAGGCCCTTCGGATATGTTACCGCCAAGCTTCCGCCTTTGCATAGTCCAAAACCGTGCAATTCGCCATCCAGGACAAGTTCACTATTTTGACTAGCGGCGTTGATACTGATATCACCACCGGCTCCATTGATCAATGTACCATCGCCCTGCAACCAGCCGCCGCCGGATACATCAAACAAGGCATTTTTTTGTACTATGATATTTACTTCGGGTACAACCGCTGTCAAACGCACCTTTCCGCCATGGATGTATGCAGCATCCGTGGGAAGTTCGTCATGCAGCAACGCATTATCGTTAATCCAGCGACCGCTGACATCGATTTCCTCTGATACGGTGATAGTGGATTTCTCGCGCCCGTCTTGCCCCGCTACGTTGCTGCGGGTTGCCACAGCGCTCAGGTCAACGGTGCCTGAATCACTATGGATACCCCGTTGCACAAAGATCGAATCGGCTTTCATGGTCAGCGTGCTGTCTGGCGGCAGTCGCCACGGGATTTGACTATCCAATGGCGCTGCAACGGTAATCGTGTCATTGCTGTTCAGATTGATAGTGCTGAAACCACCGTCGGCAAACATGTCGGTGGG
>Ga0114931_10010351_pt1 | contig 11107 bp, 8 predicted proteins | sample 2SBtaG_FD_89579 | JGI IMG/M metagenome (GOLD analysis project Ga0114931, IMG submission 89579) | Deep subsurface microbial communities from Kolumbo volcano to uncover new lineages of life (NeLLi) - 2SBTROV14_V59a metaG | ecosystem: Environmental > Aquatic > Marine > Volcanic | place: Kolumbo...
GCCAATGGATCGCCAAAACGTCGGCTTACTGGATCTCGCTGTGGGAGGCCCGCATCACATCTCGCGGTTTCAACCCCTTTGACACCTTGGCCGCGGCGTGGGTCACGCATGCGCAATGGATCAAGGCCATCCGCGTTGAAGCCCACATCGAACAGGCCCCCGACGATCGCGTTGCGGTCGACCGCGGCGATGACGCGAAAATGAAACCCTATCTCGTGGTTCGGCCGTGCGATCCGGAAGGCTCGCGAGAAATACTTTATTGCTACGAACCGAAGCCGGAGCTCAAGCCGATGTTGCTCAAGCGGCTTTCAGGGTCCGGTAGCGCCGACTCATCCGCGGAGGCTTCGTCACCATGAGTTTTGCCTTTCCATCGGACGAACGTTTCAGCCGCCGTGACGCGGCCCGGGCGCAACTCGAAGCGGTCGAGGCGCTTTGCCGGCAAAGCGGCCATGAGCTCGAAACCATGGAGCAACTCACGCTGGCCGAAATTCTCGAATTGGCGATCGAGACCTACGGCGAAGCCGAGTTGCCGGCGTACTGGTCCAATTGGCAAGACTGGATGCGCCCCGGAACCGAGCAGCCGATGGGCGATCTTTAGCCGCTCCATTTGCCGGGCTTCCGCTGGACCAACGCGTTTGCGATCACGCAAGTTTCCGTGTGATGGGCCACGTGGGTATTATTCGGCGTAGCCGAGTTCGCGCAACTTTTCGGCGGTCTTTTTGTTTTGCGGCATCACCGCCGGGGTGAAAGGCCCGAGTGGGCGGATGTTCTGCCGCAGTTGATCCAGTGCGTGATGAAGCGTTCGCACTTCGTCGGGCCGCTTCCTCGCCAGGTTCACCATTTCGCCAGGGTCGTTTTCCAGATCAAACAACTCCGGCGGATAGTCCGCGTACTGGACGTATTTCATCCGCCCCCGATAAAGGGCCCACTGATTTTGTCCCAGCGGCGGGGGAAAGCCCAGCATGCGGTAGTCGAGATGCTTTGCTGCCAGTAAGTCGCGAGGTTTCAGGTCGAGCATCGATTGGCCCTGCACCTCACCCGGGCAAGGTAGCCCAAGACGATCAAGCACCGTCGGCAGAACGTCAACGTGCTGAACGCCTTCGTCGCGAACCCCACGCGCTTCGCTATGAGGAAGCTTAACGATCATCGGGACGGCAAGTTCACCCTCGTAGAGCCGGAAACAATGGCCTCTGACGCCATGTTCGCCCAAGGCCTCGCCGTGGTCGCCGGTCAGGATGATGATCGTGTCCTGATACAGATTCCAGCCGCGCAGCCAGTCAATCAAACGGCCGATTTCATGATCCGTATACGCGATTTCTCCGTCGTAGCGATCGACCAGCAAGGCGGACTGTTTTTCGGTCAGCGTCTCGCCGTCTTGGTTCACGCGCACGAACAAGTCCCGAAAATATTTCTCCCGCCGCGGGCGCAGCTCGTCATCGTTGTGCTTGGCAAAGCGTCGCACGTATTCGGGCGGCGGATTATAGGGGTGATGCGGATCCATGTAGTTGAGGAACAGAAAGAACGGCCGCTCGGGTTCGACCTGCATGCCGTATTTCAGCCAGCGAATCGCCTCGTCCGTGATCTGTTCGGCCGGCCGATACCAATTCGGCGGCACGCCGGGGCGCGCGTCGTAGTGCTCGAAGCCTTGGTCTAACTGAAAGCGGCGATCCAGGTAGCCTGGGTTCCCGCAGACCGCGCCGGTGCGGTAGCCCGCTTCGAGCAGCAATTCGGCCATCGTCCGGCAGGCCGGGACCATGCGTCCTTCGTACTGCTCCAGGCTCGGGTCGGGTAGTTCATCCTTGGACAAAAACCGCGCGCCGTGGCTGTCCGGATAAAGTCCGCTGAACATCGAGGCGTGTGTCGGCAAGGTCCAGTTCGACACGGCCTCGGCGTGGGTAAACCTCAAGCCGTCAGCGGCCAGCCGGTCGAGGTTCGGCGTCGTTTCGCGATCATAGCCGTAACAAGAAAGATGGCCTCTACGCGTCGTTTCCATCGCAATGAGCAACACGTTGAAACGATTTTCCGCGTGGTTTCTGCGAGGCGGAAGCAGGACAGGCGAGCGGTGTTTCTTGGCCTCGACGACCAGCCGCTCGACCAACAGCGAAGCGGCGATGAGCAACAGGAGCAAAACGACCGGTTTCCAGTGACGCATCGGAAAGTGTTTCGCGTCCCGCCTTGCGGCCAAGAAAAAGGTAGCTTGGGATCCTCTGTAGATACGCTCAGTATGCGGCTCGCCGCACCGGCGTGCAACCGGCAGGCGCGCGTTCGACCGCCGCGCGTTCAGCCGACATCGCGAAAACCGAAATCCTCGCAATGTGTCAGCCCTCTTTGTCGCGCGATATAATAGCAGTTTCCGCAAACTGCTCGATAAGATCGTTTGCTGCGGACCCGCGCCGTGTACGCCTGGCCGGGAATCCATGGTCCACTTCCTGCTGGCCCTCGCGAAGGCATCTTGATGAACGCAAGGCTGCTCGGTTATATCGATCCCGGCACGATGCAGACCGTGTTGGTTGGAGCGGGCGGATTGCTAGCGGCGATCGGCAGTTTTTTCCTGTTGCTGCTCTGGCCGCTGCGAGTCGTCTTTTTTCGCGCGCGGCGGCGGTATCGACGACTGCACGGGGCTGGCAAAGTCGCCACGGCGTGTGTCGCGGTCTCCGTGATCGCTGCCGTTGCTTGGGGTGGTTATCTTTCGGTCAACACAATTTGGGGAGAACAGCAGCCCCGAGCCCTCGCGCCGCCGGAGCTTGCGGTGGTTCGCCGTGGGCCGCCCCGATTCGAGCGGGTCATGGTGCTCGGCATGGATGGTCTCGATCCCGGCGTGATGCGCGAAATGATGTCCGCCGGCGAGCTGCCGAACTTTCGCCGGTTGGCCGAAGAAGGCACGTTCGCCGAACTGGCCACGAGCAACCCACCCGCCAGCCCCGTGGCATGGTCGACGATCGCCACGGGTTGCGGTCCCGGCGAGCACGGCGTGTTCGATTTCCTACATCGAACGCCGGGCCATTACTTGTTGGAACTGACGCTGCGCCGCTCGCACATCGGCTTGCGGGGCACCGTTTATGACAAGGCACGCGACCGAGAAGGTTTTTGGGCCTTTACCTCGGCAGCGGGAATTCCGACAACCGTGATTCGCTGGCCGGTTTCCTTTCCGGCTGAACAGGTCACCGGGCGATTTCTTTCCGGCTTCGGGGTGCCCGACCTGTTGGGCGGCGAGGGACGATATACCTACTACCTCAGCGGTCCCGTGCCCAAGGATGATCCGGCCGTTCATCACATTGTCGAGGTGCCATGGAACGGCCGCTCGCTGGAAACCGAAATCAAAGGCCCCGCGACCGGCCGCAACCGGCATGTCTCGCTGCCGCTGCTGATCAAGCGAACCGGCAAAGACCGCCTGAGGTTGAGCATCGCCAAGCTTGATGCCTCGGTCGAGGCAACCCGCGGCCAGTGGTCCGATTGGCTGCCGGTGGAATTCTCCGGTGGCCTTGCCGCAACGGTGCATGGCTATGTGAAATTCATGCTGACTGAGCTCGATCCGCATCTGAAGTTGGTTACGTCACCGATCCACATGGATCCCAGCCAGCAGCCATTCCCGCTGACCTATCCAGCCAGCTACGGTCGCCAGCTTCAGCGGCAGCTCGGGCGTTTCCATACGCTGGGCATGCCCGAGCAGGTCCAGCCGCTGGTGCATCGGCGATATGGCTATACGGCTTTCCTTGCCGAGTGTCGCACGGTACACCACGAGCGCGTACGAATGCTTGATCTGGAGCTGGAGCGTTTTCGCCACGGGCTGCTGGCCTTTGTCTTTGATACGTGTGACCGCGTGCAGCACGCCTTCTGGGCAACGCGCGATCCACACCATCCGCTACGGCGCGTCGAGAACGTCCAGCGCTACGCCGACGTGATTCCCGGCATGTATCGCCAGATGGACGACGTGCTCGGTCGTGTGCTGGCGAAAATCGACTCGCGAACCGCGCTGTTGGTCGTCTCGGATCACGGCTTTACGTCCTACCGGCGTTCGGCGAACGTGAACCGCTGGTTGATCGAGCATGGCTACATGCACCTGAAATCCGGAGACGAATCGCCGGGGCACGATTTGTTCGCGGACGTCGACTGGAGCCGGACTCAGGCGTACGCCTACGGGTTTGCCAGCCTTTCGCTCAACCTTGCCGGGCGGGAGTCATACGGCATCGTCGAGTTGGACCGCTACCGGTCGCTATGCGAACAGATCGCGGCTCAGTTGCGAGAGTGGACTGATCCCGAGACGGGGGAGCCGGTTGTCCACAACGCGTATTTGGTTCGGGATATCTACCACGGGCCGGACGTGGTTACCAAAGGCCCCGACTTGTTGATTGGTCTGAACCGTGGTTATCGGGCTTCCTGGAGCACGGCCGTCGGTGGGGCACCGATCAAGCTGCTCGAGGATCAAGTAAGCCGCTGGTCGGGCGACCACTTGATCGATCCATCGCTGGTGCCCGGAATTCTCTTCTCCAACCAAAAACTGAGCGTCGAACATCCGACGCAACCCGACATTTTTCCCACGGTGCTTGGCGCCTTCGGCTTGGCGTCGCCAGACTATGTCCAGGGGCGGCCTCTGTTCTGAGTCCAAAAACCGATGGCTGATAACAACCGGAGAATTTGCAGATGAGCCGTAACCACCGGGCGGTGACCTCCGCCATTGAGCCTCTGGTTGTCTTGACAATCGTGCTTCTATGCGCCGGCCTGACGGCCAAGGCAGAAGACGCGCCGGGTTATGCAAAAGCCCCGACGATCGTCGAGTTCGACGTCGACCCAAGTTGGCCGCAGCGGCCCGAACACGTCAGCGGCGACGGTTGGGTTTCCGGCATCGCGGTCGACGATCACGATCAGGTCTGGCTATTCAAAAAAGGCCCCGACCCGGTGCAGGTTTACACCACCGACGGCCGCTTCGTGAAGACGTGGGGCAAAGGGCGGTTTGTCGACCCGCATCAGTTGCGGATCGATCACCAAGGCAATGTCTGGCTGGCCGATTTCGGTCGGCATGTCGTCGAGAAGTATTCACCCGACGGAAAGTTGCTAACCCGTCTCGGCACACCGGGTGAAAGCGGACAAGACGCGACCCATTTCAACCGTCCCACGGACATGGCCATCACGCCCGAAGGAGACATTTTTGTTACCGATGGCTACGGCAACCGTCGTGTGGTCCACTTCGATCGTGATGGAAACTTCGTCAAGCAGTGGGGAGAGTACGGCACGCGTCCGGGGCAATTCGTTTTGCCTCATGCGATCGTGCTCGATTCCCGCGGTCGGCTCTACGTGGCGGATCGCAACAGCGGCCGAATCGAGGTTTTCGACCAGAGCGGCCGGTTGCTCGACCAATGGAGCAACCTGATCATGCCTTGGGGGATCTCAATCACTAAAGACGATCAGGTCTGGGTCTGTGGTTCGTCTCCCCATTGGTGGTATCGCCACGGGAAGTACCACGAGTACAAGGATCAGATCTTCGTCCGTTTTTCGACCGACGGTCGCGCACGGCAGCTTTGGAGCATTCCGCTTGGCAAAAGCAAGGAATCGCTGAAGCCGGGCGAGACGATTGGCGTTCACTGCATCGCGAGCGACGCGAAAGGCAACCTCTTCGTCGGCGATATTTACGGCGAGCGCGCGCAAAAGTTCGTCGCCATCACTAAGCGAGCGCCGTAGCGACCGAGCGGCCGCCGAGATGCTTTCTTCTGTGGCAAGCAGTAAAGAACCGTGCGCTACGAACTCTTTCGTGTGCTGCATGCCACGCAAGGCGCGATGGTCACTTTCGCGCCGCATTTGGGGCAGCAAACGACCGTACGCAGGTTGAAATACTCTCCGACAGGGATGCCCTCGACGCCCAAGCGTCGAATCGGACCTTCCGTGGTCAAGTCGATTTGCTTGACCTCGTTAACGTCCAGATCCACGGCGGCGGCGATCACCGCGTAGTCGGTAATGCCCATTTCCATCAAGGCGATGGTGGCGGCGGTTTTACGCGGAACTCGCAGCCGGACATCCGTCGGATGTCGCCAACAGGTTCCGTTGCGTTTCTGGCGATGGCGTGTTTTGATGTCGGCTTTCATATCGACCGATTGAGAGTTAATGCTTCGCGCGGCCGTGGGTCGGCGCGGTAGGCGGAATGATTCTAAATCCAAAAGACTAAATTAGGCCTTATGCGGCGGGTTCCTGTCTAGGCCCAATCTGACAAAGACAAACGCGCCGCAGTCGACTACAAAGGTCTGGAAAATTGACCAAGCCCTCGAAATCGGCTGGTTTACCGTCGTCGAGGCACGGCCAGCGCACATACCGGCAACCGCGACATCTCTGCTCCGGCAAAGGCTTATATCCTTATAAGACGTCGCTCGACCGGCGATGGTTCGACGGTCTCGATGGTTAGTAGCCCGGACAGGGTTGCTAGGAAAAATTGTAACTTCTTTGAACATCGTTAGATAGGCCCAAAATTGAGAGTCTGCGAGAAGACGAGGAAAAACTTGCCGGATGACGATTTTCGCTGGGGCAATCGGGACCGGGCGGGCACGGTCACACTTCCATGCTTCGACAAAAACGCCACGCCGATGGATTTTCCTACGGCGGTGGAGTTCGGCAAGAACAAAGCTTTCGGCCTTGAAGCCATCTGCCAGCAGCCTTTAAGTAGGCGACCGGCGATTCGCTTGCCTGTTAGACGGGCCGGGCGCGGGACCGCTCGTCGTCAATCGTCGGCCAAACGTTCGTGCCGCCGTTTGTCATCGTTGCCATTCGGATGGGGGGCAATGAGAGGGATGCGTATAACCGGGAGTTGGTCCGCGATATGTAGCGTTCGTGACGAAAATTGAGATTCTCAGTCGGCAGGCTGCGTGTCTTGCGGCTTCAGTGCGTGATCGGCGGGCCGGACACCGTGCTTGAATTTGCCGAATCCGAACGGGGTGGGATGATAGGAACCGACCAGGTCTACGTTGCTCTCCGGTGGGATCTTCTGCTCCAGTCCGACGGCCCAGTAACAGGCGTTTACCAACAGCTGCCGCAGCCCTTCGCTCTGTAAATCCTGCGAAGCGCCCATCGTGGTCGTAAAGACACGGCCTTGGCCGCCCGATTTGCCGGCGTAGGTCTTGATCCACGCAACCGGCATCATCGGGTGGTTCTGCTTTCCTTCAACTGCCGCATCGTCGGGCCGCATGCCTTCAAGCACTTGGCCGACCACCAGCGGACGGCTGTCACCCGGCAGCGGTAGTCTCACGGCGTAAACGTCGGTCGGTCCCCAGATATCGCCATCCTGAAGGCCTCGCAAAATCGGGTGCTGCCGCATTGAGCCAACGAGCAAACCGCGTGTGCTCTGTTGGCCGTGCTTGCCATGATGGTTGATCCATGTTTCGCCAAGAATCTGTCGGCCGAAGCCACCACTCCATGTTTTGCTGCGCCAATCCCACTCGGCGTACCGGCTTGGCGGACTCAGCTTAAAGGCGTGCGTCGCCGTGCGCATGCCGATGATCGGTCGCCCCGAGGCGACATAATCGGCGATGTGTTTCATCTGCGAGTCGGGTAGCTCACGAAACCTCGTGAATAGAATGAGCAAGTCGGCCGTGCCTAGCTTCTCGAGCCCGGGAATATTATCCCGGCGGATCGGGTCGATCAGGCCGCTCTGCGGATTGACCGCAAACAGCACAGTGCAGTGGAACCCATGCCGCACGGCTAGGATCTTAGCCAACTGCGGCAGCGCCTCTTCCGAGCGATATTCCTCGTCGCCGCTGACGAGCACAATCCGCTTGCCTTGGCCCGGTCCGCCGAAGCCTTCGTACGTAACCCAAGCATCGGCTGCCCAACACACGCTGCCGACCGGTGCGCTGAGCAACACGCCGAGCATCACGCGGCAGATCCAGTAAGCGTTCAATCGTCCAGTCACGTTCCACCTCGAATGGTTAGATGAGCCTTCATGCGTTCGAGCCGGATGCCCGTTTTTCTCGGTACGATTGCCACGGCCGACGGGCATCCTTTTGGCAACGGCCACGGTCCGCCTGATCACTCCAGCAACCTGTGATAGCGGCCCATCCAATAAGGAAGCAAGACAAACGTCCCATCGTCGCGCTCGCGACCATCACCGCCGCCATCCAACTGATACGGATCACCGTTCCATTTGTTCAAAGGCCGTTCGCCAATCGGCAGCACGAATCGGCTGCAGACTTGGCCCGAGCGATTGCGGCTCAGCGGGCCAAGGTCGTGCCGGTCGTGGTTGGTGATCGACCAACGATACATGTCCGTCGGAACTTCGCGGAACCAAGCAATACACAGGTCGCGGTCATAGACCTTCGGATCGACAAACGCCTCACTCGGACGTTGCGAAGGCTCCTTCCATCGGTTCGCCTGCCGCGCGGCGGCATAGATGAAATTGAATAGCGGGCTATGCTCGGGCCGCTCGATGCGCCAAGACCGCTCGATGCTGAGCAGATAGATCTTCCGTTGCCTCGCGTCGCGCTCGTACCACAACAGCGGGTAATAGGCCACGAAGGCCAATTCATCGTCGCTATGGTTTACGAGGTTCGCCGGCCAGATGAATTTCTGTCGAACCGTGTTGATATCGTACGCGTACCGGTCGTTCAGTTCCTTGATCGCCTCGGTGTAGCGTTCCAAGCCCGTGATGTGCTCGGCAACCTTCAGGTGCGAAAGCCATTCCAAGGAATTCAACCCTCGCTCACCGATCCACTTTAGATCGTGGTTCAGTTTTTCCGGTGCCCACACGCCCCAGGTGGTGGGCTTTCCGGAAGGCCCGACATAGAAGCCGCCATGATCGAGGATATGATCGGTCATGCGCGTGATCAGGCCACGGATTTTTTCCTTTTGCTCGTCAGTCGCGGCCAAATCGTAGTAGATGGCGTGGGCGAAATAGTGGCCGTCGACCTCGTCGCTCGACGTATCGCCCTTCCACCACCAACGCCCATTCGCCGAGCGATGCCACTGTCCGCCGTAACGTCGCGGATCGTCGCTCGCGGGCACGACGCTCCGCGCGACAAAACCGGGAATCCCGGTAACCTGCTCCAGAAAGAGCATCGCGGAGAGCGACTGCCAGGCATTCTTGCGAGCCTCGACTTCGCCCGTCGAGCCGTAACGAAACGCTTCGGCGGCCACATACAGACTCGTCCAAAGCCCGTCGTTGTCGTTCGACGGTTGGGCATATCCGTCCTTGGTCGTTCCGGGCGTCTTGGTTTGAATGGCACCCACCATGCCAAGGCGAATGTGGTGCGCGCGCAAGGCGGTGTGAATCGCCGTCATCTTCTGGTCGAGTGTCGTCTGCCGCTGCCAAAGACGGACCATGCCGCCCGGCGTGCGTGCCCAGATCGCCCCGTTGCCGGCGAGCGCCAATTCGTCGATCCGGTCATCGGGCAGCCATCTCCGCGAATGAAATAATAGGTAGCGATCGGCTCCCGGCTCGAGCCGCAGCAGGCCTTTTGTCGTGCCCAGCCAAAGCGTCCCGTCCGGCGTCCGCAGGCCGGTGGTCAAGTCGCCATACGGCAGCGGCGCGGTGCCTCGCTTCAGCTCAGCCAGGCGATCCGCCGAAAGCGGTTGGCCGACCGACTTGGGAAATTCGCCCGCCGGTTTGAACTCGTGAGTCCAATCGCTCATCGGAGCGTCGGACACGCCCCCAAATATCAATGCGGCAAGCAGCGGTAAGGTTATCATCATGGGATTGAGTCGAAGCAGAGCTCCGACCTGCTTTGATAGCTCCGTGGCGGATTCTCAGAAATCATGGATGCTTAGCCAAGCGTAAACAGGTTCGCGGCGAAATGCGAGCGCGCGGCCGGCCGCAAGTTTTCGGTCATCCGACGGTTCTTCGGCTAGCAGGATGCCGGTCGACCGTGCAGATTGCGATCGCAATCTGCTATGTGCTTTGATGCCGCTGCACGTATTCGAGGAACAGCCGCTCCATCGTGGTCAGGTGGAGGCCTTCCTTGATGGCGTTGTACGGCGTGAAGTTCAGCAGCCGTACGAGCTGCACGCCGTGGCGGTCGATGTCGATCAGGTTCAGGCATACCGGATCCTGCTCGATTTGCCCGAAGCCCTTCAAACCCGAACCGAGCGCCGCGGTCAGAATGGCTCGATTCGTGCCGCCATGGGCCACGATCAACAGATGCCGCCAACGGTCGTCGCGGCGGATTTCTTCAACACATCGGCCGACGCGCTCGAGCAGCGAGGCAAAGGTCTCGCCGCCCAGGAAACGTCGTTCGGGCGATAGATCGCCGCCAAACGCTTTGACAAACGCGTCGGGTAGCCACTCGTCCGACAGATGATCCAATGGACCGGGCGCGATTTCCCGTAAGTCGTCTCGGGTTTCAATCGCCAACTCGCGTTGGTCTAGCACGATTTCGGCCGTCTGTCGGCATCGAACCAAGGGGCTGATCATCACCCGGTCCAGTGGCGCCGGTGCCAGAGCCATGGCCATGGCTTGGGCCTGCTGCTGGCCGACCTGGCTGATGGGCACCGCGTCGACGTCGACCGGTTGCCCCGTCCGATCGAAGTACGTGACATCGGCGTGCCGTAACAGGTAAATCCTGCGGCGATCCGGTTCAGGCAGCGGCGGGAACGAGTCGAGTCGTGGCATCTGCGGCCTCTCAAGCAGTTGGCGAATCAACCAGCTTCGGCGATCGACTTCAAGGAAACGAATCCGCCGCAGTTTACTCTCGCGATGAACCGTGCGTCAGTGCGGCAGTCCTGGTTCGTTGGTCCCGAATCGTTTTGAACGGCGCTGGCCCGGCCGTTACGATGGCAAACGCGCTACCTCTGAATCACGTTACCTTTTTCGTGGCTCCGCCCGGCAAGTCGACTTTGCCTTGGGCGGCCAAGATTTTCTGCTTATGGGAGGAACCTACGAATGAATCGCATCATCCCCGGTTTTCGTATGCTGGCGGCAATCGTGGCCGTGGTTGGCTTGGTCTCGCATTTGGCGGGGGCCGCCGATACGCCGTACGAGGTCGAGCCGCGGGAAAACGTTGAGTACGGCAAGGCGGATGGTGTGCCACTTCTGCTGGACTTGTACACGCCGAAAGAGGCCAAGCGGCCCCATGCCGCGCTGGTCTTCATTCACGGCGGCGGTTGGTCGGGCGGTCGGAAGGAAGACTTCCGCGGC
>Ga0114931_10010352_pt1 | contig 11107 bp, 10 predicted proteins | sample 2SBtaG_FD_89579 | JGI IMG/M metagenome (GOLD analysis project Ga0114931, IMG submission 89579) | Deep subsurface microbial communities from Kolumbo volcano to uncover new lineages of life (NeLLi) - 2SBTROV14_V59a metaG | ecosystem: Environmental > Aquatic > Marine > Volcanic | place: Kolumbo...
AAAAATGGCGCACATCTATCAATAGATTTGCCGAAGCGATGACGCTTTTTGCAGTAGCGTGTGCGGGTATGTTTCCGGTTCTGCATACGGGTCGTCCGTGGCTGGCATTTTGGATGCTTCCTTATCCCAATACCATGGGGATTTGGCAAAATTTTCGAAGTCCTTTGATGTGGGATGTTTTTGCGGTTTCGACTTACGCCACCGTTTCTTTATTGTTTTGGTATGTCGGGCTTATTCCCGATTTTGCGACATTGAGAGATCGCGCAAAGAGTAAGAATTTTAGGATTATTTACGGTTTGCTTTCGTGGGGGTGGAGAGGCTCGGCTAGGCACTGGCATCGATATGAACTCGCTTATCTTCTTCTCGCTGGGCTTTCTACACCACTTGTTTTATCAGTTCATTCTATTATTAGTTTTGATTTCTCGGTTTCACAGCTTCCCGGTTGGCATGCAACTATCTTCCCTCCGTATTTTGTTGCGGGTGCGGTGTATGCCGGATTTGCTATGGTCTTAATTCTCGCAATTCCGCTTCGCAAGTGGTACAACATGAAAGACCTGATTACCAAAACCCACCTTGTTTATATGGGTAAGGTGATGTTTGCTACCGGTATGATCGTCATTTACGGTTATGCCATGGAAGCATTTTTTGCATGGTATAGTGCCTCTGATTTTGAGATGTTTATGATGGGCAATCGCATGTGGAACGGTCCTTATTGGTGGTCGTATTGGCTTTTGCTGACATGTAATGGTCTTTCGATCCAGCTATTGTGGTTTAAGCGTTTTCGCGAGAGCCCATTTTGGCTTTTTATTATCGCGATTATCGTCAGCATCGGCATGTGGCTTGAGCGGTTTGTGATTATTGTTACAAGTCTGCACAGAGATTTTTTGCCGAGTTCTTGGGGGATGTATTCGCCTACTATTTTCGACTGGACGATGTTTATAGGAACGCTCGGATTTTTCTTTTCGCTGGTTTTCTTGTTTGCCAGGATGTTGCCGGTTATTTCGATATTTGAGGTTCGTACATTGTTGCCTCAGGCTGAAGTCAAGGGGCATGGTGATGAGTCTAATCATTTAGAATAAGAAATGTTAAGGGATCTTTAGGGTGGATATTTGGAATTTTAAGAATTGTTCGTAATTGGATTTTTGTCCGCAAATCGATATTTAAGGCTACTCACCCGTGCCGAGGTCATTTGCCAGCAAAAACTGATTACGAACAAACCATAAACTTTATGGAACAGAAAATATACGGATTATTAGCAGAATTTGACACTACTACAGAAATTGTGGCGGCGGCGGAAAAAACGCGTGAAGCCGGATACACAAAAACCGATGCGTTTTCGCCATTTCCTATCCATGAAATGGATGAAGCTTTGGGAATCAAAAGAACGATATTGCCTTATTTGGTTTTTTTAGGGGGTATCGCAGGTTTGATAGCGGGAATGGGACTGCAATATTATACCCACGTGATCGAGTATCGAATTATTGTCGGCGGTCGTCCTTATTTTAGTTTGCCGGCATTTATTCCGCCTGCATACGAGTTGACAATTTTATTCGCTTCTCTGACCGCTGTGTTTGCAATGCTATTGCTGAATGGTTTACCGAAGCCGTATCATCCGGTTTTCAATGTGCCGAGATTTAATCTTGCAATGCGTGAAAAGTTTTTCCTGCTTATTGAAAAGAAAGATCCAAAGTTTGACTACCAAGATACGAAGGAGTTTATAAATAGTCTGAGCCCACAGGAGGTATTCGATGTTGACGAATAAATCCGAGGTTCAAAATTCGAAGACTAAGGTTGGTAAATGGACGCTTTTCGGTCTTCTACTTATATCTTTCGCGATTCTGGTTTCTGGGTGCAGATATGACATGCAAGATCAACCCAGCCTGAAACCATATAAGGAGAGCGATTTCTTTAGTGATAAAAAAGGGATGAGAGATTTGCCGGCAGGTACGGTTGCGAGGGGGCAGTTAAAGGAAGATAAAGCGTATTACACGGGAAAGAAGGAAAATGGTGATTCCAGTGTTCAGGCTGAAACGACTACAGACGCTACGGGTAATACTCTAGTTTCAAGTTTTCCTAATGATGTTGAGGTGCTTCCGGTTGCCGTAAATAAAGAATTGTTAGATCGTGGACAGGAAAGGTACAACATCTATTGCATAGTTTGCCATGGTCCGGTTGGTAAAGGTGATGGAATGGTTGTTCGCCGTGGTTATCCGCAGCCGCCGACATATCACGATGATCGTTTGCGAAATGCTCCGGTTGGACATTTCTTTGATGTAATGACCAATGGCTGGGGGAAAATGAATAGCTACGCGTCGCAAATTCCAGTGGCTGATCGCTGGGCGATAGTTGCCTATATCAGGACACTGCAAGTGAGTCAGAATCCGAGTGAAAATAAATCATCCGAAGAAACCAAGGACGATAAGAGTGCGGATACGAAAAAGAATGAAGAGACAACTAAAGATGATTCGTCTCCAAAAGAGAATCAGGACGGAGGTAAAAAGTGAAATTAGAAGGCACTTTTGAGGCTCCTGAAGCAATTAATCGTTGGCAAACAGTTGCACTTGGTGTCGGCGGTATTGGTGTAGCGGTTCTGATAGCCGTGATTGCATTTTTTCCTGAACAGAGAGAGGAGGCTCTTAGGGGTTGGCTTTTAGGGTTTATTTTTTGGGCTGGAATTGGTTTTGGCGGATTGGGGATTTTATTGCTCCAGTATCTTACCGGTGGTGCTTGGGGCGTGGTAATCAGAAGATTGTCTGAAGCCTCCACGAGAACGATTCCTATCCTAGCAATATTGTTTATCCCAATAGTGGTTGGCGTATATCAACTTTATGAGTGGGCAAATCTACACGCAGCCGGTACCGATAAAATAATGAACCACCGAGGTTGGTATTTAGACCCTCAGTGGTGGACGGCTCGGGCTGCTCTTTATTTCATTATTTTATTCTGCATCGCTTATTTTCTTAATAAATGGTCTCTAAAACAAGATTCGGCTGAAACGCCTGAAGAAGCGGCTGGATATTTGGGTGCAGCAACTAAGCTCGCAGCTCCGGGAATAATTATTTATGTCTTGGTAGTTACATTTCTTTCGGTCGATTGGGTAATGACTTTGGAACCTCATTGGTTTTCAACAATGTTCGGTTTCTTGTTTGTCGCAGGATGGGCGTTAAGTTGTTTTTCTTTTGCTGTTTGTATATTGGCTTTTCTTTCGGATAAAGCTCCGATGGATAGAGTTTTAGGAAAAAGGCACTTCCACGACATCGGTAAATTGATGTTGGCTTTTGTAATGGTTTGGGCGTACTTTAATTTTTCGCAATACTTGATAATTTGGTCAGGAAATTTAACTGAGGAAACGCCTTTTTACGTGATCAGGTCGAAAGGTATGTGGGGCGCAATAGGGCTTATCCTAATTATCTTTCACTTTGCATTTCCATTTTTGGTTTTGTTAATGCAGGACTTCAAACGAAAGGCAAAACTTCTGGCTTTGTTGGCAGGATTTATTCTGGTAATGCGTTTGGTTGATATGTATTACATAATTGGACCGAGTCCGAAGGTTGGAGATCTTTCAAAACATTTGATGGAAGTTCCATTCACTTTTACCGTTTGGGATATTGTTGCTCCGATTGCAATTGGCGGAATTTGGTTATGGTGGTTTTTTCGCGAACTTAAAGCAAGACCGCTTGTTCCAATTAAGGATCCGTTTTTAGAAAATGCGGTAAAGCATGGTAAGGGACACTAAAGGTTTTCAAATAGGATTTAAATTATGTCGAATCGTGAGATAGCACCATATGAAGCCAATGAAGTTGGAACGCGCGGGATTCTTCTGTTTGTTTTAGGCGTTTTTCTATTGGCTGTAATTTCGTTTGGATTAATGTGGGTTTTTCAACACAAGGTTTTAGAAGAGCGGGCATTGGAGGAGGATAAGAAGAATGCTAATCCGCTTGCCTTGAGTGCCGAAGATAGTCTTCCGGCTGAGCCGAGACTGCAATCTGCTCCGGGGTTTGGAGTTGAGAGTAAAGATGGGACTCGGATAAATCTTCAGCTTAGAGAGCCTCAAGCGGAGTACCGCGAATTAAGAAAGCAATGGGAAAAAAGCTGGAAAGAGGGCGAAAAAGATACTAAAACCAAAACTGTAATTTCCTTGCCGATTGAAGAGGCAAAAGAAAGAGTTTTAAAAGGGAATTTGATTGAGACGAGAGCGGAAAAATAGGAAGAAAAAGCCCGATAAGAATTAGGAAGTAAAGAAAGATGAGAAAAAATTTGGCATTTGTAAGAATTTTTACGCTGAAGCTTTTCGTTAGTTTGTTTGTTTTTACAATATTTACCGGCGGGATAGCTGCTCAGAAGACCGAGCATTACAACTCGCCGCTGTATTCACCGAAAACGTATGATCCTTCGCAAGCGACAGGTAGTGGTTTGCCGAAACCTTTGAAAAAGGTTGGGATCGAACAAAAGTTAGGTTTTCAGCTTCCTTTGGATGCGAAGTTTAAGGCTGAAAATGGTAAAGAGGTCAAAATTGGAGATTATTTTGGAAAAGGGAAACCTGTAATTCTCGCTTTGGTTTATTATGAGTGTCCCATGCTTTGTAATCAGGTTCTTAACGGTATGACCGGCTCGTTAAAGGGGATTTCGTTTGATGCAGGAAAAGAATTTGATGTTGTTGTTATCAGTTTTGATGAAAGAGAGAATGAAAAGCCAAACCTAGCCAAGAACAAAAAAGATAGTTATGTTGAACGCTATAACCGTCCGAATACAAAAGATGGTTGGCATTTTTTAACAGGTAAGCAGAGCGAAATAGACAAGGTTACAAAAGCAGTTGGTTTTAATTACACTTTTGATGAGAAAACGAATCAGTTTGCCCATGCTTCGGGAATTATGATAGCGACACCCGATGGCAGACTTTCGAGATATCTTTACGGCATAGATTATTCACCGAAGGATATTAAATTCAGCATTATGGAATCATCTAAGAATAAAATAGGTAATCCAGCTGAACAGCTTTATTTGTATTGTTTTCACTATGATCCTTCGACCGGAAAATACGGGTTGGCAATTTTGAGGGTGCTTCGTTTAGCAGGTATCGCCTTATTGTGCGGTCTTGGTATTATGTTCTTCGTTTTTTGGCGCAAAAATAAACGTGCTTCCGCTGGCTAAAAATGATTTTGAAAACACCGATGATCGAGAAGCGCGTATAGAGTTTTAATAATGATTATGCAAGACACTTCATATATTCCAATATTTCCGGAGCAGGCGTCAACGTTCGCTTGGCAAGTGGACTATTTGTATTTTTATTTAGTTGGGATTAGCGTATTTTTTACGGTTGGAATCGTTGCAGTAATCTTCTTTTTTGCGATTAAATATCGCGCTACGGAGGAGTTTGCAACGCCTAAGGAAATCCATGGATCAATTCCTTTGGAGTTATTCTGGTCTTTTGTTCCATTTGTTATCTCAATGAGTGTATTTTTTGGGGGTGCGATTGTGTATTTTAATCAATATCGTATTCCCAAGGAATCTATGGAGGTTTACGTTGTTGGGAAACAATGGATGTGGAAAATACAGCATCAAACCGGGCAGAGAGAGATCAATGATTTGCATGTTCCTATCGGGCGGAAGATTAAGCTAACAATAACGAGCGAAGATGTTGTGCATGATTTTTTTGTTCCCGCGTTCAGGACAAAAGTCGATGCTGTTCCCGGTCGGTACACCACCTTGTGGTTTGAGGCTACGAAACCTGGAAAATACCATATCTTTTGTGCTGAATACTGCGGATTAAACCATTCGGGCATGGGTGGTTTTGTTTATGCAATGGAGCAGAGGGATTTTGACAATTGGTTGTCCGGAAGCGTAGCTGATCAAACGCCTGTCCAGATGGGTGAAGACCTGTTTAAAAACAAACTTGGATGTGCGACATGCCACGCCGGAGGCGACAACCAACGCGGGGCGAAACTCGAAGGAATCTTTAACAAAGATGTAAAACTCGTCGGCGGACAGACAATTAAAGCGGATGAGGCTTATATACGTGATTCTATTTTAAATCCGGGTGGAAAAGTTGTCGAAGGATTTCAGCCAATCATGCCTACGTTTAAAGGACAGGTTTCTGAAGAACAAATCGTTGCGTTGATTGCTTATGTTAAATCTCTGAGCGGGGAAGCAGGAAAAAGCCCATCTACTTCAAGTGCTGCAAAGACAAAGGAAACAAATTCGACTGAAGTGTCAAAGCCAAATGCGGATAAGAAAGAAGAGGTTAGTAAGTAGTTATGGAAAATTCAGACGCAATGCAAATTGCCAAAGAAGCACCGGAAGTGAATTATTTAAATACAGACTGGAGTATTAAATCCTGGCTGTTAACTAAAGATCATAAACGCATAGCGATTATGTATCTCATTTCGATTTCTTTCTTCTTTCTAATAGGCGGTTTGTATGCAGCTACGATTCGGCTTGAGTTGCTTACACCGGCAAGTGATTTGTTGGAATCGGGGACATATAACAAGGTTTTCACGCAACATGGAATCATAATGGTGTTTCTTTTTTTGATTCCATCGATACCTGCAGTTTTGGGTAATTTTTTGATTCCATTAATGATTGGTGCAAAGGATTTGGCGTTTCCACGGATAAATCTTTTGAGCCTATATATTTATTGGGTTGCAAGTCTATTTGTAATATTTGCGCTATTAACGGGCGGTGTGGATACTGGTTGGACTTTTTACGCGCCGTACAGTACGACTTTTTCCAATAGTTATGTAATGGCAGTTGGTTTGGGCATATTTATAAATGGATTTTCGGGAATCCTGACTGGGTTAAATTTTATTGTTACGATTCATACGATGCGTGCACCCGGAATGACTTGGTTTCGAATGCCGCTTTTTGTCTGGGCACATTACGCTACGAGTTTGGTGATGATTCTAGGTACGCCGGTTGTTGCAATTACCGTATTGCTTGTGGCTATTGAGCGCTTTACTCAAACAGGTATTTTCGATCCAGCGATTGGTGGGGATCCGATTTTGTTTCAACATCTTTTCTGGTTTTATTCTCATCCGGCGGTTTATATTATGATTTTGCCCGGTATGGGAATTATTAGTGAGCTAATTTCTGCTTTTTCAAGAAAGAAGATTTTTGGCTACGAATTTATTGCATTCTCATCGCTTGCGATCGCTGTATTTGGTTTCCTTGTGTGGGGACACCATATGTTTGTGAGTGGACAGTCGATATATGCGGGATTGGTATTCTCCTTTTTGACGATGGTAGTAGCGATTCCCTCCGCAATAAAAGTATTTAACTGGACTGCAACTTTGTACCAGGGTTCCATTTCATATGACACCCCGATGCTCTACGGTCTTGGTTTTATTGGGTTGTTCCTTATAGGTGGTTTGACAGGGCTTTTCCTGGGCTCAGTTGGTTTAACTGTTCATCTAACCGAAACTTATTTTATCGTGGCGCATTTCCACTACGTAATGGTAGGGGGGCAGCTTGTAGCTTTCTTAGGCGGTATACATTATTGGTGGGCTGTTATGACCGGCAAAAAGTATTCCGAATTTTGGGGAAAGATTTCTGCGATGCTGGTCTTTATTGGATTTAATCTAACATTTTTTCCGCAGTTTATTCTAGGATATCAAGGAATGCCGCGGCGCTATGCAGCTTATCCAGAGGAGTTTCAAGTTTTGAATATATTTTCGACACTTGGTGCTTCGGTCTTGGCTATCGGGCTGATCATGCCTGTATTTTATCTGCTCCATTCTTTATTTTGGGGCGAAAAAGCAAAGCATAACCAATGGCAGCTTTCCGGACTGGAGTGGAGAACACAGCAACCTCCGCCAACATTTAACTTTGATGAAACCCCCGTTGTAACATGGGAAGCATACGCTTTTGGTGAAGAAGCCGATCTGGAAATTGAAGAGGCTGAAAAAGAGCAAAAAGTCTTACCGACAGGGTAATCAGCAGAATCGGAAACGAAATTTGAATTGAAATTAGAATCTAAACAAATGGCGAATCACGAAGATAAACACGACGATCATTATCATCAGCCCGGGCTCCAACATCAGTTCGATGATATGTCGCAGCAGATGGACTCTGGTACTCTCGGAATGTGGGTATTCCTTGCGCAGGAAATAATGTTTTTTGGAGGTCTATTTACGGCATATTTAGTGATGCGTACGCGGTATCCGATGGCTTTTGCCGCGGGCAGCAACCATCTTGATGCATTTTTGGGTGGACTCAACACATTAGTTTTAATCGTAAGCAGTCTAACGATGGCTTTGACCGTATATTTTGCTCAAAAAGGCAATAGAAATATGCAGATCATATTGATTGTCTTGACTATGATTTTTGGAACCATGTTTTTAGGTATCAAGGGCGTTGAATATACGAGTAAATATGAGCATGGCACGGTTCCTGTTGATGGCTGGAACAAGGTGATTAAAGAAGGTCAGCATAAGGAAGAGACATCACTAAGATTGCCATTTGAGACAATAGCTCATGCGGCGGGAGGTGCAGAGCATATTCATGCAAACCCACGCGGAGATTTTCGTATTGAAGATAAAGATATTGAGCTGATTAAGATAGCCGAAAAAGGCGGTTTTTTGACCAAAAGTGAAAAGATTGGTTACTACTCAGATTACTCAAAACGCGAAATCAGCCGCGAAAAGATAAAAGGTAAAATCCGCATTTTCTTTTGGTTATATTTTGTAATGACCGGGTTGCACGGTTTACATATGATTGTTGGGCTTGGAATAATGCTATGGCTCTTGTACAAGGCGTGGCAAAGTACATATTCAGCAGAGTATTATTCTCCGGTCGAGGTCGCCGGATTGTATTGGCACTTTGTTGATATTGTATGGATTTTCTTATTCCCTTTGCTTTATCTGCTTGGAAGACACTTTTTGGCTGGAGGAGGACACGGATAGATGTCTGAACACGAAGAAGAACATATTGGAATACCGGGCTATATAGGAGTTTTCCTAGTCTTGGTTGTCGGAACTATTGGCACGTATTATGTCTCATTAATTGATTTAGAGGGTTTTTTTGCGGGTGCTAATACTCTGGTTGCGCTTTTGATCGCTTTTATCAAGATGAGCTTTGTAGTACTCTTTTTTATGCATGTTCGTTGGGGATCGAAATTGATTTGGTTAGCGGTCGCTTCCGGATTTGCCTGGCTATTAATACTATTTGCTTTTACAATGAGCGATTATTTGACTCGTTCGGTGACTGGCAGATAAGAATTTTAGAAACAAAAAACTGCGCGGTGCGAAAAAAAAGCAAAAAGCTTTGTCGCGCCGCGTCCTTGTCTATTAGGCTTGAAGGTTTTTTGATGCTATTATCTTCGTCTTGATATTAACGTTTTATTTGCATGGATTTAGAGAAGTTTTAGTGAAAGTATTTCTTGGACAACAACCACATCTTTTAATACATCAAAATCGACTGATGTTGAAACACAAACCCCATTTAAAAATAATTGCAATCATTTTGATAGCATTAGCTGTTTTGTTAAGTGGTTGTATTAAAGTAAAGAAAACGCAAAAAACCGCAACACTTCTTGATACCAGCAACGCCACAAAAGCGCAGCTGATTGCAAAGATAAATCGCTTTGCAAAGGTTAGTTCCATGCGCGCAAAGATGGATTTGAAATTTGAGGACAATTCGTTTGCGAAACAAGGAATCGCCGAAAAATATAAAACTGCTAACAGCGAAATTGTCGTTCAGCGTCCTTCAAAGATATTGCTAAAGGTAAAGGTTCCGTTTGTGGGAACGGACGTAGCTCAAATGACATCGAACGGCATCACATTTCGGGTCGCAATTTTACAGGATGGCGGAAGCGGTAAATACAAGAAGTTTGTTATTGGGACAAATAAAGCGGACTATTCGTTATTGCAGGAAAAAGTTACTGAAGTTAACACTGGTGATTCAAAAGAAACGAAGAAGAATATAAGTGCATTTTCTAATTTGCGCCCGCAGCATTTTACGGATGCGATTTTGATTTTTCCGGCGGATATTTCGAAAAACCGTTACACAGTAAGCACGATTTTACAGGAAGAGATTAATGTAAAGCGTCTAAAAAAGAAGGACCCCACAGCATGGGTTTTAAGAGGGTATTATCTGCTTGATGAGTTTGTATCAGATGATAAGGGCGTACAGAAAATCAAAAGACGCTTTTGGTTTGACCGCGTTGGCGGAGTAAATATAGCAAGGCAACAGATATTTGATTCCAAAGGTGAGATTGAATCCGATATTGTTTACGGGAAAATTGGAAGCCTTACCAAAAATGGTGGGTTTCAAATGCCGCTTCAGGTAACACTTACCCGTCCGCGTGAAAAGTATAAAGTGACATTAAAATTTCAATCGCCAAAGTCGGTTAAGATCGGCAAGAAGTATAAGGATATTGCATTTGTTCTTAAAAACCGTTGGCAATTGGAAGAGGTAGATTTAGACAAGAAACTTAAAGAGGTTACAAGTCAGCAAAATTTAGTAATCGGCGTACAAAACAAAGAGACCGCGGCGAACGACTAGCATCATTTAATGAAAACCATCCTCGAAACAGAAAATCTTACAAAAACTTATAAGGTTGGAAAAGTAGAAACTTTGGCTTTACGCGGGGTTTCTCTGTCGGTTAATACGGGTGAGTTTGTCGCAATAATGGGACAATCCGGATGCGGCAAATCTACTTTGCTTCACCTTTTGGGGGGACTTCTTTCACCGACAAGTGGTAGAATTCTGATTGATAAAGAAGATATTTCTGCGGTTTCTGACGCAAAACGCACGTATATACGCAGACGGAAAATAGGTTTTGTTTTTCAGCGTTTTAATCTTTTTCCGACTTTAACGGCGGATGGTAATCTCCGCCTTGCCGAGAGAATTCATATTGGAAATGGAAAGGGAAGCGTGGATAAGCGGCGTGAAATTTTAGGGCTGCTTCGGCTTGAGAATAAGATGAATAACAAGCCGCTCGAGCTATCGGGAGGCGAGCAGCAAAGAGTCGCCTTAGCGCGCGCGGTAATTAACAGCCCGGCTATACTTTTAGCGGATGAACCGACCGGAAATTTGGATACAGAGAATTCTGAAATCGTGCTCGATATGTTTAATAAACTTAACGAGCGTTATAAACAAACGATTATTATGA
>Ga0114931_10010353_pt1 | contig 11106 bp, 12 predicted proteins | sample 2SBtaG_FD_89579 | JGI IMG/M metagenome (GOLD analysis project Ga0114931, IMG submission 89579) | Deep subsurface microbial communities from Kolumbo volcano to uncover new lineages of life (NeLLi) - 2SBTROV14_V59a metaG | ecosystem: Environmental > Aquatic > Marine > Volcanic | place: Kolumbo...
CCACTCTAAAATTACCCGGCGATTGCCATCTGTGTCATAAGCAGTAGTCTTGTACGTTCCCTGCTCGTAATTCTCTTCATCTCTGTGCATGGTTCCATCGCGCCACATACTGGTCGACAGATTATTCCATACGTGATAGATTGTCAGATTTTTTCGGAACTGGGCGAAACTAATGATTTTACCCGATGTACACCAATTTATTGAATAAAGAACTGACCCCTCGTAGATACAAATTATTCTGGGGGCTAAGTGATATTCTGGAGTCCATCCGCCAGTAAGTTCCCTTAACTCTTCTGAACGCCGAGTTCCATCCGGGTACCACGATCGAATTAATTCGTACTGCCCATTTACAATTCTTGTCTCTGTGTCGAGTATCCCGTTGATCCCATAACTTCTACTGATAGTTCTATACATCTTTCCATCTGACCAACGTGTATACACAAATGCATAAGGCAAAAGACTGTATTTCACAATACAGGGACTTCCATATTTCTCAATTCTTGGTTCGGGAAGATCGACAATTAACTTTGCCGCTGACGCCAAACACAGGTTTTTCAAAGATCCGACGATGTGAGTTAGGGTTCCGATTTTTCCAAAGGAGTCCATCAGAAGATAATCGCATTCCAAAAGGATTTTTCAATTTTCCTTTGGGATTCAAAGGTTTGTATTCTTTGCTGAAGCAAAGAATAAAAGTTGATCAAAACGGTATGCGTTCTTCCGAGACCAATTCTCCTGTAGTGTTGTAAATTCTCCTCATTGGAGAAGAATCATTCTTGTTTTGGGAATCCACTTGCAGAAATCCATTTCCGATGTAAACAGACTCTTTGCATATACCCTCACCTTTTTCAAGTCTAACCATTCCTCGAGGAGTAGATCGGCCAATTCGACTGCCCCACCAGTGTGTCATCGTATATTTCTCCCCCCATACCGTGAATCGATATATCATACCATCGTAACAATAATTGATAAGATAAACATTGAGAGCATTGGAAGTGTAGGTACCGAAACGTTGAGGGCTTGTATCAATCCACGAGCAACCATCGAATTTTTTTAAAAGTTCTGCTCGTCTTGTCCCATCTTTGTACCAAGATTTTATCAGTTCATATCTGTTGTTTATGATTTTCGTTTCAGAGACGATCTGTCTGCTTGCAGTATAGGTCCTAGAATTAATTCTGAAAGTGCATCCATCGGACCATCTGGTGACCAAGAACTCTCGAGGAGCAAGCTTTCTAATGCAAGGGCATCCATATTTCTCAATTCTCGGTTTGGGAAGATCGACAATTAACTTTGCCGCTGACGCCAAGCACAGGTTTTTCAAAGTCGGGACCATCAGAGTCAGGGTTCCGATTTGTCCAAAGGAATCCATCAGGTTTGGTCAGAATGACTCCTCCAAATGGATTTTTCAATTTTTCTTTAGGGACAACCTTTTCGACCCATTTTCCCACTTCAGTAAAATGTGATTCCAAACGCGGAATTAGTACCCAGTGAAAATATGCAACATACACCAAATGAATTCCTAACAATCCAACTGTCACTCCTGCAAAAAATTCCATTAGACCATATTCAAAGGTGAATTCTTATCAGAGTCAGTCTCCTCTTTAAGGGGACCCTCGTTCAAAGTAGGCTCGGACAAGTTACCCAGGTCCCATCCAAAGAGGATTCGTTTCCATTCATCCATATCAGCAGAGAACCACAACCCGAGTTTGTTGTCTAGAAGATCCCTCGCTATCTGGACTTCCACCGGTTCTCCCTCTTCAATGTCTCCTTCTGGGGTCAACTCTGTTGGGTTGTCCTCGTATTTTTTGGCTAATTCATAAGCCTGCATCCAGATCTTTCTCCCGTGTTGTTCGAGAATGCGGTACCTTAGAATTTTCATTTGAATCCGATGAATTTCATTCTCTCGGCGACTTTGAACCAAGTTCAGCCTCCTACTAGTTTCAGTTTGTGCCTCTTCCCATTCTCGTTGAGCTCTTTCGAATTTTTGGCGGGAATTGTCAAGTTTTTGGAAAATATAGGACTCATTTGAGACAGCAATACTCTTCACGCTTTGGACAAGGTTTTTCAATTGAGAAATCACAATTGCGGGAGAGGTTCCCTCATAGGCAATAACGTCTGTTTCTGGGGTCTCCATTTTTAACCTTGGTCATAATCCTTTAAGAAGTTGCATAAGCAAGTGTCCACTCTCGAGCTGTGGCTTCGTATTGCTTTTTACTGTTTTTGTACATGAAAGCAATTTGTGGAACCAAGGGGTCATCGGGATTTGGATCAGCTAGGAGAGAAGAAATGGACAAAAGAACTCTTGAAGCACCCAAAGCTGGACTCCAGTTATCTCTGAGGATATCTATACAAATTTCCCCATTGGCGTTGATGTTGGGATGGAAAATTTTAGTTACAAACCTCACTTTTGGTGGGTGATAGGGGTATTCGTTGGGGAAATCGATCCTGAGTTTAAATACACCTCCTTCATAAGGTGTATCTGAAGGGCCAACAATAACGGCTTCCCATTTATAGATCTCATCTCCGATTACCCCAGCGCTGATTCCCTCGGGAGGATTTTGTTTAATATCCTTTAGTTCCTTCGCAATTCTTCGTGTCATAGCCATTAAATTCACTCCCAGTAAATTTAACCTATTTTCATCAACGAGAGCGACGTCCTTTAAATGGAACTCCTTTCAAAATAAAAGATGTTGTCTCAGGACGATTACCATCGCGCAATAGAGCTCACTCAAGTAGTGTCAGTTGATATTCTCATTCAGAAAGATGAAAAATACCTTCTGGGAAAACGAATCAATAATCCAGCCAAAGGTTATCTCTTCAATCCTGGTGGAAGAGTTTTCAAGGATGAATCAATTCGTGAAGCAGCCAAGAGGATCATTAAGGACGAAACCGGAATTCGGACCCATGATGAAAGTTTTGAGTTTTCCTTTGGTGGCGCTTACGAACATCACTATCCCAACAATTTCCGAGACGATAAATTTGGGACCCACTACGTCTCTATGTTGTTTCGCCAAAATACCAGACTTCTAAAGATCGACCCTGAGGATGTTGAGAGACACATGACTTCACAACACTCTGAAGTGGTATGGATGACTGGTGACGAAATTCTCGAATCGTGGAAAGTTCATCCCTATGTCAAAGATTTCTTCAGAATTGAGCCACCCAATCAAGTAAAGTAAGAATTTGATGGACATTCTTAATGGAGGCCCTGAGCGAAAAGTACCTCGAAAAGATCGCTCGGGAGAAGGGTGTTGATAAACCGACAGCCTCAAGGTATATCGACACCTGCATAAAACAATCCTCGGTTAAACTAAATTTACCCTACAAGGAGGTTTATTCCATCATTTATAATGAGCAGTACCTCTCTCAATGTCTTCGAGGCACATGTACCTCTTTAGAGTTGGAAGAATGCCGAAAGTCGTGCCATTGTATCGACTTTGGAGGAACTTGTATCTCAAGGCAATTTCCAGATGTCGAAATTATCAACCAGGATCCGGATAAATACGTACAGACAAGGAAAATCTCCACCAAAGACCTTGAGGAGCTAGTAAAGTTAGCTTCTTTTTTGTACTACAACTACGACGGTGGAGGATTGACAGATAACTCTTTTGATGCTCTGGAATATCACCTCAAGAAAAGGTTGAAACTTCGAGGAAGAGCCTATGAGAAAATAGGTGCCCCTCCAGTGGAAAAGATTCGTGCTACACTTCCTTACCCACTGCCCTCTCTTAAAAAAGTCTATCCTGGGATGAAAAGTTTATTTGATTTCCTTGGGGACTTCAAAAAGTTAGCTTGGTCTCTCAAACTGGATGGAGTGAGCGGTATGGTGGTCTACAAAAACCAGAAGGTTTCTGCAATCTTCACAAGAGGAGACGGAAGTATCGGAGGTAATATCACTTATGTCAAGGACTACATCCCCTTTCCCACACCGTCCAAAGATTACGTAGTTCGCGGAGAGTTTATTTTATCCAAGAAGAAGTGGGAGGAGAAATACTCTGGTGAATACTCCAATGCCAGGAGTTTTGTCAGTGGGAAACTTAATTCAGGTTTCATTGCTCCTTCTCTCCCGGATATTGATTTTGTGGCTTATGAGATTATGAGAGTCGAGGGAGAATCTATGACTCCAGCTCCCTCGCAAGGTTTCAAAATCCTTGAGGCGGAAGGATTTAATACTGTTGAGAATGGAACTTGTCAGGATGCAGTAGTTTTTGATATGATGGCTCTCTACAAGGAGAAACGCCAGTCAGCACCCTATTTTATTGATGGAATTGTCATCACCGCTGATTTGCCTACGGTGGCGGTCAAGCGAGGTGCATCCCCAGAGTCCCCAGAACTTTCAGTAGCCTTCAAAATGCACCTCGAGGAGCAAAGACGAGAATCCAAAGTCATCAATATCGAATGGAATATCTCAAGGTACGGAAAATATATCCCGGTGGCTATCTTTGAATCAGTGTACGTCAACGGAGTGAGACTTCACCGAGCTTCAGCCCACAATGCTGCTCATATCAGAGATTGGAGTATGGGCAAAGGTACTGAAATAACCGTGGTTCGGAGTGGGGATGTGATCCCTGTAATTCGAGACGTAAAGGTTGATGATTCTACCGAGCCCATTATGCCTCCTGATGAACCTGGATGGCACTGGCAAAGATGTGATATAGTCCTTGACGAAATTGAGGGAAACAGAAATGTCCAAATTAAGAGAATTGTTCACTTCTTTTCGACCATTGGGGTGCCTAGGCTAAAGGAGAAGACTGCTGAAAAGATGTGGGAAGCCGGTCTCAAATTTCCTGAACAAATCGCTTCAGCATCTCCTGGTGAGTACCAACAGATTCGCGGTATTGGAGCCAAAACCGCCACTTTCTTCCACAAAACCATTCACGAAAAACTTCGCACCACGCCCATTGATAGATACCTCGTAGCTTCGACCACACTCAAGGTGGGATTAGGAAGAAAGCTTATCAAAACCTTATTCAAGGTCTTTCCTGACATCTTTGACTGGTCAAGTGATCAAATCTATGATGCCTTCAAAAGGAAAAAGGTTCGTGGATTTGGTCCCAAGAGAATCAGTAACATCGCAGACAACATGCCCAAATTTAGGAGGTATCTGTATTCTTTCGCCAAAGAAGAAATCGAGGAAGCTATTCGGTACAACAAACAGAGGTTGGCAAATCTAAAAATCGAGGGTTACAACTCTCGAATTGAAGGGAAAACCTTTGTTCTCACAGGATTCCGGGGAAGAACCGAGTATGATTTTGAGGATTACATCTATGATAATCAGGGTGAATTCTCAAGCACTGTGACTTCCCAAACCGAGGCAGTGATCGCTTCTAATATCCTGGAGATAACTCAGAAAATGGAGGATGCTCACTCTTTGGGAGTAAAAGTCCTAACGGTCGAGGAATTTAAAACGAGATACGATTTCCCGTATTAATACTTCCTTTGGAGTAGTAAATGTCATTCGAGATCAGTAAATGTGCTATTCCCGGAGTATGGTGTGGGAAGGGAGCTCCTCCCAAAAGAAAGGGTCTCAAGTGGTACCACAAGACCGGTTCTCGATATGAATGCATGCAAAAAGGATTCGGCGCTGGGGCTGCAACTGAAAGGCGAAAAAACCTTCCTGACAACAGCCTTCAACAGATAAAATATGTTGGAGAAACCTACGAAAAGAAATTCCAGAAGTCTCGAATTGCAGATACAGATGATTTGATTCAGGCCGCTCAAAGAAGAACCAAAGCGAGCCTTAAAACTCTTCTGAGGAAGATATTCACTCGACGCCGAGGTGGACTTGACAAGAGGGCTTACAATTCAACTATTGTTTTCCTCTATCAACATGGTATTGGACACGTTCCTCCTTGTTCAGAGATTCGACCTTAAAGCTTTGGGCACTACCAATAAAATTGAAATTCGGCCTAAAGCTTTGGGTACTACATGTAAAATGGATGACCTGTTAAGCAAATTAATTAGTGGAAACAGCGAAGTCATTTTGGATGATCGCAAGAAAGCAATGGAGGAGTTTCAAGAGAAAATAGACAATGGTATGAAGCCTGATTCTGCCGAAGGACAAGCGGCATTTCTCAAATTCTTCATGTGGAGTCTTATGGATAAAGATGTCACTGGAGAAGAACCTGTCAACGTCGCCAGGAAAATTCTTGAGGATTCTGGTGTGGAGATTGCCGACATTGAAAAAAGAATGGCTGAGGATTAATTCTTGAATTTTCTTCTCCTTTGGAGAAGAAACTTTTAACAAAAAGTGGGTGTATTTCAAATGAGTATTGAGTTTCTAGTTGTGTACTTTGGAAAAGACAAAAGTGTAATTGAGGAGTGTATCGACCAAACCGCCAAGATCACCAAAATCCCAAGAGATGAGGTGATGGATATTGTTTCAGACCGTGCAGGAAAAAGATTAGGTACTCTTCCTATTGAGGTGGTGGTACTTATTATAGAACACCTCCCTGTTCAAGATCTCTTGAAACTTTGTGAGACCTCGAGAGCATTTGACAGGTACTGCAAAGATAACCGGATCTGGAAAATACTTCTCAAAAGAGATTTTGGAGCCAAAGGAGGTGACAATGCCAAAGAACAGTACATCTTGTACTCTCAAATGCTTCAAATTTCCTGTGGGAGTGGTTTTACAGGATTCGTTCGTAGTGGAAAAGTTTATATGTGGGGAAGAAATGATAAGGGTCAGTCAGGGTTTCGCAAACGCGAAAACCATTTGGTTCCAACTCACCTGCCAATCAAGGAGAAAGTTGTTCAAATTTCGTGCGAATACTTAATCTCTGGTGCTATCACGGAAAATGGCAAACTCTATATGTGGGGAGAAAATACTAACGGTACATTGATCCACTCAAAACAGAATAAAATTTTTACGCCTTTCATTGTCCCGGTCACAGGAAAAGTAATACAGGTCTCCTGTGGAAAAGATCATGTAGGAGTTGTCACAGAGAATGGCAAACTCTATATGTGGGGAGATAATAATAGTGGCCAAATAGGAAATGGATACGCAGGTGGAACTCAATTAACTCCCACTCTCGTTCGGTTCAAAGAAAAAGTTTCTCAAGTTTCATGTGGGTTCGCAACCACTGGAGTTGTTACCAAGAGTGGCAAACTTTATATGTGGGGAGATAATCAATTTGGAGCATTGGCTATTGGATCATTGGGGGGGTTAATGACAATGCCGGACCATGTGGCAATAGACGGGAAAGTTGTCCAAGTATCGTCAGGAGTTTCTCATTCCGGAGCTGTTACCAGGGACGGAAAATTATATATGTGGGGAGATAATCAACGCGGACAATTAGGGGACGGAACCGCAATAGGTAAAAGCATCCCAACTCTAATTTCGTCTATCAATGGAGTTGTCCAGGTTTCATGTGGTGATTATCATACGGGAGCCGTAACAAAAGAAGGGAAACTCTATATGTGGGGAAGTAATATGTTTGGTAAATTGGGAGTTAGAAAAGGTATCGTAGCGAGTGTAATCCCCATGCATGTACCTATTCCAGGAGGAGTAGAACAAGTCTCTTGTGGTTTACACAATACAGGTGTCGTCTCCAAGGATAAGAAAGTTTATATGTGGGGAAGTGGATTCCACGGTCAAATAGGAAACGGAGCCGTTACAAATAGTTCCACTCCGGTGTTCATTGACGTATAGGGCTATCCCAAAACCGGAAACGTCGTGTACAACACTGGGTGATACTCTAGCATGGCTGTACTTTGTCCGTAACCAAACAACCAATTTTGGCGAGAGGGACGAACATCGATTTGTCGCATATCGTGGCCCCATCCGAAACTGGATCCCGATCTAGTGTACCCAGGATCAAATCCTGGGTTTCCACACCCTCCTTTGATTTTGTTAGGTGCCCAACCTGGAGTTGAGGGCATTAACATTACTCGGAGACCGATAATGTCATTTACATAAAAGGTTGAGTTGAGGTTAGGCATTCCAGGAGAGGTTCGGATTCCAACACCAGGTTTAAGGTGAAGGCGGACCAAGGTGTCTACTCGGAAATCTTTGGGAGGAGGGTATTTGAGAGCCACCCATAACATTTTTGGACTCTCTAATTGACTTGGGATATAGTCATAGTTGATATTCTCTACTTCTAGGTATCGAGCCATATTGGTAATACCTACGAAAGTATTCATTTTACCTTTGGTAAAATGAGAAAACACAAGACATTTTTTGGTTTTGACATGCTTTACATCTCACCATAAAATGGCTTGGTACATCGATGTACCACACTGGAGAGAAACCAAAGCACAATATCGGATCTTTCCCAACACGCGGGGGTTTTAAAAGCTTAGATGCGTGTCGAAAGAAAATGATGCAAGATTCTGTGCATCACTTCAGTTGTAACTGAATACTTAAAGATTAACCTTCCAAAGAGTGAAGTGCGAAGCACCATAATGTCACAATTTGATTTGGTAGTTGTGTCCTTCTCTGTCATCACACTATTCTATCTTTCCCTGGAAAAATGGCTTCCTCTAATGAAAAATCGTTCTTGGACAGTTCGAGCTTCGGTAGCGGCCATGTATGCAACAATACTGGCTCTGTGGATGGGACTGTATTGGTTTGGATGGGTAGAAAAGACCGCACAACAAGTTTGCATGGGCTACTTTCTCTTTAGTCTCCTCTTTGTCTATGGAAAGCTCGACAGATATCTAATCGCGCCACCTCGTGTTATTTTTCATCAAATTTTATCTTTCAATACGTATTGGCTTTTTGGAGACCGAATACCTTATTTAGGAATTATCGATCTTCCAGAGTTATTTCGGGGTGTTTTAATGCTCAAGTGGGGAAAGTGTCCACCTGATTTCGTTAAACTCTACGATACCTTCTTTTTCATTATCTGCCGAGTGATTTATCCTATTCATCTCTCGTTTGTGTCCACTGGGTATATTGAATTTATATTTCTGACTCTGATATGGATAAATCAATTTAGTATGACGATTTCATCCGCTTTTTAAAAATCACTTTTGGTTCTCCCAAAGTGATTCTCGAGGAAAAATGAAAAAACTAATGAGAGGTCAATGTTTGATCGACCCATTATGAGTAATTCATTTGTTTCCAAAGATCTCACCGAAGAAGAGATTCCTTCTGACAACGATCCAGATCTCACTGAAGAAGAGATTTGGACTGTCTGTAGCGCATTCTTTGAGTCTCAAGGTCTGGCCCATCACCAATTGTCTTCTTATGACGATTTTATTAGGCATGGAATCTCAACCATCATCGAGAATAACCGGGTAATGGTTGTGGAAGTTCGAGCTGTACAAGAGGAAAAACAGTTTCGAGAGAAATTTCTTGGGAAATCTAAAGGTTCCAAAAAGGCTGAAGATGCGGAATGGGTCAAACTCCTCCGCAAATTGGTCCAATCGGGATTTATTAGTGATAGTTTTGGGGGGTCGCTGCCGGCAGATGGGGAAAATGTTATCCCAGAGATAAAAGAATTTTTCCTGAGCCGTCCTTATTTGTATGTGAAGAATTGGGTTCTAACAAAGAGATATACTGTCGAATTTGGGGAACTCAATCACTTGGAACCTTCCCATGGAGAATTAAATGGAGAGTGTCGGCGCATTACACCTTTCGAATGTATGAAACGAGACATTACATACAAAAGCGAAATATTCATTGATATCAAAACTACCGACTTTCGTGGTCATGTTAATCAACATTCTCAAATTCATTTGGGGAGTGTTCCAGTTATGGTTCGCTCCGTTTTGTGTAATTTATGTGTTTCAAAAGGGACCATTCACAACCGAGAAAAACTAGCCCTTCTCAAGGAGGATTTTTATGACCCGGGAGGTTATTTTATTCTTAAAGGGGCCCCAAAAGTAATTGCTAGCCAAGAGAGAACTGCCCACAATCAAACCTATGTCTTTAAAAATCGCAAACATAAACCCAAATATGTCTTTTACAGTGAAGTTCGAAGTTGTTCAGTGGTGGGGTCTCACAGTACCACTTCTCAGGTTGGAGTTCTCAAAGATAATCTAATCAGTGTCACAGTGCCATACATTGATTCAACAGCCATTCCTCTGGGTGTTATGTTTCGAGCTTTGGGAGTGTCTGGAGATTGTAGAGAAATGGTGAGTTACATTCTCCCGGATTTCCAGGACCGAGAAGCTCTCCAGATATTGACTTATACCCTTGAATATTCCTTGGAGTGTCTAGGTACAGACGATGCGCTTTTGTTTATTGGGAAGCGGGGTAAAAAATTCAACAAACCTCGAAAACCCCAAATTGAAACCGAGGATTCAGAGCAGGTAAAAAACAATGCTATTTCCTACGCTCGCCATCTACTCTCAATTGAATTTCTTCCTCATTTGGGAGTTGGAAATGGTTCTTTGGTCAAAAAGAGATTCTATCTGGGTTATATGGTCCAGAAATTGTTGTGGCTTCTTTTGGGTAGGTGTACCATCCAAGATCGCGATCATTTTGCCAATAAGAGAATTGCCACAGCTGGTATTCTTCTCTGTCAACAATTTGACAATGCTTTTCGTCGTCTGCGCAATGAAATCTCGTCTGCCATTGAAAAAGCCACCCAAAAAGGTAGCTCCTCAATCAAAGTCACATCTCATATCAGTCCCAAGACCATTACTAACGCCCTCAATGGGGCTCTCAGTGATAATTCGTGGGGGGTAAGAGGGAAAAATCAGGGAGTTTCTCAGAAGTTGGACCAATATAACCTTGTGGACACATTGGCCAGTCTCCGAAAATTAGTAACTCCCATCAGTTCAGAGGGAGGGAAGATCGAGGACCCTAGAAAGCTACACAGCTCACACTGGGGAATCGTTTGCGTAACTGGTGACACAAGGGTTGTATTGGCCGACGGAACTGTAGATCAAATAAAATTTATCGAAGGGAAAAGTGTAAAAACCGTTCATCCTAAAACTCTGAAAGATGAACCTTCAAGGACAAATAATTTTCTGACCATCAAGTGCAAGAAGTTACTCAAATTGGAGAGTGACACTGGGAAAACAATTCGATGCACCCCAGACCATCCCTTTTTGATTTCCAAATGCGGAAATACTCGTTGGGTTAAAGCTGGAGACATAAAACCTGGAGATTTGGCGGTAACGACATTTGTGCCGAGTGTCCTTTCCCAGGAAACTCAA
>Ga0114931_10010354_pt1 | contig 11105 bp, 9 predicted proteins | sample 2SBtaG_FD_89579 | JGI IMG/M metagenome (GOLD analysis project Ga0114931, IMG submission 89579) | Deep subsurface microbial communities from Kolumbo volcano to uncover new lineages of life (NeLLi) - 2SBTROV14_V59a metaG | ecosystem: Environmental > Aquatic > Marine > Volcanic | place: Kolumbo...
ATGGAAAGTGAAAATGGCCGAAAATTCGCCTTTGTGCAAATGGCGGGTCTGGTGGCCAGAAGGATTGTTTGTTGGGCTGAGCGTGGCGATCATTTAACAATAGGGCAGAAATTCGGTCTTATTCGCTTTGGTTCCAGAGTGGATGTCTATTTGCCAAGTCAGGTGCAAATAGAGGTGCGTACCGGCCAGAAGGTACGGGCTGGCGAAACTGTTTTGGGCTATTTCCCGGTTTGATTATAGAGGACAAAATGGATAAAGGAAAAATATTTATTTTCGACACTACCCTGCGAGACGGTGAACAATCGCCGGGGGCCAGCATGAATATGCAGGAAAAATTCAGACTGGCTCAGCAGTTCGTTAAGCTTAATATGGATATTATTGAGGCTGGTTTTCCCATTGCCTCCAAGGGCGATTTTGATTGTGTGAAAAATATTGCCGATAATATTCGTGGAATTCAAGTGGCGGGCCTGGCTCGTTGCAACGTCAAAGATATTGATACTGCCTGGCAGGCCCTAAAAAAAGGTGATAATCCTCGCATTCATACCTTTCTGGCCACCTCTGATATCCATTTGAAGCATAAGCTGAAGATGAGCCGGGAGCAGGTGCTTGAATTGGCCGTAGCTTCGGTGCGTCATGCCAGTAAATACACCTCAAACGTAGAATTTTCCGCTGAAGATGCCTCCCGCAGTGATCTTGATTTTGTCTGTGAGGTATTTGAGGCGGTGATTAGGGCCGGGGCTACTACCCTTAATTTCCCCGATACTACGGGATACGCTATGCCGGATGAGTTCGGGGCCAGTATCGCCTATTTGATAAAAAACATACCCAGTATTGATAAGGCGGTGCTAAGTGTCCATTGTCATAACGATCTTGGCTTGGCCACGGCCAATTCTCTGGCGGCGGTAATGGTCGGGGCACGACAGGTGGAGTGTACGGTCAATGGTATTGGCGAGCGGGCAGGTAATACGGCCATGGAGGAGATTGTCATGGCCATCCGTACCCGCGCCGATTTGCTGCAGGTCTCAACTGACGTGGTGACTGAGCATATAAGTGCCACCAGCCGCATGGTCAGTACCATTACCGGGATGCAGGTGCAGCACAACAAGGCTATTGTGGGTGCCAATGCCTTTGCCCACGAGGCCGGGATTCATCAGGATGGGGTGCTAAAGGAAAGAACAACCTATGAGATCATGAACCCCAGCGATATTGGCTTGAACCAGAACTCCCTGGTTTTAGGCAAACACTCCGGCCGTCATGCCCTGCATGATAAAATTGTTGTTATGGGCTATAAACTCAACGACGAAGAGCTGGAACGGGTCTTTAAGCGTTTTAAGGCGGTAGCTGATGTAAAAAAAGAGATGTTTGATGAGGATCTGGAAGCCATTTTGATGGATGAGGTTCTTAGGATACCTAATACATACGAGTTGTTGTCTCTTGGTGCCATGAGTGGTAGCAAGACCTTGCCGACTTCCTCGGTGCGTATGCGGGTTGAGGATGAGGAGGTGATGGGTTCTGCAATTGGTGTGGGGCCAATTGATGCTACCTTCAAAGCCATAGCTAAGCTCACCAAGACAGGTAGTAAGCTCCTTTACTTCGCCGTTAGCTCTATTACCGGCGGCACGGATGCTCAGGGCGAGGTGATGGTGCGGATAGAAGATAATGGTACGGTTGTTTTGGGCAAAGGTGCCGATCCGGATATTGTCACCGCTGCGGCCAAGGCTTATATGAACGGCCTGAATCGCTTAGAGTATTTAAAGAAAAAATAATGTTGAGATTGAAAATAAAATGACAAAGAAAAAATTTAATATTGCAGTGGCGGGTGCCACAGGTGCTGTTGGCGGGGCAATGCTTGAGACTTTGGCTCGTCGTGATTTCCCGGTTGATGACTTAATTTTATTGGCTTCAGCCCGATCGGCCGGTAAAAAATTGCTCTTCAGGGATAAGGAATACACCGTTCAGGAAATGACCAGGGATTCTTTTGCTGGCATAGATGTGGCTCTTTTTTCTGCTGGCGCTGACCGATCCCTGGAATTTGCCCCTGCCGCCGCTGCGGCTGGGGCAGTAGTGGTGGATAATTCCAGTGCCTATCGAATGGATCCAGAGATCCCGTTGGTAGTGCCGGAGGTTAATCCTCATGCTATCGCTCAGTATAAAAAAAGAGGTATTATTGCCAATCCGAATTGCTCGACTATTCAGATGATGGTCGCTTTAAAACCTATTTATGACAAGGTTGGTATCAAAAGAATAGTGGTCTCAACCTATCAGGCGGTTTCCGGCTCTGGTGCCAAGGCCATTGCGGAATTGCAGGATCAAATGCGGGACTGGGTTGCTGGTAAGACCCCGCATTGTTCGGTATATCCTCATCAAATCGCCTTTAATTGTCTGCCTCATATTGATACATTTCTGGACAACGGTTACACCAAAGAAGAGATGAAGATGGTCAATGAGACTCATAAAATTTTTGAGGATGATAAAATTGGGGTTACCGCCACTGCTGTGCGGGTACCGGTATTTTTTGGCCATTCTGAGGCAGTGAATATTGAGACCGACAGGAAAATTAGTGCCGCAGAGGTTAAGGAGCTAATGAAAGTGGCTCCGGGCGCTAAGCTTGTTGATGATTTAGATAATTTGAGCTACCCCCTGGCTCTGGACTGCGAGGGCAAATTTGAGACCATGGTTGGCCGGATCAGGGAAGATGAATCTATTGCTAATGGGATTAATCTCTGGGTTGTCGCCGATAATATTTTGAAGGGCGCCGCCTTAAACGCCGTACAAATTGCGGAAGTTGTCGTCGCTGAGTATTTGTAATTTGAGAATTATCGCCGGGACAGCCAGGGGACGCCGCCTGCACTCACCTGGTCAAGGTCGGAACGCACAAAAAATCCGCCCAACTACGGATCGGGCCAGAGAGGCACTCTTCAATATCCTTGGTTCCGCCAGTTTATGTAATGCGAGGGTGCTGGATCTCTTTTCTGGTACGGGAGCGGTGGGGCTTGAAGCCTTAAGCCGGGGCGCTAAAGAGGCTGTTTTGGTGGAGAAAAATGCCTTTGCTCTTGCCTTGATCAAGAAGAATATAAATCTATGCGGTTTTTCAGATAATACTCATGTTGTCAGGCATGACCTTTTGAAAGACCGTTTTTTTTTGCCAGGCCCAAATTTAGCGGGACCATATGATTTAATCTTTCTTGATCCACCTTATAGACAAAAAACTTGCGAGCGTTTGCTACCGGAACTGTTGGACTATGGTATAATTGGCTCAGGCACAATTATTGTTTGCGAGGATGCCAGCTCCGAAGATATGCCAGGGGCCTTGGCAGAATTAAATCTTTTTGACCAGCGGCGCTATGGAGATACCGGCTTCTGGTTTTATCGCCTTTAGGGCGTTCCCACGGAGCGTGGGAACGAGGAACGACAGCACGGAAATACGCCATCGGTATCGCTATCGATTTTTCGATTTAGATTTCGATTTCGATTTCGATTCCGATTCCGATAGCGATAGCGATAATCTCGTTCCCACGCTCCTTATAGTTATTAATCTCGTTCCCACGCTCCTGCGTGGGAATGCATATCTGGTGACGAACATTTTAACGTATCGGAAAATCAAAGTTTTTGGAGCTTACACTTACCAGGAGTCTACGCTCACCTGCTGTTGCAGTTAACTTTCCGTGTGTGTCTGTGGCTAAAAAAGCAGTTTGCCCGTAGGGCGTTATGTTCTTAGCAGCGCTTTTGGAGAGGTTTCCCTTTATCTACCATGAACGATTACGAACCTTTTATAGCAGAACAGACCGATGAAACCGTAGCCGTCTATCCGGGAAGCTTCGACCCGATTACTATGGGGCATCTGGACATTATTCATCGGGCCCTGGAAATTTTTGATCGGGTGATTATTGCGGTGGCCAAAAATCCCGGCAAAAAACCACTTTTCAGCCTTGATGAACGTTTGCAGATGATTCAAGCCAGTTTTAGTGCTGGTGAGCACCGGATTGAGGTTGAGGCGGTTGATGGTCTATTAGTCGACTTTGCCTATCGTAAAGGGGCTAAGGCCATTGTGCGCGGGCTTCGGGCCGTATCGGATTTTGATTATGAGTTCCAGATGGCCTTGATGAACAGACGCCTGGAGCGTGAGGTGGAGACGGTGTTTCTGATGACTGCCTTCCGCTGGATATATATAAGCTCCAGCATTATCAAGGATGCGGCGCGCCATGGCGGTGATATCAGTGGGCTTGTGCCCGATCATGTTTGCGAGCGTCTGCGCGAAAAATTCATGAAAAAATCATAATGAGCCTGACTCGTCGCACATTTCTAAAGAATACCAGCTACGCCGCTGTGCTTTGGCCCCTGGAGCGTATTGCCCAAGCCGCTTCGCTTGTTGAGCCGGTGGGGGCTGGCGGCACTGCCCCCGCCACCATACATTCCGTCTGCGGCATGTGTCGAGCTGGCTGTCTTATCGATGCCGGAGTGGATGACGGTAAAATATTAAAAATTACCGGTAATCCCAACGATATTTTAACCGCCGGGCAGATATGCCCGCGAGGGGCGGCGGCGGATCTTATGCCCGGCGACCCCGATCGTCTGAAATTCCCCCTTAAACGGGTTGGCAAGCGTGGCGCCGGCAAGTGGGTGCGGATTAGTTGGGGTGAGGCCATTGATACAATCTTTAACCACTTGGACAAACAACTGCGTCTGGAAGGCCCGAATAGTCTGGCCTTATTCCATGGTGGTTCATCTTCATCGTTTATCAAAGAGCTTTTTGTCGAATTGGGTTGTCGTTATATCAACGATTCATCCTATGAATATTGCCAGGCCAACCGTAACCTGGCCTATGATTTGACTTTTGGCCGGGAGCAGAGCGGTGCCGTTGGTTTTGAGCAGGCTCAATGCGTGGTGCTGTTAGGCTCTAATCTGGGCGAAAACCTGCAAATCCCGGTTATGCGTAAATATAACCAGGCTCTGGCAAGGGGGGCGAAGCTTATAGTGGTGGATCCACGCCGCTCTACAGCTGCCGCCAGGGCAGATTATCATTTGATGATCCGGCCTGGCACTGATACGGCTCTGCTTCTTGGCTGGCTTAAATATATTGTTGAGAATGGTCTTTATAATCGGGACCTGGAGAGCAGCTTCAGCGGTTTTGCCGAGCTCAAAAACCAACTTCTAAATTACCGTTTGGTTGATTTGGCGGCCATCGCCGATATTTCTGTCTCCGATTTAAAGCGGAGCGCGCAGGCGATGGCAGGACTGGCACCGGCTGTATTTGTTTATCCAGGTGATAATTCCGCCTGGTATGGCAATGATGTCCAACGTCTGCGGGCGCAAGCCATCCTAAGTGCTGTGTTGGGGGCTGGGCCAACCTCTAAGACTGGTTCTGAAGATGTGAAATTTCCAGAACCAGCCCGCCTGGCCTCAAAAATTATTAGAAAGGCCCAGAGCGGCGATATTAAATTTATTGGTATTTGGGGGCAAAATCCATTGCAGGCGCACCCCAATCCGTACCGAACCATCAGTGCCTTGGAGAAGGTGCCGTTTGTCTTTTGCTGCGATGTGTATCCAGGGGAAGCCGCTCTTTATGCCGATATAATTTTGCCTGAAGCGAATTTTCTTGAGCGGGCGGAAATCATCGAAAACAGAACATTGCACCCTGGCCGGATGGCGATTAGACAGCCCATTATTGAACCTCGTTTTGAGGCTAGAGGCCCATATTGGATTGTTAAACAATTAACCTCCCGCCTGGGACGAGGGCGTGGGTTTGCTTTTGATTCGGTTTCGGAGCGCCTGGATAATGATTTACGTACCCAGGGACTTAGCTGGCCGGCCTTACAGGATAAGGGCTTTGCGTTTTTACAACCCTCCGTGGACTTGGCGGCTAAGTTGGCTGACCTGCCTTCTTCGTCTGCCAAAATCAATATTTCTGTCAAGTTTGCCGATGGTGAAGGGCACTCCTTACCCGTCTTTGAACCGATAGTCTTGCCGCCCAAGGGCTTTGTGCGCCTTCTTTTTGGCCGAGCTCCAGCCTATTCCAGAGGTTTGGTCAATAATCGTCGTTTGCGCTCCCTGATGCCGGTTAATGAATTATGGTTAAATGACCGCCTGGCCCGGGCAATGGGGATTCGAGATGGTATTGAGTTGTTTTTGGAAAATCAGGATGGTCTACGTTCGTTGGTACCTATTAAGATTAAGGTCACCTCCGGGATTAGAGTTGACTCCGTCTATATGGCGCATGGCTTTGGCTGTCGCTCCCCCTTTATGCGGGAAGCCTTTAATAAAGGTGTGTCAGATACCTCTCTTTTGACTAGAAGTATCCCCGACCCTGTTTCCGGGGTGCGGGGGATGCGGGTTAATTTTGTCCGTTTTGTGCATGATAACGGTGAGGCGTGGCCGTTGCCGACACTTGATCGTCCGCCGGAAATTTTATTGCAAAAGAGCAAGTGGTGGTTTAACTCATTTGGAGCCTTTGAAAGAGGAGACAGACGTGGTTATGTGTCATAAGCAAGAGGCCGCTAACCAGGAAGGGATAAGTCGTCGGCAGACACTCAAAAAGGGGGCCAAATGGTTAGGCGGTGCGCTTGTCCTGGCCATTTTATATCCATTATTGAAGTTTGTGGGCTTTGATATACCGAAGAAACCCCAGAAAATAAGGATCGAGAGGGATATTCTGCCGGGTGGCTTTTATCTTGGGGCAAATTTTGTAGCCTTTGCCGGCGAGCATGGCGATGTGTGGGCATTGTCACGTCGCTGTACTCATCTGGGCTGTCTTGTTTCCTATAATGAAATTCAAAAACGACTGATTTGTCCCTGTCACCAAAGCGTGTTCTCCAAACATGGCAAACGCCTGGCTGGCCCAGCCAAACTCGATTTGCCCAGCTATAAAATAAGTAAAGCTGGCAAGGGGAAAAGTGGCTATGTGGTGGTCATTTAGGTTGCATAGTTAATAAATGAAATCATTAGTCGAAATAAAATGGGGTGCCAGGGCCATGGTTGCCCTGTATCTCTCCCTTTTGTCCGGCCTAATTGTCGCTCTGCAATATAATCCGGCTCACCCTTATTATTCCACTTCTATTATTGATACTCTGGTGCCCTTTGGCGGCTTTTGGAGGTCTCTGCACTTTTATAGCAGCCAGCTCTTCTTCCTGTTAATTGTCCTGCACTTTATTGCAGTTTTATGCAATAATCCACCATCTCTACCGACATATAGCTGGATAACATTGGTTTCGTCAATGTTGGTGGCTTTGTTGCTTTTGTTCAGTGGTTATATTCTGCGGGCAGATGCTGTCGGCTCATCGGCCGGGCGTATAGCCGAAAACATACTTTTATCGGTTCCCTATATTGGTCGAACTTTGGCTTCCATGTTGCTTGATATCGAATATGGGGGGATGAAACGGGTTTACGTCAATCATTTGGTGGGCTTTGGTCTGTTGTGGCTGGTTTTGATATGGCCGCATATAAGACGCTATATGGTGGGCTGGCGGCAATTCCCTTGGCTTCTATTGACTGTGACCACCTGGTCTGCTCTTATTCCTGCCCCCATGGAGCCCTCTAAAATTGGGGTGTTTCATATAAATGGCCCCTGGTTTTTCATCGGTTTGCAAGAGATATTACGGTATGTGCCGCCATTCTGGGCCGGTATTGTTTGGCCGTCCATTTTTGTAGGGGGGCTATTTCTTCTGGTACCTGGAAACGCCTGGCGACGGTGGGGTTCCTTTTTGGTGCTTGGCTGGCTTATCCTTTATTTGGCACTAACTATCCTGGGACTCATGGCAGGGGCAGGTCAATAGTAAAAGTTGTGCCGCTGCCGGGAACACTGCTAACTCTTATTTCACCATCATGGCCCGCTACTATCTGCTGGACGATGGCAAGTCCTAAACCTGTGCCCGATTCTTTGGTGGTAAAGAAAGGCGCAAAGATCTGCCGCATAGTTTTTTTGTCCATGCCGGAGCCGTTGTCACTAATTTCAATGCGGATGGCAGCTTGTCCTTTATCGGTCATATCTGTAGCTTTTATGGAGACAATTCCTTCGGCTGGCAGGGCCTGGGAGGCATTGTGGATCAAATTAATGAAAATCTGTCTTAATTGGTGTGGGTCAGCCCAGCACTCAAGATTTTCAGGGAATTCTGTTTCAATGTGGCAGCTTTGCGGTAATTTTCCTCCCTGGGCAAGTATATCCCGGCTTTCAGAAATTTGATTTTTCAGTGACAACCACTGCTTTTCGGGAACTGCGGGCTTGGAGAATTGGAGAAAATCGTTGATCTTGCCCTCCAACCGCCCACTTTCCCGTAAAATTATTTTAAGCAGACTCATATTGCCGGCATCACCATCAGTATTGCTTTCCTGATTCAAAACCTGGGCCGCTCCAGAAATAGCGGCTAAGGGGTTTCTGAATTCATGGGCGATCCCGGCGGCAATCTCTCCGATGGCAGCCATCTTTTCACTTTGTTTAACCTTCTTTTCCATGCTCTCTATCTTGCTTAAATCCTGTAAGGTGTAAACTCGGCAGTCATTACAGTCATCGGGCATATTTAGTCTTGCCCAGGAGTATCCCACCGGGATTTTTATTTTATTTTTGCGGATTATTTTAATGACGGGACGGTCTTTTTGGGTGTCGGAAAGAGGGAAATCTGCTAATCGATTGATGGAACGTCCTATTGATTCATGGGCGGTATAACCAGTTATTTTTTCAGCAGCCGGATTGAATGAGGTTATAACTCCTTCGCTATCAACCGTTATTATTCCAGAAGAGATATCTGCGAAAATTTGTTTGTAGAGCTGGCTGAGCCGGTCAAAATTTTGAGCGGCGGCAGTCAAGGCGTTTTCGGTATAACGTTGACGCTGGGCGAGGAATGAACTGAGCAGGGCGACTAAATAAAATGACACCCCGTAGATGGAGAGATTTTGGAAGAAGAAACTGGGTAGATTATGAATTGCCTGGCTTAAATTACCAGGCATATGGTTAATTATACTAAATTGCTGGATAGTGAGAACAATGGTGTAATTGAGCAGATTAAAAGTAGCAATAAGCAGGCCGCCGGATTTGAAGAATAATAGACCGCTGCTTATCACCGGGAAAAAATAAAGAAATGTAAATATTGAATGGCCGCCGCCGCTGAAATATACAATGATACCGGCCAGGATTGAATCGACCAGAATCTGGATCAGGGCGAATAGACGATATCTTTTAGTATGATTTAGCATCTTTGCCGAGACAATGCTGAAGACGTATACAGCAAAAATGAAGACCAATATGTGGGGGAGGGGGGCTATAAACAGGCTGGGTAAACTGATCAGGAGAAGGGAGGTAATGCCCAAAAAAAGAGATAAAACGATGACTCTGAGGAGGAGAAGTATTTTTATATGGCGTCGAATTACTTGCGGGGCTACCGCGCTTTTGTCGAGGCATTGGCTAAGGGAGGTCAGCACATTTGATTCCATATTTTTTGATTTTATAACGTAGAGAGCGAAAGCTTATTTTTAATATTTCCGCTGCCTTCATTTTTGAATTTCCCGTTTTGCTGAGGGCCTTGGCTATCATGTTCTTTTCCAGATTGACTACCGCATTCTCCATGCCGATGTCAAATAGCTCATCATCACTGCCATGGAACGTTGCAGGTGATGATTCGGCTCGCTTATGAGCGGAGATTGCCAGACTCTCCGGGAGAATTATATTGGATGATTCGAGGGCGACACCACGTTCTATAATGTTCTCCAGCTCCCTGACATTACCTGGAAAATCATATTTCATCAGGACTTCCATGGCGTAGGATGAAAGCGCATTAATTTTTTTGTCAAAGAGCTTTGAATATTTTTTCAAAAAGTGATCGACGAGAAGAGGAACATCTCCCTTACGTTCTCTTAAGGGAGGAATTCTGATAGGTACCACTGCTAAACGATAGAAAAGATCTTCCCGAAAGTGGCCGGAAATTACCTCTTGTTCCAGGTCACGATTAGTGGCGGTTATGATTCGGACATTGACCTTCACCCTATGGGCGCCACCCACCGGTTTAAATTCCCTTTCCTGAATTACCCTTAATAATTTAGTTTGGATGAGCGGCCTTAACTCACCTACCTCATCCAGGAAGACGCTGCCGTTATTTGCCTCCACGAAGAGGCCTTTTTTATCTGTAATGGCACCAGTGAAGGTCCCCTTTATATGGCCAAACATCTCGCTCTCAAAAAGAGACTCGGGGATGGCGTTGCAGATTATTGGCACAAATTGATGTGCGGCAGCTTTGCTTAAGTTGTGAATGGCGCGGGCTATCAACTCCTTGCCCGTTCCGGATTCCCCCTGAATGAGGATGTTGGCGTGAGTTGGAGATATGCGCTTGATGAGGTCGAATATCTTGAGCATCGCAGGGCTTTCGCCGATAATATTTTGGAATGAATCTGCGCTCTGGGGCTTGCTTAATTCTCTAGTGCCGATGAGAGCAGAATGGATTATCTGCTTAATTTCATCGACATTGAAGGGTTTGGTGATGTAATCGTAGGCGCCACCCTTCATGGCCAGGACGGCATCTTCCGGCGAGGCATAGGCTGTGATGAGGATTACCGGAATGGTTATCCCCTTGCTTCGTATTTGCTCCAGGAAATCAAGGCCGCTTAACCCCGGCATCTTAATATCAGAGATGATTAGGTCGAAGTTGTCTTCTTCCAGGGCATCCAGGGCCGCATCGGCGTTAGCCGCAACCGCCGCTCCATAGCCTTCTTTCTCAAGGAGGATCTTGAGAAATTCCCGCATGCTCAATTCATCGTCAATTACCAGTATTTTAGACATGGATATAAATTTTATGCGTTCCCAAGCAGGAGCGTGGAAACGAGATTATCGGAATCGCTATCGGAATCGCTATCGATTTTTCGATTCCGATAGCGATTCCGATGGTGTGTTGTCGTGCAGTCTGTTGATTTATTTCCTCGTTCCCACGCTCCTGCGTGGGAACGCATACCATACTTGTTCCATGTCACGACTACTACCATTTTGGAGAAGTTACAAATAAAGCAACTATTTAAGCGTATATTTAAAAGTAAATATTCTCTTTTTAGCGTCAGAGAGTCTGGTGCCGACAACAAAGGTATATGTACCCTTGTCGTTAATGCTTATGTCAGTTCCAAAGGCGTCGCTC
>Ga0114931_10010355_pt1 | contig 11105 bp, 8 predicted proteins | sample 2SBtaG_FD_89579 | JGI IMG/M metagenome (GOLD analysis project Ga0114931, IMG submission 89579) | Deep subsurface microbial communities from Kolumbo volcano to uncover new lineages of life (NeLLi) - 2SBTROV14_V59a metaG | ecosystem: Environmental > Aquatic > Marine > Volcanic | place: Kolumbo...
AATACCAGCGTCTCGATCAGCCCTATATCAAAAAAGACGGCAAACTGCGTCCAGCAAGTTGGGAGGAGGCTTTTGCAGCCATCGCCAAGCGCATGGAGACTGTCGATGGGGCTCATTTTGCTGCGATTAGTGGAGACCTGGCTGCTCTTGAGGAAGTCTATGCCCTTAAAATGCTGAGCCATTCTCTGGCGAGTTCCAACACGGATTGCCGGCAAACAGGTGCTCGGCTTTCTGGAGAAAATGGTCGGGCCGGATATTTGTTCAATACGACGATTGAGGGCATTGATCGTGCTGATGCCATTTTGATGATTGGCACCAATCCGCGCACAGAAGCAGCGGTTCTTAATGCGCGTATTCGTGCAGGTGTGAGCTGCGGCCGTATCAGTGTTGGTTTGGTCGGAAAGCAGGTCGATCTGTCCTATGAGTATGATTATCTTGGTGAGGGACCACAAACCCTTGTTGATATACTGGGAGGCAAAATCGGCTTTTCTGAAGTGCTGAAAGGGGCCAGGAACCCCATGCTGATCCTTGGCGAAGGAGCAATTTCACGATCTGATGGACGCGCCGTTCTGGCTTTGGCTGCCCGTCTTGCCAATGATATGGGCATGATCCAGAAGGATTGGAACGGCTTTAATGTTCTACACGCTTCAGCTGGCATTGTCGGCGCTCTTGATGTGGGTTTCCTGCCAGGCGAAAATGGACTTGATGTTGAGCATATTTTGCAAGCTAGCGAAGCGGGCAATATGGATGTTGTCTATTTGCTACACGCCGATGAATTTTCTACGGGCCGTTTGGCAAACAGTTTTGTCATTTATCAAGGCAGTCATGGGGACAAGGGAGCCAGCATAGCTGATGTTATATTGCCCGGTGCTGCCTTTAGCGAAAAAAGCGCGACCTATGTGAATTTTGAAGGGCGGGTGCAAATGACCATGCGCGCCGTTTTCCCCCCTGGAGAGGCGCGCGAAGACTGGACCATCATTCGCGCTCTGTCAGAACGTTTGGGCAAAACCTTGCCGTTTGACAATGTGATGGAACTCTATCGCCATATTTATGAAATAGCCCCTCATCTTGCGACGCTTGGCGAGGTCGAAAAGGCGTCTGTCGAGACTTTGGGCGAACTTGGTCGCGAAGCTATTCGCATTCAGCCAAAGGGGTTCGAGCTGGCCATTAAAGATTTTTATCAGACTAATCCTGTGGCACGCGCTTCGACCAGTATGGCTGAAATGAGTACCCTGAAGCAGGAAATGAGCCGTTCAAAAAATCAAAAAGAGATGAAGGGGGTGCTGATCACTCATGATTGATTTTTTCTGGTCAAGCATCTGGCCCTGGATCATCTGGACACCGGTTTTAAAGACCATTCAAAGCCTTGCCATATTGGTGCCCCTGCTTATTCTGATCGCCTATATCATCTACGCGGATCGCAAAATCTGGGCAGCAGTGCAATTGCGCCGTGGACCAAATGTTGTTGGGCCATGGGGCTTGTTGCAAAGTTTCGCCGATATGGCGAAATTCTTGTTCAAAGAGCCGATCATTCCGTCTGTCTCCAACAAGATCCTGTTTCTGCTGGCACCGCTGATCACTGCTTTTATCACGCTTGCCGTGTGGGCTGTCGTACCGGTTGGGGCAGGCTGGCCTGCAGATGAAGGCACCAGCTGGGTTGTTGCCAATATTAATGTCGGCATTTTATATGTGCTGGCCATTTCCTCACTGGAAGTCTATGGCATTATTATTGGCGGTTGGGCGTCCAACTCCAAATATCCGTTTTTGAGCGCTTTGCGTTCTGCAGGGCAGATGATTTCCTATGAAGTTTCAATCGGCTTTGTCATCGTCACCGTGCTGCTATGCGTTGGATCCCTTAATCTCACAGACATTGTAATGGCGCAAAAGAGTGGTCTGGCCGACTGGCTGGGTGTGCCGTGGTTAACCATTTTAAACTGGTTCTGGTTGCCTTTGTTCCCGATGTTTATCGTCTTCTTTATTTCGGCGCTGGCTGAAACCAATCGCCCACCATTCGACTTGCCGGAAGCGGAAAGCGAGCTGGTGGCTGGTTTCATGGTGGAATATTCCTCTTCGCTCTATATGCTGTTCATGCTGGGTGAATATCTCGCTGTTACCTTCATGTGCGCCATCATCACAATCTTGTTCCTTGGAGGCTGGTTGCCACCGATGGATGTGTGGTTCCTGAACTGGGTGCCTGGAGTGATCTGGTTCCTGCTCAAGGTCTGGGTGGTGTTCTTCATGTTCGCTATGGTCAAGGCATTCGTGCCGCGCTATCGCTATGATCAGCTGATGCGATTGGGGTGGAAAGTTTTTCTGCCTCTGTCATTATTCATGGTCGTTGCTGTTGCTTCGGTTTTGCACTTTTTCGATATGGCTCCCTAAGGAAGGACATTCGTCATGGCCAGAGTTGGTCAAACAATCAAATCACTGTTTTTGCTGGAATTCGTTTCGGCCTTCTTTTTGGCGATGAAATATTTCTTCAAGGCAAAATCGACCGTGAATTACCCCTTTGAAAAGGGGCCGCTGTCCCCACGCTTTCGCGGTGAGCATGTCTTGCGGCGTTATCCAAACGGTGAAGAACGCTGTATTGCCTGCAAATTGTGTGAGGCTATTTGTCCCGCGCAAGCTATTATTATTGAGGCTGGACCTCGCCGAAATGATGGTACAAGGCGTACAACGCGCTATGACATCGACATGACGAAGTGTATTTATTGTGGTTATTGCCAGGAAGCCTGCCCTGTGGAAGCCATCGTTGAGGGGCCGAATTTCGAATTTGCGACAGAAACACATGAGGAGCTGCTTTATGACAAGCAGCGGCTGCTTGACAATGGAGATCGCTGGGAAAGAGAGATCGCCAAAAATATCGAACTGGATGCTCCCTATCGCTAGGCCGATTGAAGGCGATAAGAGACGATGATCTACAATTTGGAATAACCTAAGGAGCTTTGAAAAGAAAATGGAAGGTACGGATCTGTTTTTCTATCTGTTTTCTGCACTGGTCATCTTGTCAGGGCTGATGGTGGTGAGCGCGCGTAATCCAGTGCATGCCGTGATGTTTCTGATCTTTGCTTTTATCAATGCGGCAGGGATATTCTTGTTACTGGGCGCGGAATTTCTAGCTATGACGCTGGTCATTGTTTATGTGGGCGCAGTGGCCGTCTTGTTCCTGTTCGTTGTTATGATGCTGGATATTGATTTTGCCGAGCTGCGTGCGTTATATGAAATATTTCCCGATTGGAGCAGTAATCGGCTTGGCCGTATTGGCAGAACTGATTGCCCTGTTCGGGGCCTGGAAAACAAAAAGTGGGCTCAGTGTCGTAAAAGTGCCGATGGACCCAGAATTGGCAGCGCTTACCAATACGGAGGCTTTGGGGCGCGTACTGTTTACCGAATATGTTTTCTATTTCGAGGCTGTCGGCATAATTCTGCTAACCGCCATGATTGGAGCAATCATTTTGACCCACCGCAATAACGACCGGGCCAGGCGCCAGAATATAGCCGATCAGGTGGCCAGAACACCAGAGATGAGTATCGAAATCAGAAAAGTAGAAACAGGCAAGGGGATCTGACCTTTGCACCCGTTAGTCTGAAGTCCGGATCTGCAAGTCACCATTTGGAACGATAAGAATACTCAGTAAGATTAAGAGGATAGAGCATTTAAAATGTTGGAAGTTGGATTGCCACACTACCTGTCGGTAGCCGCTATATTGTTTACGCTCGGCATATTCGGTATTTTTCTCAATCGGAAAAATGTCATTGTGATCTTGATGTCGGTAGAGCTTATGCTGCTTGCGGTCAATATTAATCTGGTGGCTTTTTCAGCCTTTCAGAATAATCTCACCGGTCAGATCTTTGCATTGTTCGTGCTAACGGTAGCGGCCGCAGAAGCGGCCATTGGGCTGGCGATCGTTGTGGTTTACTACCGCAACAAGGGGTCAATTGCCGTGGACGATATCCACGCCATGAAAGGTTAGAAAGACAGTTATGAATATCTATACCCTGATCGTCTTTCTGCCTCTGCTTGGCTTTTTGGTGGCCTGACTGTTTGGCAAATTCATCGGTGCCAAGGCCAGTGAATATGTCACCAGCGGACTATTGCTGGTATCGGCAATGCTCTCCTGGTTGGTGTTTTATCAAGTGGCCCTGTCAGGTCATGTTGGCGAGCCCCATGTCGTTGAACTTCTACACTGGTTGACGTCTGGCAATCTTAATCTATCCTGGGAGATCAGGGTGGACACACTAACAGCGGTTATGCTGGTCGTGGTGACAACCGTCTCCTCACTGGTACATGTCTATTCCATTGGCTATATGCATCATGACCCCCATCAACAAAGATTTTTTGCCTATTTGTCTTTGTTTACCTTCGCCATGCTGATGCTGGTGACGGCCAATAATTTCATGCAGATGTTCTTTGGTTGGGAAGGCGTTGGACTGGCGTCCTATCTGCTGATTGGTTTTTGGTATCAAAAGCCCACCGCAAATGCCGCCGCCATCAAGGCGTTTGTTGTCAACCGTGTCGGAGATTTTGGCTTTGCGCTCGGTATATTCGCCATTTTCTTTACTTTTGGCAGTATGGATTTTGACACGGTATTTGCCACGGCCAAAACCCAGCAGGGCCAGCCCATGACATTTCTGTCCTGGGAAGTCGATAAATTGACTGTCATCTGTCTTTTATTGTTCATGGGTGCCATGGGTAAATCAGCGCAATTGCTACTCCATACTTGGTTGCCAGACGCCATGGAAGGCCCGACGCCGGTATCCGCTCTCATCCATGCTGCCACCATGGTCACCGCTGGTGTCTTTATGGTGGCCCGTCTTTCCCCCTTGTTTGAACTTGCGCCCACCGCCTTGTGGGTGGTGACGCTGGTCGGGGCGACGACGGCCTTTTTTGCGGCCACCGTCGGGGTCACCCAGAACGATATCAAGCGCGTCGTTGCCTATTCCACCTGTAGCCAGCTCGGCTATATGTTTGTGGCACTTGGGGTCGGGGCTTACGGGGCTGGCATTTTCCATCTGTTCACCCATGCCTTTTTCAAGGCTCTGCTGTTTCTTGGTTCCGGGGCCGTTATACATGCGGTTTCTGATGAACAGGACATGCGTAAAATGGGCGGGCTGGCAAAGAAAATTCCCATCACCCATGCCATGATGATCATTGGTACAATTGCACTCACTGGTGTCGGCATACCCACTTTGATTGGCACGGCTGGATTTTACTCGAAGGATGCTATCATAGAGTCGGCCTTTGCGGCTCACAGTCCTATCGGCAATTATGCCTTCTGGATGACCGTTGTAGCGGCATTCCTCACCAGTTTTTATTCCTGGCGATTGATTTTCATGACCTTTCATGGCCCCTCGCGGGTCGAGGAAGAGGCCGCCAAGCATATCCATGAAAGTCCCAATGTCATGCTGATCCCGCTTTATATCTTGGCGGTAGGAGCCTTGGCAGCTGGCTTTATTTTCAAGGATTATTTTATCGGCCATCATCCTGCCGGGTTCTGGGGGCGCTCTATCGTAGATACGCAGCACATGGTAGAGGCCATGCATCATGTGCCCTTGTGGGTGAAACTGTCGCCCTTTGTGATGATGATCGCAGGGTTTGCACTGGCTTGGCTGTTCTATATACAGTTCACCAAACTGCCATCTATATTCGCGCGCTTGTTTAAGCCAATCTATCTGTTCTCCTACAATAAATGGTATTTTGACGAACTCTATAATCTGATATTCGTGCGCTTCTCCTTATGGCTGGGACGTTTGTTCTGGAAGGGCGGAGACGGCAAGATTATTGATGGCCTTGGACCAGATGGTGTTTCGGCCCGTGTTCTTGATGTCACCAAAGGTGCCGTGCGGTTGCAGACCGGCTATGTCTACCACTACGCCTTTGTCATGCTCATAGGCCTGGCGGCCATTATAAGCTGGTTCATGTTTGGCAATATTTCGGGAGGGATCAGATAATGAATAATTGGTCCATTCTTTCGGTCGTCACCTTCCTGCCTTTGCTGGGAGCGCTGATCATCTTCGTCATTCCCGGTAATGACCAGATAGCCAAAAACAACGCCCGTATGGCAGCGTTGTTTACGACCATATTCACGTTTTTTGTTTCCTTGCTGATCTGGTTTTATTTCGATAACGCCAATGCTGGATTTCAGTTCGTCGAGAAATATGAATGGCTCGGAAAAAACTTTAGCTATCATATGGGGGTTGACGGCATTTCAATGCTGTTTGTCATTTTGACAACCTTTGTCATGCCCCTGTCGATTCTTGCCAGCTGGGATAGCATTCAGGATCGCGTCAAGGAGTATATGATTGCCTTTCTTGTGCTGGAAAGCCTGATGATTGGCGTGTTCTGCTCTCTCGATTTGCTTTTGTTCTATGTGTTCTTTGAAGCTGGCCTCATCCCCATGTTCCTCATTATCGGAGTGTGGGGCGGCAAGAGGCGGGTCTATGCCTCCTTCAAGTTTTTCCTTTATACCCTGCTGGGCTCGGTGCTCATGCTGTTAGCAATTATGGCCATGTATGGGTTGGCTGGCACGACTGACATAACCAAACTGCTGGCCTATGACGCCTCTACAACGCCCTTCACCACGACTACCATCGAGTTTTGGGGGATGACCATTAAGGGGGGCTTGCAAACCGTGTTGTGGTGGGCCTTCTTTGCCTCATTCGCTGTTAAAATGCCTATGTGGCCTGTGCATACCTGGTTACCAGACGCGCATGTGGAAGCGCCCACCGCCGGTTCGGTGATCCTGGCCGCCATTTTGCTGAAAATGGGTGGCTATGGTTTCCTGCGCTTTTCCATTCCCATGTTTCCAGTGGCCTCTGACACATTCGCCATCGTGGTCTTTGTCTTGAGCTGTATTGCCATTGTCTACACCTCGCTGGTGGCGCTCGTGCAAGAAGACATCAAAAAGCTCATTGCCTATTCGTCAGTTGCTCATATGGGTTTTGTCACCATGGGGATCTTTACGGCGAGCGTCCAAGGCATACAGGGCGGCATTTTCCAGATGCTGTCCCACGGTATTGTATCGGCAGCCCTATTTCTATGCATCGGGGTTGTTTATGATCGCATGCATACCCGAGAAATTGCCGCCTATGGTGGACTGGTCAATCGTATGCCTCTTTATGCCGTGTTTTTCATGATCTTCACCATGGCAAATGTCGGATTGCCAGGAACCAGCGGTTTCGTGGGCGAATTCCTGTCACTCGTCGGGGCCTACAAGGCCAATAGCTGGGTAGCGTTTGTCGCAACATTCGGGGTCATTTTGTCAGCGGCCTATGCCTTGTGGCTTTATCGCCGGGTGATCTTTGGCAAGCTTGAAAAAGCCTCACTGAAAAACATCATGGATCTAAATACACGCGAAATAGCCATTCTCGCTCCATTGGTGGTGCTGACCATCTTGATGGGTGTGTGGCCCGCGCCAATCATTGATGTGACAGCGGCCTCCGTCGACCAGCTTTTGAACAATTACAAGGACGCCATCAAGGCTGCACATGATGCAGCTCAGCTGGCGTCGAACTAGGACCAACGGGAAAACAACATGCCTATATCGACTGCGTCCTTCCTTGGGGCTTATAATGCTGTTCTGCCAGAAGCCATACTGATTATTGGCACGATGTTTCTGTTGATGGCCGGGGCCTTCCTCAAGGGCAAGAATATATTGCTCATTACCCTGGCCGCTTTTGTCCTCCTCGTTTTGGCAGCCGTGTTTCTGTATATGCAGGGTGATGGCAGCAACAGGCTGTTTAGTGGCAGTTACATCCTTGACCCCTTCGCACGGCTCATGAAGATTGTTACGCTGATCGCGGCTGCACTTGCGGTAATCATGTCTTACGACTTCATGTCGAAGGCCAATCTGTGGAAATACGAGTTTCTGGTGCTGATACTGCTGGCAACGGCTGGCATGATGGTAATGATCTCGGCCAATGACCTGATGGCTCTTTATCTGGGTATTGAGCTGCAAAGTCTGGCGCTTTATGTGATCGCCGCATTTAATGTCAATTCGGAACGCTCCAGTGAAGCGGGCCTCAAATATTTCGTGCTAGGGGCTTTGTCTTCGGGAATGCTGCTCTATGGTGCCTCACTGATTTACGGCTTTACCGGGGCCACAGGCTTTACGGAGATCGCCAGTTCAATCAAAACTTCAGGGCCCAGCTTAGGCGTTGTTTTCGGGCTTTCTTTTTTGCTTGTCGGACTGGTTTTCAAAATATCAGCTGTGCCGTTCCACATGTGGACGCCTGATGTCTATGAAGGTTCCCCAACCCCTGTGACAACTTTCTTCTCGGCGGCCCCCAAAATAGCAGCCATGGCGATGATCGTAAGGGTGTTGTATGGGGCTTTTCCCAGCATCACACCGCAATGGCAGCAGATCATCGTCTTTGTCTCCATTGCCTCTATGGTGCTGGGGGCATTTGCAGCGATTGGCCAAACCAATATAAAACGATTGATGGCTTACAGTTCTATCGGCCATATGGGCTTTGCTCTGGTTGGGCTGGCTGCCGGAACCCAGATCGGCGTACAGTCGGTGGTCATTTATATGATCATATATGCGATCATGACGCTTGGCACCTTTGCCTGCATTCTGGCCATGCGCCGTGATGAGGGACCGGTCGAAAATATAAATGATCTGGCTGGCCTCGCCAAAAATGATCTGACCATGGCGTTTCTATTGGCCATGCTGATGTTTTCGCTGGCTGGCATCCCGCCACTGGCTGGTTTTTTCGGTAAATATTATGTTCTTCTGGCCGCTATCGAAGCCGATCTGGTCCCGCTGGCCATCATTGGTGTTCTGGCCAGTGTGATCGGCACCTATTATTATTTGCGGATCATCAAGATCATGTTTTTTGACGAAGCTGCTGAGGCCTTTGTTCCCATGCATGCCACCTTGCGCACAGTGTTATTGGCCTCCGGGCTTCTGGTGATTGGTTTTCTTGCCTATATTGGCCCTCTGGAAGCGATTGCTGGTGCTGCCGCCAAGTCATTGTTCAATTAGGATGGCAACTCCAAACAGTCTCTTACCGCAGGGCTATCAGTATTTCTGGTCAAAAGAAATTGATTCAACCAATCTTGAAGCCTTTCGAAAAAGAGATAATGGCCTTACTGGTGACTGCTGGTTTTGCACTAAACGCCAAATTGGCGGTCGTGGGTCAAGAGGAAAGCAGTGGGTTTCATCCCCTGGCAACCTCTATGGCAGTCTGCTGACCCATAGTTCCTGTTCTTCACAGCAATTGCCCCAGATTTCTATATTGACAGCTCTGGCGGCCTATAGCGCCATTGAGCAGTTTGCTGGCGATGATTTTCGTATGGGGTCTTTGTGCCTTAAATGGCCCAATGATATATTGCTGGAAGGCCATAAGATATGTGGCATTCTTGTCGAAAGCCGTCCTTCTGGCACACTTGCTGGCCAGTTTGATGTGGTGATGGGGATCGGCATTAATCTGGCCAGTCACCCTGAGAGCGACGCGTTTAAGGACCATGACGCAAATGGCTTGTTTGCCGCGGGTCATCTTGCACAAAAAGGCTGGGAATGCTCGGTTGAGCAACTCTTCGTGGCGCTTGCACAATCCACGCGTGACTGGCGTTCCATATTGGCAAACGGGGCCGGTTTCGAGACGGTTAGATTGGCCTGGCTGGAGCGCTCCTGCCATATAGGGCAAACCATAAAAATCACAGCCGGAGATCGGCTATATGAAGGACGTTTTAAAACCATTAATGGAGAGGGGGCGCTTGTTCTGGAAGATCTGAGCGGTGCATCGCGGGAAATTTCCTCTGGTTCCATCATCGAGATTAAAGGGCTTTAGGTAAACTTATGAGCAATAAACAGCACGATGAAAATGAGCTGGTTCTGGTGCCGCTGGGCGGGGCCGGTGAAATAGGTATGAATATATATCTGTATGGCTATGGCCCTAAAAACAATCGACAATGGCTGATGGTTGATGTGGGGCTAACCTTCCCGGGGCCTGCTGAACCTGGGATAGAGCTGATCTTTCCAGATATTGGATTTTTGCAAGACGATGACAATCATCTGGTGGCGATTGTCCTGACCCATGCCCATGAAGATCATTTGGGGGCCTTAACGGAGCTTTGGCCCATGTTACGCGCTCCCGTCTATGCGACCCCCTTTGCCAATGCGCTCTTGCAGGGTAAAATTGCCAGCTATGGGTCGCGTGAAGAATTTGAGGTTACAGAAATGCCGCTCGGTTCGCGTTTTGAGGTCGGACCGTTTGATCTGGAATATGTGGGCATGACCCATTCCATACCCGAACCAAATGCACTGGTCATTCGTACCCCTGAAGGCACGATTTTTCATAGTGGAGACTGGAAGATTGATCCTGAACCGGTTGTCGGGGCGCTCGTCGATGAAAAACGCCTGCAAGAGATTGGTGAAGAGGGGATCGATGTCCTCATTTGTGATTCGACCAACGTCTTCAAAGAAGGTCATTCAATTTCGGAAGGAGAGGTTGCCAAATCTCTGGCAAAAATCATAAAAGATGCCCCCAAAAGGGTGATTGTAACGGCTTTTTCTTCTAATGTGGCGCGTATCAAAGCCGTCGCCATGGCGGCCAAGGCGGCAGATCGCTATATTGTGGTGGCTGGGCTTTCCTTGTGGCGAGTGATAACGGCTGCTAAAGAAACCGGCCATCTGCCCAATGATCTCGACTTTCTCGATCAGGATCAATACGCCCATCTCGATCGCAAGGATATTGTTTTATTATGTACGGGGTCGCAGGGTGAGAACCGCGCGGCACTGGCCCGTATCGCCAAAGAGGAGCATCAGCGGATCAAGTTTGCAGCGGGTGATATGGTTATATTCTCCTCCTTTACCATCCCGGGCAATGAGCGCTCCGTGGGTGGCCTGCTCAATGACCTTTCGGATGGTGGTATTGATATCGTTACCGTCGCCAATGAGCTCGTGCATGCGTCGGGCCATCCCCAGCGCGATGAACTCAGACAACTCTATAAATGGCTAAAGCCACGCTCGCTGATCCCCATGCATGGAGAGTTTCGGCATTTGAGAGAACATCGAAAATTTGCCGGTGAAAACGATATTTCCCGCTCGGCGCTCATGACCAATGGCGAGGTCATGCGTCTATTGCCCCTCGACCATCAA
>Ga0114931_10010356_pt1 | contig 11104 bp, 9 predicted proteins | sample 2SBtaG_FD_89579 | JGI IMG/M metagenome (GOLD analysis project Ga0114931, IMG submission 89579) | Deep subsurface microbial communities from Kolumbo volcano to uncover new lineages of life (NeLLi) - 2SBTROV14_V59a metaG | ecosystem: Environmental > Aquatic > Marine > Volcanic | place: Kolumbo...
AGCGTTCGAGAAGGGTGCAGATGCTCTGGCGGCAACTATTCTTGTAGTACTAATGGTATATCAACGAGTTGCCAACGCGGCAGATGCGCCCTTATCGGACGCCCCAAAGACGCGGCGGGGTGATGCCGAGCGTGGGAGTAAAAACCTGCCTATGCCAGTATCTACAATAATTCGCCTCTCGTTACGGCACTAAGCCATCACGGATATAAGGATTATTCATCCCGATCAATCAAGCAGGTTGCCGATTCTTCCCAGGCGTGGGCGGAAGCGGTCACTGTCCCACGACCAGTAGAGGATGAAGGCCCTGCCCAGGACTGCGTCCCTGTCAACGAATTTCCAGAACCGGCTGTCGTAGCTATTGTCACGGTTGTCCCCCATGACGAAGAGCTTGCCCGGCGGCACGGTTATCGGGCCGAAATTGTCCCTGGGCTGGAGGTTTCCCGGGATTATCCGCGGATCATAATGCACCGCGTGCTCATCCTTGCGCAACTCACCGTTAACAAAGACCTTCTTATCGACTATCTTAATCGTATCTCCGGGTAGACCGATGACCCGCTTGATAAAATCCTGGGACGGGTTCTTCGGGTAGCGAAAGACAACGATGTCCCCCCGTTCGGGACGGCCGCCGGTGTCGATCCACAGGTGACCGTTTAGAGGATTCCTGATCCCGTAACTGAACTTGTTGACCAGCAGGTGATCCCCGATCAGCAGGGTGGGAAGCATTGATCCAGAGGGAATCTTAAAGGCCTGCACGACAAAGGAACGGATAAAAAGGGCAATGGCCAGGGCAATCAGGATTGCTTCAATATATTCACGGACCACGCCTTTTTTGGCGGTTGTTTTATTTTCCACGACTTCTTCCAATGGGATAAAATCCTCTCTCGGTTAGACTTATCAGTCTGATGGAAAAGCCCTCCATGGCTTTTTCATCAGACTATTAACGGCGCACGGCATGGCTATCGCCTGATGTTACGTCATCTGTGTCATATACCATAAAGCCCAAAAAAACAAGGCGCTCACCCACCTTCGGTCCCATGTTTTTTTCAATAAATTTCACCTGTTTAATGAAATTACAATGACAGAGAAATCATGTTTTATATGCCTGTCACTCCAATACTATTTCGTTTATATCAATATCAATACAAGCGCTCCGCACTCGATAGTTATTTACCATTTTCAAACGCCCGGAATTGGATAGCGCAAGGTTCGATTTTCCCCACCCGAATAGCACCCATAAATCAACCTCAAAAAAACAACCTCCTGTTTTTTTTAAATATTTTTTTTGCCTTATAGCGAAATCGGCCCCATTTAAACTTGATAACAATATGTAGTAGTACCACAGGACAAAACGCACAAAATAGTGTAGTAGGAGGCTGAGTATTGCATAGGAGCGAGAGCAACAAAAAGGAATTTTCTTAAAGAAAACGTAGCGATATGGAATTATTTAAGCTTGACACAAAACCCTATTTCTTACTCTAATACACTTAAGATTTTCAGGTTATGAAGATACTTTTCGTTGCACCATAAAAAAGCCTTTTGAGAGGCCGCTGATTTTTCGATCAATACACTATTTAACGGGCACTAAATCTAAAATTACATGACATAATTATGGATTTTCTCCGTACCGATATAAAAATGATTGAAACAAGTAAAAAGACAAAGATGAATAAGCAGAAACCGGAAAAACAATCTGACAACAACCGGGGCACGATATGGGCCGAATAAGTCTACCTGACTTTAACTTCAGTCTACCCTTTGCAAGAGGGCAGAAATTGTCCGTGGGAGTTGATATAGGCTCCCATTCCATCAAGGTCTGCCAACTGGAAAAGAGCGGTGATGGATACAGGATTGTCGGCCTGGGAAGCACTGCCCTGCCCGGTGGAGCGGTTGAAGACGGGGTGCTCCAGGAACCGGACATGGTTGCTACGGCCCTGAAAAAACTGGTGGCAAACCTGAAATTGAAAGGCCGCAAGGTGGCCATCTCGGTTTCCGGCTATTCGGTTATCGTCAAAAAGATAAATCTCGCGGTCATGGAGGAAGAAGAGCTCTCCTCCCACATCCAGGCCGAGGCCGAGCAATACATACCTTTTGACATCGATGACGTATATATGGATTACCAAGACCTCAAGACCAACACCGAGGAAGAGGATCGTACCGATGTCATGCTGGTGGCGGCCAAAAGGGATATGGTGGACGGCTATCTGGAGATGCTCAAGACGGCCGGAGTAAAGCCGGTGGTGGTCGATGTCGACGCATTCGCCCTTGAAAACGCCTACGGAGCGAACTTCGGCGGCAAGCAAGAGGTTGTTGCCCTGGTGGACATCGGCGCCTCAAAGATGAACATCAATATAGTCAGTCAGGGGACCTCAATCCTTGCCCGCGATGTGGTGTTGGGCAGCCGGCTGATCACTGAACAGATTCAAAGCCACTTTGATATCTCCTTTGAAGAGGCCGAGGCAATAAAAATCGGACAGCAGGAGTCAGGGGAAAACAAAAAGGAGCTTGAAGACATCTGTGTCAATGTCTGCACCCAGTGGGTCACTGAAGTCAAAAGGGCCCTTGATTTCTACTATTCCAATTACCCCGACATGAACATCAACAAGATGATCTTAAGCGGCGGCGGGGCAAAGGTAAAGGGAATCGCCCAGTTATTCAGCGAAGAGACCGGGATAAGGACTGAAATTTTCAACCCCTTTGCCCGCTCCGAGGCGAACCCGATGAAGATAGATCCCGATTACACCAAATATCTTGGGCCGGAGATGGCCCTGGCAACCGGCCTTGCAACCAGGGCCGTTGCATTTTAAAGGGGAGACAGGGACAAAATGATCGCCATAAACCTGCTTCCGGTAAAACAGCTCAAGAAACGCCTTGAGATCCGCAACGAAGTTGCGGCCTATGGCATGAGCCTTTTGGGAATCATCCTGATTCTAGTCGGCCTGACCATCACCACCATGCACACTATATCCTCATTGGAGAGTGAAAACGCGGTGCTGAGCAAGAAAAAGGCCTCCTACCAGCCGATCCTCAACCAGATTGACAAATTAAAAAAGGACAAGGCCAAAAAAGAAAAGAAGCTTGAGGTGATCAAGCAGCTCAAGACCGTTTCCCTGTCAATGGTCAGGATACTTGATGAATTGGCGAGGATCACCCCTTCCTCCCGGCTCTGGCTCAACAACCTGCAAATCAAGGACGGCTCGCTTACCTTCTCCGGCATAGCGCTGGACAACGCGACCATCGCCCAGTTTATGAATCGGATAAACAATTCGAAGTTCTTCACCGGGGCGTCTCTATCACGCACCACGTTGACCACGATAGCCAACGCAAGCCTAAAGGCATTCTCCATGACCGTGGGCATAAAACAACAAAAAACCGCGCCCTCCGACAAAAAGGGTAAGAAATGAAGCTCGAGCAGGCAGTAAACATATACGAAAAGTTCCTCGATGAACAATTCAGCAAGGTCAAGAAGGAACACCAGATAGTCGCCATCTGCGTGGTAATGGCGGCAATCGCGGCCCTCTTTTTCTTCCTATTCTGGAAGCCGAAGCATAACACGATCAACACCCTGGAAAAGAGACAGACCTATCTCATGGGGGAAATCAAAAAGGTCGAGGCCATTGCCGATAAACTTGATGAGCACAAGGCGGAAATGGAGCGGGTCGAGTTGATGTTAAAGGCGGCGGCGATGCTCCTGCCCCAGAAAAAGGAGATCCCCTCGCTCTTGACCAATATCTCCGATCAGGGGACCTCAGCTGGCCTCGAAATCACCTCGTTTCAACCCATGGCAGAAAGGATGTCAGGCTTTTACGCAGAGATACCCTTTACCCTTAATGTCAAGGGGACCTACCACAAGGTCGGAAGCTTCCTTGACAAAATCAGCAAGATGAGTCGGATTGTCTCGGCCACGACATTAAGTATGGGATCGCCCGTCCGTAAAGACAACCAGATGGCGATTTCGGCAAACATCAACCTGGTGACCTACCGTTTCATCGAAGGCCAGGGAACCACCAACAAGAAAAAGAAGAAGAAAAGGGGGAGGCGCTAAAAAAATGCGGAAACTTACTGCCATAACCCTGCTGGCCTTTTCCCTGCTTATTTCTCCGATGGGGAGCCCGCTTGCCAATATGGCCCAGGCGGGAATAACGCAAAGCGGCCAAAACAATATTTCTCCAGAAGCCGAAGAGGCCAAGGTCACCCGAGCCCTTGACGAATTGATAGCCTCGATGAATATCAAGAGTTTCACCTATGACCCCACCCTGCCGGATCCGTTTCTTCCCTTCATCTCCGACAAGGCGGCCCAGACAATTCAGGACGTACCGCAAGAGATGCTTACCGGGATGCGCAAATACGAACCGGGCCAACTCCAGTTGGTCGCCATCTTGTTCAGCAGCGGCCGGCCCATGGCCATGGTCCAGGACTCCGCCGGCAAGGGATATGTAATCAGACGCGGAACCAGAATAGGAAGGTCGGGAATCGTCTCAGACATCATCCCCAACAAGGTGGTGATAAAACAGCTTGTGTATTCCATTACCAAGAAGAAAAAATATAAAACCGTAGAAATGGTAATCAGAAAAGAGGGGGAAAAGTAGTGGCTGCCCTTAGGATTAAAAAACCGTATTCGCTTGTTCTCATGGCTTGTGCCCTGCTCTTGGCCTCCACCGGCCGGTCATCGGGCGCAATCGCCTTCGGCGCGGTTACTGAAGGCACTTCACCCGTTGCCGCAGAAACGCCTGCGCCAACAGAAACCCCCACCAAGGCAGGGTACACCATCAGCTCAGTGCAGTGGGAACAGACCCCGGAGGATTTTGTCCTCAGGATCCACGGTGACGTGACTCCCACCTACACCATGTATGAGATGTTTGATCCCCTGCGGGTGGTATTAGATATTGCCGACGCCGCCTTCGGGGAGGGGGTCAAGCTTCCCCTTGACCTCCCCCATGGCCCGGTTTCACTGGTTAACGGCAAAATCCTTGATGACAAGACCATTGCCCGGCTCGAAATCTTCTTGAATGAAGACAACGGCTATAAGGTCGAGCGCGAGGCCAACGATCTTGTCGTCCGTTTCGCCAAGATCGAGACAAATCAGGCTGCGAGCGAAGAAGATGCCGAACCGGCCACTGCCGAAGAAACTGCGGTGGTCCCGCAGGCAGTGAACACTCCCGAGACAGGAGAACCGGAGAACGTGACGAGCCCGGCCCCTGAATCCGTCGCCCAGGCCACCATCCTTAAGGAAATCAAGACCGATTATCTCCCCGGTGAGACCAGAATCCATCTGGTCGCCGACGGGACCATCAGTAATTACAAAAAGGCCGACCTTATAAAGAACATAAAGGCGAACCGTCCTGATCGCATGTACGTTGACCTTGTCGGAGTCAAGATGGCCGGATCGGTACGAAACCTGAACATAGGCACCTCGGTTGACCGGGTTCGTACTGCCAGGAGGCCCGGCGGGGTAAGGGTAGTCTTCGATTCCAGCCTCGACCATCTCTTCTCATACCAGATAGAGCCGACCAGCAACGGGCTTGACGTGGTTATCACCGAGCCAACGGAAAAGGGCAATGCCATAGCCGGGATAATTCAGAAACAGACAGAAACCTCCCCGGTAAGTGATGAAGATGTAGCAGCGTCTCCCACTACCGCACCGGAACCGGCAACACCTGTGGCCGAAGAACTTCCCCAGACCATGGACACCCAGGCCATGGCCCAAACTGCTGAAGCGGTCGCCCCGGACATGGGCAGTGTTGCTGCGGCAACACCGAAAGAAGAGCCGTTGACCCCGGCCTATGTCCCGCCGCCGGTGTCCGCCCCGACCCCGGAACCTGTGGCAAAAAAGAGCAAAAAGCGGACGGGCCGTCAGGAATTTGCCTTTGCCGGCTATGACAAGCAGCGAATCACCGTTGACTTCTTCAAAATCGATATCCATAACGTGTTCCGTCTCTTCGGCGAGATCAGCCACAAGAACATCGTGGTCGACGACGGGGTCAGCGGCACCCTGACCCTACGCCTTAACGATGTCCCCTGGGACTTTGCCCTGGATATCATCCTGAACCTCAAGGGCCTGCAGAAGGAAGAGCAGTTCAATACCATCGTCATCTCCAAAAAGAGCAAGGAATTCGTCTGGCCGGAACGCTCGGCGGACAAGATCGCCATCAAGGAGAACAAGAAAATCGTCGCCACCGAGGCTATCTCGGTTAAAGAGGGGCAGAAGGAACCGGCCCGGATAACCGATGCCAAGGTCCTCTACCGCCGGGCCCAGGCCCTGGAGCGGAGGGAAGAATATGCTTCCGCCCTGCCCTTGTACGAACAGGCCTTTAATAAATGGCAGGAAAACAGCAAGTTAGTTCACCGGATCGCCTCTCTCTGCCTGGTCCATCTCGGCAAGAACGCCAAGGCGGTCCATTATGCCAAGCTTGCCATGCGCCAGAACCCGGCCGACGCCGAGGCGGCCCTGCAGGCGGCCATCGGCCTGGCCAACATGAAGAAGACCGCCGATGCCAAACAGTACTTTGACCTGGCGGTCAGCACCCCGAGCCCGAGCGGCGAGGCCCTGGCCAATTATGCCGCTTTTCTTGAGGACAACAACAGTCTTGAGGCGGCATTGTCCATGCTCAACCGCCATGAAGAAATATTTGGTGATACCATGAAGACCATGGTCAGCAAGGCCAGGGTTCTTGATAAACTTGGACGTCGCGAAGAGGCCCGGGCCGAATATCGTGCTGTCCTCCTCGGCGGGTTCAACCTGCCCGGCGATCTGAAACGTTATATAAAGGGCCGCGTCACCCTTTCGGCAAACTAAGGGGATAAGGTGACAACCATGCAAGGAACAAGAGAGAAATTTACCATGAACAGGTTCAAAAGGATTTTTGTCCCCACCATCCTGGCAGCGGCAATGCTGACGATTTCAGCCTGCGCCCCGTCAGGACCTCCGCCGCAGACCCGCGAAAGGATCGTCCCGCCGTCGTCCCAGCAGATGAAGGGCGGTGGGATAGACAAACTCAGGGCCGGCTCCATCGCCGATAAACCGACCACCCTGCCGGTCCGTTACCAGTCGCCAAGCTATAGCCTCAGTCGTGAGCCGAAAAGTGATATAACCGGCAAAAACGACTTCGTGGTCAAGGTTGGTGCCGACATCACCTCGAGCTCCCCCGTACCCCTTCGGGACATCATCAAGCGGCTGGCGGCGATGAAGGACATGAACATCAGCTGGGCCAAAGATGTTGACCAGTACGCCCCGGTGGACGTGGACATCCGGGCCAACGATGACTTCTTCCAGTCCATCGACAACCTCCTGCGGCAACGCGATTATTATCATGAGGTCCAAGGAAACACAATCATCGTCAAGTACAAGGAGACCCGCAAATTCCATATCGCCATGCCCTTCACCGCCTCAAAGTTCACCAGCTCGGTGGGCGGCGATGTCTTGGGTTCCAGCGGTTCATCTACCAATATCAAGGGCAACATCGCCATTGACAGCACAGACAACAGCTTTGATATCTGGGACAATATCAAACAGAACCTGGACAAAGTCCTTGAGATCTGGAGCAAGAATACCGCCCAGTCGACCCCGACTGCCGAGGCTGCCGCCGCCAAGAAAGGAGAAAAGAAGGGGGCGACCGCCAAACCGGCCGCCTATATCCCCCCGCCGCCGGGCAAGGGATATTATACCATCGACCGCCCCCTGGGCCTGATCACCGTTACCGCGCCCCGTTCGCTGCTTAACAAGGTGGCAAGCTATCTCGACAACCTGAAAAAGGAACTCTACCGGCAGGTAGTTATCGAGGCCAAAATCATCGAAGTGACCCTAACCGATTCCTCCAAGACCGGGATCGACTGGAGCCAGCTCCTCGACGGAGGCTCAAGCAGCAACCTCGACTTCCAGATGCAGTTCGGCAACCTCGATATCCACAACCCCCTGGGTAACGCCCGCGGTTTTACCCTGAACGCCAAGAGCTTCAGCGTGTTGCTTAACGCCCTCAACAAACAGGGCAAGACCAACGTCCTCGCCAACCCCAAGATAAACGTGATGAACGGCCAGCCGGCGTTGATCAGCGTTGGTGATAACGTCACCTATATCGACTCGGTCACCTCGAGCGAGGATCAAGGGGTGGTCACCTACTCGGTCAGCACCGCGAGCGTGATGAGCGGCCTTGGCATGGCGGTGGTGGCCAATATCATCGACGACACCGACGTGGTCCTGAGCCTTACCCCGGTCACCTCGGAGCTCAAGGAGCCCATCGAGTACAAGACCTTCGGCGGCCAGAACCAGGTGGGCCTGCCCAGAGTCAAGCTGCGGGAAATGAACACCATGGCCCGGGTCAAGAACGGCGACATGCTGGTGGTCGGCGGTCTGATCGACGAAACCAAGGACAACAACGACCAGCAGGTTCCGTTGCTCGGCAAACTGCCGATCATCGGCAAACTCTTTTCCAATACCAGCAAGATCAACTCCCGCAAGGAGATGTTGATCATACTCAAGCCCAAGATCAGCGAAATGCCGGGGATGAGTGGAGAAAAGGTCTAAAAATCAAGGGTATAATCCAAAGATGAACCAGGCCGGTTAACGTGGAAACCGGGACAAAAAAATGTTTGGGGAGTTAGTCATGCGCAAAGAGCAAAGAAAAAAACTCAAAATCATGGCCGGAGCCATCGCCGGCGCCGCCCTGACCATGCTGGTCGCGGGATGCGGGCAGATCGTCTCGGAGCGCCTCGCGGTCTCGGCCAAGACCCCGCCGCCCACCTGCCCGACGGGCAAAAAGATCGTGGTCCTGCCGCTGGCGGATTACTCATATGCCGAAGACAGCGAAACCGCGGTCAGGCGTAATATGGCGATCATGGAGAATATCACCGACCAGCTCACCGCCAACGGTTTCCGTCTGCCGGTGGAGGAAGACCTCCTCAAGTATCTGGCCGACAAGAATATCATCCACCTCTCAACCATACACGCGGACAAGTCGGATTCAACCCGCTATCTCAAGGGTGAGCTGGGAAACGCCTGGTCCACCGCGATGAAGGAAGAGATCTCCGGGATCATCGCCAAGGAGAAGGCGAAAAACAACTCCGCGGCCGGCGCCATAACCGCCCTTGACCAGGAGACCCTGGCCACGGTGGCCAATGACATGAAGGCCAACATCATCATGCGGGGACGGATCGTAAAATACGCCCTGGAATCCGAAAACAGCTGGCGCCCCTTAAAACGCGGCCTTTTGCCGGTGATCATCACCGGAACCAACCGGATGCTCTTCGGGGTGACCAATTCCGCGACCTATGACACCCTGAACAACATGGCCGTGGGCGGGGCCATCGGCGCCCCCATCGGCAGCAATACCGATGCAACCACCTCCACCTCCACCTACTCGGCCGCCGGAGCGGCGGTGGGCTACCTGACCGCCCAGGGCGGCAAGGCCAACCAGGCCACGGTCCAGCTCAGGCTATGGGCCCAGAACCCCAATAACGGGGAAGTAATCTGGAATAACCGGGTCGAGGTAAAGGTAAAGCCGCGAACCATCTTCGCCGACACCACCGCCGACGACCTGTTCAACACCGCGGTCAGGAAGGCGGTGGCCGCCCTGATAGACGACTTTGTCGCTAAGACCAAGGACATGATCTAGTATCCATCCGGAAACGGCCATTTCGCCCGATTGCCGTGTTGCTCGGTCGGGAGAAAAATGCTCACGTACCGTATGTACGTTCCGCTTTTTCGTCTTCCTCGCGCCTTGCACTCGAACGAAATTGCTCGTTTCCGGACGGACACTATCTAAAAAAACTATCCGTTCAGTAGCACAACATCTTCGGATGATCGGCCCGGCTTACGTACGACTAAGTACGCGGCGTCGGCCCGCTTACCCGAATCTGCGGAACTGCTGAACGGATACAAAAAAACAATCCTCCCCAAAATCAAAACCCCCGTCACCGGAGCCTCCGTCGGCGGGGGTTTTTACATTCCCGGGAAAAGACGATGACATATCCAACAGTCCCGGACCAACTCCTCAATGCCCCACAATTGCAGCCGCCCACAATTTCTTTGCCTATGCTGCTCTCATCCATCTTTGCGACCTTTACGATCTTTGCGAGAGTCACTTCTTTTAGTCTTAGAACCTGAAATCAGGCATCAGCCTTATTCTTTGCCTCTTCCTCGGACTTCTGCCTGGCGTTTTCGAACAGGGCCATGAAGTTCACCGGGTCCATCAGGAAGGGAACAAAACCGCCGTCCACCGAGACCTGGCTCATTATCTGCCGGGTAAAGGGGAAGAGCAGGGCCGGGCAGTCCACCCCTAGGACCATGGCCATATGCTCCTGGGGAATATTGCGCAGGAGAAAGATCCCGGCATGTTCCAGCTCAATGATGAACATGGTCTTGTCTTCCTCCTCGTTCTTGATGGTCACGTTGATGACCAGGCTCACCTCCCAGTTCTCATCGTCAAGCTTGCGATTGCGCACCTCGAGGTTGATGTTGACCTTGGGGTTGGGGATCTGTTTGATGAATACCTCCGGGGCGTTGGGATTTTCAAAGGACATGTCCTTCAAATACATCTTCTGCATCCGGAATACCGGCAGATTTTCCTGATTATTGGCGTTTTCCTCGCTCATCTTCCGCTGTCTCCTATTAAGTTTATATGTCAGTCATCACAAAGACGTTGGTCTGCCCGGGCCATGCTCGTTAAAGTGGCGAATCACCGTCATCCTGCCAGCACTTCCTAAGCTTTAAAATAACGTAAGATTGCAAAAGAATTTTTCGAAACGACAAGGCATGGCTGACGACGCATAGCAGCGCTATGTAACAGAAGCCATAACGCAGTCGGCGCGAAAAATAACCAGCAAGATACGTCATTTTAAAGGTTATGAGGTGCCAACACCTGCCGCAGGTATCGGCCGGTATGGTATCCTTCATGGACCGCCACCTCTTCAGGGGAGCCGGCTACTACCACCTCGCCGCCGCCGCTGCCCCCTTCTGGACCAAGATCAATTATATAGTCCGCGGTCTTGATAACATCAAGGTTATGTTCGATTATTACCACCGTGTTGCCCTGGTCGACCAGACGATTTATCACCGAAAGGAGGTTGTCGATATCGGCCGGATGCAGGCCGGTGGTGGGCTCGTCGAGGATAT
>Ga0114931_10010357_pt1 | contig 11104 bp, 15 predicted proteins | sample 2SBtaG_FD_89579 | JGI IMG/M metagenome (GOLD analysis project Ga0114931, IMG submission 89579) | Deep subsurface microbial communities from Kolumbo volcano to uncover new lineages of life (NeLLi) - 2SBTROV14_V59a metaG | ecosystem: Environmental > Aquatic > Marine > Volcanic | place: Kolumbo...
GCAATCTCTAACCGATTGATTCCATTGCACGAGATTGCCGCACTTCGCTCGCAATGACGGAAATTTTGAATTAATCAGAGGTTCCATAGATAATGAGGTCAAATTCCGGAACGATAGTATTGCGTCAATCCGGATCGCGGGGATCATTGGCGATCGTTATGTCAGGCACTCACCCGGCGCTTCGGAAGACGGCCTGGGCCCGGGCGACGAAATCGAGGAAATCGAACCGGCGATCAGCCTGGAAGAACTGGTCAGCAAGTACATCTTCGACAGCAAAGAGAGGCCCACCAGATGAAAAATCTGCTCATCCTGCTGATCCTGTTCGACAGCCCGCTAATGGCAGCAGACGCAGCACCTAACCCTGCGCCGGCTGATAGCGCGGGGACAGCAATGGCCGGGGATGACTTCAGTGATGATGAAGACTTCCTGTTTGAAGATGAAGACGAGGTATTTATATCCGACCCGCTGGAGCCCATTAACAGGGGGATTTTCTGGTTCAATGACAAGCTGTATTTCTATCTTGTCAAGCCCGTTGCCCGTGGCTATCGCTGGGTCGTTCCCGAGCCCTGGAGAATTGCGGTACAAAATGTATTCTCGAACCTGGCGACACCCGTACGCTTTGTCAATGCCGGCCTGCAGGGGAAATTCTCGGATGCCGGTAATGAATTGACCCGCTTCCTGGTCAACACCACTATCGGCATTGGCGGGCTGTTCGATACTGCCAGGGACCATTTCAACATTCGGAAGAAAGACGAGGATACCGGTCAGACCCTGGGATACTATGGCATCGGAACAGGCTTCTACCTGGTTCTACCGGTATTCGGCCCCTCGAATGTCCGGGATGCCGTCGGCCTGTTTGCCGATTCGAGACTGAACCTGCTGTACTACCTCACTGAAGGCAGGACGTACTGGGGTCTCACAGCCTATAACAAGATCAATGATCTCTCCATAGACAAGGACACCTACGAAGGCATCAAGAAAGATGCCCTTGATCCCTACCTTTTCATCCGTGATGCCTTTAGCCAGTATCGCCGGAACAAGGTTGAACACTAGTGAACGGTGCCACCCATGGCGGCAATGACCTGGTCTTCCAGCAGTATTCGGTCTGCCAGGCATTCACCAAGATTGGATAGATCGATGGCCAGGAACTCTATGCTGTTATCGAGTGTCATGGCTTCATACTTGTCATTGAAGCGCAAGATCACATCAGTGGTTTCCACGATACGCGGATATATCTTTTCAGCAATATTCAATACCGATTGCCGGCGTTCCCGGTTATCCGCAAGATAACGATACAGCTGAAAATGTGCGCTGGCCGTATAGTCAATCAGGGCCTCACAAAAACGCCGCAAGGCCTTTTCCATCGAGGGTTCCGTGTTAAATGGCTGGCGACCTGCCAGCTCGGTCAGCAAAGACAGCGTTTCCGTTCGTGACGTTACCAGCCCGTCCAGCTTTTCACGTGCCTTGCTACGGCGATCAACTTCGCCGCTGTATTGAGAACCCATAGTGTGCTCCTGCCCGGTTATTATTGTCGTGATTGTAGCAAATCAATCTGCGCGTGACCGTCCCGGATCCCCGCCACGATAACGGGGCCGGTTCAGGTACGCGGATATCTTTTTCCGAGTAGTGACATTTGGCAGAAAAACACTGATAACAAGAGACCAGGTACACCTGATTTCGCCCTGACGCATCTATCCCCTTAAGGATAGATTGTTTATTAACCGATTGATATCTATATATTTATACAATTTAACCCGGTCATTACCCCAGTAGGGATACCGCTAAATTCTTGACCAAAACAGTCAAGAATTACTATCATTACCAATAGTCACTACCGGGTCCATGGAATTGTCCGGTACCGGAGCACTGCACAGAATACGGTCCAGCGCACCGGAACAGACAAATCAGTACCGTATTCATAGAGGTTCGTCATGAAACTATCAACGAAGGGCCGTCATGCCGTAACAGCGATGATGGAACTGGCGCTTTATCAGAAGCAGGGGCCGGTCACGCTGGCTGATATATCAGTCAAGCAGTCGATATCCATCTCTTATCTTGAACAGCTGTTTTCCAAATTGCGTCAACATGGCCTGGTTACCGGAATGCGCGGACCGGGTGGCGGGTATTGCCTTGCACGTGACGCCGGTGAAATCACCATAGCAACAATACTGAACGCCGTTGACGACATGGTAAGGCGCCAGGGAAAGACGCTCAGCGAAGGTGGGGTATCGGGCAGCCTGCAGATGTGGCAACACTTGAGCGACAGGGTTTATGAATATCTTGACGGAATCACTCTCGCGGAAGCTGTGCAGGCACACACTGATGAGAGCCAACCGGAACTGTTTGGCTCCGGCATGGCGCAAAGTGCCGCGTAACAGCAACAAGAACATTTTTATGAAGAGTTAACCTGGGGAAGCAAAAATGGCATACAGTGAGAAAGTACTCGATCATTACGAGAATCCGCGCAACGTGGGCTCCTTTGACAAGAATGACGGACACGTAGGGACCGGGATGGTAGGCGCGCCTGCCTGCGGTGACGTAATGAAACTGCAGATCAAGGTCGATGATAATGGCATTATTGAAGACGCCAAATTCAAGACCTATGGATGCGGATCAGCAATTGCTTCCAGCTCATTACTGACAGAGTGGGTCAAGGGAAAGTCCCTGGATGAAGCACGCGAGATCAAGAACACCGACATCGCGGAAGAGCTGGCGCTGCCGCCTGTCAAGATTCACTGTTCAGTACTGGCGGAAGATGCCATCAAGGCGGCCATCGAAAACTACCACGAAAAACAGCCGGCACCTCAAGCTGCAGAAGCCTGACAAATTCGGTATTTGATGAAAAAACGGGGCCTGGTTTCCGGGTCCCGTTTTTTATTGCCGATAACAGCAAGATTACCAATACTACCCAAAATCGAAACCCAGCCCCTCGTCCGGTTCTTGCAGAAAATTACCCTGGATATAGTGTACCCCGCACTTCCACAATAATTGCAGGTCGCCGGCATCCTCAACAAACCCGGTGATCAACCGCGCCTTGTGTTCTTCACACACCATAATCATTGATTTCAGCTTTAACCGTAACTCATGGCTGGTGGCGATCTCATCGATTGTGCTTTTGTTGATCTTTACGTAACTGGCCGGTATGTGCTCCAGCATGGGTGCAATATCCTTCCTGATATCATTATGCTGAAGTGATATGCCGCACCCAAGCTGCCTTACGTGAGTTGCAAAAGCAGCCGCCTGTTTGAACCCGGCACGGATATTTGCATCACAGACCTCGAATACCAGCCGGTTACCCGGCAAACCACATACATCGAAAAGGCGTTCAAGCCAGGCGGAAAAACCCGGCGCCTGGATACTTTCTGACGCGACCTTAACAAACAGGCTGGTATTGCCACCGCGTTCTTTTAATACCTCCATCGCACTCCCAATAACCCAGCGGTCGATGGAATACATCAGCCCGTTTTGCACCGCAATCGGCATAAAACGTGAAGGCGGCACGATACCGGCGCTCCCGTCATACAACCTCAGCAGAACTTCATATTTCTCAACTCCATTCCCACGCAATGAAGCAATTGGCTGGTATACCAGCCGAAACAGGTTCTTATCAATGGCGGATTGCAGGTATTCAGCAAGCTCCCTGTCTTCACCGGATTGCAGGGTACCGTCCGTTGGAGCCAGCACCCGGGTACAAACATGGTCCAGACCAGACTTCACTGCTGCATGACAGGCCTGTACAGCAAGTGACAATAATGACAGTCCGTCCCTTGCCGGGTCATCGGTGACTGCAATACCCAGGTTACAATCCACTGTTACCGAGCCATCGCCAATATCAAATATTTGCGAACAGATATCGTGACACAGCGTCTTGCCCAGGTGCTCGAGTTCCTGGCGGGATCTATCGACAGACAGAAATGCAAACCCGTAGTCCCCGATCCTGGCATTCACCAGTGCCGGGGGAATGGATCGTGATAGCAGGCTGGATACTTCGAATACCAGTTCGTTCTGCATTTGTGGAGACAAACCATGCACATGAGCATTCAGGTTTCCGATCTCCAGTACGATAACAGCCGCCACATCTCCTTTTCTGAAGCCACGCTCCAGGAGGCCCAGGAATCCCTCACGATTCAGGAATCCGGTTAACTGGTCATAATCGCGCAGGTACTGGATCCTGTTGCTTCGGTTCCGTCCCGCCACAACAAGCCGATCCAGGAGTGAAACGATACAGGGGTAATCCGTGGAGTCACTGATCACTTCACATGGAAAGGTGTCTCCGGGCGTGAAGGCCTTGTCATCCTCATTACATAGATAAATAACGGGCGTCTCTTCGAAATCGCTCAGTTGATGAATCATTTTTCCAATCTCATCGCCATGACATCCCGGCAATAAATGTCCGATGATCAGAACATCCGGCATAAAATTAATCATGGACAGCATGGCCTGGGCAGGATTGCTCAACTGCTTTACGAGCATCCCATCATGCTTCAACCGGGCTACGGTTTCTGCAAACCGGTCGCTCATCGCGTCATGAATCAACAGGATCCGGTGACCCTCGCCGGCCCTGCGTGATGCGGGAAACAGGTGCTGCAATACCAGCAGGGGGGTGACCGGGGTGGCCAGGAAAACATCACTGCCGGCCTGTACTGCCTTAAGCCGGATCTTCTGATCGGCCCTGTCGGAAATTACGATAAGACGGGGGCGCTCCCGGACTGTATCGAGTACCTTCCTGACATCATCGAGGAATTTAAAACAGTTCTTCCGTCCGACCAGATCGACAATCAGGGAGCCAGGCTTCTCACTGTCAAGAATGCGTGCCAGGTCAGCGCTACGCTCAACCACGCACAATGAACACCCCTCAGTCTCCAGCTGCTTGCCGAGACCCCCCGTAGACTCTCCCTTGCCAATACAGGCAACAGAATGCTTCCTTTCATACATAACGGTTATTCCCCGTTTATTCTTTTATCATACAGGGTGCGGATTGTCGGCATTACCGATGCCACTGAATCCGCGTCGGACTGCATACCACTGTACCTGTGGAATTATAGACACTATTACGGCGACCTGTTTTGTCAACAACGGCACTCGGCAAGACAACCCCATCCGGATCACTGGACAGGTTACATAACCATATGATAATAATACGATAATATGTCCCTGCATGGATGCCCGCCGGGTATGTATTGATATGCTGATATACTGACGCTCCCGGAATTTACCTCTAGCCATGCCATCAACCCTCTCCCGACTATTTCCACCTTCGGACAAGTCATACCGCATCAAGGGGCTCTATCTGGAGCACAGATTGCACCGGCTTGGTCGTCCGGGACACCCGTTCGTCTATGGTAATTTCATTACTTCTCTGGACGGAAGAATTGCTGTTGCCGGCGTGGGACGCACCAGTCACGAGGTCCCCGTGGCCATTGCCAATGCGCGCGACTGGCGACTCTACCAGGAGCTGGCAGGACAGGCTGACCTGCTGATTACCAGTGGCCGGTTTCTCCGGCAGATACCCACCGGAGAGCAGCAGGCCCATCTTCCGGTCGGTCGTGAAGCGGCATTTACCGATATCATTGAATGGCGCCGGCAACAGGGGCTGTCCGACCAGCCGGATATTGCCATTGTGAGCAGCAGCCTCGATATCCCTCCCGACTCACTGGCGTATTATCGTGATCGCCGAATCATGGTGGTCACCGGCAACGCAGCACCGGATGACAAGGTTGAACAGTTAACAGCACTCGGAATAGACCTTATTCCCGCAGGCACCGGGAGGCGGGTCGATGGCGGGAAAATGATCGAGACACTGGGCACACGTGGCTACCGCAGTATTTATTCGGTGGCCGGACCGGGTGTGTTTCACACCCTGATTGAGGCAAATGTCCTCGACCGCCTGTACCTGACCATGACCCACCAGTTACTGTCAGGCAAGGCATATGATACGTTCACCGAGGGTGCCGGGTTCAGCCCGGCTCGCGGCATGCAGCTGGTCAGTCTCTACCTTGATACAGCGGCACCGGCCGGCGCCAGCCAGTGGTTCAGCGTGTTCGAACCGGTGCAGGAGCAATCACCCTGATTTCCCGATACAGGCGCGCAGTAGATGGCGGATAGTTTTTACCGACACCCGGGATCCGCGATTTATGCCTTCACAACGCCCTGACTCACGCTGCCAGGCTGTTTTACTGTGGATCACTTCCGGCCAGAAAGGATAGGTCCTGCACTGCACCGGGCGTACCGGATAAATCCGGCAACGGCTATCGTCCTGCAGAAACACACAGCGACCATCATCGTGATATGACACCACCGGGTCGCCGTCAGTCGTCTTCTCCAGGTAACGGCGTCGGAACCAGCGTATCGACACACCCAGGTAATCACGCATTACCTCAATATCTTCGCCTGTCACATACACATAATAATCGTTACCCGCAATACAACAACGCCCGCAACCGGTACACTCAAATCTCAATGGATACTGTTCAAAAAATGGTTTCATCACAGCTGTTTATTATCTCAGCGTTTATACTGAACACGCCGGATTCACAATAAGGAGCGGCGCATGCCAGTCAAAATAAAACAGATCTTTACCGGTCAGACCGTTACACTCGGGATTGAATCACTGGCTTTACCCAATGGCAAACCGCTACAACTGGAAATTGTACGGCATCCCGGTGGCTCTGCCATCGTCGCAGTCAACACACAGCAGGAAGTCTGCCTGCTGCGTCAGTACCGGCACGCCGGCGGTGGCTGGCTATGGGAGTTGCCTGCCGGCAAGCTCGAACCCGATGAAGCCCCGCACGCTACGGCCGCACGCGAGCTTGCCGAAGAAGCCGGGCTGGCGGCCGCAGACTGGCTGAAGCTGGGTGAATGCCTTACCACACCGGGGTTCTGTGATGAGGTGATCCACCTGTACCTTGCCCGTGACCTGACTGCCGTCCCGGCAAATCCCGGAGAACACGAGTTGATCGAGGTACACTGGCTACCCTTCACCGCGGCACTTGAGCGGATTTTCAATGGAGAAATCCATGATGCCAAGACCATGCTGGGACTATTGCTTGCTGACCGGGAAATCCGGTCATGTGTACAAAACAGTCAGGGAACCTCTGATTAGTTGTAACGGCTTGGCGTAGGGTGCGCCGTGCGCACCGGAATACATTGCCAGCGCTTGATACATGGGGCGCACAGCGTATCCTACAGACCGTTCATCCTCTAAATTCCATGATATTGAGAATTAATCAGAGGTTCCTCAGAATATTTTTCCGGTTACATTGGCTCGAGTATCTGGCAAAATTACCAGGAACAGAGCCTTGCCAGCTCCCGAACAGCCGGCAAGCAACACGACTGGATGCAGCTATCAACTACACTCTAATATGTCTGACACAGTACCCGGATCCCGTTTCAACCGCGTATTGACTAACCGTTAATCGTTTTATGATCTATTGCAGCCACTGCGGAGCGAAAGTTATCCGGAAGGTACCCGCAGGGGATGACCGCACCCGCTATGTATGCGAGTCTTGTGCGACAGTCCATTACACCAACCCGAAAATCGTGGCTGGCTGTATCCCGGAATGGCAGGGACGGCTGTTGTTGTGCCGGCGCGCCATTGAACCCCGTCATGGACTCTGGACTTTGCCGGCGGGTTTCATGGAAGACGGTGAATCCACGGAACAGGCCGCCGCCCGCGAGACCTGGGAAGAGGCCCGTGCCCGGGTTGCAGACCTGGCGTTGTATGGGGTATTCAGTATTCCACATATCAACCAGGTCTATATGATGTTCCGGGCGCGACTGCCGTCAGCTGATTTTGCACCGGGTCCGGAAAGCCTGGATGTCAGATTGTTCGAGGAACACGAAATCCCCTGGGATGATCTCGCCTTCCCGGTCGTTAAACTGACCCTGGAAAAGTTCTTTCGCGACACCATCGACAACGATTTCGGCATCCATGTTGAAGACGTCATCCGGCACCCGCCCAGGCCACGTTAACCGGCATCGACAACCAGTGAGGATAAACCCATGAAGAACATGACCTGCGGGCTGCTGGCGACACTGATCCTTGTCTGCACACCGGTAGCGGCTTACCGGATCGCCGATGTCGATATCCCGGATTCGGTCCAGCTGATCAACAGCGACACCCGGCTGGTGCTGAACGGCGCCGGCATCAGGGACAAGTTTTTCATTGATATCTATGTCGGCGCACTGTACCTGCCGGTAAAAACACCGGATGCCGACACCATTTTGAGCAGTACCGGGCCGGCCAGTGTCCTGATGCATTTTCTTTACGGGAAAGTCAGCAAGGACAAGATCACCGAGGGCTGGACCGAGGGGCTTGAAGCAAACACCAGTCCCGCTGAAATGGATGCCCTGAAACCTGACCTGGAAAAATTCAACGAGCTGTTTCTGACGGGACACAAAGGCGATGTCATCCGTATTGACTACCAGCCCGGTACCGGAACCGAAGTCCGCATCAACAAGGAATGGCGCGGCACCATCAGGAACGATGAATTTTTCAGGACCTTGTTGAGAATATGGCTGGGCTCCAGTCCGGTCGACAAGGACCTGAAAGCCGGGATGCTCGGTGCTGACTAGCCCTGTCCGGTAGATGCACGGCGTATTCCTGGACATTGCTACCGTTGACCGCGGTGACCTTGACCTGGAACCGGTCAGGTCTGCGCTGGACCAGTGGACAGCGTATCCCGAAACCACCCGGGAAGAAATCAGGCAGCGCATCGGGAATGCAGATATCGTGATCAGCAACAAGACCCGACTGGGCAGTCATGATCTGCGCTCGGCTGAAAAACTGAAACTGGTCTGCATCGCGGCAACCGGTACCAACAACGTTGACCTGGATACTGCACAGGCGCTGGATATCACGGTATGCAATGTCACCGCCTATGCAACCGCGTCCGTGGTTGAGCATGTGTTTTCCATGCTACTGATACTGGTCCGGCGCCTGGATGCGTATCGCGAAGCCGTCCACGCGGGGCGCTGGCAGCAGGCCGGTGAATTCTGCCTGCTGGATTACCCGATCCGGGAACTGGCCGGTATGACGCTGGGCATTATCGGCTATGGCGAGCTGGGACAGGCCGTGGCAACCATGGGCAAGGCATTCGGCATGCGCATACTGATTGCCGAACGGGCGGATAACCTCCCGCGTCCCGGGCGCATGGCGCTTGATGAAGTATTGAAAACAGCCGACATCATCAGCCTCCACTGCCCCCTGAACCGGGAGACCCGCCACCTCATCGGCCCCCGTGAACTGGGACTGATGCAGTGTGGTGCGCTGCTGGTGAACACGGCCCGGGGCGGTATCGTCGATGAACAGGCGCTATTGCATAGCCTGCAAAGCGGCGACATCGCCGGCGCCGCCATTGATGTACTCAGCGAAGAGCCCCCGCAACACGGGAGCCCCCTGCTCGATACCGGTCTCCCGAATCTGCTGGTGACACCGCATATTGCCTGGGCCAGTGTGAAATCACGCCAGCGCCTGATTAACCAGGTGGCGGACAATATTACTGCGTGGCAAGCCGGGAACCCGCGCAATGTCATCAGCAGCCAAACCGCCCGTGACTGATAACAGCCAACAGGAAATCACAGAACCCGATATTCAGGCCCGTCTCCGGACGCTACGCGGCCGGATCAGGTCTGCTGCCACGGCTGCCGGGAGGGACCCCGGATCGATCCGCCTGATTGCCGTCTCCAAATACCAGCCTGCTGCGTACATACAGCAGGCAATAACGGCAGGCCAGACGGTGTTCGGTGAAAATACGGTACAGGAAGCACAGACCAGGCAGGCCCTGATGTCCGACCCGCAGACCGAATGGCACTTTATCGGGCACCTGCAGACCAACAAGGCCCGGTTTATCCCCGGCAACTTTTCCTGGCTGCACACCCTCGACAGCCTCAAACTCGCAAGGAAATTATCCACCAGTAGCGTTGCTGCCGGGCAGCGGTTGAACGTGCTGGTGCAGGTCAATATCTCGCAGGACCCGGACAAACACGGCCTGGCGCCGGAATCCGTGACCCCGTTTGTCGAGGAATTTCTCGACGCCGGCCTGCCCGGCATACGACTGCGTGGACTGATGACCATTGGCCGCCGCACTGCAACCGGCGCGGACCGCGCGGCGGATTTTTCAGGATTGCGTGGCCTGCGTGACAACTGTGCCGACCGGTTTGGCGCGGGATACTTCCAGGAGCTTTCCATGGGAATGAGCCATGATTTTGAAACCGCCATCCGCTGTGGGGCCACCATGGTGCGGATCGGCCATGCCATATTCGGCGCACGGCCCTGAAATCGGGTCCCCGACACTATTTACATGCGCCGGTCACCCCACTGTGACATGCTGCCCGCGTATCCAGTAAGATGGGCGCGGCAGTTCCGCCAGCCTGCCGGCCCGGACCGGGTCGCAAGAGCAGCGGACATCGCTAACCAGCGGATTACAGGAGCAAAAAAGCATGTACACGATGGAATCATCGAGCGCCATCTGGATAATCGGCAGCCTGTCCTTCACGATCGGGCTGTTGCTAGGCTGTCTCTTTGCCTACCTGTTTATCGGCCGGCGCAACCGCAGCCGGGAGCTGCAGGCCGAACTTGATGAACTGAACGATATGTTTTGTGACTATCGTGGCCAGGTCACCCGGCACTTCATGCATACCTCGGAGCTGGTCCAGGAGATGACCCAGAGTTACCGCGCTGTCTACGAGCACCTGGCTGCCGGCGCACAGCACCTGTGCAGCGAGGAGCCGGGAGCATCACCGGTTGAGCACCAGGCAACAGATCACCTGACCGATGATGGCCAGGCAACGGAAACGGCCGATATCATCGCCGAGCTGTCCGAAAGAGCCGACCACCTCGAGGAACTGATCGGCGATGCACCGCGCATTTCCGACCTGGATATCAAGACAGAACTGGAAGACAGGCACCATATTCAGCACTAGTACTGCTTCAATAGGTTGGCTCTTCCCCTGATCGAGTGGATAGCAGTTATCCGGGGTGAGTTCCGGTATCCTGGCAAACCCCTTGTCAGGGACCGCTGCAAGTCCCTCCCTGGACGCTTAACGGCTTCATCCCTGAAGCCGATGTCCCTGACAAGGGGTTTACCAGGATACCTGATGCTGA
>Ga0114931_10010358_pt1 | contig 11103 bp, 7 predicted proteins | sample 2SBtaG_FD_89579 | JGI IMG/M metagenome (GOLD analysis project Ga0114931, IMG submission 89579) | Deep subsurface microbial communities from Kolumbo volcano to uncover new lineages of life (NeLLi) - 2SBTROV14_V59a metaG | ecosystem: Environmental > Aquatic > Marine > Volcanic | place: Kolumbo...
CACCGCCCGACCAATGTCGTCGGCTCGATGATCGCGCTGTAAAATCGTCAGTTTGTCATCATTAAACGATTGTGCTCCCAGGCTGAGCCGATTGACGCCCAAGCGGGCAAGCACCTCGATGCGATCGCGATCGAGGTCCGCGGGGTTCGCTTCCACGGTCCATTCATAACCGTCGGCCAGCGGGTGCCAATGGAGTGCCAATTCACAGAGCGTTTGGAGCTGCTCGGGCGCAAGAAAAGTGGGCGTGCCGCCGCCGAAGTACAGCGTATCCACCTCGCAAGACTTGCCGAGCCAGCTCAGCTCGATGGCCAACGCCTGCAAGAAAGGTTCTACAAGATCTTCGCGTCCCGCCACGACGGCAAAATTACAATAGCCGCAGCGATGAACACAGAACGGAACGTGGATGTATGCCGAGCGGGGTGGAGAGGCGGCCATTGCTCCGTCGAGCTTAGCGAAAAGCGATTGGTTTGGCGAGCAAACCTCGAGTGCGGAGGTGGAGCCAACTTCCAGCGCGGCCGAAGGCCGCAACACAAATCCCTCTCCCCAGTCCACCGGGGAGAGGTTTGAACCACTACCGTTGAAGTAGTCCGAAAGTGCTGGGCTATCGCACCGGCCTCCTGTTTTTCTTCTTGGCTGGTTGCGGATGTTCTCTTGGTGCCCTTCGTGCTCTTGGTGGTTCAATTCTGGTGAGAAAGGCGGACTAGACTGTCGACGCTCGGCTCTTCCGTTTCCGGTTTTATCTTGGCTTGGCAAATGCGCAGCCATGCACCGCATCCTCGCGGTTGGCAAAGTGGGGCAACGCTTGATCCAGTCGACAGAAGTGCAAAGCCTGTTCGCATTGAGGCGACAACCCGCACAAACGTAGCGCGCCGCCGTGTTGCAACACGCGCTTCTGCAGCATCACCAATTGACCCATCAGTTGGCTGGGAATCATCTCCACGTCGTCCATTTCCAGCACCAAGCGATAGATGAAATGCTTGTTCAAGACCGACCACAGACGATCCGCCACCTGGTCGAGGCGCTGCTGATCGGGGTGCAAACGCACGAACAACCAATCGGGGCCACGATCGACTTCTATTTCTCTTTCTTCCCTTTTTCTTTCTCTTTCTCTATTGCCGTATACTTTCGTCATGAGAGGGCCTCCTGATGCCTGCACAACCAACAACCGTTATGGACGAGCTGTCGAGACAGTTCACTTTCTGGAACCAATTAAACCAATTAACAGTCTGTGGAAAAAGTGCCTGGAAGGGGTCTGGTCCAAGTTTTCGGCCAACGGCTTGCGAAGTGGCAACCATGTCTCGCCGAAAATTGGACCAGACCCCGACATTTTCCACAGGCTGTTAAGGCCCAACCTGCATCATAAGACCAATACGGTAAATCCGACAAGCGGGGTCGCTCATTCGGCATGAAAACATCAAAACAAAAGTTGCTAGCGTAAGTGCATTCCAACTGCCGTCCAGGAAAAGAAGTCCGGTTCAAGTTTTCGGCCAACGATTGGCGAAGAGACAACTCCTGTCTCGCCGAAAATTGGCTCCGACCCCCCGACTTTCTCAACAGGCTGATTAGCCTGAGCTGCGCAGCTACAGCCTTTTGCCTTATTTACCTATCGTCTTGGCAATTGTCTGTCGCGCGACTTCTAAGGCCTCGGCGAGCTTAGCTGGCTGTCGACCGCCGGCTTGGGCCATGTCGGGCCGGCCGCCGCCGCCACCGCCCAGGACCTGGGCCACCGGGCGTATCCAATGCCCGTCATGAACGCCCTGCTGTTGCAAATCCTGGGAAATGCCAGCGACGAGCGTCACTTTCTCGTCGCTTTGAACACTGGCTAGCAGTACAGCGCTGGAGGCGGTCTTTTGACGAATCTGGTCGATCAACTGTCGCATCAGATTGGGTTCGGCCGTGGGCGCTTCGGCAATGACCACGGTCACGTCTCCCTGCTTCTCGGCCTGCTCCAACAACCGTTCGGCCGTGAGCGGCCCGACCGCCGCACGCTCTTGTAAACGTCGTAGCAGTCCCTCGACTTCTTGCTTCAGCGCGGCAATCCGCTCCGGAACTGCCAACGGGGCGACCGACAGCAGTTGGGCCGTTTCCCCCAACAACGCCCTCAATTGCGCTGGCGTCGGTTCTTCGCACGGCGTGGTTGCCGGAGCATCCGACGGTTGCTGCGAGGCTAGCGTGCCGCCCGAGGCCAGCAGTTTTTTCAGTTCGCGCTGCCGCTCCAACAGCGTGTGAACAGCTGCGGGCAAATCGCTCACGGCACAGCCAAGCAAATCAGCCGCATTTTTCAGCGCTTGTTTGGTCTGTTCCGCGTATTGAGCCGCTCGTTTGCCGGTCAGCGCGGTGATGCGCCGCGTGCCGGCCGAGACGCCCTCTTCGCTGAGGATTTCAAAAGCTGCGACCTGCCCGGTATTGCTCAAATGCGTGCCGCCGCACAGCTCCTTGCTAAAATCGCCCATCGCCACCATGCGCACCGGATCGGGATACTTTTCACCAAAGAGCATCATCGCGCCCTGTGCCCGGGCCTCGGCCAAGGGCAAAATTTCTGAACGAATGGGCGCTGACGCCGTGATGCGATCCGCTACGTCGCGGCCGATGGCAACCAATTGCTTGCTGTCCACGGCGTTCTGGTTGGTAAAGTCGAACCGCAGCCAGTCGTCGTCGACCTTCGAGCCTTGTTGTTGCGCGTGAGAGCCGAGATTTTTTTGCAACGCGTAATGCAAAATATGCGTGGCCGAATGAGCGCGTCGAATCCCCTCGCGCCGCTCGCGATTCACGATCGCCCGGACCGGGGCGCCTTCGTTCATCACGCCACGCAACAGATGGCCGTGATGGATAATCAGCTGACCGTCCTTTTGCGTATCGCTGACCTCGAACTCGAAATCGTCGCCCACGAGCCGGCCCGTATCGCCCACTTGACCGCCGCTTTCGCCGTAAAACGGCGTCCGGTCGAGCACCACGCGCACCTCTTCGCCGCGGCCCAACTCTTCCATGCGGTCGCAAAGATGGTCGTGGGGCGGACTGCCTGCGACGATGCCTTGGATCGTCGCGGTGGCTTCGGTCGTTTCGTAGCCCAAAAACTTAGTCGCATGCAGGGCGTGTTTCAGCGAGTCGATCGGACCGCGAATGCCCATGACCGTGTGCTGCACCTTGCCCGACGCCTCGCCATGGGCCTGCATCGCCCGAGCATAGCCGTCCCAGTCGAAAGCCAGATTGTGCTCGGCGGCCAACGCCTCGAACAACTCCGGCGGCACACCGTAGGTTTGATACAACTCGGCAGCCACGGCGCCCTCGACGCAAACGCGATCCTGGCGGCGCATGGCGTCGAACACCCGTTGGATGCGGCTGAGCCCGTCGTCGATCGTGGCAAAAAAGTTGGCTTCCTCCTGTTGGATGACTTGCGCCACGCGCTCGGTCGTTTCGGTCAACTCAGGATAGGGCCCCTTCATTACCTCGACGACCTTCGGCACGAGTTGATATAAAAACGGCTGGCGAACGCCCAGTTGGCGCCCGTCGAGCACGGCCCGCCGCAGCAGACGTTTCACCACGTATTTTTCCTTGTTGGCGCCGGGATACACGTTTTCATGCACCGCAAACGTGCAGGCGCGCACATGGTCGGTAATACGGCGCAGACGGCGCCCCGCTTCGCTCTCCAGCTCATACGGCACGCCACACACTTCGGCCGCGGCTTGGACGATTGGCAGCAGCGTGTCGATATGATAATTGGTTGGCACGCCTTGCAGCGCGGCGGCGGTCCGCTCCAGGCCCATGCCCGTGTCGATGTTCCTGCTCGGCAGCGGTCGCAAATTGTCGGGCGGATCGCCCACGCGATTAAACTGCGTGAAGACCAAATTCCAAATCTCCACGGGCGAGCCCTGGTCGGGATGAAAATAAATTTCGCTGCAAGGTCCACACACGCCGTCCGGACCTCGGCTGGGAGCATTGGCCGGCCAAAAGTTTTCGTCTTCATCCATCCGTTCGATGCGTGCGGCTGGAAGTCGGATCTCCTCGGCCCAAATCTGAGCTGCCTCCTGATCGTCTTTGTAGACGGTCGCGCTAAGCCGCTCCGGCGCGATGCCCAGCCACTTCTTGTCCGTGAGAAACTCCCAAGCCCAATGAATCGTTTCCCGCTTGAAATAGTCGCCAAAACTAAAATTGCCCAGCATCTCGAAAAACGTATGGTGATAGGCCGTCCGTCCCACGTTTTCGATGTCGCCGGTGCGCAAGCATTTTTGACACGTCGTGGCGCGGGTGAACTCGAGTTTCACTTTGCCCAAAAAATGGTCCTTAAACTGGTTCATCCCCGCGGGCGTGAACAGCACCGACGGATCCCAGGTAGGCACGAGCACATCGCTAGGACAGCGGCGATGGCCTTTGGTCTCGAAGAATGCCAGATATTTTTCGCGGAGTTCGTCGGTTTTCATGGTTTCGGTGCAAACGGTCGCAGGGCGGATCGAAACCAATCATGATATCGGCTGCCGGCGGTTCGGACCACCGCGACTGAATCAGCCGTCGGAGAACAGCAAAGTCACAAAAAACACCTCTTAGCCGCCGGCGGAAGCCGACGGTTGCAGCTGGAAAACCGTCGGCTTCCGCCGGCGGCTACCATCAGATATGCGACGCTGCTGTTCTGCGAAGATCCACTACTGCTCGGCAAACTTTACCTTGGCATAGACTTCTGCCAGGTGCAGTCGACAGTCGATTGTCGGTAGGTCGATCGACGCTTCGGCGAGCAGCCAGTGCCCGTTCACCCGTCTCGATCAGCAAAAGTCGGCGATGAAAGAGCAGTCTAGTTCTGCTATCCTACAACCTATCGCAGACGAGCCGCCGAACGAGCCTCGCTGGAACCCGGCAACCTTGGCAACCGCTAACGATGGCGCCCTCCGACCGTAGCATCGATGCCGAACCACTCGCCAAGGCGGCCGCCTGGATGCAGCGGAATCTTTTGTGGCTGCTCGTGGCTTGTTATCTGCTGGCGGGCGTGCTGCCTGGCCCGGGGCTGGCGATCCGCCGTCTTTCGTTCACCTCGCAAATCACGGCGCCCATGCTGCTGCTGGCGTTGTTGTTGTTCTGCGCCGCGGTGGTGGTCCAAGGGTCGCAAATTCGCCATTTGATGCAGCAACCGGGCATTCTCTTACTGGGGTTGATCGCGGTTTGGATCGTGCCAGGGCTGTTCGTCAGCGCGCTGGGACAAGTGATGCCGAAAATACTCGATGAACAAGCGACCGTCGGTATGATGGTCGGACTGGCGCTGGTGGCCGCGATGCCGGTGGCCAACTCGTCGGTCGCCTGGTGCCAAAACGCACAAGGCAACGTGGCGATCGGGCTGGGGCTGATTGTGCTGACGATCGTGCTGAGTCCCGTGGCCGCGCCGCAGATGCTGCAATGGATGGGGCTCGCCCTGTCGGATCAGGAAACGGCTCAGTGTGAACGATTAGTCACCCGGTTTTCGGGCATGTTTTTCATTATCTGGGTCATCCTGCCGTCGCTGGCGGGGATGGTCGTCCATCGACTGGCCGGCTCGGCGCGCATTGTGCGCGCCCGGCCCGGGATTCGCATCGTCAGTGCGATCACCTTGTTGGCGTTGAACTACTCCAACGCCTCGCTAGCGATGCCCAGGATCTTTAACGGCGAGAGCCCCAGCACGTTGCTCAGTTCGGCCCTGCTGGCGGCGGCTCTTTCGGCCTTGGGCGTGGCGAGTGCGAGCGTGCTTTCCCTTTTGCTGCGGCTTGGTCGGACCACTCGGATTTCCCTTGTCTTTGGCTTTAGCATGAAACACACGGGCCTGGCTCTCGTGCTCGCCGGCGAGGTGCTGCAAAACGAACCTCGGGCCATTCTCATGATCGTGCTAGCCACCCTCCTACAGCATATCGTGGCAGGAACGGTGGACTGGTATCTAATGCACTCCGCGAATCGCAACCGCAGCCAGCAAGCACCAACACCCTAAAGTGCCCGACCTCACGAGTCACTCTATCGCACGCTCCTGAACCAACACGACCCACCCCGAGTCGGGAAACTCCTTTTTGCCGGTGGAAATGTCTTCCACCTCGTAGGTGACCGGCTCAAACGCCCCCCAGTAAAGCGTCTGAGATTGCACCGGCAATGGATCGTGATAACCGTCGACAAAACCACCTTGGTGCGCCGGGGTCGCATCCATCGCGGCGAGCACCTTGGGATCGATCCGTGGCGGTCGATTGTCATCCTCCCAAAGACTTTGCCGAGGATGATGCAAGATCATTCCGCGCCGCTGTAGCGGTTGGTTGTCGTGCTGGGGGTCGACTTCCACATAGTCGTTGCGCAAGTCGATCAGCACCACGTCTTTCCCATTGCGAAAATCTCGATCCAGAACTTCAAATTCCCCCAAGTCGACGGACATCGACAACACGCCCACCACGACGCGCTGTTGCCCATCTTCCGGCGCACTCCAGATCGGCACGGAAAAGGCTACCTTGAACTTGCCGCTGTTACTGCTCTTGTAAACGGCCGATATATTTGGTCTTTGAATTGGTTCGACATCGACCGCCTCTTCCCGCGGCAAATCCTTTCCCTGACCATGAAAATAGTTGCGGTAGGCAAAGGATTTGAGAAAGCTGGAAACCAGGTTACCCCGATCGTCGGTCAACGGATGCCGGGCTATCTGCACCCCTTGGCGATCATTGATAAACCAACTATCCGTATCGGCACGAGAATCGCTATCCACGCGATGATTCTTAATCCAGTTCAGCAAAGGATGGTTTTCCAGCGTCTCGGCGCCCAAGGAAACATCGAAATCCCGCACCATCCGCACCATTTCCATATCCTTGGAGGCCTTCTGCAGAATGTCGAATCGTTTCGTGATTTCCCTGCCGATATGATTGGTCACAGCCGCTTTGGCAATGATCGGCAAATTGTTTCTCGCGCGCTGCCTGGCTTTGGAGATCGCTTCCCGCTTGCTTTGCAGCAGCATCCAGAACGCGAACCCGCCTCCGCCGGCAACCAACGTCAACGGCAAGCCGCGGCGCAACAACCACCGGCGCGTTGGATACAAACTACTTGCCCGCGACCAAATCGTGTCGATCCGCGCGCCCGACTCGCTTTTCGTGACTCGGGTAGCGACTGTTTTCGCGCCCGCGCCGCTGTATCCCCGCACCAAGCTTGCCAGGTCGTGCCCTTCGACAAAGGGCGCTAGCGCGGCGGCTACTTCCGCTGGCGTGGCATAACGTTCATCCGGCTTCTTGGCCAACATGGTGCGCAACACTTCCCAGAGCTTGCGCGGAATGTGCGTGGCCGAGCGAATGGGAGGCACCAACGACTTCTCGTGCGCTTTTTCTGGACGCAAGTCGGAATCAAAAAATGGCGGGTTGCCCGCCAGCAGGTGATACATCGTGCAGCCCAGGCTGTAGATGTCGGCCCGAATGTCGACGCTGGTGGTTTTCCACTGCTCGGGCGACATGTACATGCCCGTGCCCATGGCCCGATGGTCGAACCGCGTCAGCCGTTCCTGATCGTCGCCCGCCAACAGGGCGAGCCCCAGATCGAGAATTTTTACGACGCCATGTACCCCATCCACTTCGGTCGCGGTCGAGCTGTCGCCCGCCACGCCGTCGGTGTCGACCAACGTCACCATCAGGTTCGACGGCTTGATGTCGCGATGGACCATGCCGTGGCGATGAATGTACTGTAACCCTCGAGCCGCCTGACGGACTATCTCGCAGGCGTCGGGCACTGACAACGGACCGTGCTGCTCGACCAGATCGTGCAGCGCCACGCCGTCGATGTACTCCATCACCAGATAATGGACCAAATCCGCCGGCGAGGAAGAATCGATCGCCACGACAATGTTTTTGTGCTCCAGGGCGCCGATCGCTTTGATCTCTTGATAGAAGCGGCGAATCACCTCCTTGTTGCCCGCGGCCACGTATTGCGGTTTGATCACCTTGATGGCGCGCACCCGGCCGAACTGGATGTGGCGTCCTTTGTAGACGTCGCCCATGCCGCCGCTGCCCAGCACCTCCACCAGCTCGTAGTTGCCCACGCGTTTGAGCGCCGTGGTGGAAGCCACCGACACGTCCGACCCCAGGTCCGATTGTTCAAAGCCTACCGTGGGAATGACCGTCCATTGCCGATCGGAATGACTCTTGGGTTGCTGCCGCAAGGCGCGTGGGCCGTGGTCGTCGTAGAGCAACTCATGCACCTCGACCCGACCAATGCCTTTCAACGGACGCCGCCCATGCAGATGGAAGGAAATGCCCTCCAAACCGACATCCTCCAGAATAGCCATCACGCTGCGCGAGACCAGGATCTGCGCACCGGTGGCGTAGTCGTTCAGTCGCGAGGCGTAGTCGACGCTCTTGCCGACAAAATTGGTGGGGTCGGCCGGGTCACACTGCGGAACGCCCACGTGGATGCTGATGCGCACTTCCACTTGCCCATCGTCAGGCGTCTTTATCGGTTGGTCGCGATGGCTTTGCTGGACGTCGACCGCCCACTGGGCCGCTTGGATAGTGTTGTCGAACAACAGAAAGTGTCCGTCGCCAGCGGTCGACACCACTCGTCCGCCGCGCTCTTCCAAATGGGCTTCGATGCGCTCGCGATGCGGAGTGAGAATACTCTGGATGAACGCCATGTCGCGTTCGGTGACGCTCCGCCCGGTCATCTCGTTTTTGAGATCGACGCTGCGGCAGATGTCGGTAAACAGAAAAGTTTTTAGCTCGGCCATCGAAGTTTGGAGGAGAGTGAGGCGCCAGGCGCTAAAGGGGACAAACTACCTCGGACCTCGAACCTCACGCCTCACTTCTCTCGCCTTAATACGCAAAAACCAGCGGCGCGGGAGCATACACTGGGGCATAGCCGTAGCGAACACGCGTCACGGTGCGGCCCAAGAAGGGACGGTAACGCGTTCTCACGCGAGCAACCGGTTGATACGCCACCGGCGCAGGCGGAGCATAGTACACCACCGGGGGCGGCGGAAGAACCGGCTGATACACCGTCACCGGTTGATAGAACGTCACGTACGGCACTTGGGCCTGAACGCTCTGGTCGCCCCCCCACCAGCAAGCAGCCCCCATCAGTAACACGGCAAGTCTTTTCATTTCACGAACCCCCATGAAAATATCAACAGGAAACTCACGCACGCCAGTATCCCGCGCCGGATCGTCCCCTGCAACCAGCGAGCCGTGGCGTCCCGCCCACGGCCAGCGCACCACGCGCCCCTCAAATTCCCAAATTCGCCAGCCCATCGGCCACCTGATTCAAAACGCCGGTCAGACGCGGGTAATCGGCTTCGAACCGCAACACCAGATCGCGCACCCGTGCGCTCAGCGGCCCGACATTTTCCGCTGATTCCGCGTCTTCTTGCTCCAAGAGCCGTTGAATATCGTCGGCCAAGGTTTCCAACTGCACGCGCATGGCGGCATCCAGCTGTTCACTGCTAGCAAGTTCCGCATGCAATGTCTCGACCGTCGAAAGCAAACGCTGTTTGTCCATGGATACTCGACGCCCCCCTGATGATTGTTTGTCCACGTCTTCTTCAGCCCAACGCTTCAGCCCAATTTGGGGCTACCAAAAAGGCTAAATTAAAGCGATCGCCTTGCGAAGAACCGCTAGGCATTCGGCCATGTCGTTGAATGGATTGTCGGGATTTGCTTCGTATTCAAGCGACATCGATCCATCCGCTGGAAAGGAGACGTCGTTCAAGGCCTTGAATATCTCGTCCACATCGAGATGACCTTGGCCGAGGATCACATTGTGGGTCTTGTCCTTGAGCTCGGCAACATCCTTGATGTGAAGTGCGAAAACCCGCGGGCCCAGTGCGCGGATCCAGTGGATGGGATCCTCGGCGCTGCGGAGAACGTGCCCCGTGTCGATACAGGCGCCGATCAGCTCATGGCGTCCCTCGACCGCTTGTTGGACACTATCGAGCCCGTCGTACAACGCCCCCGGACCGTGGTTGTGAATGCAAATGCGAATGTTGTACTCGGCCACCAATTTATCCAGGCTGTCGAACGAATCGAGGCTTGGGTTGGCCGTGATGTTGCGAATGCCCGCTTGTTTGGCGAACTCGAAAAGAGCGCGGTTGGCTTGGTGATCGCTGCCAAAGTTATCCACGCCATGGGCGCTGATCGAGAGCCCCGCGTCCTGGAGCAACTTTTGGATCGCGGCGATTTTTTCGGCGGAGGAATCCGTCGGAAAGTGTGCTCCGAAAAATTCGACGTAATGCACTCCCAGTCGCTGAATCAGTTTCACCGCCTCGTACAAGTCAAACTTTCGAAAGGAATAGCTCTGGACGCCGATCGGCCAATGGCCGTAAGGCCCCTGGGACTGCGCTTCCGCGGCTTGCAGGACTCGCGGCAGACCCCAAAACGCCGCGCTGGCAGAAACAGCCAAAAATTGGCGACGGCCTACAGAATCTAGATTGGACTTCATCGTGGCTTTCCCCCGCAGCAAGGTTACTGTTACCAAGTCGAGCATTAGTATAACAGCACCAGACGGGGAACACGACCGTTGCCAGACGGTGCGAAAGCCTGGAAGGCTTGCACCGGGATTGCTTGGCGGCAGGGACATCAATCCCTGGGATTCTCCAGCACTTCCCCGATCAGCCGCGGCGGAATGCCAATCGAAACCACGTGCAACTGGCCAAGATATTCCCTCGCGGCCGGCGCGGAAAAACCGACCTTGGGCGCCACGAAGCTGCACGTGTGGTCGGCGCGAACGGTCGGTTCGGCCGGCTGGCCCGTATCGCAGTCCAGTCCGCTGGGGACGTCGACCGCCAACCGCCTGGCGTCTTGACGGTTCATCCACGCGATCGCCGTGCGGAAGGGCTCGCGCGGCTGGCCGTGGGCCCCCGTGCCAAGCATGGCGTCGATCAACCAGGCGGCGCCGGCCGCCTCGGCATCCAACGCGGCGCTCAGGTCGTCGACCGTCGATACCTCAACAAGCGATACATCCGAGTGGCGGAGGATGTCGTAATTCCGCTGCGCGTCGCCCTGAAACTCGCTAGGCGGACAAAGGAGAAACACGCGGGAAGCGACTCCCTGGATCTCCAGATGCCGCGCGATCACCAACCCATCGCCGGCATTGTTCCCTTTCCCACAAAGGATCGCAACCGAACAAGCAGTGAAGCGAGCCGGC
>Ga0114931_10010359_pt1 | contig 11101 bp, 9 predicted proteins | sample 2SBtaG_FD_89579 | JGI IMG/M metagenome (GOLD analysis project Ga0114931, IMG submission 89579) | Deep subsurface microbial communities from Kolumbo volcano to uncover new lineages of life (NeLLi) - 2SBTROV14_V59a metaG | ecosystem: Environmental > Aquatic > Marine > Volcanic | place: Kolumbo...
CCTGATGATGCTGGCCGGGTTCGAGCCGGCAACCCATGGCGAAATCTATCTTGACGGCAATCCGATCAACAACGTGCCGCCGCACAAACGCGAAATCGGTATGGTATTCCAGAATTACGCTCTGTTTCCACACATGTCAGTGGCGGAGAATCTGGCGTTTCCCCTGCAGGTCCGGAAAATGAGCAAGGCCGATGTTAAGGCCAAGGTGCAGCGGGCGCTCGACATGGTGGAACTGGGAGAGTTTGGCGGGCGCCGCCCGGCGCAACTTTCCGGTGGCCAGCAGCAGCGCGTGGCGGTTGCCAGGGCGCTGGTGTTCGAGCCCAATCTGATTCTCATGGACGAACCGCTTGGTGCGCTCGACAAGCAACTGCGTGAGCAGATGCAATACGAGATCAAGCATATTCACGAGAGCCTCGCCGTGACGGTTGTCTATGTCACCCATGACCAGTCGGAAGCGCTGACCATGTCGAACCGGATCGCGGTGTTCAATGATGGGGTCATCCAGCAGATTTCTTCGCCTGACACGCTTTATGAACGTCCCGAGACTTCGTTCGTCGCGCACTTTATCGGCGAGAACAACAAGATCGACGGCACGGTCGAAAGCATCGGCAAGGATGGCACCTGCAAGGTCAAGCTGGATACTGGCGAAACCGTCAGCGCCAAGGCCGTGAATGTCGGGGCCAAGGGATCGCGCACAAGTATGTCGCTGCGCCCCGAACGCATCATGATCAATCCGAAGACCAAGTCGGTCCCGAATATTCTCAAGGGCGAGATCGCGGAACTGATTTATCTCGGCGATCATATCCGGACCCGGATGAAGGTGGCCGGCCACGACGACTTCATCGTCAAGATACCGAACACGTTCGGCAACGAGCCGTTATCGGAGGGGTCATTTGTGAAAGTCGGCTGGGAAACCGACGACTGCCGTGCACTGGACCCGGTTGAATCGCACGGGCCGGCATGAGGCGCAGCCCTGATTGCCGCGCACGACTTTGATTTGCTGTATGTTGCGCAAACGGTTGTAAATGACCGTTGCGCGAACTGAACCGGGGTGATTGTTGACAACAAGACAGACGCAAGCATCTCAGTAACCGGCGGGCAACCGCCACATTTCTGGAAATGGGAGTATGAAATGAAAAAACTGCTCAAATCAGGGAGCGCTTTTGCAGCCTTGGCGGCTGTGGGCGTACTGGCGATTGGCGTCTCGGCCTCTTCGCCAGCCAGCGCGGAAACTACGCTGACCATCGTGTCGTGGGGTGGCGCATATACGGCGAGCCAGCAGAAAGCTTATCACGATCCGTATATGAAGCTTCATCCGGACATCAAGATCATCAATGATGACTCGGCGGCTGAAGGTCTTGCCAAGCTGCGCGCCCAGGTCGAAGCCAAGAACATCACCTGGGACCTGGTCGACATGGTGGCGTCCGACGCGATTACCGCCTGTGACGACGGCATCGCCGCAACTATCGACCCGGACAAGGATCTCGCACCGGCACCGGACGGCACGCCGGCTTCGAAAGACTTCCTGGAATGCACGCTCAGTCCGGGCGGATCGAACTGCTTTATCCCGCAGATCGTTTATTCGACAACCTTCGGTTATCGCACGGATAAGGTCGCAAGCAAGCCGACCAGCGTCTGTGACGTGTTCGATCTCAAGAAATACCCCGGCAAGCGGGCGCTTGAGAAGAAGCCGATCAACAATATCGAATGGGCACTGCTGTGCTCGGGCGTGGCGCAAAAGGACCTTTACAAGGTCATGAGCACCAAGGCCGGCATCGACAAGGCCTTCAAGAAGCTCGGCACCATCAAGAGCCAGGTCGTATGGTGGACCAAGGGTGCCCAGCCGCCGCAGCTTCTGGCTGATGGTGAAGTGGTGATGGCATCGGCATATAATGGCCGGTTGTTCTCGGCCATCGCCGAGAAGAAGCAGCCGATCGGGATGCTGTGGGACTATCAGGTCTTCGATCTTGATGGCTGGGTTGTTCCCAAGGGCGGCAAGAACCACGCCGCGGTCATGAAATATCTGAGGTTCGCCACCGACACCCAACGGCTGGCCGATCAGGCGAAGTACATCTCCTATGGTCCGGCACGCAAGTCTTCGGCGCCACTGGTTGGCAAGCATGCCACGCTCGGCATCGACATGAAGCCGCATATGCCGACCAACCCGAAGAACGCCAAGACCACCATTCTCTTCAACTACGAGTGGTGGGCCGATAACAAGGCATCGCTTGACGAACGGTTCAACGCCTGGCTGGCAAAGAAGTAAGCCGGCACTGACGAGACTTGCGGAAGGGGCGCCTCGCCCCTTCCGCCCATACTTTTGATTTGTGACCGTTTTTGTGAATGGGTCACGCAAAAAGAACAGGGTCGTAGATACTGCCGGCTTCGGGGCCGGCGAGAGAACTGAACCCGGAAAAAATTTAGGGGAAGCGCGCGAAATGTCTGCAGATACGAATATTGACAATGCACCGATCCTGACGGTCGACGGCGTGCCGCTCAAACAGAGCCTGCAGCGCGCGCTCCGCCAGAAGCGCCGTGGCGCTTTCATGCTGACCCTGCCGCTGTTGATTTTCATTTTTATATTTTTCGTGGCGCCGATTGCCGACATGCTTTTTCGCAGCGTCGAAAATGAGGTTGTGGCACAAAACATTCCGCGGACGGTGGCGGCGCTCCGGTCCTGGGATGAAACTTCCGGAAAATTGCCGTCCGAGGAAGTGTTTGCGGCCATGGTCGAGGATATCAAGGTCGGGCGCAAGAACCGCACGATCGGCAAGGTTGCCCGGCGCCTGAATTATGAAATTCCCGGCATGTCGAGCCTGTTTCGATCAAGTGCGCGCAAGGTCGCGCGCATCAAGGAGGGGCCTTTCAAGGAGGCGTTGATCGAGATCAGGCCGCAATGGGGGCAACTCGAGACCTGGCAGCTGATCAAGCGCGAAAGCGACAAATATACCGCGTCCTATTACCTTGCGGCCGTTGATGCCCGTTTCGACAGCAGCGGTTCTATCGTTGCCGAGCCGGAAGAACGCCAGATCTACATGTTTCTGTTCGGACGGACGTTGATGATGAGCCTGACGATCACACTGTTGTGCATCCTGCTTGGCTTTCCGATTGCCTATCTGCTGGCCACGCTGCCGATGCGCTACGCGGCGCTGTTGATGATCCTCGTGCTGCTGCCGTTCTGGACCTCGCTTCTGGTGCGTACAACCGCATGGATTGCACTGTTGCAGCAGCAGGGCGTGATCAACGACTTTCTGGTGATGCTCGGGATTTTTGATGATAACGACCGAGCGGCGCTGATTTACAACAAAACCGGTACATTCATTGCCATGACGCACATTCTGCTGCCGTTCATGATCCTGCCGCTGTATTCGGTGATGAAGACCATACCACCCAGCTACATGCGTGCGGCGCGTTCGCTGGGAGCGACCCAGTTCTGGGCATTTATCAAGGTCTATCTGCCGCAGACCCTGTCGGGCATGGGCGCCGGGACGATCCTCGTGTTCATCCTGTCGATCGGGTTTTACATCACGCCGGCGCTGGTTGGCGGCACCAGCGGCACGTTCATTTCCAATTATATCGCCGATCATATTTCGACGACGCTGAACTGGGGCCTTGCGGCCGCATTGGGCATGATGCTTCTGGCGCTCGTGCTGGCGCTTTATCTCCTGTACGACAAGATTGTCGGCATCGATAACATGAAGCTTGGTTAATAGGGCAGGGGAGCAGAAACAATGGCACTTCCAGCACATGTCGAGCCGCTTGAACGGATCTGGTTTTACACCTTTCGGGTAATTTGCGGGCTGATCTTCGTTTTCCTGATCGGGCCGATTCTCGTCATTATTCCGCTGTCGTTCAACGCGGTGCCGTATTTTACATTCACGCCGGAAATGCTGTCGTTTGATCCGGCCGGCTATTCGACCAAATGGTACATGGATTTCTTTACCAATCCGAACTGGCAGGGTGCGGTCAGGAACAGCGTGATCATCGCAATTTTTGCGACCATTGCCTCGACCGCGCTTGGAACACTGGCTGCCCTTGGTCTCAGTCGTGCCGAAATGCCGTTCAAGAAATTCTTCATGGCGTTGCTGATTTCGCCGATGATCGTGCCGCTCATCATTTCGGCGGCGGGTATGTATTTCTTTTATTCGCGGATCGGCCTGGCGTCGACCCATCTCGGCGTCATCATTGCCCACGCCGCCCTTGGCACGCCTTTTGTCGTGATCACGGTGACGGCGACGCTGGTCGGTTTTGATCAGTCGCTGATTCGCGCCGGCCTCAATCTCGGTGCCAATCCGCGAACCGTGTTCTTCAAGATTATCATGCCGCTCATTCTGCCCGGCGTCATATCCGGCGCGCTGTTCGCCTTTATCACCTCGTTTGACGAAGTGGTCGTGGTCCTGTTTGTCGGCAGCTATGAGCAGCGGACCATTCCATGGGCGATGTTCTCGGGCATTCGCGAGCAGATCTCGCCGACCATCCTTGCGGTGGCGACCATTCTGGTGATGATCTCGATCCTGTTGCTGACTACCGTTGAAGTGCTGCGCCGGCGGTCCGAGCGGCTGCGGGGTCTTTCGCCCACCTGAGGAAACGACGGACCTCATGCTGACAACGAAAAGACGGGGGCCGGAAACGCGCCCCCGCTTTTGTTTGGGCTTCAGGTTGTTGTCCGAAGCCGGCGCAGGTTTCGGGCTGGCGGTGCTGGCTCTTCTGTTCTGGCTGCTGCCGCCATCGGCAATGCGACGCAGCGAGGCAGCGGGTCCGGTCGATCTCAATCTGGTGCTGGGGATCGACTGTTCCTACAGCGTTGATAACGTGGAATTCAATCTTCAGGTTCAGGGCCTGGCGCGGGCATTTCGAACGCCAGAGGTGCTCGATGCCATCTCGCGGGGGCCTTATGGGCGGATCTCGGTTACCGTCGTCCAATGGTCGGACGATGTGCACCAGATTCTATCGATTCCCTGGACAACAATCTCGGATATAGCGTCAGCGTTGAGTTTTTCGGGGCAGCTTGCGGCAATGACCCGGCAAACCGCGATTGGCGCCACCTCGATTACCGCGATGATGCGATTTGGGGTTCGCCTGCTGGCGCGCGCGCCGCACCGGTCATTGCGCCAGGTCATCGATATTTCCGCTGACGGGCGCAATAATATCGGCGGCTATCCGATGCCGGTGCGTGATTTTGCGGCGTCCCGGCGGATTACCATCAACGGCCTCGCGATCCTCAACGAAATCAAGACACTGGACAAATATTTTGAGCTCTATGTTGCCGGCGGGCCGGGGAACTTCGTCATTCCAGCCAATGATTATGAGGCCTATGGCCAGGCGATAAAACGCAAATTGATCATGGAAATTCTTGGCGCCGTGCTGTCGTGAACCCGCCGGTGCCGTCGCCAAACTGCGTCATGGTGCCACGAGGTACTTTACAACTGCGCCGCCGCTGGGTCAGACTCCAATTCGAACATCACCCATCACCCTCCGCCGGCCGCCGGTGGCGGCGTGAGCTGCACTTCCATCAACGGGTTTGAGACAATGACATCAGAGGCGATCAGCTTTCCGCGCGACTACAATGCCGCCGTCGATCTGCTCGACAGCAATATCCAACAGGGCCGCGGCGACAACACCGCGTTCATTGATCCATACACATCGCTGACCTACGCGGACCTGGAGGCCCGTGCCAACAAGGTCGCCAATTTGTGGGGCAGGCTCGGCATAGGCCGCGAAGCACGAATTGCCCAGGTCATGATCGACACGGTTGATTTTCCGGCCGTATTTCTTGGCTCGATCAAGGCCGGGGTCATTCCCATTCCGCTCAATACCCTGCTCTCGGCCGACTATTACAGATATATTTTCAACGACAGCAGATGCCAGGCAATCGTTGTGTCGGCGCCACTGCTCGCGGTCGTCGAGGAGGCACTCGAAGGAGTGACGAGTGTCCAGCATGTGATCGTGGTTGGCGGCGACGGCACCGCCATGATGACTTTCACGGTCTGGTCAAGGCGGAGAACGACAGTTTTGACGCGGCCAGAACCTGCAGCGACGAGGTTGCCTTCTGGCTCTATTCGTCGGGCACGACCGGCATGCCCAAGGGCGTCAAGCATATCCATACGAGCCTGAAATACACCGCCCTGACATTTGCCCGTGACAATGTCGAAATTCGCGAGGACGATGTGTCGTTTTCGGCGGCAAAGCTGTTTTTCGCCTATGGTCTCGGCAATGGCCTGACTTTTCCGATGTCGGTGGGTTCGGCCACCGTGCTGCTCGATGGCCCACCGGCGCCTGCCAGCGTGCTCAAGGTCATGAAGGATCACCAGCCGACGCTGTTTTACGGCGTGCCCACGCTTTTTGCGGCGATGCTTGCCGATCCCTCCTGTACGCCTGAAAACGGCTCTGCACGGCTGCGGCTCTGTGTTTCAGCCGGCGAGGCTCTGCCGCGTGATGTCGGGGAACGCTGGCAGAAGCGGTTCGGGGTGGAGATCATGGATGGCGTCGGTTCGACGGAATTGCTGCATATCTTCCTGTCGAACCGCCCTGGCGACGTGCACTACGGCAAATCCGGCGTCGCGGTCACCGGATATGAAATGAAACTGGTGGATGAAAACGATATGCCCGTCAGTGTCGGCGATATCGGCGAACTCGCGGTCAAGGGGCCCTCCGCCGCAGAGGGTTACTGGAACCAGCGCGACAAGACCCGCACGACCTTTCGCGGCGAATGGACCTTCACCGGCGACAAGTATTTCGTTGATGAGGACGGGCTCTATAACTATTGCGGCCGCAGTGACGATATGTTCAAGACCGGCGGTATCTGGGTGTCGCCGTTCGAGGTTGAATCGGCTTTGGTGTCGCATGAAAAGGTGGTCGAAGCCGCCGTTGTGCCCCACGGGGACGAAGAGAATCTGCTGAAACCGAAGGCGTTCATCATCCTGGCCGAAGGTGTCACCTATGACGAGGCGCTGTTTGCGGAATTGAAGACGCACGTTCAAAACGAGGTCGGCAAGTGGAAATATCCACGCTGGATTGAAGCTGTCTCTGAATTGCCGAAGACGTCGACCGGCAAGATCCAGCGCTTCAAGTTGCGCAGCTAGACGGGCCTTCAGCAATGACCGAAACGCCCCTGAAAATAGGTGGTGTGCAGCTTGAGTGCCGCCGTCTGGGCCCGGCCGTCAGCGAGGGTCCGACCTTGCTGTTGCTCCACGAAGGGCTTGGCTGCGTCGAGTTGTGGCGCAATTTTCCTGATGAGCTGGCGGCGCGCCTGCCGCAATGCGCGGTCGTTGCGTTTTCGCGCCAGGGCTACGGTCGATCGGATTCCATCGAACTGCCGCGTCCGCTCGACTACAAGGAACGAGAAGCGGTTAACGTGGTGCCGGCGGTGCTTGATGAGCTGGGCTGCAACGATGTCATCCTTGTCGGCCACAGTGACGGCGCTACGATTGCCGCATATTTTGCCGCCGAAATCGCCGATCCGCGGTTGCGCGGCGTGGTCTTGATGTCACCGTATTTTGTCAACGAAGAGAAATGCGTGCTTAGCATTGAACGGTCGCTCGAGGCGTTTGAGGCTGGCGATTTGCGCGATCGTCTGGAACGCTATCACGGTGCCAATGTCGACTGTGCGTTTTATGGCTGGTGTGATGCCTGGCTGGCGCCGGGCTTTCGCGACTGGTCGATCGCCGACGTGTTACCGAAAATTTCGGTGCCGGTGCTGATCCTGCAGGGCGACGACGATCCTTACGGCACGATCCGGCAGGTCGAGGTCGCGCGCGACAGGATCGAGGCGCCGCTTGAGGTCATCATGCTGGCGGGATGCGGACATTTTCCCTTCATTGAGCGCGAGGCGGAAAGTCTTGAAGCGGTCACCGGCTTTGTGAACCGGACGTTGAAGACGTTGAACGGCGCTGCGGAGTGACAGCTCCGGTCAGCGCAGGATCGGGCCGTTGACCTCGATCAGCTCGCGCAGACAGGTATCGATATTGCGACCGGTCGTGTTGAGCACGTAATCGGCCCGCGAATAGTCCGCCTCACGGGCGCGCAGCATCGCCTTGAGGTCCTCGATGGCCTCCGCATTTCCCGCCATCGGCCGCATGTCACCCTGGGCAATCACGCGGGTCATGTGCTCTTCCGGCCGGGCCTTGAGCCAGATCACCTTGAAGTTCTTCATCAGGTAGTCGAACGTTTCCACCTCGCAGACCAATCCGCCGGAAACTTCCAGAACGACCTTTCCGTCGCCTTCGACAATCTTCTTCAGTGCCATCAGTTCATAGCGCCGGTAGGTTTTCTCGCCGCCAAGTTCCATCAGTTCGCCGACACTCATGCCGGCAAGCTGCTCGACCTTTCTGCTCAGCCGGATAAAGGGTGTCTGGGTCGCCTGCGCCAGGGTCGCGCCCAGCGTCGACTTGCCGGCCCCGCGCAGTCCGATCAGTGCAACACCCTTCAGCCGGGTGTCGTCGCCAAGTCTTTTCGACAACAGCTGATAAATTTCTTTCTGCTGGTCCAGCGTCAGCCGCCGCAGCAATGCCCGGAGCGGCTCATAGGGGACCGAAACATCGTCCTGGCCGGCAAGGATCGCCGCGACGCTGGTTCCAAGCGCGTCGGTAACCCGGACCAGCAGGCCGATGGATATGTTCGCCTTGCCGCTTTCAAGATCGGCAAGATAGCGCTCAGAAATGCCGGTTTGCCGCGAGAGGCCACGGCGTGTCAGTCTGATCTGCTTGCGCAGGCGTTTGATGCGATCGGCCAGAACAAGCGGAAGTTGTACTGGGCGGTCACTTGCCAGGTGGTCTTCAGGCATTGCTCCATTGCCTGCCGCACGCATTGATGATTCATTCACAATCGCACTCAATCATTTGATATCACTGCGCCGCACATCAGCGGAGATTTAGAACTATATTGCATCGGGTGCAAGAAATTTATTGATCCGGTACAAAAAACGGAATAATTATGCCGATAGTAAAATAGCACTGGCCAAAATCGCCCATGTAGGCTAATTATTCTGCCAACTTTGAATTTGGCGTTACGATATCTGAACTTTAATGCATGTCGCGCTGCCAGCGATCATCAGTATGATAGATACTGGCGCGCCTTAGCGATACCGCTGTAGCCGGCGGATTGAGGGGAGTGACGATGAGCAGGATTGACTTCCAGACCGGGCCCGAGAAATACCATCACTGGCGTCTTGAGGTCGATGGACACACCGCGACGCTGTCGATGGATGTTGATGAAAACGGGGGGCTGTTCGGCGATTACGAACTCAAACTCAACTCATACGACCTGGGTGTCGATATCGAGCTCTATGATGCGCTTGAACGGTTGCGCTTCGAGCATCCCGGCGTCAAGGTGGTGGTGTTGCGCTCGGCCAAGGACCGGGTCTTTTGTGCCGGCGCCAACATCAAGATGCTGTCCCAGGCCTCTCATGCCCATAAAGTAAATTTCTGCAAATTTACCAATGAGACGCGCAACGCACTTGAAGTATCGGGCAAAGAAGGCGGCCAGCACTATATCTGTGCGATCAATGGTACTGCCGCCGGTGGCGGTTACGAGCTGGCGCTGGCGGCCGACTATATCGTGCTGGTGGATGACGGCAGCGCGTCGGTGTCGCTGCCCGAAGTGCCGCTGCTTGCGGTTCTGCCGGGCACCGGCGGCCTGACCCGGGTCACCGACAAACGTAAGGTGCGCCGCGACCTCGCGGATGTATTCTGCACACTGGAAGAAGGCGTTCGCGGCGACAAGGCGGTCAAGTGGCGGCTGATCGACGAAACGGTGGCGGCGACCAGGCTTGAACCACGGCTTCAGGAGCTGGCAGATCAGTTCGCCGCCGGGTCGGATCGTCCCGACGATGCGTCAGGTGTCAGCCTTACCCCGCTCAAGCGGGAATTTGGTGATGACCTGGTGCGCTATGAGGACGTCACCATTGATATTGACCGGGCGCTGAACGTGGCCACAGTCACCGTGCATGTTCCCGCGCAGGGCATACCTGGTGATGTCGATGCCGCACTGGCCCAGGGCGCCGGGTTCTGGCCGTTGCGGCTGGGACGGTCGCTGGAAGATGCGATCCTGCATTTGCGTGCCAACGAACCGGAAGTCGGTGTGTTGATCCTGAAAAGCGCCGGTGATCCCGCCCAGGTGCTTGGCTATGACGAGTTTCTGCGCAGCAATGCAGGGCACTGGTTCATCCGTGAAGTCAACAATCTGTGGCGGCGCACGATGAAGCGACTGGATCTCACCTCGCGCACGTTGATTGCGCTTGGCGAGCCGGGTAGCTGTTTTGCCGGTTTTCTGGCCGAGTTCATGCTGGCTGCCGACCGCTCCTTCATGTTTATCGGCCAGCGCGAGGGTGACAATCGTCCGGTCGCGGAGCTGACGTTGAGCGACTCCAACTTCGGGGCCTACGTGATGTCAAATGGGCTGAGCCGGCTGGAGACCCGGTTTCTGGGTGAGCCGAAAAGTATTGATGCGGCGAAAGCCACGATCGGTACGGCAATCGATGCCGCCGCCGCCGAGGAGGCCGGCCTCATCACGTTTGCCTATGACGATATCGACTGGGATGATGAAATACGCATCATGATTGAAGAGCGCGCGAGCTTTTCGCCAGATGGCCTGACCGGGCTGGAAGCCAATCTGCGCTTCGCCGGGCCTGAGACCATGGAAACCAAGATCTTCGGCCGCCTGACGGCGTGGCAGAACTGGATCTTCCAGCGTCCCAACGCGGTTGGACCCGAGGGCGCTTTACGGCAATATGGCACCGGTGCGCGGCCGGACTATGATCGAGGAAGGGTTTGACCCATGAGCATGCAAGTTGATTACGACGATCTTATTCCCAACAATGTCGCCCTTTCCGAGGATCAGCGGCTGATGCGCGCGCTGGAGCAGTGGCATCCCGGATATATCGATTGGTGGAAACAGATGGGTCCTGATGGGTTTCAGGAGGCGGAAGTGTATCTGCGCACGGCCGTCAGTGTGGAATCCAGCGGCTGGGCCAAGTTCGGCTATGTCAAGATGCCGGAATATCGCTGGGGCGTGCTGCTTGCACCTCAGGTCGAGGGTCGCGTCATTCCGTTCGGCGAACACAAGGGAGAACCGGCGTGGCAGGATGTGCCGGGTGAATACCGCG
>Ga0114931_10010360_pt1 | contig 11100 bp, 7 predicted proteins | sample 2SBtaG_FD_89579 | JGI IMG/M metagenome (GOLD analysis project Ga0114931, IMG submission 89579) | Deep subsurface microbial communities from Kolumbo volcano to uncover new lineages of life (NeLLi) - 2SBTROV14_V59a metaG | ecosystem: Environmental > Aquatic > Marine > Volcanic | place: Kolumbo...
CTAATCAAAGATTCACGATCGTAATTTTCCCTCAGCAGTCTATTTGGTTGCGGAAAAGGGTGAAGTTCTATTTCAAGATGCTCTTGGTTTTGCGGTCGTTGAGCCTGAGAAGATTGAAGCAAATTTTGAAACTATTTACGATCTGGCATCCCTTACCAAGCCGCTTGTGACTGGTCTAATTTGCGCGATGCTTGTTGAAAGCGACGAAATACATCTCTCGGATAAAATTGCAAAGTATTTTTCTGGATTCGCAACTGAGGAAAAAAGAGAAATAACCATCGAAAACTTGGTGACTCATACATCGGGTTTTAAAGGGTGGAAACCTTTTTATCTAAGCGATACGGAGGGAAGTGCGAAAGAAACTGTGCGTTCGCAAATTTTGGTTGAACCCCTTGAGTACGCGGTTGATTCCAAGGTTGTTTATAGCGATTTTAATTTTATTCTGCTAGGATTTTTGATAGAAAAGATTTACGGGAGTCCTCTTGATAAGATTGCGCAAAAGTTGATTTTTGAACCCCTGAAGCTCAGAAATACCTTTTTTAATCCTCCGGACCATTTGCGGAAAGAAATTGCTGCGAGCGAAAAGGGCAATGAGTTTGAGAAAGATACGTGTTTGGATTTGGGCTACATTGAGCCATCTACATCGGAAGAAATATCTGACAAAAGTTATAAATCGCCTTTTCGAGAAGATGTAATTTGGGGAGAAGTTCACGATAACAATTGCTATTTTATGGGTGGCGTTGCGGGACACGCGGGTTTGTTTTCCAATGTGGGCGAAACTTTAAAGATGGCGCAACAATTTTTACACCAATCTTCAGGGTTACTAAAACCCGAAACGTGCAAACTTCTTAAAAAGAATTTCACGCCAAAACTCAACCAAGCGCGCTCATTTAGCTTCCAATTGGCAGAAACTAAAGATTCCACCGCGAGCGAGACATTGGACAAAAATAGTTTTGGACACCTTGGGTTTACGGGCACTTCGGTTTGGATCGAGCCTAATAAACAGCGCATTTTCATACTACTAACCAATCGAACTCATAATCGGGATCTACCTTTGGCTGATCTCAAACTCATTAGGCAAGAGTTTCACAGCGTGGCGACAAAACTCCTTGACAAGTAGTCTCTTGTTCTTTAAATTTGAATCAATTTTTTACAAAGGCTTGTTCAAGATTTTGAATGTTGTTCTGGAGGTCGTTTTGATTGATTTTCCAGGCATCTTGAAAAGCGATTTTACAATCCTAGCCAACGATACTTTCCGCGTTTTACTTAGGTAATTAAACTGCTTGGAGAAAAGAATGAGAAAGATAGCCGTTGCTTCGATGTTCCTTGGCGTATTTTGTTTATCGATATTTGCCCAATCGAGTAGAAAGACACGTCCGAGGGTCGTAAAAATTCCAGCTGCTAAGACGACTTCAAAAACACCCTCTAAAACAAGATCAGCACCTACTTCGACCGCGACTTCTTCGACGATAAAAAAACGTCCGGTTCTTATAAACGACACCAGAAATAATAATAAAAATCGGCGTCCGCCGGTTTTAGTTGATGGGACAACTGCAAAAGCTCCTTCAACTGAATTACCACCGCCACCGCCAATCACCGTTCCTGAGGTTGATGATGAGATTATTAAAGTTGAAACAAATTTTGTAACATTACCCGTCACGGTTTTGGATCGAAATGGAAGATTCATTTCCGGCATTGGACAAAGAGAATTTAAAATTTACGAAAATGATGTTGAGCAAAAGGTTGAATATTTTGCTTCGGTTGAAAAGCCGTTTACAGTAGTTTTGCTACTCGATGTCAGTCCTTCTACACAGTACCAAATCGATGAAATTCATCGAGCAGCGACTTCATTTGTGAACCAGTTGCGTAACCAGGATAAAGTCATGGTTGTGGCTTTTGACCAAGGTTATAAGGTTTTGGCGCGTCCGACGAGCAATCGATACCAACTTCGCGAAGCAATTCGGCGGGCAAGATTTGGAAGCGGCACGAGCCTATACGATGCTGTGAGCACAACCATAAACCGAGAGTTGAGAAACCTTTCCGGCAGGAAAGCAATTGTCTTATTTACGGATGGCGTCGATACGACTTCCCGAAATTCCAACTATCAATCTACTCTTAGAAGAGTTGAGGAAGTTGATGCACTGATTTATCCGATTCGTTACGATACTTATTCGACCTACTCCAGCGGAAGAGGTGGGTCACGAAGAGTACCGAGACGAACAGGCAACAAAGTGCTAGATATTCTGGGTAAGATTATGACGGGCGGGAATATAAACGTTCAAGGCGGAGCGGGGACGAGCGCAGAAGAATATAGACGCGGAAAGGCATATTTAACAGAGCTTGCAAGATATAGCGGCGGCAGGATATTTGAAGCGGATACGGTTAATAATCTCGATTCTGCGTTTAGAAGTATTGCTGAAGAGCTTCGTCGTCAATATTCGCTGGGATATTATCCTGAAACAGGCGAAAAGGGTGAGCGAAGGCGAATTCGGGTCAGGGTTATGCGAAGGAATTTGGTTGTGCGTACCAAGAGAAGTTATATAGTTGGACAAAACGGAACTTAAATAAACTCCCTCGCAGCATGCTGATGGAGTATTGAAAGACTCTCGCCTCATCTTTCCGATTTGACGTTGCTTTGTTGCACTGCTTCGAGGAAACATCTTATTCGGCGAAAGCAACGAGGAATTACGGGAAATGTATCCATCAGTTAAAGCCGGCGGCAATTTATAAGACTCGCGCAAATACCCTAAGCAACGGGCAAAGATTTCAAAGTTGCCCAAGACTATGTAATAAACGACATTTCCGAAACAAATATCAGAGTCAAACTATTTTCTAAGCATATCCTATGTAATACATTGATACCTATATCTATTGAAATTTATAAATAGAGTCTCCTCAGAAACTCGATTTCCTCCATTTGTCCGATAGCCTATTACGGATGTGGTTGAATTTCGAGAACACTCCGAGTGGAAATCATTTTTCTTATCAATTGCCGCTAGCTTTAGCTAGTGGTTGTATTTGTCTTATTTTCAGGGCTTTAGCCGAATATATTAGATTTTGCTAAAGCCACAATGACAAGATATTTTATCGAATTTTGGCTAAAGCCGAATCTTTTTCCAAACATATTTCCACTAGCTAAAGCGAGTGGCAAGTTATAAAAAGCTTGATGAAGTGCACGCTTTTGGCACAGATTTAACCAAAAACCTTACACCCATTTGAATCAAAAACCCGTTTAACCCTTTTTATTGAACGGATTATACTTTTTGAGTAAGCTCTAAATGAACTTGCTTATTCATACGATATGAAGCCGCAGTAAGCTGCCGGGTGATTAACCCAACTTGAACAAACGGTTAGATTGACTGCCCCTTTTTTTGTTTGCATCTTTTTCAAAGTCGTATGACATCATATAATTCTTCTACGGAGTTTATGTTATGAGAAAACTTGCAACTTACATGTGTATGATTGTTGTTTGCTCGATTACTATTTTCTCGCAATCGAATAGCAAGCCCGCTAATTCGAGTAAAAAGGCAAATAAGCGTCCCTCCGCTACGCCGCCCGTTATAAAAAAAGCACCTAAGATTGCAAACGAGGAAATTGATGAGACGATAGAAACGGATGACGAGATAATCAGTGTCGATACTGAATTGGTAACGCTTCCGGTAAGAGTTTTGGATCGAAATGGTCGGTTTGTTGCCGGGCTTAAGAAGAAAGATTTTAGGATTTTTGAGGATAAGGTCGCTCAAGATGTAGCATATTTTTCGAATGAACAGAAACCTTTTACGGTGGCGTTGGTTCTAGATATGAGTTACTCGAGCACATTTAAAATTAATGAAATTCAGCAGGCTGCTCTCACTTTTATCACGCAGCTCCGACCCGAAGACCGCGTGATGATAATTTCTTTTGATATGGAATTATACGTTCATAGCGAACCTACAAATAATCGGGATATTCTCAAACGAGCGATAATTCAGACGAACATTGGATCGGGCACGAGTCTTTATGATGCTGTAGATTTTGTGATTAATAAGCGATTTCGCAAAATTTCGGGTCGAAAGGCGATCGTTTTGTTCACCGATGGTGTGGACACAACCTCAGATAAAGCTCATGATCTTGATAATTTGCGAGATGCTTCGGAATTGGAGTCTTTGATTTATCCTATTCATTACGACACTTTTGCGGACGTAAAAGCCATCGAAAGCGGCAGGGTAATAATAAAAGACACCGGAACGACAACGACTCCGCCAATTGGAGGTGGACGAATTCCGACCGGTAAAACCAAAAGTCCCCTACCATTTCCCATACCGATAGGAACGATTGGGAACGGCAAGCCGCCTAGAGGAATCCCCGGAAGCCGGTCTGGAACTACCCGAGAGGAGTATGTTTTTGCAGCAAAATATTTGGACCAAATGGCAAATCGTACGGGCGGGAGGGTTTATGAGGCAAATAACATGAGCCGTTTGACCCGTGCTTTTTCAAAGATTGCGAGCGAATTGCGAGAGTTTTACAGCCTTGGTTATTACCCATCGAATAGTAGAAGAAACGGAAAATCTCGTAAGATTAAAGTACGTGTGAATCGAAAGAAAGTTGCCGTTCGTACCCGCAATAGCTATATTCCAGGAAAGAAAAAAGTCAAGAAATAGGTTGTTTGAGATTCGTCAAATTACTGTATCGGGCTTTATTACAGCATTTTTGGGGATGATTATTATTCCGTCGCGAATGCAATAATTTTCTCCATCTTCTTCTTTTACTTTGCGTTCATTTATCAATTTCACATTTTTACCGATTCGCACATTTTTATCGATGATTGCTTTCGAAATTGTCGAGTTTTTTCCCACGCCGATATGCGGTCGGTTTTCGGCGGCATTTTTTTTGAGTTCTTCATAGGACTCGTAAAAATCGGCACCCATGATAATTGAGTCTTCAACCCTTGTTTTCGCATCGACGCGGCTACGCAGACCAAGAATTGAATTTCTTGCATACACACCGTCAAGAATGCATCCTTCGCTAATCATTGTGCTGCCAATATCGGAATTCTGTATTTTCGAAGGCGGCAGATAACGGCTACGTGTGTAAATTGGGGACGCGGCGTCGAAGAAATTAAACTTTGGCAAAGGGGAGGTTAGATCAAGATTGGCATCATAAAAAGCCCGAATTGTACCTATGTCGCCCCAGTAGCCGTTAAAAAGATGGGCTTGAACATTTAGAGTTTCTATTGAAGCCGGAATTATCTCTTTACCAAAATCTAACCAAGATTCATCTTTATCGAGCAATTCCACAAGCTGCGCATACTTAAAAACATAAATTCCCATTGACGCCAGATAGGGACGTTTCTCGGCTTCTTGGCTTGTGAGTCCAAAACGCGTCGTGTCGACGCGCATCGTTTCAAGTTCATCGCCTGACGGTTTCTCCTTGAATTCAGTTATCGCACCCTCGTCTTCTGTTTTCAGCAACCCGAAACCTTCAGCTTCGTTCGGCGTGCATGGAATCACTGAGATAGTTACGTCCGCGTCCGAATCAAAATGTCTTTTTAAGAATTTACGATAGTCCATGCGATAGAGATGATCGCCGGAAAGGATTAAAACAGTATCAACTCCCCAATCGCGTATATGGGGAATTACTTGTCTTACCGCGTCCGCAGTTCCTTGAAACCATTCAGGGCTGTCTCGACGTTGTTCAGCCGCAAGAATTTCGACAAATCCAGTCGAAAAGCTGGAGAAACGATAGGTTCTGGAAATATGACGATTTAGCGAAGCAGAATTAAATTGAGTTAGGATAAAAATCTGCATCACATCGGAATTTATGCAGTTTGAAATAGGCACATCAATTAAACGGTATTTGCCGCCAAGCGGTACAGCAGGTTTGGCTCTTTCTTGGGTAAGAGGGAAAAGTCGAGTGCCTGCACCGCCACCCAAGATGATTGCCATGATTTTTTTTTTCGATTGCATAAATTCGAATTCTTATCCCGCGAAATTTGTGTTAATAAAGCCTTTACAGGATACCTTTATTCTAGCTACCTTTTCAAGATATATCTTCGCAAATGGAAGAACTTTGACATCCAAGCAATTTGCGTGATAACTTGCTTTTTCGCTAACTAGTGAAATTTTGTTCTTTTGAAAAGCTTATTTGGTTATAGGGGAAGTCGAGTGAAAATCTCGCATGATCGCGTCGCTGTGAATAAGATTTAATAATCTTTAAGTCAGAAAGCCTATCCAAATTCTTAGCCGTTTAATACTTCGCGTCAAAGTAAATGGGCTTATTTGGATTCTTTAATATAAAAAGTCCTGTTTGTCTTTTGCTGTAATGCAAGATAAACGGGGCTTTTTTGTTTTCAAGTGTTTTCAAGAAAAGACGTGAGAAAGTAATTGATTAAAATTTTTTGATTATGGGGAATTTACGATTAAAGCGCTGCGCGATTTTAGGTTTGCTATTTTCCGTGGGTATTTTTGCGTCGTGCAAAAGTACAAATGTGGTGCCAACCGATGTTTCCCAAACGCGGGAGGTCGTCGATGAGCTTGGCAGAAAGATTAGATTGCCGGCGAAGGTTACGCGAGCAGTTTCGTTGGCACCAAGTTTGACGGAACTTGTTTTTTCTGTAGGTGCTGGTGACAGACTTGTCGGTGTTACTACGTATTGTAACTATCCTGCGGACGCGAAGAAGATTAAAAAGATCGGCGATGTTTTAAAACCGAACATAGAAAACATTGTTGCGCTTAAACCACAAGTTGTATTTGTTTCAACGGCTTCGCAGCTTGAAGCATTTACAAAAACGCTTGAGCAACAAAATATAAAGGTTTTTGTCACAAATCCAAATTCGCTCGAGCACATTTATAAGAGCATTGAAAAAATGGGCGAGGTTTTCGGCGAAAAAGAAAACGCTGAGGACGTTGTTACGAATCTGAGAAAACGTGTTGCGAAGGTTGAAGAAAGTACGAAGAACAGCGAGAAGATAAAGACTTTTGTTCAACTTGATAAATCGACATTTACAATTGGAAAAGATTCGTTTTTGACGGACTTAATTGAAAAAGCGGGTGGCGTTTCGGTCACAAAAGAGGTTAGTACGCCGTATTTTAAGATCAGTAAGGAAAGAGCTTTGGCGTCAAATCCAGCGGTGATTATTATATCGGAAAGCCCTGATAATAATACTCCTAGCGAGGTTTTCAAAAACTCCAGCGCGGTTAAGAATAAAAAGGTTTTTAAGATTGATGCGGATATTTTATCGCGTCCTTCGCCGAGAATTGTTGATGGGCTTGAGCAGATAGCTAAGAGTTTGCATCCGGATAAATTTTGATGAAAGTTCATAGTTCAGAATTCAGGGCTCAAAGTTTACGTGTTGGCGTAGGTCTTTTTGGTCTGTTGATTCTGGTGATATTTGGAGCGATTTCGCTTGGAAGTGAAAGCCTCTCGTTCCTTGAATTAACTAAACTCGAAAGCGCGATTCTTTATGATGTGCGGTTGCCGAGAATATTGCTTGGTGCTTGCGTCGGCGGAAGTTTAGCGATTGCGGGTGCTAGTTTGCAGGCACTTCTTCGCAACCCTTTGGCTGAACCGTATTTGTTAGGCGTTTCAAATGGTGCCGCTTTAGGAACAATGCTTGCGTTTGTCTTCTTTGAGTCATACGAATCATCGCGTTCCATTCTAGCTTTTGCCGGAGCAGCTTTAGCGACCGTAGCCGTTTATCAAATGGCAAAATCACGCGCGGGAATGAGCGTGGAAAGGTTGATTTTATCGGGTGTAATTGTGATGACGTTTCTGTCGTCAATCATTATTTTGCTTACTACTTTGCTAGACGCGACAAAGCTTCGGTCATTTACTTTCTGGCTTTTAGGGGACTTATCTCAGGCGACAAAAGGTGGCTTTTATCTGAGTTTGGCAGCACTCATAATCGGTTCGATAATCTTGCTTTCGCAGGCAAGAGCTTTGAATTTGATGATGATCGGCGAAAAAGACGCTTTTGATTTTGGTGTTGAGATAGCAAGAACGCGGCTTGTCGTCTTCGCGACTGCCGCTGCCTTGGTAGGCGTCAGCGTCGCTTCAAGCGGCTCGGTAGGGTTTGTCGGGTTAATCATTCCGCATCTTGTGAGGCTTGCTGTCGGAAGCGATAACCGAAATGTTTTGCCTTTTTCGGCACTTTTCGGCGCGAGTTTTGTAGTAATTGCTGACACTATTGCGAGAACGGTTATTGCTCCGAGGGAAATTCCGGTTGGGGCGATTACAGCGTTGATTGGGTGTCCGTTGTTTATTTATTTGTTAAAAAGGAATTGAAGAAAGCGTTTTGGTAGTCAAACTGCAAGTGTGTCAGTAGCCCGACTGTGAGGGAGGGCTTCAACATAGTTTTTGGGGAGCTAATGGTCAAAATACGCAATGTTAAGCTCCCCCTCACCGTCGGGCTACCAAAACAGAATTGGCTACAGATACGAGCTGTCGACACGGATTAAGATGCTTGAAGCAAGAAATATTTCGACAAGTTATGGCGAGACGCAAATTTTGCGGTATGTTTCATTGTCTTTAAACGCTGGCGAAATTATTGCCGTACTTGGGGCAAATGGTGCGGGGAAAACAACCTTGATCAGGGCGTTAAATAATACTTTGCCGCTGACGAGCGGAGAAATTCTATTAGAGGATAAGCCTATATCTAGCTTTTCCCGACGCGAGATTGGGCAGAAGATTGCGGTTGTTGCGCAGGAAAACGAGACGAGATTTCCGATTACAGTTTTGGAGTTTGTTTTGTCGGGACGTTTTGCTCACGGAAGCGTTTTTGGTTGGGAAACACAAGATGATCTCGACGTCGCGTTTGATTGTTTGGATTTATGCGACTTAAAGGGATATGAGAAACGCTTGATGAATGAGCTTTCGGGCGGGGAGCGTCAGCGAGTTTTGCTTGCGCGTTCGATTGCTACTCAGGCACAGATACTGTTTCTCGATGAGCCGACAAACAATCTTGATTTATCCAATCAGTCATTGATGTTTAGCCTCGTTCGCGAACGTTCGAACACGTGCGAATCAGCGGCAATCGTTATTACCCATGATCTGAATTTGGCATCGGCGTTTGCAGACAAGATTTTGCTTTTGAAAGACGGGCGAATCGCGGCTTTGGGAAAACCTGGAGTTGTTTTAACTGAAGAAAACTTAAAAGCAGTTTTTGGTGTGAAAGTTTTATTAGACGAAAACCCTTTGACAAAAAATGTGAGGGTTACGACGATTTTTTGACGGAAGATTTTGAGTGCTGAATCAGTACTATTAGCCGCAGCGAGCGGCGTGATTATTTTCAGCTTGAATATAAATCATGTTGCTCACTATCGTTCGCTATACTGATTGCTTTTCAAAATCAAAGAATGCGCAAACGGCTCAAGGGAAGTTTGGTGAAAGACCAACGCTGCCCACGCAACCGTGAACATTTTTCGTTGTCGATGAAAAATGGTAAGTCGGGAACCTTGCTGTATTGCTTAACTATTAACAACAAACAGTTCTCGCGTTGGGCGGGATAGGAGAAAAAATGAGATTTATCAGCAGTACACTTTTAATTATTTTTTTTACAGCAGGGATTCTTGCGCAGCAAGGCGTAAAAGTTTCAGGACAATTGAAGGACAGCGGCAAAAAAGTGGCGAATCAAAAAGTCACGCTTTTTACACAAACCCAGACATTTCAAACAAAAACAGACGACGAAGGAAATTACACTTTTCAAAACGTACCAGAAGGCAATTATGTTCTAAGATACGGTAATAAAAATGCAAGTGTTAGCGTAAAAGACGGCGAGGTTACGATCTCGCAGTTTGGCGAAGTAGTGGTTGTATCGACTGGGACATCGCAACCACTTTTGGCGGTTTCAAAAACGGTGAATATTATAGAAGCGAAAGAGATTAAGGACCGCAACGAAATCTCGCTGGGGAATGCTCTGAGCACAATTCCGGGGTTTCGTTTCCAACAACTTGGTGGTTTTGGACGGCTTGCCAGCATAAAAACACGCGGGCTTCGGAATCAGGATACGGCAGTTTTAGTCGATGGTTTTAGATTTCGGGATGCGGCAACCATTTCGGGAGATGCGTCTCCTTTTATTAGCAGTCTCACGTTTCCAAATGTTGGAAGAGTGGAAGTTTTGCGCGGCTCAGGAAGCTCGATTTATGGGACGAACGCAATTGGCGGCGTGATTGATTTCAAAACTCCTGAACCAAGAAGCGAATTTAACGGAGACACGTTTGGAGAATACGGCGGCTTGGGCATGACCCGATTTAGGGGAAATGTCGGTGCGGGAACACAAGACGGTAAAGTTGGTTTTAGTTTGGGCGTTTCCCGAACGGCTTTCACCGAAGGGATTGATGGGGAAGACGATGCTGATAATACAAGTGTTCGCGGACGCGTAGATTTTAATCCTTTTGATAAAACGAATATTTCGGGAAGGATTTACACTTCAGATGCATTTGTAAGGCTCAACTTGAGTCCTGATACATTTGGTGCATTACCCGGAATTACACAAATTATAGATGCCAAGCAAGGCGTAAATTTTGTTTTTGATGCAAATGATCCTGATAATTTACAGAGATCTGATTTCTTTAGCGGTCAGATCGCTCTTACGCAGATTATAAATTCTAAACTTATTTTCAAAGCGGGCTATCAGGGACTCAAGACTGATCGCGAAAATGAAAATGGCGGCTTGGGACCTGGCTTTCAGCCATTTGGGGGAACCCGACGAACGATGAACAACGGGCAAATTCATACGTTTAACGCGAAAGCTGATTGGGCGACAAATTCTAATAATCTTTTGAGTTTTGGTTACGAATACGAACTTGAAAGATATGAGAATATTGGGACTGGACCAACGGCGACGGGAGATTCTTTTACGCGTGTTGACCAATCGAGTGACACATTTTTTGTACAGGATTTATTGAGTTTCCTCGGTGACAAACTACAGCTTGCAGGGGGCTTTCGTATTCAATCGTTCTCTCTTGATCAACCTACTTTTAGCGTAAACAACGCTCCATATGCAGGGTTTACACTTTCGAGTCCAGATACGGCATTTACTTTTGATGGTTCCGCATCCTACTATTTTGCGTCAAGCGGGACGAAAATTCGCGGGCATGTCGGTAATGGTTATCGTGTACCGAG
>Ga0114931_10010361_pt1 | contig 11100 bp, 10 predicted proteins | sample 2SBtaG_FD_89579 | JGI IMG/M metagenome (GOLD analysis project Ga0114931, IMG submission 89579) | Deep subsurface microbial communities from Kolumbo volcano to uncover new lineages of life (NeLLi) - 2SBTROV14_V59a metaG | ecosystem: Environmental > Aquatic > Marine > Volcanic | place: Kolumbo...
AGCCGCTTTGTGGTGAAAAAACCCCTTCCGTTTCACCGGAAGGAGCTTGTGCATGCGGTGTGCGTCAATGGTCACTGACCGCAGTCAGTGAGTCATCGTCGTCGGCGGGTCGCTGCGAGTCCCGCGATGCCGAAGAGGCCGAGGGCGCCCGGTGTCGGGACGAGCCGACCGAGGGTGCCATTGAAGTTGGAGACGATGTTGGGGTTCGGATCGCCGAGCCAGTCATCCGTGATGGTGACGGTCCAGACGCCCGAGCCGCTGAGGCCTGAGACGTTGAACGAGGCGCCGTAGTTGCCAGGTCCATCGGAGATGGAGCCGTCGTAGGGGACGTCAAAGTCGGGGAACGCATCGTCGAATCCGCCGAAGGTCAGGGTGTTCCCGTTGGGGTCCATGACGGTGATCTGCATGTCCGACGCCCAGGACGCATCAGAGACAGTCTCGGCATAGTCGAAACTGAAGCTGAAGGAGCTGAGTGAGCCAGACGCGTTGCCGCTGAACATCGTCGCCGATTGCCCCGCGCCGAGAGTGTCCGGCCCAGCGTGGCTGAAGATGACATCGGCGCTGGCGCCGGTTGTCAGCGCCAGCCCCGCTGCTGCTGCAAGTGCAAGTTTCATGTGTTTCTTCTCCTATCTGAACTGACCGGTTTTCACTCACCACCTTGATGAGATCGGCGCCGGCCTTATTCCCAAACACTCACAACACCCGTTTGTGAGAGCACGCGCTCAGACGAAACGAGCGAAGTTTCGGAACGTCTCGGAGCATTGCCGATGTATTTTCCGGTAAGCCCCAATCCCCCGAATACTGTCAAGATACTTGGTGGAGGTGCGGCATTGCAAGGGTAATTATCAAAAAAGAAAAGTTTATCAGACATTTCTTGAAGACCAAGACGCCTGTTTTTTGTGAAGTGGTTATCGGGCGAACGTCATTGGAGCCAAAAAGAACAACGGCCCCTCCGCGAGTGCGAAAGGGCCGTTGAACATAGCAGTGTCGTTTGTGTGACCTGTTGGTCACTCATCGCTGATTAGCGACGACGACGGGTCGCGGCGAGTCCGGCGATGCCGAAGAGGCCGAGGGCGCCCGGTGTCGGGACGAGCCGACCAAGGGTGCCGTTGAAGTTGGAGACGATGTTGGCGTTCGGATCGCCGCCCCAGTCATCGGAGATACGGACGGTCCAAGTGCCCGAGCCGCTCAGGCCGTTGCCGGAGAGGTCAAATGACCCGCCGTAGTTGCCGGGGACATCGCTGGCGGGGCCGTCGTACGGGGTGATGAGGCCGACGATGTCGTAGCCGCCGATGCGAACGGTGTTGCCGTTGGGATCGGTGATGTCGATGGCCATGTCAGAGGCCCACGAGGAGTCCGAGACGGTTTCGTCGTAGTCGAACGACCATGTGAAGATGCTGAGCGAGCCACTGGCGGAACCAGAGAACACGTCAACGCCTTGGCCACCCGCAAGGGTGTCGGGACCGGCGTGGCTGAAGTTGACGTCGGCGCTGGCGCCGGCGGCGAGGGCGAGCCCAGCCACTGCTGTGATTGCGAATTTCATATGCTTCTTCTCCTGAAGAACGAATTTTTGCGCGACCCTCATGCAGTTTTTTCGTGCAGTGAAAGAGTCGGCAACGAACGAGATGTCGTCACTTCAACGCGAGAGCGCCATTGCCGCATATTCCCCTTGCGACGGTTGGCTATCAACGACTGGTTGACCCCGCTCGGTGACGTTTCCTTCCTCTTCTTGCCCCAGAAATGGAGCATTCCCACACACACAATACCGCAACCGGGTGGGATTACAAGGGGAAATATCGTTTTTTGGGGTTTCTTTTTCCCTATGCGCCAGATGCGCGAATATTCGCCATAAATGATAAAATAGGGAAAAATATCATCTTCTTCGGCCGCCGTCTTGACAGCTTCGGGCTATCAGGGGCGTCTGTGCGAAAGCCCGCACTCGTGCGCGGAGATAGGCCCCGGGCGGACAATACGATCATTTTCAGCCGTCGATCCCAGGAGCAACACCGTCGAAGGCGTTCCTCCTGCTGCTGGGCCTGTGTTTTTCATCGTATACACGAGGTCTGATGGAAACGCCGAACGTATTTCTTCGGGTTTGGTGAGGGGTGGTTGGCCGTGGCGGTTGACGCTGGTCGCGGCGACCGCTTCGCCGAGGGCGTCGATGAGAGCCAAGGCGACGGGGTGGTTGGGGCAGCGCAGACCGATCGTCGGGCCGTCGCCGGTGACCACGTCCGGGATGAGGTTCGACTTGGGCAGCACCATCGTCAACGGCCCGGGCCAGAATCGGTGGGCCAGCGACTCGGCCCGATCGGGCCAATCGGCGACAAGCGTTCGAGCCATCTCAACGTTGTTGACGTGCGCCAAAAGCGCCTGCGATCTTGGTCGACGTTTCAGATCAAACAAACAGCTCACCGCGTGCTCATTCGAAATCAAGGCGCCCAGTCCGAATACTGTTTCTGTAGGAAATGCGACCACGCCTCCGGATCGCAGCGTTGCGACAGCGGCCTGGATATCAGCAAGATCAATGCTGGGCGTCGGCATCGTGAAAGGCTCCAAGAGGGCGCCTCAGTCGCCTGGATTGGGCGCCGCGAGATGGATGCGATTTCGTTTGAGCGTGGAGCCGGTCGCGGCGTACAGGTCAGCGATGGCGCTGCTGTAATCCACTTTCGCCTGTATTTCCGCCCGCTGTGCCGTAGCGAGGGCGTCTTGCCGTCGAAGCTTGAGATCGAGAAAAGCCGCAGTCAGGCCTCGAATGTTTTTCTCTTCGACCAGAAGTGTGCGCAGATTTTCCGCCGCGGCGAGCCGAGCGATGCGGGTTTGCTCGATGAGCGTGTAGTTCGTCACGACGTTGCGCAGAGCGGCTTTGACGCCAGCGACGACCTTCTGAGCCGCGGAACGATAGGCGACGACGCTCCGCACCCTTTCAAGCCTCGCCCGGCGGAACCCCGCCTCGGCCGCCCGATTGCCCAAAGGTTGTTCGAAGCTGACCCCCATGAGATAGTCAACAAACTTTCGTTCAAAGAGGCTGTCGTAGGAGTCCAGGGTCGTGGCGCCCAGGCCGTTGAGCGAGCCGGTGAGCTGCAGATCGAGTTGAGGCAGACGGGCGTTGTCAGCGATCGCTTCGCGGATCGAGGCGTCGTCGATGGAGAGGATCGCCTGCTGAATCTCGGGCCGCGACGCGAAGGCGGTTTCAAGCGAATCCACGAGGCTCAACTTCATCGGCGAATCCGCTGGGGCATCGATCGGCAGCAGCACCGCTTCGCCACCGACGGTGAGGTCCGGGTCGTTAATGATCACTTTGAGTTCGTCCGATCGCTGCCGAAGCGCATTGAGTGTGCGGATCAAATCGGCTCGTCGGCTCTCGACCTGCGCCACCGCGTCGGAATACTCCGCAGGCCGAACATCAAAAGCGAGCCTGGATTTGAGGATATCTCTGGTTTGAACGCCTCGGTCGAGCAGTTGTTGGGCGATCTGAGCTTCCCGATACGTCTGGTACAGGCTCCAGTACGCCTGCTCGGCGCGCGTCACCGTATTGATGAGATCGAGGCGGAGCTGTTCGAGCGTCGTTCGTTCGATGTTCCGGTTCATGCGAATCTGGGCCAAAGCGACGTCCGAGCCGAATCCTCGAAGCAACGGCTGGGAGAGGGCGACCTCGAGCGAGGTCGTCCGGGCGGGATCGGGCAGGAGTTGTCGCCCGGGGCTCTGGTTGTTGAAAATGTCGAGTCTTTGGGTGATGTCGATCTGACCGCCGGTGATCAGGGGTTTGCGCAGGCCGGCGTCAAAGTTGAGGGATCGGTTGCGCGTGGTCTCAGAACCGATCGGCACGCCGTTGATCGCGGCGACGATCGACGGCTCGTCGGTGATCTGGAACGAGGAGTCCGCAAAGAACGTCCAGTCAAAGACGGCTTCAGCCGCGACAATGTCTGTCTGAGATGCTGCCGCATCGAGCCGAGCCAGCTGCAGATCCAGATTGTGTCCGACGGTGCGAGAGATCGCCTGTTGAAGCGAAAGCGAGACGGTGTGGGTCTGATTGCCCAAAAGGTCGTTTTCCAAGGGAGGCTGAATCGAGCCATACACCCCTTCGCCGCTCAGGTCGTTGAGTTCGGACAGTCGGTCGGGCGTGAACCCCAGCGGGTCTTGAAGTTGTTTCTGCATCTGAACTTGCGGCGACGCCTTGGCCTCGGCGAGTTCGCGTTTGGTGGATTCGACCACCGATCGACGCAGATCGTCGCTCTGACTCCGGTTGCTCATAGGCGTCGAACACCCGGTCAGAACGGACGCTGTCGCCATGAACAAGCCGATGATTGGTCCGCGCCGTGTGATTCCCATTGCGGGAAGGAAGGTATCGGGCGTTTGGGAGTCGGTCAAAGCGATCGGCGAGAGGCTTCCCGCCTGCGATTGACTTCCTGACAGTCAGACAGATCGCCTTTGGAGCGGACTCTTGTTGGCGCGCGTTGCCACAGACCGGCCCAAGTGCGTATCTTGACGGCGCTCCGAATCGCCGGAGCCGAGAAAGGGAGTTCTCTCATGCGCTTTCACACAGTCATCACCAGAACAGTTCAACGAGTTTGTGGCGTCGGCGCCGTGGCGCTCGCGCTGGCCGTTGTCATTGCCGCGACACCGGCGAAAGGACAGGTGAAAGACGTCGAGCCGTACCACGTCGTGGTCACCGGAGATCATGTGTATCTGCGCTGTGGCGCCGGCGGCGTGTGGTACGCCATCGGCTACGCCAACACCGGCGACCTCTTGCGCGTCGACGCCGAGGGCTACGCATGGATGCGCATCGCCTATCCAAAAAACGTGGCGGCGCTCGTCAGCGCCGAAGACGCCGACTACGACGCGGACCTCGGCGTGGTGGTCATCACCCGACCCACCCGCCTCAAAGCGAACAACATCCACGGCAAACGTCTCGGAGACAGTTGGAAAAACCTGCTCCCAAGCGCCCAAAAACCAGGCGCCACGCTGAATTACATCGACACCCTGCGCAACGAAGACGGCCAGATCGAGGGGTATCTTGTTCAGCCGCCCCTCGGCGCTCAGGCGTTCATCAGCGAAAAGTTTACACGCCGAGCCACACCCACCGAAGTGGCCGCGCACTTGGCGCGTCAGCAAAAAGAAACCGACCTTGCGCTCAAGAGCAAACAACCAACCAAAACACTCGCTTCCACGCCCGCGCCCGCTGTTTCGCCATCCAGCGGGAGCCCTGCAGATACGTCCGCCAAGGACGGGTCCGTCAACACCATCGCCGCCACACCCGGCTCGCCGATGAACCCGGCCCAGACCAACGCGGCGCCGACCGCCGACTCCACGACCCAACCCACGCTCGCTTCCCCGGCTCAGCCCGCCGCCACAACCAACTCGCCCTCCACCCCCGCTGAAACAACTCTCCGCATTGACAACGCCGACCAGACGTCGCCCGTTGCGACGGACGATTCTCCAGACACACAGACTTTTTCGACTCCCGCTGAAACAACCGCTCCGGACACTCTCGCCGCTGCCAATGTGGTTGACGCCGATGACTCCACCGCGACCTCGACCGACGGCGAGTCGGCGTTGCCAGCGCCGGGTCGTACGATCCCCCAGATCAATACAGGTTCGTCACTCGTGGGAACATCCACTCCCGCCGCCGACGCAACACCAGCGGTCGCATCAACACCAACGCCTATCCCCACCTTCAAACAGCTCGAATCCGCCTTTGTCACTCTTTCCAAAGAGCCTATCGAAGACGCGGAGATCGCCCCGCTCATCGCTGAGTTTGGTCGGCTTCGCAGCACGCTCACCAACGCCGAGGCGGACAAAGACCAACTGCTCCGCATTGACCAGCGGCTCGACCTTCTCGACGTTCGACTCTCCTTCCAGAAAAACCTGCGCGCACTCAACGCCGTCAGTGAACAAGCCAACGCCGACGCTGAAACAATGCGTCTCCGATTGGCTGAGCTTGATAAATCCAGAGCCTACTCGCTGGTCGGTCGGCTCAGCGCCAGCGCGATCTACGATGGACAGCGCCTGCCGTTCATGTATCGACTGCAAAGCGTCGAGGGCGGCGCCGGGCGGACCATCGCCTACATCATGCCCAACAAAGACCTCGACCTCAACGGCAAGCTGGGTTCAATCGTCGGCGTCGAGGGCGAATCAAACGTCGACGCGGCGCTCAACCTTCGCATCGTCACGCCGACGCGGGTGGACCTGCTCACACCGGCGCTGTCGAGCGTGACGACGCCGGACCAGCCGTAGTCACCGTCGTTGGCAGCGCCGCGGTGAGCGATTCAGCGTCGCCTTCAAACAGCAGGCTCATGCACGAGAGCCCCGCTTCGGCTTTCATCAGTTCGCTGATGTCAGTGACGCGCGTGTCGACGCCATGAGTTTCGAGAATCTCGCGCGTCCGCGGGAAACAGTCGGCCAGGAGCGCCGTTCCATTGATTTTCAGCGAGTTGGCCGCCCAAGGCTCCGCCGGGTCAACCGTCAGCATGTTGACTTCCGCAAACGCTCGCGCGTCCACCCAGTCCGGATTGACCAGCGCCAAACCCTCGGCAGGCGACGACGCCCCCGTCGTCAGATGCAGGCACCCCGTCACCGCCACCGGCGCCACGCGGTACCCAAAAGGCTCGACCAGCGCCCGAAGCTGCTCGATCCCCGCTTCGTTGGTGCGCGTCGAAAGCCCGATGAACACAGTTCGACCAACAAGAAACGCGTCGCCCCCCTCGAGCGAGCCCGGCGATTGGATCCGCACGATTTCGCGCTGCGTTTGCAACAGCATGTCGATCAACTCGGTTTCAGGCGCCCGCGAAGGCCGCCTCATATTCGCCAGCACCGCGATTTCGTCCAAGACCAGCGCGGTGTCTTCGACAAAGACGCCGTCTTGAAGGGTTGGCGCGGTGGGCGCGCAGACGACCGTCGCGCCCAGTGCTCGCAGCGCGTCTTCGTAGGCGGCGTGCTGCCTCGTCGCGGCGGCGATGTCGATCGAGTCGCGCTCCATAAAAGTGAGTTCGCAGGCGCCCATGGTCGGGCAAACAGAACGTGTGAGTGCGATGGTCATGGTCAGGCCGTGAGAAAAGGGGAAAGGGTCAGACGCCGACGCGTTCGCGGGCAGCGGCGATCGCGTCAATGCAGGTTTGGATGTGCTCGGTGAGATCGACGTCGAGCTCTTCGACGCCTTGTGCGATGTCGTCGCGACTGACCGCTGCAGCGAACGATTTGTCTTTGAGTTTCTTCTTGACGCTTTTGGGCGCCATCCCTTCAATCTTCGTCGGCCGAACCTTGGCGCAGGCGACGATGAACCCCGCCAACTCATCGACGGCGAAGAGCGCCCGAGCCATCGGCGTTTCTCGAGGCGTGTTGGTGTAGTCCGCGTGCCCGAGAATCGCGGTGCGCGTTTCGTCGTCCACGCCCAGCGATTCGAGATGCGCCACGCCGACGTAGGGGTGCTCGGCGGGCGTCGGGTGTTTTTCGTAGTCAAAGTCGTGCAGCAGTCCCGTTACCACCCAGCGATCCTCATCGCCTGGCGCCAGTTTGCCCGCGTACGCGCCCATGCACGCCGCGACCGACTCCATGTGCCCCCGGAGCGATTCGCTAGGTGTCCACTCACGCATCAGATCTCGAGCTTCGTCGACGTTCATAGCGAGAACAGGATAGCGGCCGGTGGGACGGGCGTCTCGCCCGTCGTTCGACTCCGCCGCCCTGTCGCGGCTCTTTCAGCCGCCCTTGGTCAGTGTGTTGACGAGCCGGGCCAGCCCTTCGACATCGCGCGCCGCGAGAACCGAGCGGACCGCAGCGTCTTTGGCGCTGGTCTTGGCAAGCGCTTTATCGACGCGCTTCCAGAGCGTTTCGGTTTTTTTGGGAGAGTCGGCGAGGTACAGCTCGGTGACCAGTTCGCCGAGCCGTTGCAGCAGGATCGTGTCCTGGTGTTCGTAGTGACGCCGGACAATCTTTTGTTGATGATGGCTGAGAAACTGACCCTTTGCCATGTGGAAGCGTCTCCGTAGGTTCCAGTATTTGGGCATTCGCTATCGGACCCACGACACAGACTACGCGCCAGTGTCCGCAAAAGTCTTGATTTCAACTGCGACGATCCGAGAACCCATCGGTATACACCCGCGAGAGGGTCGGCGCCCGCGTGGCTGTCGCTTTGCCCGTTGGAGGAGTTTTTTCAAAGAACGAGGAGTGTCTCATGTTTTCACGCGCAGCCGTGATCGGTGCAGTCTTGGGAGTCATGTCTTTTGCAGCGATGCCATTGGTGTCGTCCGCCCAGCCTGGAAAGGGCGTGTCTGCCGGGAAGTCCGCTTCGGGTGATTCCAAGAAGAAAAAAGATTCGATCAAGCCCTACGACAAAGTCGTCACCGACGACTTTTCGACCAAGGCCGGTCTCTTCATCGTCCACACCGACAGCGAGAAAGTTCTCTACGAAATCCCGCCGACAAGGCTCGACGAAGACATGCTCTGGGAGGTGCAGCTCGAAGAGACCCAGGCGGGCTATTCGTGGGCCGGCATGCCCGTCGGCGAGCGCGTCGTCCGCTGGGAAAAACGCGGCAAGAAGATTCTGCTTCGCGATGTGAAATACCAGATCCGCGCCGACACGGACGACCCCATCTCGATCGCCGTCAAAGCGACCAACGTCGCGCCGATCATCGCCGTCTTTCCCATCAAAGCATGGGGCAAGGACCAGGCGCCCGTCATCGACGTCACCACTCTCTTCACGTCCGACCACCCCGAGTTCAGCGCCGCAGACTCCCTGGGCGTTTCGGGGATGGACTCCAAACGCACCTTCCTCAGCGAGGTCAAAACGTTTCCGACCAATATTGAAACCAAAGTGCTCGCCACCTACAAGACCAAAAAGGCGAAGCCCGGCCGAGGTCGAGGATTCCCCAGCGCCATCCGCAAAGACTCCACCCAGTCCGGCGTGACCGCGATGATCCACCACTCGATGATCATGCTCCCCGCCCATCCGATGAAGCCTCGCACCTTCGACAGCCGCGTTGGGTATTTCACCGTCGGTTTTGCCGATTACGCCGACGATTCGAAGCACGACGTTGAAACCGTGCGCTACATCACCCGCTGGCGGCTCGAAAAGAAAGACCCCAAAGCCGAACTGTCTGAACCCAAAAAACAAATCGTCTGGTACGTCGGTCGCGGCGTGCCCGACAAGTGGCGTCCCTTCATCAAAGCCGGCATCGAAGATTGGCAGACCGCCTTTGAAGCGGCGGGGTTCAAAAACGCCATCATCGCCAAAGACGCCCCGACCAAGCGCGAAGACCCCGACTGGGACGCCGAGGACGCCCGCTACAGCACGATCCGCTGGCTCCCCTCTGCCGTCCCCAACGCCTTCGGGCCCCACGTCAGCGACCCCCGCACCGGCGAGATTCTCGAAGCCGACGTCCGCATGTTCCACAACGTCATGAAACTCGCCCGCGACTGGTACTTCGTCCAGGCGTCGCCCAACGACGAACGCGCCCAGAAGTTCCCCCTCCCCGACGACCTGATGGGCGAGCTCATTCAGTTCGTTGTCTCCCACGAGGTCGGCCACTCGCTCGGCTTCCCGCACAACATGAAAGCCTCCAGCAGCTATTCCATAGAGCAGCTCCGCGATCCCGAGTGGACGAAAAAGAACGGCACGGCGCCCTCCATCATGGACTACGCCCGCTTCAACTACGTCGCCCAGCCCGGTGACGGCGCCGCCCTCTTGCCCGGCATCGGTCCCTATGACCGCTTCGCCACCGAATGGGGATACCGCCAGTTCGACAAAGGCGCCGACGAAAAAGCCGAGCTCGCCAAAATCGTTCATCGCCAACTCGACGAACCCATGTTCCTCTTTGGCAACCCCAATCCGGGCGAAGACCCAACCCAGCAAACCGAAGACCTCGGCGCCGACACCGTCGCCGCGACCACGCTGGGTCTTGCCAATCTCAAGCGCGTCGCGGGCTATCTCGTCGACGCCACCAGCAAAGAGGGCGAAGACTATTCCATGCTCGACGACGTGTATGGCGCCTTGCTCGGCCAGTGGGCCCGCGAAATGGGCCACGTCGTCAACGTCGTCGGCGGAGTCAAGCGCGTCAACTTCTACTTCGGCGACGCCGACCAACGCTACTTCCCACTCGACACGGACAAGCAACGCGAGGCGGTGGCGTTCCTACTCGACAAGGCGCTGTCCACTCCCGACGAGGCGTTTGTCTCGCAAGACATTCTGGGCCGACTCGAAGCGACCGGCTCGACTGACCGCATGCTCCAAACCCAGACGCGTCTGCTCCGCTCGCTCTTGAGCGACAACCGCATCAAGCGCATGGCCGAGGTCGCCCAATCTCACGACGACGCCTACACGCCCGCCGCCCTGTTCAGCGACGTCAGCGACGGCCTGTGGTCCGAGCTTGACGACCGCGCCATCGAGATCGACGTCTATCGTCGAAACTTGCAACGCACCTACGTCTCCCAACTCAGCGCGATGGTCAAGAAAGAGGCGAACGATTCAGACTCGGCGGCGCTCGCCCGGGCCCAGCTCGAATCACTGGGCCAGACGATTGAAAGCCGACTCTCTCGCGTTCGCGACGACGCCACCGAGGCGCATCTCAAAGACATCGCCGCGCGGATCGACACCGCTCTGGACACCGACGACTGATTTTTTTCACTCCCTCTTTTCGGGAATACGATTCATCTTCCAACGCACATCGGGCTTCCCTGATGTGCGTTTTTTATGCGCCAACCAGCGCGCCGAGATTGACCCAAAGCCCATGTAATCGAATCCATGGGCTTGACCATGTGAGTACGAGTCTGCCAGGCGAGCCGCAACCCGAAGAGATCACGTCGGTTAGACTCACATCAGCCGCCGGGCGTTTCGTCGCCCATCGGGCTTTTTGCTGATCGTGGAATGAATCACAACAGATGAGTGGTCGAATGCCCGGATGATGAGCGTCATCCATCGGCGTCGGCGCACGGAGTCAAGATGCGTCGAGGGTCGTTGGGTGTTGGTTTTCTACTCGCGGGATCGCTCGCGGTGTTGACGCGCGCCCAGCCAGTGGACCCCGGCGCGACCTCCCCGCCGGCCCATCTGCTGAGCGCCCGCCAGTGGGAAGCCCACGCCTTGGCAGTCACCACGCCGCCCGTTGTTGACGG